>Ga0209888_1000448_pt1 | contig 20897 bp, 17 predicted proteins | sample OrgsoiDNA_201059_FD_185807 | JGI IMG/M metagenome (GOLD analysis project Ga0209888, IMG submission 185807) | Permafrost soil microbial communities from the Arctic, to analyse light accelerated degradation of dissolved organic matter (DOM) -... | ecosystem: Environmental > Terrestrial > Soil >...
AGCGGAATACTCAGCGTCACGTAGAGGCGATTCTCTGGTGTGCCAGAGGCCGCTTCCGGATTGGTGCTGGCATTGTGCTCCATGCTGACGCTGACACTTGCCCTGTCGAACTGTTTGCTCCACCCGCCACGCAAATACAAATAGTGGTCACCCTGAAAAGTGCTGCTGCGGGCCACTGAGAGTGACAAGTTTCCCCATTTTGCCATTGCCCAGCTGATCCCGGCTCCGTACTGTTCCCGCGTGTGGCCCTGGCTGCCCTGATCATCCTGTGTGATGGCGTCGCTGAGTTCACGATAGCCGGAGGTTTGTCGGGTGGTATTCAGGTTGGCGCCGAGTCTTTCACTCAACTGGCGACTGAGCATGCCCATAACCGATGCGCCATTGTCACCATGATTGCTGTCCTGAGCGGCCGTGGCCTGTAGGGATAGCTGGGTTGCATTAAGCGGTTGGGCATCCAGGCTTGCTGCCGCCGCGCGATAGAGCGATGAGCCGATCAAGCCAGCATTGAGCGAAGCCTTAGGAGAAAGCACCCAGCCGGAGGCGACGGTAGCGACCACCGGTGACACACTACTGCCATTCTGATCCAGTTTGCCTGCACCGAAGGATAAGCCTGGCGCGACAGCCGGGCCGTTCATCATAAAAGCCGACGCTGGCACGGTGAACGAGTGTTTTTCGCCGTTGCTGCCGGTCAGGTTGACGTCCAAATCGGAACGGGTATTGAGCAGTGAAAATCCCTGCAACCGGAACGGGCCGGCGGGTACGGTGGTGCTGTAAATCAGGGCACCTGACTGTCTGACTTCCACGACCGATTGCGTATCCGCGATGCCCTCCACGATACCAGCGCCCCCCTGAGTATTTTGCAAGGCGGCTTCCGGAAACATCTGCACCCCCCACACCTGGCCGGTACCAAACATCGAGTTAGACAGGCTAATCTGTCCGGTTTGCAAAACCTTCTTGATGCTGGAGAAGCTTTTTTGGGCGTACGTTGTTTGGTATTGCGCGGAGGCCTCTCCATTAAGGCGGGAAAAGCTCTGGCGGCTGCGGACGATCCAGTCGTGAACATTGAAGCCTGTTTCGGTATCAAGCTGCGTAAAGTGGGTACCGGTATGACTGCCGGCGGTATCCATGTATTGCACGTCGTAATTGATCATGGCGGCCGTGCCACCGTGTTTCCACTGTGCGTCACTGGCGTCGGAGACGGCAACGGCAACGGCGTCGGCAGGGACGACTAAATCAATGCGTCCTTCACCTGAGTCCAGGTTGAGTTCGGTTTGCGGCCAGGCTTTTTTTAAATCAAAACAGGTCTCGTTGGCTGAGAAGTGGGGGAAGGGCACCAACCCCGCCTGTTTTTGAAAATCAGTATCGGCACATAACTTGCCATTATCATCAAAACGCGCACTGACTCTCCCTTTTTCAACCCCGTTCACCGTCAGTATCACCTGGGTGGTGCCGGCCATAAAATGCGGAGCCTGACTGAACATATTGGCCAGTGTGGGATCCAGTCCCCGGGATTTCATGGTCTGTACATCAAAGGAAATAGCTTCTGGCTCACCGCCATTGGCAAAAGCCGGGCAAGTTAACGCCAGTACCCCCAGAAATATCGGGAAAAATGCCAAAGCAGCTCCTTCCCTGGAGCGTAAATAAAGGTATGGCGCGTTCACGATGCCTCCGGCTAACGAGTCAGAGCCGCGTCATAGCTGTTAACGGTATAACCCCAGGCACTGGCCGGTGAGATGCGGACCTGAGAAGATATACCGGTTTTTTTCGGTCCCTGGATTTTCAGTTTTACAGTTTGCCCTGGTAGTACAAAGGCATCGGGTAAAAGCCAGCTGGTCTGATCAGGAAGGCTCTTAACGTCCTGGCTTAAACGAACTACGTAAGGGGAGGGGTTAGTAGCCTGAATTTCGTCGCCGCTAATGGTCCAGACTAAATGTTTCCAGGGTTCAGGTTCTTTAGCCAGTCCAGCCGGGCGGATGAGAACGGGTAAATTTTGACGTATGCTCATGCGTACCACGTTTTGGTCTTTGTTTTGTGGTGGTACACCTTCGAATATCACGCGCTCGAGGTGTTCGGTTTTTAGCGGGGTTTTGTCAGTTAAAATGAAGCGTACATGTTGATTTTTTCCCGGTTCCACGCGCGCCGCAGGGGGCGTCACAACCATCTGCGGAGGGGTATCGCCTGCTACAGGTTTAAGCGTAGTGAGCAATAGCACCGGCCAGGAATCAGAGTTCTTAACATTCATACCGCCTTCGCCGTCACTCTGCTCAATAATGAGTACGGAGGAGTCTGGCACGACGCCTGTCGCGTGAGAAAGACCGGAGGTGAGCAACAACAACGCTCCCCCCCGCTTGATTAAAGAGGATACATTCATCAGGAGATACCGTGGTGGTGTGTCAGTAAAAGAGGGGATGTCCTGCCGGATAAAATGTGGCCCCAAAGAGGGGCCACCGTCGGCAATCCATCGCCGTTCATTGAAAAATTACAGGTATACGATTTCGATAGTATTCTGGCCGTCCAGCAGGATTTGTTTGGAAAGATCCAGAGCTGAGGCCTTATTGATGTACGCCTGAACATTCAGTTTTGCTGAGAAATTGCTGAAGGCAACGGGTACTACAGTGCCGGTTGTCGCGGCGGTATGTACAATCCCTGGCCAAGAAGTGAACATGACACTTGCTGTATTTTGAAGCCAGGTTGCACCACTACGCCCAATAGTATCAACGGTTGCGCCATCTGCAGTGGCTGAAGACATGCTCATGGCGTAGCCACCGATTGGGGTGGAGCCATCCAGACCTAAGCCAGCAACAAAACCGGCAACAGTTAATGGTACTGGCGACTCGGCATAGCCACTCCCTTCTTCTGTTGAACCAGCAACGCTGCCAGGACGGTCATTCGTTACAGTCCACCCGGCTTTGATGCGCGCGTCGCAAGCGACCGAGAAATCAAGCTGACGTACTGGCAACACAGTATAGGCATCAGCCGATAGCGCACTTGCCTTGATCACACCATAATCCACTACGCCGCCGCCGCTGACCGTTGGAGTACAGGCTGCCGGAGTAATAGTACCGATAACACGCACGTCCACGCTATTTGCAGCCATTGCTGAGCCCATCGTCGCGGTAATAACTGCCAGTGCACAAAGTGTTTTCTGCGTTTTATTCAACATTATTATATTCCTTCATTTTGTTTTTAACGTTTTAATATCGCCTGTCTGGATTTCATCATGAAATCTCAGAGTGGTGGGTGATATTGTGGTTTTACTTTTCATTACATTACTTCTTACTTCTTACTTCTTATTACTTCTCTACATCTACATCTACATCTACATCTACATCTACTACGGCTTAATTCGGTGTGATAATGCGGATTGTCTTGAGAAGAGATGCTTTTATTTTTATTTCTTATCGCGTCTCTGAACTTCTCATATTCCGAACATGATTTTTATATGTGTTTTTATGTCTCATTTACTCTCATGGGCGTGCCAAGTTCACCTTATTCAGGATGAACAGAGAGACTCAATAAGGAGTGAGAGATTTTACCGATATGAATGAGTAGTAATTGTTTAATGAAATAGTCTCTGCTCGAGTACCTTCATGTAATTTCCGTAGATGATGATGGCACGAGAGTTAAGCTGCCGTAGTCCCAGTTTCTTAAGCGCATTCGTTTTATGTGCGCTGATGGTTTTCTCTGAAACTCTCATTTGCGTTGCAATGAGACGTGGTGGCTTTTGTTTCAGGAGTTCATTTAAGACTTCCATTTCTCGCAGGGTTAAATCCTTTAGCCAGTCGATGTCATGTTTGCTTATTGATTCAATTATCTTTGGGAACTCGAATATCGGGGTTTTTTTCTGCATAACACCGAACGTCCAGTGTTCACCATAGGGGCATGGAATGTTATCATCGATAACGACGATGAGTTTTGCCTTGCAAATCATTGAAATTGAGATGGTATTATTGATTATGTCTTTGTCGTTAGATGAGAGGATGATAATGTCTTCCTGACAAAAAAAGATCTTCCCTATTTGCTCAATAAGATGGTTTTTATCGATGACTGACGTCTGGTGACCCGCCAATTTCAACGTTTCTAAAGCGCCAAGACAGAAATAAATATCATCAGAAATAATTCTAATCATATGCTTTATCGTAGCCCTGTTTATAATTAGTTAACCTGGTTTCTGTCATACTGAAGCGTTATGATCATCTCCTGTTTAAGATGATAGCCTTTCCTTTCAGCGCGGGTAATTAAATCGTCCGGGACCCCTGCAATCGAGAGTTTCTTTTTTAAGTCACGCATGACTTGCCATAATCTTTGATTGGAGGAGCTCAAACCATAAATATCCCAAACGTTTTGCATAATTTCATCATCGGTGATCAGCCGAACGTTGGCATTTTCTAACAAATAAACCAGCAGCCGCATCATGGTTTTTCTTAAAGCCAGCATGTGAATGCCATTACCCGATTTGTCCGAACTAAAAAAGATGATGCGACGATGAGAGATATCTATATACACATCATTTTTAATACGGTAACCGAAGCGTGATGTTTCATCCATTTATTAAACCCCAGGCAGTTTTCCCTTCTCCAGTTTGTCTCGACGCTGCGGCCAGAGAATGTCTGCCATTGAGTTAGACGATTCTATTACCTGACAGGAGGGCCCGCAAACTCATTCCATTGCAGAGTAAAATTCTGCGCAATGTGCAGTAAACAGCTTAAGAGGTTAATTATCAATATATTTCTTCATGGAAAGTGATTAATTTAACTATTTCAATGGGGTTGAAAGCCCTCAGCAAAAGGTATTAAACCATCAAATAAAAATGGACTATTTACTTAATACTTCAGTTATTAATTCTCGGATAAAATGAGAGTGCAGTCAGAATATCTTTATATAACCCTGTTATTAACTTGCTGATTAGCCAGAGGTGTTGGCGCAGTAAACCCTGAGCCCGCGGGGGGGGGGGCGGCATTTTATCCCAACCAGGGCTGCCTGATATCAGGGCGGAAATACCCATAGCTTGTTATTTAAAACTGTCATTATGATGAGAGTTTCCTTAGAAAACCGGAATTAGCTCCTTCATCTTCATCTAGAGGAGAAGTCGGGGTGTCAATGTTTGAAAGTAAATTAAAATCAATAATTTAAATGATTATTGGGCAAGGGGGCACGTCTGGTCGGAGAAGGGGAGGGTGTAGGTCTGCGTATCAGACAAGAGACATTATGCTAGGGGGAAACTTAACAGGCTTTAATCATTCAGGCCTGTTGACCGCAGTACCGATACAAAGCGGATCGCTGGATTGGTCTGCACTCAGGATGAGATACAAAAATAGGTATCATTTCTCTCGCAAGTAAGTGGTTTTAATCAAGCTCTCCAATACAACTTCATTTTTGGTCACGTTGAAGTTCAAAGGCTGTTTAAGTTCACCAAACAAAGGTACGCCTCCTCCAAGTAAGATGGGAAAACGCGTGATCACCATTTCATCGATGAGATCTTCACTGAGGAAGCGTTGAATTGTTACGCCACCGTCGATGTAGAGATCATTAAATCCCTTAGCATTCAGTTCCGCGATAATCTCTTTCAATTCACCTTTGACTAAGAACACTTTTTTCTCATAGCCTTGTGGCACTTTCGTCATGGTATTGCTCAACACGAACACGGGCTTTGTATAAGGCCAATCACAGTCAAAACTCAGTACGGCATCGAGGGTATTACGGCCCATCATCACCCCGTCAACTCGCGCCATCAACGCGAAGAAACCGGTATCGGCATTATCTGGATTGGGTATCGAGTATAACCAGTCGAGCTTTCCTTGTTTATCTGCAATATAACCATCCAGACTGGTTGCAACGAATACGATGTTTGCCATGAACGCCTCACCAAATGACTCATGGTTGAGCCAGGTTAAAATAGGGTTTACAATTTATTCTACGGTGTAGAATAAATTCATTTTATTGGGGCTATCAGATGGATGTCAATGAAAAAAAACGCGGACGGCCAGCAGGAAAGGTGTCGCAGTTAAGTGCTGATGGCATCCTGGAAACCGCTAAATATTTGATTAAAGAGGAGGGAAAAGTCCCCAGCATCCGTTCACTGGCAACGCAATTAAGCGTTGATCCCATGGCGATCTATCATTACTTCAAAAACAAGGATTCGTTGTTAGAGGCACTCACCACATCACTGGTCGTAGAGATCTATGTGCCGCAAGCAGGTTCTGACTGGCAAGACGAGTTAAAACGTCTATGTATCAGTTATATCGAATTATTACGTGAGTACAGCGGACTACTGCACACGATGCTGAGCATGACATCACACGGCCCAGCCCAAATATTTTCTGAACGGTATAAAATCATTGTTTCTCCTTTAACTCTGCCCAAAAAAGCCGAAAAAGACGGCCTGGATTTGCTGGCCGATTATTTGCACGGTTTCGCATTTGCCCTCAGTTGTTGCCATGATCAGAGTAGGATCAAAACCGAAATGATGGAGGGGCCATTGGCACTCATCTGCCGTTCATTGGCATCATTCCGAACCTGACCCTTGGGTATCAGGGTCCAGGCTATAGTAGCGCTGACATAAGCACTTCTACATTTTGCCTCTATTACGAGGCAAAAATTGACGACGACACTTAAGTCTTTTCAGTTTACGGCTAATTTGATGGCCCTTTAGGGACGTCGATGTCGGGCAGCAGCGTCGAAGGTGCGACGCAAATTAAGCGAAATAGAGTGGCGGCAATCGTAGCATCCATTAGAACAGCTTGGGGCAGAGGCTAAATTTTATCGTTTGCCGCTCGTTGGCAAATCCATCAAATTAAGTGCGACATTCCTTCAACTCTTATTATGGAAGATAGCCATGATGCTTAAGACCCTCTCCTGTGCGCTGCTGATCGTTGCTTCAAGTTCCGCGCTTGCAGGAACGCAAACGGAAAAACAGCTAGGCGACATGGTGAATAACGTGGTTATTCCGTTGATGAAAAAAGAGGCCATTCCGGGCATGGCGGTTGCGGTGATTTATCAGGGCCAACCGTACTACTTTACCTGGGGAATGGCTGATGTGGCTGGCAATCAGCCCGTCACGCAACAGACCTTATTCGAGCTCGGTTCAGTCAGTAAAACGTTCACCGGAGTACTGGGCGGCGATGCGATTGCCCGGGGTGAAATTAAACTTAGCGACCCTGTCGGTAAATACTGGCCAGCGCTGCCTGGTAAACAGTGGGAAGGGATAAGTTTGCTGAACCTGGCAACCTATACCGCCGGTGGTTTACCGCTCCAGGTGCCGGATAATGTGACTGATGAGAGGTCGTTACAGAATTACTATGAAACCTGGCAGCCGCAGTGGAAGCCTGGCACAAAGCGTCTTTATTCCAACGCCAGTATTGGTTTGTTTGGCAAACTGGCGATTAAACCTTCTGGTTTGAGTTTTGAAGAAGCGATGAACACACGCGTGTTCCAGCCATTAAAACTGACACATACCTGGATAAGTGTTCCACCACGTGAAGAAAAACACTATGCGTGGGGCTATCGCGACGGGAAAGCCGTTCACGTTAATCCGGGTATGCTGGATGCAGAATCCTATGGCGTGAAATCCTCAATAGAGGATATGGCAAGCTGGGTGCAGGCCAACATGGAGCCCTCTGAAGTCAAAGATGCCACGCTGCAAAAGGGGATGTTGCTTGCCCAATCACGCTACTGGCATGTGGGTAATATGTATCAGGGGTTGGGCTGGGAGATGCTGAACTGGCCGGTGAAAGCAGCAACCGTGGTCGGCGATAGCGACAATAAAGTGGCACTGGCACCGCTGAGTGCCGCAGAGATTAATCCGCCAATGCCAGTATTAAAGGCTTCATGGGTACATAAAACGGGCTCAACCGGCGGATTTGGAAGTTACGTGGCGTTTATTCCCGAAAAGAAACTCGGCATCGTAATGCTGGCGAACAAAAGTTTTCCTAACCCTGCGCGTGTCGAAGCGGCTTACCGCATTCTGGACGCTTTACAGTAAATCGCTGGGCAAACTTCATGTACTCCGGGAAAGTCATCTGGGAAGAGCAGGCATAAAAAAACTGGCTTTTTATAGCCAGTTTTTTCGTCTTTATGTCAGGTGCAAGTAGATACTTTCACCTTTTATCTCATGGTCACGAACTCTTCCGCACCGGTCGGGTGAATGGCGACGGTGTTGTCGAAATCTTTCTTGGTGGCGCCCATTTTGACCGCAACCGCGAAGCCTTGCAGCATTTCGTCCATGCCGTAGCCGATGCCGTGGATGCCGACGATCTTCTCTTCTTTACCAACACACACCAGCTTCATGCGGCACGGCTGGCGATGTTTGGTCACGGCGGTATACATTGCGGTAAACGCCGATTTGTAAACTTTCACGTTGTCAGCGCCATACTGCTCGATGGCCTGCGGTTCAGTCAGGCCGACCGTGCCGATTGGCGGGTGACTGAAGACCACGGTGGCGATGTTGCTGTAGTCCAGATGTTCGTCCGGCTTGTTGTTAAACAGGCGCTCGGACAGGCGACGTCCCGCCGCCACGGCGACTGGCGTGAGTTCAACCGCGCCGGTGTTATCGCCGACAGCGTAGATGCCTTTTACGCTGGTGTTCTGGAACTTATCGACGACGATGTAGCCTTTATCGTTGGTCTTCACGCCGGTCGCTTTCAGATTGAAATTGTCGGTTTCCGGTTCGCGGCCAATCGCCCACACCAGGCTGTCGACCTCAAACTCTTTACCGTTTTCCAGCTTCAGCGTCAGGCTGCCGTCAGCATTTTTCACCACTTCTTTCGGAATGGATTCTGTGTGCAGCGCCGGGCCTTCGGTGTTGATCACTTCCAGTAGGGTATCGACGATTAACGGGTCGAAAGTACGCAGCGGGGCATGTTTACGCACGAACAGATGGGTTTCCGCGCCCAGAGCGTTCATCACACCGGCAATTTCTACAGCGATATATCCGGCACCGACTACCGCCACGCGTTTTGGCATGTCGGTCAGATCAAAGAAGCCATCGGAGTCGATACCGTATTCCGCTCCCGGAATGTTCGGGTGGCTTGGGCGACCGCCGGTGGCGATCAGGATGTGATCCGCCGTGATCTTCTCGCCGTTCACTTCCACGGTATGATCGTCAACAAAACGCGCGAAACCTTTGATCACATCAACCTTGTTTTTGCCCAGCACGTTATCGTAAGAGGTGTGGATACGGTCGATGTACGCGGTGCGGTTGGCAACCAGCGTTTTCCAGTTAAAGCTGTTGACGGTGGTGTCAAAGCCGTAATCCGGGCCGTAATTACGGATGGCTTCAGCGATTTGCGCCGCGTGCCACATCACTTTTTTCGGTACACAACCCACGTTGACACAAGTGCCACCGAGCTCTTTCGCTTCGATCAGCGCACATTTTTGCCCATACATGGCCGCACGGTTGATTGATGCGATACCGCCGCTGCCGCCGCCAATTGCCAGATAGTCATAATGTTTGGTCATCGGATTTTCCATGAATTGTGAAAAATGAAGAACGCCATACCGGCGTCGCTAATCTGAATAATTGCCCAAGAGTTTAGCCTGTTGTGGAAAAGATTGGATCAATGATTGCAATAGGTTTGATAGCTAAGACCTTTTGAAAAGGTCTTAGCAGGGGATCGTAGAATGTCTGAAAGGAGGCGTTACTCAGGCACGACCCATTTGACCGTCGTGTGTCCGGTACCTGATGGCACCAGCGTTTCCAGCAGCCACGGCAGTACGGCTTTCATTTGCTGTTCCAGCTTCCACGGCGGGTTTATCACGATCATGCCTGAAGCCGTCATGCCGCGTTGGTCGCTGTCCGGGCGCACGCCCAGTTCAATTTGCAGAATACGGCGGATGCCGGTGGCTTCGAGGTCGCGCAGCATCTTTTTAATCTGCTGACGCATCACCACCGGATACCACAACGCATAGGTGCCGGTGGCAAAGCGTTTGTAACCTTCCTGAATACCTTTCACTACATCCTGATAATCAGTTTTCAGCTCATACGGCGGGTCCATCAGAATCAGGCCACGGCGGGAGAGCGGCGGCAGCTGAGCTTTCAGCTGCTGATAACCGTCTTCACGCAGCACTTTCGCGCGGCTGTCTTTCTGGAACTCACTGCGCAGCAACGGGAAGTCGCTCGGGTGCAGCTCGGTCATGTGCAGTTTGTCATCTTCACGCAGCAACTGGCGCGCGATGAGCGGCGAGCCTGGGTAATAACGCAGGCTCTCGTTGCGGTTGAAGTAGTTAATAACTGACATATAAGGCGCCAGTTCCGCAGGCTGGTCTTCGCGCTGCCAGATACGCGCAATGCCTTCCATATATTCGCCCGTGCGTTCAGCGTGTTCGCCGCTCAGCAGGTAACGACCGGCACCGGCATGGGTGTCGAGATAGAGGAAAGGTTTCTCTTTTTCTTTCAGAGATTCAATGATCAGGCTCTGAACGGTGTGTTTAAGGACGTCGGCATGGTTGCCAGCGTGAAAACTGTGACGGTAACTCAGCATAGATTTACGTTTCCGAATAATGAATGTAGACAGTAAAATCAGTGGGTTACCGAAATTTTATACTGTACTGGACGTGTGAGGCAGGCGGCCGTTGAAAACGGCACGCCATTAATGCGTCTTAGTATAAACCGTATGGATGTAAAAAAGGCAAAAGCCTTGTCAGACATTTAGGGGGCTGGTCTGGCCTTCACGCGTTCGGGCAGGTTTCAGAAACGCCGTTGAGGTTTTCAGTTTCGATTTTGAAGGCCACTTTCGGCGCAGGGCCCGATTTATCCAGCGTCACAATAAAGATGCTATCGAAATCTTTGCCCGGCCATTCAGGCACTATTGCCGGGTTACCGCCGTTTTCTTTCACAATCTGCTTGACGATTTTATCCAGATTTTTGTGCTCCCACGCGACGAAAACGCGCGCGTTCTGATATTTCTCGCTCAGCAGCGCTTTGGTAACCCCCTCGACATCATCCGCATGGTACTGAATATTGATCGGCATATTCAGGCGTACCGCTGTGGGCATGATGGTCGACAGCGGTCGCAATGAATTACCGAGTTTCTGCTCTTTCGGACCTGCGGCAAAAATAAAATCAGGATTGCCATAACGCGGCAGTAAGACGCCCGGCAGCGCCAGCGCGCGGTTCAGCCCTTTGCAGGTCAACTGCCCGCTGCTGCTGGCGGGTTTTTCACCGTGGCGGACAAAAATCAGTGTCTCCTGCGCGAACGCCATCTGGCTGGTTAAACCCAGGGCAAGTACACCGCCCATCCAAAAGCTGATTTTTTTTTGGGCTTTCATCAATCCATCCTTATGCGGTGTTTTTATTTGTCGTTGTTCATCCTAACCTGCCTGAATCGTTAGCGTGAATACGCATATTCAAGGCCTCGCTATAATTTTCGTTACGGTTTGAAACCGCCGAACTGCCTCCGGGCATTGATTTCTATCGGAACTGACCTCATGTTAGAAGTTAGGTCATTTAGAAAATAAACTGAATTCACGGTGTGTTGCGCGAAGAGCCGAAGCCAGCGCCACGCGCAACATGCACAAAACAACAGGATCTCCCTATGACTACAGCTTCAACCAATCCGCTCCTGCAACCTTTTACCCTGCCACCGTTTTCTGCGATTCGCCCCGAACATATTGTTCCAGCCATACAGTCTGCCATTGAAGCGTGCCGCCAGACCGTGGAAAAGGTGGTGGCGCAGTCCGGCCCATACAGCTGGGAGACACTTTGTCAGCCGCTGGCCGAAAGCGATGATCGCCTGAGCCGTATCTGGTCGCCAGTTGGACATCTTAATGCGGTAAAAAACAGCCCGGAACTGCGTGAAGCTTACGAGCAGTGCCTGCCGATTATTTCCGAATTCAGCACCTGGGTTGGGCAACATGCGGGCCTCTACCAGGCTTACCGCGACCTGAAAGAGGGCGCGAACTTTGACAAACTGACGCTGGCGCAGAAGAAAGCTGTGGATAACGCGCTGCGCGACTTCGAATTGTCGGGTATCGGTTTGCCGCCGGAAAAACAAAAACGCTACGGTGAGATCTCCGCCCGCCTGTCTGAACTGGGTTCGACGTACAGCAATAATGTGCTCGACGCCACCATGGGCTGGAGCAAGTTGATCACTGACGTTAATGATTTGAAAGGATTACCGGAAAGCGCACTGGCTGCTGCTAAGGCGCTGGCCGAATCGAAAGAGCAGGATGGCTGGCTGCTGACGCTGGATATCCCAAGTTATCTGCCCGTGATGACCTACGGTGAAAACCGTGAATTGCGCGAAGAGATGTACCGTGCGTTCGTGACCCGTGCGTCGGATCAGGGGCCGAATGCCGGTAAGTGGGACAACAGTGAAGTGATGGCCGAAGAGCTGGCCCTGCGCCACGAGCTGGCCGAACTGCTGGGTTTTGCCTCTTTCGCCGACATGTCGCTGGCCACCAAAATGGCGGAGAAACCGTCACAGGTGATCGACTTCCTTAATGACCTCGCCAAACGTGCCCGCCCGCAGGCCGAGCAAGAGCTGGCTCAGCTGCGCGCCTTTGCCAAAGAGCATTACGGCGTAGACGAAATGGAAGCCTGGGATCTGCCTTTCTACGGTGAAAAACAGAAACAGCATCTGTTCTCGATCAATGACGAGCAGCTGCGTCCTTACTTCCCGGAGCAGCGCGCGATTGACGGTCTGTTCGAGGTGGTAAAACGTATTTATGGCATTACCGCTAAAGAGCGTACCGATGTAGATACCTGGCACAAAGACGTGCGTTTCTTCGACCTGTTCGATGAAGCGGGCGATCTGCGCGGCAGCTTCTATCTCGATTTGTACGCCCGTGAGCACAAGCGCGGTGGGGCATGGATGAACGACTGCGCAGGCAGTCTGCGTAAAGCCGACGGTGAAGTGCAAAAACCGGTGGCTTACCTGGTCTGTAATTTCAACGGCCCGGTTGGCAATAAGCCCGCGTTGTTTACCCACAATGAAGTCACCACCCTGTTCCATGAATTTGGCCACGGTCTGCACCATATGCTGACTAAAATCGACACCGCAGGCGTCGCCGGTATCAACGGTGTGCCGTGGGATGCCGTCGAGCTGCCAAGCCAGTTTATGGAAAACTGGTGCTGGGAACCTGAGGCACTGGCGTTCATCTCCGGCCATTTCGAAACCGGTGAACCACTGCCAAAAGCGATGCTGGATAAAATGCTGGCAGCCAAAAACTATCAGGCGGCGCTGTTTATTCTGCGTCAGCTGGAGTTCGGACTGTTTGATTTCCGCATGCACGCTGAGTACGACCCGGCCAAAGGCGCACAGATTCTGCAGACGCTGGCGGAGATTAAAAAACAGGTTGCCGTGGTGCCTTCTCCCGCCTGGGGCCGCTTCCCACATGCATTCAGCCATATCTTTGCTGGCGGTTATGCAGCGGGTTACTACAGCTATCTGTGGGCAGAAGTGCTCTCTGCCGATGCCTATTCCCGCTTCGAGGAGGAGGGGATCTTCAACCGTCAGACCGGCCAGTCGTTCCTCGACAACATTCTGTCGCGCGGCGGTTCGGAAGAGCCAATGGAGCTGTTCAAACGCTTCCGTGGTCGTGAACCTCAGCTGGATGCTATGCTGCGTCATTACGGCATTAAAGAGAGCGGCACGAAAGAGCCAGCCTGAGGAAACGTCACCCCGTGAGTGTCTGTTTAATTTGTGAAGAAGGCGCCGATGAAGGCGCCTTATCTATTCTGGCCGAACGCTGGAATTTGACGTCAGACCCCGATGCCATTATGGCGCTGGTGCTGACGCCTGAACGCCTTGAGTTGCATAAGCGCGACGAGCCAAAACTGGGTGCGATTTATGTCGACTTTGTCGGCGGCACCATGGCGCACCGGCGTAAATTTGGTGGTGGCCGTGGTGAAGCGGTAGCCAAGGCGGTCGGCATTAAAGGCAGTTACCGGCCCAACGTAGTGGATGCCACGGCAGGATTAGGTCGTGATGCATTTGTGCTGGCGTCACTCGGTTGTCATGTACGAATGCTGGAGCGTAATCCGGTCGTTGCTGCGCTGCTCGATGACGGATTGGCGCGCGGATATCGCGATGAAGAGATTGGCCCTTGGCTGCGTGAACGCATGACGCTGCTCCACGCTTCCAGTCTTACGGCGCTGGCCGATCTGACGCCAAAACCGGAGGTGGTCTATCTCGACCCGATGTATCCGCATAAGCAGAAAAGTGCACTGGTAAAGAAAGAGATGCGGGTGTTTCAGGGATTAGTCGGCCCGGATGACGATGCCGATGGTCTGCTTGAACCGGCCCGCCGGCTGGCAACCAAACGGATTGTGGTTAAACGCCCGGACTACGCGCCGCCGATGGCCGGTATTGCCGCACAGGCCGCGCTGCCCACTAAAAGTCACCGTTTCGATATCTATACGCCGTTATAAATCAGTTTCTCTATCAGGGTTTTATCCAGCGTTGCCGGTTGCGGTTTCACCACTGCGGCTGGCAACTGTGTCACATTCCCGACCAGCATCACCGGTAAGCCTTTCGCTTCCCAACCATGGAACAGCGCCTGCTGGCGCTCGTTCAGCGGTTTATCCGACCAGATCACATAGTGTTCCATCTTAAAGCGTGATAAATCCGGCTCAGCAATAGCGGCCGAAATCACCTCAACCCGCAAACCTTCGCCTGCCAGTGACATGGCTTCCAGCCAGATCTCCAGCGGATCACGGATATGCATCGGCAGCATTAATACGCTGGCTAAACCTTTTTTGCGCGATGAGTTGAGGATAAACGCCGTGTATTCGATGATGGTGCTGTCGAGCAGGCCGAGTTGCTGCTTCATCAGCGGATGTTTGCTGGAGGCCAGAAAGCGGCGTAGCGGGCGCAGCACATCATTGACCAGATTGGCCGACGGGTATTCGCGGCCGCAGCGCCAGATAACCCGGCGTAATTTACTGGTGTCAGAATAGTCGAGAAGGGTAAGAATTTCGGCCTGAATTTCCTTCCAGCCGTTCGGACATTCACTCATTTCGCCATGGATCCTGCTGCGGATCTGCCCCAGCGGTACACCGCGGTTAACCCAGTCGAGGATCACATGAATGTGCGCCAGATCGTCATCGCTGTAGAAGCGCTGACCCTGAGGCGTGCGATGAGGTTTAAGTAATCCATGGCGCTGCCAGGTGCGCAGGGTGATGGGGTGTACGCCGCAGAGCTGCGCAATGGTGTCGATATCGTATGTCGCCATGACGTCTGACAGTTCCTTTTTGCCTGAGAGATACCTTCCTTAGCTATAAAATAAATTCCCTTCCTTGTATAGGGGAATCATTAGTTTTATGAATGTTTAAAGCAAATTACATTGATACAAAGCAAAAAAGGAGACGCCGGGGCATCTCCTTTTTACCGCTGTTTTTGAGAAACTATTCGGCAGCGGCTTCGTCTTCTTCATCACGTAAAGGCACGATCAGCATGTCGATATGGACGGTGTTGATCAGCTGGCGGGCTGAAGACATCAGCTTGCTCCAGAAATCCTGATGGTGGCCACAGAGCACTAAATCGACGCTGTATTTATTAATAGCATCAACCAATACCTGGGCTAAATCACCGCTGCCACTCAGGGTTTCTGATATCGGGTAACCGGCATTTTGTGACAGTTCATTCAGCGCATGGTGGGTTTCTTCAGAAATACGCTTCTGCATGTCGCCCAGGTTCACATCAATCAGACCGGTATATAAATCGGAGTAATTTACGTCTACATGGATTAAAGACACTTTGGCGTTATACGGGCGCGCCATAGAAACCGCTTTCTCGACCAGCACTTTGCTCTCAGGGGACAGATCAACCGCAATAAGTATGTGTTTGTAAGACATAAGAAAACTCCTTCCATAAGTCAGTTAATAGCAATATCAGCATCATGCAAGTTTCATGTTTTTAGTATAGCGCTAAAACGCCCTGATAAATCAAGCTTGTCTCCTCGTTTGCAAAAAGTGGCTCTAACGCAATTCCATAGACGTAAATAATATGAAGATGCACTCCCCTTTTTTATTTCGTTTCCTACACTGAATATTAAGGGACCGGCGTTGTGCGCCAGGCGTCTCTGGTATTTTTTGTGACGACAGGGTGGGCGGGTGCAAGTTTACCCGGGGGGTGAGATGTCTTAGGCGGTAGGGCGAAGTCGCGGGCAGACGTTATTTAAAGGCGGCACTGCGCGTGGCACATTCGTCTTGAGGGGGAATTATGATCAGTCCCGTTGCGCTGTTTTGGGCTTTATGTTTTGTCTGCGTAGTGAATATGCTGCGTTACTACTCTTCCTTGCGGGCATTGCTGGTGGTGTTACGCGGATGTGATCCTTTGCTGTATCAGTATGTCGATGGTGGAGGGTTTTTCACGGCACACGGACAACCCAGCAAGCAGATCAGATTGGTACGTTACATCTATGCCCAACGTTATAACGATCACCATGACCCCGAGTTTATACGCCGTTGCGAACGGGTACGCGGCCAGTTTGTCCTGACGACGGCACTGGTGGGTCTGATACTGATCAGCATGATGGCGATGTTGATTTGGTATTGAAATACCCTGCGTACTTGAAGCTGCAGCGGCGTTAGCGGCACTCATTCACCCGAATCACTTACTTGAGTAAGCTCATCGGGATTCATTTGTTTGCTGCCTTGCTACAACTCCAATTACTTTGGGTATTCTATGGATAACGTTTTTAATAACCAAAGCAATAAAAAGGCGGCTTGTTCTTGCGAACAGCCGCCTTTTTTACATCAACAACTCACAGAATCAGACAAATTTCAGCGCGATCCAGTACAGCACGCCGGAAAGAACAATCGACACCGGCAGGGTTAAAATCCATGCCATGGCGATGCTTTTCACCGTTTTACTCTGCACACCGCCACCGTCTACCAGCATGGTGCCGGCAACCGCAGACGAGAGCACGTGGGTCGTGGAGACCGGCATCCCGGTATAACTGGCGACACCAATCGATACCGCCGCGGTTAGCTGCGCCGACAGGCCTTGTGCGTAAGTCATCCCTTTCTTACCAATCTTCTCACCGATGGTGGTCGCAACGCGCTTCCAGCCAATCATAGTACCCAGCGCCAGCGCCAGAGCAACCGCGATGATGATCCACAGAGGAGCGTATTCTACGGTTTGCAGAATGTCGCTTTTCAGTTCACCAAGGAAGCGTTTGTCTGCCGGAGTCGTCTCTTCCAGCTTGGCGGCTTTATCTGCGGTATCCGCAACACACATCAACAGGCGACGCATATGGCTGCGTTGCTCAGGTGAAAGGTCGCTGTAGGATTGCAGATTAGCCAGTAACGCCTGGGTGCGGTCAATCGCGTCCAGCGCGTGAGAACTATCGCAATGGAACACTTTTTCTTTCGGTGTATCCGCAGCTTCTGCTTTCGACTCTTCCGGCGTTTGCACCAGCGGCGTCAGTGCGACGACGTGTGGCAGCGCTTTCTCATGGTTCTGGTAAAACTGCTGCAGGTGCGTCACGGCGTCGCGGGTACGGGTGATATCGTAGCCGGTAGCATTCATGTTCAGCACAAAACCGGCAGGTGCCACACCAATCAACACCAGCATGATCAGGCCAATGCCTTTCTGACCGTCGTTGGCGCCGTGCGAGAAGCTGACCCCAATCGCGGACAGAATCAGACCGATACGGGTCCAGAATGGCGGCTTTTTCTTACCGTCTTTCTTTTCACGCTCAGCAGGCGTCAGGTGAATACGCGCGTGTTTTTTGGTCCCACTCCAGTAGCGGCGCAGCACGAAAATCATGGCACCGGCCATAATCATCCCGACCAGTGGGGAGATGATCAATGACGCAAAAATACCGATCATTTTCGGAATGTTTAGCGCATCAACAACCGAGCTGTGGGTGACTAACGCATTCGTCAGGCCAACGCCGATAATGGCCCCGATAAGGGTATGAGAGCTGGACGCGGGCAGGCCGAAGTACCAGGTTCCCAGGTTCCAGATGATCGCGGCCAGTAGCATGGAGAAGACCATCGCTAAGCCGTGCGCAGATCCGACATTGAGTAAAAGGTCAGTTGGCAGAAGGTGAACGATGGCATAGGCCACGCTCAAACCGCCGAGAATAACGCCAAGGAAGTTAAATACCCCAGCCATAACGACCGCTAATTGCGAGCGCATTGCACGGGTATAGATGACAGTAGCTACTGCGTTAGCTGTGTCGTGAAAGCCGTTGATGGCTTCGTAGAACAGCACAAACAGTAACGCGAGAATCAATAACGAGCCGGTGTGGATATCTAACCCGGCAAATAAATGCAGCATATTTGTTACGCCAGTTAGTGGTCATGAACGCCGCGCATTATCTGCGAGAACAGGGGGACGGTAAAAGGAAAATATGACTTTTTTTTGGTGACAAACCGCTCTCAGTTTATCTCGTTCATCATTAATCTTTTTTTAATCAATAGGTTGTTGGCTGATTTGCGATGAAACATTTGCTTACTTTGGCATTAGCTTGCATTTACTGACTGGCTTCATGTCTGCCAGCATCTTACAATCGCCGCCCGTAGCGGGTTTCGGTGAGATTTTCGCCCCTGCTATTTATATAACGTAGCTGAAAATGAGAGAAAAGTGAGGCCGATGTGGAACAGATTGATGTAGTGGTTATTGGTGCAGGTGCGGCCGGTCTGTTTTGCGCGGCGATGGCGGGCCAGGGCGGCCGTCGGGTGGTGCTGCTGGATAACGGCAAGAAGATTGGCCGAAAAATTCTGATGTCCGGCGGCGGACGCTGTAACTTCACTAATCTGTATGCCGAACCGGCCGCTTACCTTTCTCAAAACCCGCATTTCTGCAAATCCGCACTGGCGCGTTATACCCAGTGGGATTTTATCGAGATGGTAAACCGCCATGGCATCGCCTGGCATGAGAAAACTCTCGGGCAGCTGTTTTGTGATGACTCCGCGCAGCAAATTGTGGTGATGCTGGAAAGCGAATGTGCCAAAGGCAACGTCGATATACGCCTGCGCAGCGAAATATCCGAGGTGGTGAAAACGGAAACTGGCTTTGAAATCAAGGTGAATGGCTCAACTGTAAGTACTCACTCACTTGTGGTGGCGAGCGGAGGATTATCGATGCCGGGCCTGGGGGCTTCACCGTGGGGATATCGCCTGGCAGAGCAGTTTGGCCTGAACGTTTTGCCGACCCGTGCCGGTCTGGTGCCCTTTACTCTGCATAAACCCCTGCTTGATCACATTCAGACGTTATCCGGTGTTTCCGTTCCCTCCGTGCTGACCGCCGAAGATGGCACGGTATTTCGCGAAAGTATCTTGTTTACGCATCGGGGCATGTCGGGTCCGGCGGTTTTACAGCTTTCCAGCTACTGGCATCCCGGTGAGTTTGTGAGCGTTAACTTACTTCCTGAACTTGACCTGGCGGGGTTTTTGGATTCACAGCGCCAACAGCATCCGAACCAAAGCCTCAAGAATACGCTGGCGATGCAACTGCCGAAACGGTTGGTGGAGTGTCTGCAAACGCTCGGCCAACTGCCGGACGTCACGCTGAAACAGCTGAACGCCCCACAGCAGGCGGAACTGGTAGAGCAACTACAGAACTGGCAGGTGCAACCGAATGGCACGGAAGGCTACCGCACCGCAGAAGTGACCCTCGGCGGTGTCGATACCAAAGAGCTTTCTTCGAAAACGATGGCGGCGGCCAAAGTCCCCGGTCTGTATTTCATCGGCGAAGTGGTGGATATCACCGGCTGGCTGGGAGGCTACAACTTCCAATGGGCGTGGAGTTCGGCATGGGCATGCGCGCAGGATTTAGTGAGTGCACAGAAATAGACATTCTCATTGGCTTCCTTGTCTGGACATGAAGCATCGCTTTAGCTCCTGGCACACCAGCAACGCGGCGGTGCCAGGCGCTTAGAAAGTCCACCGCCTTATTGAAAACGACACAGCATTATATTAATTGAAGGTGACCAGCATTTCCGTGGATGCGGATATTGAGCCAGTAGGGAGAGTGTTTCCGCCAGAGCATAAACGCCAAATGATTTGATTGCTGAATGTCTGTAAGCTTTGGCTCGAGGTAATTCTGCCAATATTGATGGCTTCATTATTAAAATTAATGCCTGTGGAACCGTCGCATGTTCCACTGTCTGTGATCCCGGTGATCTCTCCCGTGATGTAGCCTCCTCCCTGCGCTAACGCTAACCGATTCTTAGCCCCCCCATATAAGCTGGTTAAGGGGCGGAATTGAACCGCGACATTGGCTGAAATATAGCCTGAGGTTTGCACGCACCTAACATTGAATGAATTAGTTTGTTTACTGAGTTCAGTATTTGCCGTTAAGTTGCGGCCTACCGTGCCAAAGTTGATGACGGTAGGCGTATTGACTGAACACTCCAATGTACTTATCCGTAAACTCATACTGGTGGGTAAAATTGATTGATATCGATCCCCGGTTCTCAGCACAGAGAAGCTCGAGGCATACATGGTGGGTAGGCCCACAGTCGATGATGTTTGAGTACCATCTGCCACTAAGGCCCATGTTCCTGAAATGTTGACGACGCGGTTACCCGTGGGGCTATAAAAATTATTCCCTGATGTCATGCTGGGCGGCAAACACCAGTCGTAGCCTGTTGGAGAGGTCAGCTCTCCACTGTCCCCACCCCGGGTTTCAGGTAAGCCTATGGTTCCTGTAAAACTTTTTACCGAGCCGTCATAGGCGGTGTAAGTCGCCTGGCCCGTCGCTCTGGGAATAAGCCCAACGCCAGGGGCTATTTTTAATGCTTTATAGCCGCCAATCGTGGTCAGATCGGATGATGACATGCATTGAGTGTTCTTGTCGGCAATATTCATCAAACCATATTGCAGGCCTAATGAAGAGTGGGTCATAGAACCACTTAGCGTGACATTAAATGGCAGACCTTCCCATAATACGCCTGTTCCTTTGCCAATGATAACCGTATCTGCCGCACAATATAATGGCGTCATT
>Ga0209888_1000455_pt1 | contig 20591 bp, 6 predicted proteins | sample OrgsoiDNA_201059_FD_185807 | JGI IMG/M metagenome (GOLD analysis project Ga0209888, IMG submission 185807) | Permafrost soil microbial communities from the Arctic, to analyse light accelerated degradation of dissolved organic matter (DOM) -... | ecosystem: Environmental > Terrestrial > Soil >...
CCGAAACCGCTCTGGATTTCGTCGACGATCAGCGCCACGCCGGCCTTCTCGGTGATCCGCCGCAGGCCACGCAGCCAGTCGAGGTCCGCCGGGATCATGCCGCCCTCGCCCTGCACCGCTTCGACAATGATTGCCGCCGGCAACTGCACACCGCCCTCGGGATCGTTCAGCAGGTTTTCCAGGTAATGCAGGTTGACCTTGACCCCCTGGGCGCCACCCAGGCCGAACGGGCAACGGTAATCGTAGGGATACGGCAGGAACTGCACGCCATTGCCCAACAGTGCACCCAGCGGCTTTTTCGGCCCCAGGCTGCCCATCAGGCTCAAGGCGCCCTGGCTCATGCCGTGGTAGGCGCCCTGGAAGGACAGGATGGTGCTGCGCCCCGTGGCCGTACGCACCAGTTTCAGCGCCGCTTCCACCGCATCGGTACCGGTGGGGCCGCAGAACTGGATCTTCGCTTCCTTGGCCAGGGCCTCGGGCAACAAACCGAACAGGTCCTGGACAAACTGGTCCTTGACCGGCGTGGTCAGGTCGAGGGTGTGCAGCGGCAGCTCATCGGCCAGGACCTGCTGGATCGCCTCGATCACCACCGGGTGGTTGTGCCCCAACGCCAGGGTCCCGGCGCCGGCCAGGCAATCGATAAAACGCCGGCCCTCGACATCCTCGACATACAGGCCCTTGGCGCGCTTGAGCGCCAGGGGGATACGCCGTGGGTAGCTACGGGCGTTGGATTCCTGGCGACTCTGGCGGGCCAGAATCGGCGATTCGTCGAACTGATAGAGCGTTCCAACCGGCAGCTGACTGGCAGCCACCGGGAGTTTTTCGATAAGGCTGGTAGCGACTGACATCTCTCGATCCCTCAATACTCTGCTGATATTGACCAAAACCCTGTGCCCGCACGCGGATGCGTGCAGGCTTTGTGTTCTGGAAACGCACCAGCGCCGCCAGGATTTACACCCGGGCGACGCTTTGCATCAGGAGTTTTTCAGGAGAGTGGTTTCAGACCGCTCGCAACGGCATGGTCAGTTCGACCCGCAGCCCGTCGGGACGGCTGTCGAAGTGCAGCACGCAGCCGCAACGCTGGACGATGGCGTTGACAATGGCCAGCCCCAGGCCACAACCGGTGCTGGTGCTGTTGCGCCAGAAACGTTGGGTCAGGTGTTGCAGATCGTCCGCGGCAATGCCCGGGCCGTGGTCGCGGACCTGGAAGCGCACGCGGTTGCCGATGGTTTCCACATTCAATTCCACCAGCGCATCCCCCGGCGTGTGGCGCAGAGCGTTGTCCAGCAGGTTGCGCAACGCGGCGATGGACAGGGTCGAGGGCATTTCCAGCGGCGCCGCGGAGAAGTTTTCCGAGAGGTGCAAGGCGATACGGCCACGGTTGCCATTGGCCGAGTCCTGGATCGCCAGGCGCGCCACCTGCTCGGCATTGCACTGCACGCCGTCGTCGAACGACAGGCTGCCTTCGACCCGCGCCAGCAGCAGCAACTGCTCAAGGGTCCGGTGCAAGCGGTCGGCACCGGCCTCGGCATGGGCCAGGGACTGGTCGCGGGCCGCGCCTTCGGTCATGCGCGCCACTTGCAGGTGGGTCTTGATCGCGGTCAGCGGGCTGCGCAGTTCGTGGGCGGCATCGCCGGTCAGGCGGCGCTCGCGCTCGATGGTCTTGCCGATGCGCTGGAACAGCTGGTTCTGGGTGTCCAGCAGCGGCTGCAATTCCCGGGGCAGCGGCTGCACCTGCAAGGGTTCCAGGGAGTCGGGGCTACGGCGCATCAAGGCATCGCGCATGCGATTGAGCGGCGCCAGGCCCTGGCCGATCCCCAGCCACAGCAAACACAGGCAACCGAGCAAGGCCACGCCGACCGGCACCGAGGCCGCCAGCAGTACCGAGAGGTTCAACGCCTCGCGTTCGACCTGGCGGTCGGCGGTGGTGATATGCACGTCGCCACGCACCAGGGTGAAACTGCGCCAGGGCGCGCCGTCGATCATCTGGTCGTGGAAACCGGCGGTCTGGTCCTCCAGGGCCTGTTCCGGGTTGTTGTGGCTGCGGGCAAGAATTTCGCCGCGCAGGGAACTGACCTGGCAAGCCATGCCCCCGGGGATATTCAGTTGTTCGGCGCTGAAATGGGTACCGTCGCCCTTGCTCGAAATCGGCGGCAATTGCTCCAGCAAGCCGGCAACCATGCGCGCCGAAGCCACCAGCCGCTGGTCGAGGGAAAACATCATCTGGTGACGCAGGTCGCTGAGCATCCAGGTCGCGGCCAGGGCCCAGATCAGGATAAACGCCGCGCCGATGGTCAGGCTCAGGCGCAAACGCAGGCTCATCATGACGCGGCGTCCTCGTTACCCGCCGGGCCCAGTCGATAGCCGAGGCCGCGAACGGTCTCGACAATGCCGTTGCCGAGCTTGCGGCGCAGGTGGTGGATATGCACGTTCAAGGCATTGCTTTCCAGCTCGTCGCTGAAACCATAGACGCTGTCTTTCAGTTGCTCGCTGGAGAGGACACGGCCGCGGTTGTGCAGCAGCGCCTGCAACAGCGCCTGTTCACGGCGCGAGAGGTCCACCGGCTGGCCGCCGAGCAGGGTCACGCGGCTGCTCGGGTCGTAGCTCAGGGCGCCGTGCTCGATCAGGTTGACGCTGCGCCCGGCCACGCGCCGCAGCAGGGTTTGCAGGCGGGCGAAGAGTTCACGCAGGTCGAAGGGCTTGAGCAGGTAGTCGTCGGCGCCGGCCTGCAGGCCGTCGACCCGGTCGGTGACCGAGTCGCGGGCAGTGAGGATCAGCACCGGTATCTCCAGGCCCTTCTGACGCAACTGCGCCAGCAGTTTCAGGCCGTCTTCGTCGGGCAGGCCGAGGTCGAGCACCATGACGTCGAACTCGGCTGCGCGCAACATGGCCCGCGCCGCCGCCGCATTGGCGACATGCTCGACGGTCATGCCCTGGGCGGTCAGGCCGGCCTTGATGCCGCTGGCGATCAGTTCATCGTCTTCGCAAACCAGTACGTGCATGGGGATACCTGCGCAAATGTGTCAATTGGAACGCAAATGGATTAAGCGGCGATTATGCCGCCAATGTCCCCAGAATAGTTAATCACCCGCCCCCCCTGTAGGAGCACGCCGCACTGCCGCGAAGAGGCCCTCGAGGACGCCAAAAGCTTCGCGGGCAAGCCCAGCTCCTACAAAGTTCGCGCTCAACACGGTATAAAACCGGGTTAATGATCGGTTAATCGCCTGCTTGCAGGCTTGCCCTACTTGCCACGGTTCTAAGGCTTTTTTATGCGTTGGTTGTTGACCTTTGTTTTTGTCCTTTTCGCAGGCCTGACCCAGGCCGCTAACGATCCGTTCGCGGTCAAAAAACCGGACTTCCTGCCCGTCGGCCAGGCCTTCGCCTTCAGCTCCGAGACCCTTGCCTCGGGACAGACCCGACTGTACTGGCAGATCACCGACGGTTATTACCTCTACCAGAAACGCCTGAAGCTCGACGGCCTCGACCCGGCCCAGCGGCCCGCGCTGCCCGAGGGCGAGCACCATAGCGACGAGTTCTTCGGCGACCAGCAGGTCTATCGCAGCGAACTCGAACTGCTGATCCCGGCCGGCGCCAGTGGCAAGGTCACCGTGGGCTGGCAAGGCTGCGCCGACGCCGGCCTGTGCTACCCGCCACAAAGCCAGGTCGTCGACCTGGGCGGCAAGGCCCCGGTGTCCACCGCGCCAGGCCAGGCTCAGGCGCAAGATCAATCCCTGGCCGCCAACCTGCAACACAACACCCTGGGCTGGAGTCTGCTGGCCTTCTTCGGCCTCGGCCTGCTGCTGGCGTTCACCCCGTGCATGCTGCCGATGCTGCCGATCCTCGCCGGCCTGGTGGTGGGCAGTGGCGCCAGCCCACGGCGCGGCTTTGCCCTGGCCGGCAGCTATGTGATCTGCATGGCGCTGGTATATGCCGCGCTGGGCATGCTCGCGGCCCTGCTTGGCGGCAACTTGCAGGCGCTGCTGCAACAACCCTGGTTGTTGGGCAGTTTCGCCGCGCTGTTCGTGGTGCTGGCCCTGCCGATGTTCGGTTTCTTCGAACTGCAATTGCCGGCGGCCCTGCGTGACCGCCTGGAAAACGCCGGCAGCGGCCGTCGCGGCGGCAGCCTGGTGGGGGCCGGGATACTCGGCGCCCTTTCCGGCCTGCTGGTCGGCCCGTGCATGACCGCGCCCCTGGCCGGTGCCCTGCTGTATATCGCCAAGAGCGGCAATATCGTCGAGGGCGGCCTGGTGCTGTTCACCATGGGCATTGGCATGGGCCTGCCGCTGTTGCTGCTGGTGACCGTGGGCAACCGCTTCCTGCCCAAGCCGGGGGCCTGGATGGACCGGGTCAAGGCGGTGTTCGGTTTCCTGTTCCTTGGCACCGCCGTGCTGATGATCCGCCCGGTGGTCAGCGAATCGCTGTGGCTTGGCCTGTGGGGCGTGTTGCTGCTGATCATCGCCTGCTGCGCCTGGCGACAAGGCCGCCAGCCGGGACGCGGTGCCCTGCTGAGCGCCTGCCTTGGCACCCTGCTCGGTCTCTGGGGCTCGGTGCTGGTGGTCGGCGCCGCCGGCGGCAGCACCGAGCTGTGGCGACCGTTGCACGTCTATACCGGCGCGACGGCGGCCAATAGCGCCGCGGCCCACGCGGCCTTCATCACCGTCAAGGACCCGGCCGCCCTGCAGCGCGAACTGGACGGCGCCAAGGCCCAGGGCCAATGGGTGCTGGTGGACTACTACGCCGACTGGTGCGTGTCGTGCAAGATCATGGAGAAAACCGTCTTCTCCAGCGCCGAGGTCCAGGCTGCCCTGGGCGATGTTCGGCTGGTGCGCCTGGATGTGACCAACGACAACGCCGCCAGCCGCGAGCTGCTCGGCCGCTATGAAGTACCGGGACCGCCGACCCTGCTGTGGCTCGCGCCGGACGGCGAGGAACGCCGGGCCAGCCGGATTACCGGCGAAGTCGACGCCAAGGCGTTTCTCCAGAACTGGAACAGCACACGGGATGCTCGCTGATGCTTACCCTGACCCTCGGTACCTTCGCCCTGTCGATCAACCACCTGCTGTTGTTGCTCGCCCTCGCCCTGGCGACGCTGGTGGGCTGGCGGGTGGCGAAACGGGGCGGGGAAAACCCGGAGTCGGTGCTGTTCGGCCTGTTCATGTTGGCCATGCTGGTGGCGCGGGTCAGTTTCGTGATCGCCTACTGGAGCTATTTTCGCGATGACCCGTTGCAGGTGCTGGATATCCGCGACGGCGGTTTCCTCGCCTGGCCGGGGGTGCTGACGCTGCTGCTGGGCGCCGTGTTCTTCTGCTGGCGACGCCCGGCCCTGCGCCGGCCGCTGGGTTTCGGCCTGGGCAGTGGCCTGGCGTTCTGGCTGCTGGCCAGCCTGTCGATCACCCTCTATGAACAAGGCTCGCACCTGCCGGAAATCACCCTGCGCAATGCCCAGGGCCAGGAGGTGCAATTGCGCGACTACCAGGGCGGTCCGCTGGTGATCAACCTCTGGGCCACCTGGTGCCCGCCGTGCCGACGGGAAATGCCGGTGCTGCAAAAAGCCCAGCATGCGCGCCAGGACGTGACCTTCCTGTTCGTCAACCAGGCCGAAAGCATGCAGAGCGTCAGCACCTTCCTGATGACCCAGGGCCTGAACCTGGACAACGTGCTGTTCGACGACAACGGCAAGCTGGCCCAGAGCGTCGGCTCCATGGCCCTGCCGACCACCCTGTTGTATAACGCCGAAGGCCGCTTGCTCGGCACCCATCTGGGCGAGTTGTCCGAGGCCAGCCTGGCCCGGGCCCTGGAAAACTTCGGCCCGCCCAAATCCACTTCGGCCACACCGGCCACCGCAAGGAAACCGCTATGCCCTTCAACCGCCACCTGCTGAACCTGAGCCTGAGTACCGCACTGGGCGCGTTGCTGCTGCAAGTGCCCATGGTCCAGGCCGAAGAACTGCCCGCGCCGATCAAGAGCATCGAAGCCAAGGGCGCGAAAATCGTCGGCAGCTTCGACGCACCGGGTGGCCTGCGGGGTTTTGCCGCCCAATATCAGAACCGCGGCATGGCGCTGTACCTGACCGCCGATGGCAAGAATGTGATCGCCGGCAACCTGTATGACGCCGACGGCAACGACCTGAGCCAGGCGCCGTTGCACAAGCTGGTGTATGGGCCGATGGCCAAGCAGGTCTGGGGGCAGATGGAGAAGAGCAACTGGATCGAGGACGGCAAGCCGAATGCACCGCGCACCGTCTATCTGTTCAGCGATCCGAACTGCCCTTACTGCAACATGTTCTGGGAACAGGCGCGGCCGTGGGTCGACTCGGGCAAGGTGCAATTGCGTCATATCATGGTCGGGATTATCCGCGAGGACAGCGCGGCCAAGGCGGCCGCATTGTTTACCGCCAAGGACCCGCAACTGGCCCTGCATGACCATGAACAGGCCGGCAAGGGCAGCAAGCTCAAGCCGCTGGCGACGATTCCGGCGGATGTGCAGGCCAAGCTCGATGCCAATATGAAGTTGATGGAAGACCTGGAGCTGTCGGCCACCCCATCGATTTTCTATCTCGATGAGAATGGCGACCTGCAACAGCAACAGGGCGCACCGTCGCCGGACAAGCTGTTGAAGATTCTCGGGCCGAAGTGATGGGCACCCAGGCCTGTCAGTCTTGACTGACAGGCCTGGCAACCTCACAACCCTTCCAGTTCCGCCATCAGGTCGCTCAGGCGATCAACCTTCTCCTCGCTGATCTCATTGGCTTCCAGCCCGTCGATATAAGCCGCCAACTCCTCCACCGTGCCGCACTCGAACATCGCCCGTAGCGGCACATTGCGCTGCAGAACCTTCTGTACCCGCGAAGCGATCTGCGTCGCCAGCAACGAATGCCCGCCCAGCTCGAAGAAGTTGTCGCGCACACCGACCCGCTCGACCTTCAACACCTCGGCCCAGACCCCGGCCAGGGTCTGCTCCAGTTCGTTACGTGGGGCCAGGTAGTCCTGGCTGGCCAGTTGACCGATCTCCAGGGCCGGCAGGGCCTTGCGGTCGAGCTTGCCGTTGGCGTTCAACGGCAGCGCGTCCAGCCACAACCAGTGCAACGGCACCATATATTCCGGCAACTCGGCCCGCAGACGCTGGCGAATCCGCTCCAGCCGCTCGTTCACCCCCAGGACCGAATCCGTCGCCACCAGGTAACCCACCAGGTGCTTGCCGTTGGCCCCCTCCTGAACCCCGACCGCCGCCTCGCGGACCTCCGGCTGTTCATGCAGGCGTGCCTCGATTTCCCCCAATTCGATCCGATAACCGCGGATCTTCACCTGATGGTCGATCCGCCCGACATACTCCAGCACCCCATCAACACGGCGCCGGGCCAGGTCGCCGGTGCGATACAGGCGCTCGCCCGGCCCGCCGAACGGATGCGGCACAAACACCTGGGCGGTACGCAACGGATCGCTGACATAACCGCGACCGACCCCGATCCCGGCCACGCACAACTCACCCACCGCCCCCGGCGGCACCAGCTCATCGGCACCGTCGAGCAGGTACAAACGGTTGTTGTCGGTCGGCAAACCGATCGGGAGGTAGCTGCCCCGTGTCGAAGCCTCGTCGACCCGGAAGAACGCCACATCGTCCGAGCATTCCGCCGGACCGTAGGCATTCACCAGCCCGACCTGTGGATAACGTTGCAACCACTGATGGGCCAGCTCGGGTGGCATCGCCTCGCCGGTCGGCAGCAGCCAGCGCAGGCCATCGAGGCTGACCGGGTCGAGGGCGAGCATGCCCTGGATCAGCGACGGCACGCTTTCCAGCACACTGATGCCCTGCTCCCGGACATGCTCCAGCAAACCTTGCGGATCATGGGCCAGGGCATTCGGCACAATAGCCACCTGCGCCCCGAACAACGGCGCCGCAAGGAACTGCCAGACCGAGATATCGAAGCTTTGCGAGGCCGTCTGGGCAATCACATCGGCCTCGCTCAGTTGCAGATACGGCACCTTGCTCAACTGGTTGTTGAGCATGCCGCGCTGCTCCACCATCACGCCCTTGGGCAGGCCGGTGGAACCGGAGGTGTAGATCACGTAGGCCAGATTATCCGGGCCACTGTGGATACCAGGGTTGGACCCGGCATAAGCGCCCTGTTGAACCTCTTCCCAGACCAGCAGCTTCGGCCGCAGCGGCTCGGCGAATTCCTCCAGCAAGGCCCGCGCCCGCTCCAGGCAATCCCGGGTGCAGACCAGCAACGGCGTGCGGCTCAACTCGACGATCCGGCTCAGGCGCTGGCCCGGCAGGCCCGGGTCCAGCGGCAGGTAGCCGGCGCCAGCCTTGAAGCTGCCGACGATCATGCCCAGTAGCTCCAGGCCCCGTTCGGCCAGCAGCGCCACGGGCTGATCAAGACCGACACCGGCTTGAATCAGTGCATGGCCCAGGCGGTTGGCCGCCAGGTTCAAGTGCGCATAACTTTGCTGTCGGTCCAGGCAGCTCGCCACGATCCGCTGCGGATGCTCGTCGACCCGCGCCTCGAACAGCGCCACATAGCCCTGTTCCAGCGGGTAGTCCCGTTCGCTCTGGTTGCAGCCGTGCAGCAGGAACTCGCGCTCATCCTCGCCCAGCAGCGGCAAGTCGGCCATATCGCCGTGCAAGCCGTCCATCAAGGCCAGCAGCAGACGTTTGAACTCCCCGAGCAGGCGCTCGACGCTGGCCTCCTCGAAATAACGCCGGTCGTAGGACAGGTGCAGCCCGAGGTCATCGCCCGGATAGCAGACCGCCGTCAGCGGGAAGTTGGTGTGGGTCCGGCCCGAGTCCGAAGTGGCGTTGAAGCTCTGCGCATGGTCGAGTACCGAGACCTGCACCGGGGCGTTCTCGAACACGAACAGGCTGTCGAACAGCGGTTGGCCCTTGGGCAGCTCGCTGTGTTCCTGGATGTTCACCAGTGGCAGGTATTCGTACTCGCGCAGTTCCATATTGTGCGCCAGCAACCCGCTCAGCCAATCACGCACGCTGCAGGTCACACCGTCCTGCGGCAGTTTCACCCGCAACGCGATGCTGTTGATAAACAGGCCGACGGTGCGTTGCATCTGCGGCATGTCCACCGGCCGACCGGCCACGGTCACACCGAACAGCACGTCGCGATCACCGCTGAAACGGCGCAGGACCAAAGCCCAGGCCGCCTGGGCAAAAGTGTTCACGGTCAGCTGATGCTGCTGGGCCAGCTCGCGCAGACGTGCGCCATCGCGGACATCCAGACGGGTATGGCAATCCCCTACCCGCATCCCGCCCGTGGCCCCCGCATGCTCGCGCAGGAACGGCCGGTCACTCGGAATATGGGTGGCGCGTTCGAAGCCTTGCAGGTTGTGTTTCCACCACTGCCGGGCCTGCACCAGGTCCTGGCGTTGCAGCCAGCCGATATAGTCGCGGTAGCGCGGCGGCTGCACCAATTGCGCTTCACGGCCCTCGCCCATGGCGGTGTAGATTTCAAAGAAATCGTCCATCAGCAACGAGCGGCACCAGGCATCGATGAGGATGTGGTGGTTGCTCATCATGAACCAGTAGCGCGCCGCGCCGACCTTGATCAGGCGCAGGTGGAACGGCGCCTCACGGAGCAGATCGAAACCGGCTTCGCGCTCGCTTTCGAGCAAGGCTTGCAGACGCGGCTCATGGGTGGCCTCGGTCTCAAGGCTCCAGTCCAGGTATTCGAACGGCGTGCTGCCGGGCTTGTGGATAACCTGCAACATGTCCTCGCCGACGTTCCAGCAGAAGGACGCGCGCAGGGCTTCGTGACGGGCGATCACCTGCTGCCAGGCCTCGGCGAAACGCTGCGGGTCCAGTTCGCTGTTGATGCGGTAGCGGTCCTGCATGTAATAGAGGCCGGTGCCCGGTTCCAGCAAGGTGTGCAGCAGCAGGCCTTCCTGCATCGGCGTCAGCGGGTAGACGTCCTCGATCCGCGTGGCCGGCACCGGCAGCGCGTCGAGCTGCGGCTGGGTCAGGCGGGCCAGGGGGAAGTCCGATGGGGTCAGGCCGCCGTTACCGTCTTTCAGGCAATGCTCGATCAGGCTGTCCAGCTCGCCGAGGTAAGCCTGGGCCAGTTCGGCGACGGTCTGTGGGGCGAGGCGTTCACGGCTGAAGGTCCAGCGCAGCACCAGCTCACCGCCATACACCTGGCTGTCGATGCTCAACTCGTTGGGCAGCGGTGCTTCCGGCGAATGGGCTTGCCCCGTCGATTCGTCCAGCGGCCGGAACAGCGCCTCGTCGCCAAAGCTCTGGTCGAACTGCCCCAGGTAGTTGAAGGTGATCGCCGCCTGCGGCAACGCCGCCATCGCCGTGCTATGCACCGGATCGGCCAGATAACGCAACACGCCATAACCCAGGCCCTTGTGCGGCACGCCGCGCAATTGCTCCTTGATCGCCTTGATCGAGGCGCCCTGTCCGGCGGCCTCCTCAATCAGGGATGGGGTCAGGCGCACCGGATAGGCGCTGGTGAACCAGCCCACGCTGCGGGTCAGGTCGATCTCGTCGAACAGGGTTTCACGACCATGGCCTTCGAGCTGGATCAGCGCCGAGTCGGTGCCGGTCCAGCGACAGATAACCCGCGCCAGCGCGGTCAGCAACAGGTCGTTGACCTGGGTGCGATACGCCGCCGGAGCTTGTTGCAACAAAGCCTGGGTGCGTGCCGCCGGTAGCCGGACGCTGAGAGTTTGCGCATGACGGTTCTGCAGCCCGCCCTGGCGGTTTGCCCCTGGCAGTTCGGCCACGGGACCAGCCAGTTGCGCCTGCCAGAGAGCCATTTCTTCGCGCAGCGATTCACTGCCGGCATAGGCCTGCAAGCGCGCCGCCCAGTCGCGCAAGGCGCTGGTCTTGGTCGGCAGTTGCACGGCTTGGCCGTCGATCAATTGCCCATAAGCCGTTTGCAGATCGTCCAGCAGGATGCGCCAGGACACGCCGTCCACCACCAGGTGATGAATCGCCAGCAGCAGGCGTTGCTCACCCTGCGGCCCGTCCACCAGCAAGGCTCGCAGCAACGGTCCCTGTTGCAGGTCGAGGCTACGCTGGGCTTCGGTGTACAGCTCGGTGCACTGTGCCCAGTCCGTGACACGGACCTGCTGCAACACACTGACGTCCGTCGGTGACGCGTACTCCGCTAACCACTGGCCATGGGGCAGGGTAAAGCTCAAGCGCAATGCATCGTGGTGCTCCAGCAGGATCAGCAGCGCTTTTTCCAGGGCATGGGGTTCCAGAACACGGGTCGGCGCCAGCAGGACCGCCTGGTTCCAGTGCTCGCGCTCGGCAATTTCACTGTCGAAGAACCAGTGCTGGATCGGCGTCAGGCCCGAGGCGCCACTGAGCAGGCCTTGTTCGGCGACGATCCGCTCGCTGCGGGTGGCCACCGCCGCCAGGCTTTGCACGGTCTGGTGCTGGAACAGGTCGCGGGGGCTGAAATGAATCTGCTGCGCTCGCGCCCGGCTGACCACCTGGATCGACAGGATCGAATCGCCGCCGAGTTCGAAGAAGTTGTCGTGCAGACCGACTTGCGAGAGGTTCAGCACCTCACTCCAGATCGCCGCCAGGGACTGCTCCAGTTCGTTGCTCGGCGCCACATAGTGCTGGCGATTGAGCTCCGGGTCCGGTGCCGGCAAGGCGCGGCGATCCAGCTTGCCGTTGCCGGTCAGTGGCATCTGCTCCAGCAGGATCAGGTGCGCGGGGACCATATAATCCGGCAGCTGGCGTTTGAGATGCAGCTTGAGGGCTTCACGCAAGGCAGCCTGTTCGGCCTCACCCTGCCCAGCCACGTCGCTGGTCAGATACGCCGCCAGTTGCCGGCCGCCCGGCATTTCCAGGGCCAGGACCACCGCCTCGCGAATCTCTGGATGCTCCAGCAGACGGTTTTCGATTTCCCCCAGCTCGATGCGGAAACCGCGAATCTTCACCTGATGGTCGACCCGTCCCAGGTACTCGACCTGGCCGTCGGCCAGTTGCCGTACCCGGTCGCCGGTGCGGTACAGGCGTCCGCCATCGGCCGAGAACGGGTCGGCGACAAAACGCTCGGCGGTCATGCCGGGGCGCTCGTGGTAACCCTGGGCCAGGCCCGCGCCGCCGACATACAGCTCGCCGGTGGCGCCTTGTGGCAGCAGCGCCAGGTCCTCATCGAGGATAAACGCCACCCGCGCCCCGACCACGCGACCAATCGGCACGCTGGCAACGCCCTCCTCCAACTGCTCGGGAGCAAGGCTGGCCAAGGGCATGACCACGGTTTCCGTCGGGCCGTAGGCATTGAAGAACAGTTGCGGCTTGAAGGCCGCACGAATCCGTTGCAAGTGCTCGCCGGTCAGGGCTTCACCGCCGGTGATGCACAGGCGTACCGGCAAGGTCCGGCCCTGGGTCGCCAGCCATTGGGCCAACTGGCTGCCGTAGCTGGGGGTAAAGCCGAGAACATTGACCCGCTGTTCGTCGATCAGCTGGCAGATCTGCTCGGCATCCCATTGTCCCTGGGCCCGCAGTACCACTCGGGCACCACTGAGCAGCGGTACCAGCAGGCGCTCGGTGGCGGCATCGAAGTTGATCGAATAGAAATGCAGTTCGCAATCCTCGGGCTGCATCTCGAAACGCCGGATCACCGCCTGGCAATGCATGGCGATTTCACCGTGGGACACCACCACGCCCTTGGGTTTGCCGGTGGAGCCGGAGGTGTAGATCAGATACGCCTGGTGCTGCGGCAGGTTGATAAACGGCAGCTCGGTGACGGGACAGTCGGCCAGGGCCGGGCCGTCCTGTTCCAGGCACCAGCTCGCCACGCCGCTCGGCAACGGCCCGAGGGCCTCGAGCAACGCCGTATGGCTCAGCAGCAAGCCGACGCCGCTGTCTTCGATCATGTAATGCAGGCGGTCCAGCGGGTATTCCGGGTCCAGCGGCACATAGGCGCCGCCGGCCTTGAGAATCGCCAGCAGGCCGACCACCAGCTCCAGCGAACGCTCCAGCGCCAGGCCAACCCGCACCTGCGGGCCGACACCCTGCTCGCGCAGGCGCCAGGCCAGGCGATTGGCGCGGCGGTCGAGTTCGCCGTAGCTCAGGGTTTCGCCGGCAAAGGTCAGCGCCGGAGCGTCCGGACGGGCCAGGACCTGTTGGCCGAACAGGCTCTGGATGCACTGGTCCAGGCGCTGTTCGCCGGTCTCGATACCCAGGCTGTCACGCAATACCTGTTGCTCCTCGGCCTGCAACATCGGCAGCTCGCAGAGACGTTGTTGCGGGTCGTTCAGCAAAGCCTGTAGCAGGTTGCGCCAATGGCCGGCCATACGGGCGATACGCGGTTCGTCGAACAGATCGGTGCTGTAGGTCAGGCAGCAACCCAGGCGCTGGTCAAGATCGGTGACTTCCAGGTTGAGGTCGAACTTGGTCGCCCGGGCATCGTTGACCAGATACTCCACGGTCATCTCGCCGAGACGCCGGCTTTGCTGGAATTCCCAGCGCTGCACATTGCACATCACCTGGAACAGCGGGTTATAGGCCGCGCTGCGGGGCGGTTGCAGGGCTTCGACCAACTGGTCGAACGGCAGGTCCTGGTGGGACTGGCCTTCGATCACGGTATGGCGGACCTGCTCGAACAATTCGCCGACGCGCATCTGCCCGTCAAGCTGGCAACGCAGCACCTGGGTATTGAGGAAGGCGCCGATCAGCCCTTCGCTTTCCGGGCGGATACGGTTGGCCACCGGTGCGCCGATGCGCAGGTCGCCCTGGCCGCTGTAGCGATAGAGCAACACGGCCAGGGCGGCGGTCATTGTCATGAACAGGGTCAGGCCGTGTTCGGCATTGAAGGCACGAACCCGTGCGGCCAGGGCGTCGTCGAGGTCGAAGCGGTACAGCTCGCCACGGTGACTTTGCACTGGCGGCCGCGGACGGTCGCCGGGCAGTTCGAGCAACGGGTGTTCGTTGCCCAGTTGCGCGGTCCAGTAATCCAGCTGGCGTTGGCGCTCGCCGGACTCCAGCCATTCGCGCTGCCAGGCGCTGTAGTCCAGGTATTGCACCGCCAGCGGCGCCAACAGCGATTCGCGGCCTTCGACAAAGGCTTCGTAGAGCGCGCTCAGTTCGCGGGCGAAGATATCCATCGCCCAGCCTTCGGTGACGATATGGTGCAGGGTCAGGACGAAGTAATGCTCCTGCTCCCCGGCCTTGACCAGGCAGGCGCGCAGCAAGGGTCCGGTTTCCAGGTCGAATGGCTGGTGCGCCTCGCTGTCCGCCAGTTGTTGCAGACGCTGCTCGCGGGTGGCTGGGTCGAAGGCGGAAAAATCCTTCAGGACCAGGCTCAGGCCGGTCTCGGCCGCAACCCGCTGGCACGCCACGCCATCAATGCTCGGGAAGGTAGTGCGCAGGGTTTCGTGACGCAGGATCAGCGCCTGCAACGCGGCCTCGAAACTGGCCAGGTCGAACACCCCACTAAAGCGCGCCATGCCACCAACGTTGTAGGCCGGGCTGTCCGGTTCCATCTGCCAGAGGAACCACATGCGCTGTTGGGAATAGGACAAGGGCACCGGCCGGCTGCGGTCGACCGGCAGGATCGCGGTTTGCAGGTTACGCCGACCGGAACCCTGGATCAGCCGGATCTGTTCGGCAAAGGCCCCCAGTTCACTGGCCTCGAACAGCACACGCAACGGCAGCTCGACATCGCAGGCCTGGCGGGTACGGGAAATAATCTGGGTGGCCAGCAACGAATGGCCGCCGAGGGCAAAGAAGTCGTCCCGCAGGCCGATCTGCGGCTGGCCGAGCACTTCGCGCCAGATCGCGGCGATCTGCTGTTCCAGCGCGCTTTGCGGCTCCAGATGCTCGCGCACCTGCCACTGCGGCTCTGGCAGGGCCTGGCGATCCAGCTTGCCGCTGGGGCTCAGGGGCATGGCGTCCAGGCGCACCAGTTGCGCAGGCACCATATAGTCCGGCAGCTCGGCGGCCAGTGCAGTCTTGAGGCGTTCGTTCTGTTGCGCTTCGGGCTCGTCGCTGACGGTGCTGGTGTAATAGCCGATCAACTGCGCACCGGCCGCAGTTTCGCGTACCAGTACCACGGCCTGGGCCACTTCTTCATGAGCCAGCAGCCGCGCTTCGATTTCCTGCGGCTCCAGGCGGAAGCCGCGTAGTTTGACCTGCTGGTCGAGACGGCCGAGGTATTCCAGCACGCCGTCGGCAGTCCAGCGCACCCGGTCGCCGGTCCGGTACAGACGCGCGCCCGCCTCTCCCAGTGGATCGGCGACAAAGCGCTCGGCCGTCAGCCCCGGCCGTCCCAGGTAACCCCGGGCCAGGCCGATACCACCGATGCACAACTCACCGGGAACACCGGCAGGCAGTGGATTGAGGTCGGCATCAAGGACCCGGGCAATCACATTGCCCAGGGGCCGGCCTATGGGCGAACGCTCGCCGTCCGTGACCTGGCACTGCCAGTGGGTCACGTTGATCGCGGTTTCGGTCGGGCCGTAGCGGTTGTGCAACCGCACATTCGGCAAGGCTTCCAGGGTCCGGTCGCGCAGTTCGGCGGGCAAGGCTTCGCCGCCGGAAAACAGCCGCCGCAAACTGCCGCAAGCGGACACCTGCGGCTCATGAACGAAGAGTTGCAGCAGTGCCGGGACAAAGTGCAGCGTGGTCACGCCGTAGGTCTGCACCAGTTGCGCGATACGCTGGGGATCACGGTGTTCGCCAGGGCCGGCGAGCACCAGGCGGCAGCCGCTGATCAGCGGCCAGAAACATTCCCAGACCGACACGTCGAAACTGATCGGTGCCTTCTGCATCAGCACGTCGCTGTCATCCAGTGCGTAGGTCGCCTGCATCCATTGCAGGCGCTCGGCCAGGGCCGCATGGGTGTTACCGACGCCCTTGGGTTGGCCGGTTGAGCCGGAGGTATAGATCACATAGGCGAGGTGCTCGCCCTCCAGATGCAGGCCCGGTGCCTGGCTCGGCCAGGTGTCGAGTTTGAGCAGGTCGAGGGCGATGACGCTGACGCCCGGGGCCATCGGCAAGCTGTCGAGCAAATGACTCTGGGTCAGCAGCAGTTCGACGCCGCTGTCGGCGAGCATGTAGGTCAGGCGCTCGGCCGGGTAATCCGGGTCCAGCGGCACATAGGCACCGCCGGCCTTGATAATGGCGAGCAGGCCGATCAGCAGTTGCGGCGAGCGTTCGGCGGCGATGGCCACCCGCACGTCCGGGCCGACACCCTTGTCGCGCAGGTAATGGGCCAGGCGGTTGGCCTGGGTGTGCAGGCTGGCGAAGTCGAGACTGCCGCCCTCCCACTGCAGGGCGATGCGTTCCGGAGTCAGCCGGGCCTGTTGTTCGAGCAGTTCCGGCAACCATTGCCAGGCCGGGACACAGGCCGCCGCGCCCCACTCAATCTGCCGTGCCTGCTCAACGCTATCCAGCAGTTGAACATCAGCAATCGCCCGCTGCGGTTGGGCACAGACCTCACGCAGCAGGCTGACAAAATGTCCGGCCAGGCGCTCGATGGTCGACGCGTCGAATAGTTCGTCGGCGTAGTCGAAAGACAGGCTCAGGCGCCCGCTGCGGTCTTCCTCGCTGTGCAATTGCAGGTCGAACTTGGCCTCGCGGCTGTGCCAGGGCAACTCGTCGGCCAGCAGGCCGGGCAGGCGGCGCAAGGCCCCGAGGTCGCGTTGCTGGTGGTTGAACAGGACCTGGAACAGACCCTGTTCGCGGGCCTGCGGGAAGGCTTCGAGCAGTTGTTCGAACGGCAGGTCCTGGTTCGCCTGGGCTTCGAGGGTGGCCTGACGGGTGCGGGCCAACAGTTCGCTGAACGGCAGGCGCGCGTCCAGCTCGACCCGCAGCACCAGGGTGTTGATAAAGAAACCGATCAGCCCCTGGGTTTCCAGGCGTGGGCGGTTGGCGCTGGGCACGCCGATGCGAATGTCCTGCTGGCCGCTGTAGCGGTGCAGCAGGCTCTGGAACACCGACAGCAGCAACATGAACGGCGTCGACTCGAAGGTCTGGGCGGTCTGGCGCACGGCCTCGCCCAGCGTCTTGTCCAGGCGCAGGGTCAAGCGTTCGGCGCTGTGACGCTTTTGTGCAGAACGCGGGTGATCGGTGGCCAGGCTCAGGGTCGGCAGTTCGTCGCCGCCCAGGCGGGTTTTCCAGTAATCCAACTGCCGCTGGCCTTCGCCCTGGGCCAGCCATTGGCGCTGCCAGCCAGCATAGTCAGCGTAGTGCAGCGGCAGTGGCGCCAACTCCGCTGTTTGGCCTTGGGTCGCGGCGGCATAAAGCCTGGCGAACTCGTCCATCAGGATATTCAGCGACCAGCCGTCGGCGATGATGTGGTGCAGGGTCACCAGCAACTGATGTTCCTGGTCGTCCAGGCGCACCAGCGTCACCCACAGCAGCGGACCGTTTTCCAGGTCGAATTGAGTGCGCGCTTCGTCCTCACGGATTTGTCGGGCGCGAGCTTCACGGGCGTCGGCGGGCAAGTCGCCAAGGTCGATGCATTGCAATTCGAAGCTGGCCTTGGCCTCGATCCGTTGCAGGGCCTGGCCGTCGCGTTCGAGGAACCGTGTGCGCAGGGATTCGTGGCGGTCGATCAATTGCTGGAAGCTGCTGCGCAGCGCCGCTTCATCCAACTCGCCGCGCAGGCGCAGGGCACCGGGAATCGTATAGGCGCTGCTCTGCGGGTCCAGTTGCCAGAGAAACCACAGGCGGTTCTGGGCCAGGGATTGCGGTAGGTCCTGGTTTCGCGCCAGAGGGGCAATCGCGCCCTGGGCCAGGCCGCCGTCCTGCTGCAAACGCGCCACTTGTGCGCTGAAGTCGCCAAGGGTCGGCGCCTCGAACAACAGACGCAGGTTCAGCTCGATACCCAGCGCCTCCCGCAGACGGGCCACCACCTGGGTCGCCAGGATCGAATTGCCGCCCAACAGGAAGAAATGGTCGTCGCCGGCGACTTGCGTAACCTGCAACAGCTCGGACCAGATGCGGCCGATCAGGGCTTGCAGTTCGTTGCCGGTGTTATCCGTCGCCGCTGCCACACCCGGTTCCGCGTTTAACGAGCGATCCGGGAACACGGCATAGGCGTCGAGGCTGCCATCGGCCAGGCGGCTGCGGCAGGCGGAACGTTGCAACTTGCCGCTGGAGGTTTTCGGCAAGGCGCCGGGATTGAGCAGCACCACCACGCTCGGCGCCTGCTGATAGACCTCGGCCACCGCCTGGCGGATGGCCTTGATCAGGGCCTCCGGCGGCAGGATCTTGCGCACGCTGCGGCTGATTTCGGCGGCGATGCCGATGCCCTCCTCGCCCTGTTCGGTGACCGCAAACGCCGCCACCCGACCTTTGCGCACCACCTCCACTTCCCGTTCGATGGTCTTTTCGATGTCCTGGGGATACAGGTTGTGACCGCGCACGATCAGCATGTCCTTCAGGCGCCCGGTGATATACAGCTCGCCGTCGCGCAGGAAACCCAGGTCGCCGGTGCGCAGCCAGGTCGCCCCGGCGTGCTCGACAAAGGTCTTGGCCGAGGCTTCGGGGTTGCGCCAGTAACCCAGGGCGATACTCGGCCCGGTGGCCCAGACCTCGCCCACCTGATTGTCGGCCAGCACTTGCAGGGTGTTCGGTTCGACCACCTGCACGGCATGCCCGGGCTGGCCGGTGCCGCAACTCATCACCGCGTTGCCGTTGCCCGGCTGCGCTCGATTCTGCGCCAGGGCCCCATCGTCAAGGCGCAGGGCTGGAATCCCCCGGCCACGCTGGCCGCCGGCGACAAACAAGGTGGCTTCCGCCAGACCGTAGGACGCAAACCAGGCATCGGCGCTGAAACCGCAAGGCTCGAATTGCTCGGCAAAACGCTCCAGGGTGTCGAGGCGAATCGGCTCGGAACCGGAATAGGCCACCCGCCAGCGACTCAGGTCCAGGCGCGCCAGCGCAGTGTCACTGACCCGCTCGCTGCACAGCCGATAAGCGAAGTCCGGCCCGCCGCTGATGGTACCGCCGTACTCGCTGATCGCTTCCAGCCAACGCAACGGCCGAGCGAGGAAATAGGCCGGCGACATCAGTACACAGGGCACGCCGCTGAAGATCGGTTGCAGCAGCCCGCCGATCAGGCCCATGTCGTGGTAGAGCGGCAGCCAACTGACGATCACGTCATCGGGATTGAGGTCGATACCGAAACCACGACGGATCAGCAGTTCGTTGGCCACCAGGTTGCCGTGGCTGACCTGCACGCCCTTGGGCAACGCGGTGGAACCCGAGGTGTATTGCAGGAAGGCGATATCGTCGGCGTGCAGTTCCGGCGGGCTCCAGTGGGCGGCCAGCGCGCTGTCCAACTGATCGACACAGAGCAGGTGCGGGGCGTCGGCGGCGGACAGTTCGTCCATCTGCAACAGCGCTTCGCGCAAGGCCTCCTGGGTCAGGACCAGGCGCGGTTCGGCATCGGCGATGATCGACAGCAGGCGTTCCTGATGGTGACGACGGGTGGATTCCGGCGGATAGGCCGGCACCGCGATCACCCCGGCGTAGAGGCAGCCGAAGAACGCCGCGACGTAATCCGGACCACTGGGAAACAGCAGGACCGCGCGATCCCCGACCTCGGCCTGGGCCTGCAAGGCTGCCGCAATGGTCCGTGCCCGCAGGTCCAGGTCGCGGTAACTGAGCACGGCGCCCTGCTCCTGGTTCTCGGCGAGAAAACGCAAGGCCAGTCGCTCCGGCGTCTGCGCCGCGCGACGTTGAAGGGCCTGGGCCAGGGTGCTGGGGAGATCGAACGCATCCATCATGGTATTCCTGCCTGAAGTCAGCTTGCCCGGCGTCTTGAAGACGGGCAGGCCGATTGAATATGAGACGTGAAAAATAAAGGTGAGGCGCAAAGCCCCGGGTCAGCCCGTCGCCCAGGCCAACTGACGCCGCGCGCCGTTGCGCCAGCGGGCCAGGTGCTCGTCGGCATAACGCCGCAGGCAACGCAGCAGCGCGGCTTCCTGATCGATCAGGTAGAAGTGGTGGCCGTCGAACATGTCCAGGGAAAAACCGGTGCTGGTTTCTTCCTGCCAGTCGAGCAGCTCATCGGCACGGACGCTGTCCTGCTTGCCGCCAAACACATGGATCGGCAACGGCAGCGGCGCGCGTTGGCCATAGCTGAAACTGCCGCAGAGCAGGAAGTCGGCGCGCAGGATCGGCAGCATCAGTTGCATCAGGTCACTGTTGGCCAGGGTTTCCTCGGCCGTGCCCTTGAGTTCGCGCAGCCGCTCGAGCAGTTGCTCGTCGGTTTTCGCCACGGCGTACTGGCTGACATCCCGTCGCACCGGCCCGGCGGTCGCCGAGACGAACAGCGCCAACGGCAGCGGCAGGCCGCGCTCGTACAGGACATGCAGCAACTCGAACGCCAGCAGGCCGCCGAGGCTGTGGCCGAACACCGCATAGGGCTGGTCGAGGTCAACGGCGATCTCGTCGGCCAGTTGCCGGGCCAGGGACTTGATATCGCGTTGCAGCGGCTGGTTCATGCGCATGCCACGCCCCGGCAACTCCAGCGGCAAGACCTGCAGCCACTGCGGCAGCTTGCGCCGCCAGCGGTGGTAGAACGTGGCGCTGGCACCGGAGTAAGGAAGGCAGAACAGTCGCAGCCCGGGGGACGTGTTCATGCCCAGCCACCCTTGATGAAA
>Ga0209888_1000460_pt1 | contig 20319 bp, 14 predicted proteins | sample OrgsoiDNA_201059_FD_185807 | JGI IMG/M metagenome (GOLD analysis project Ga0209888, IMG submission 185807) | Permafrost soil microbial communities from the Arctic, to analyse light accelerated degradation of dissolved organic matter (DOM) -... | ecosystem: Environmental > Terrestrial > Soil >...
AGCGAAAAAAACCGCGCATAGAGAGGCGAAACCCAGCGGCCAGCCTCCCCGCTGGCCCTGGCCTCCAATGGCTTATTTCAATGCGACCGAAGGGCTGGTGCGCTGGTTTTCAGCAACCTGGGCATGCCCGCGTACCGCCAGGATGACCACCAGCATACCCAATCCGCAGACCCCGGCGGCGATCACAAACGCGACGTTGTAGCCTCCGCCGTATTGCACCACCAGGCCGGTCAGCGACGGCGCAATGATGCCGGCGAGGTTGGCCAGCAAATGAACAAAACCACCGGTACCGCCGACACGATTCTTCGGCACGATGTCCTGAATCAGCGCCCAGCAGATCTGTGGTGTGACGAACAGGAAAACACTCGACACCGTGATGCAGGTCACCGCCATGCTCAACGACGACACCTGGGTGGTGATCATCACGCAACTGGCCGCGACCCCAAGGCCGACGATCAGCACGCACTTGCGTGCCAGGATCACGTTACCCAGCTTCCTGGCCAATGCATCGGTGACAAAACCACCGCCCAGAAAGCCCAGCGCCGCTCCCAACCAAGGGATCACGGCAATGATGCTCATGCTCTTGATGTCCAGGTGCTGAAAGTCCATCAGGTAACTGGGTAGCCAGGTAAGAAAGAAATACAGTACATAGTTGAAGCAGAAAAACGCGGTCGCGACGGCCAGCACCGGGGCGGAAAAAATGTAGCTGACCAGGCTGCGGCCTTCCTGCACACCTTCGACCAACACCTCGGCACGGCTGACACGAATCAACTCGCGCTCGGCCTCGGACACCTTCGGGTGCTGCTCGGGCGTGTCCTTGAAGATCAACAACCAGGCCGCCAGCCACAGCGCACCCAGCAAGGCGATCACCACAAACGACACCCGCCAGCCGTAATTCAGCGCCACCAAGCCGACGATCGGCCCGGCCACGGCTGCACCCAGGGGCTGGCCGCAGTTGGTGAAACCCAACGCCCGCCCGGCCTCTTCCCGAGGAAACCAGTTGGTGATCGCCTTGTTGGTGGTGGTGCCCATCGGACCCTCGCCCATGCCGAACAACACCCGGAAAATCAGCAGGTGGGCGTACCCGGTAATGATCGCGGTCAAACCGCAAAACAGCGACCAGACACCCGCCGCCCAGGCAAAGACCTTTTTCGGGCCGTAGGTATCGGCAGCCCAACCGCCGACAAAGCACAGGGCGCAGTAGCCAATGAAAAAGCTGCTGAAGATAAAGCCCATCTGGGCATCGTCGATGTGCAGTTCGGTTTTCAACAACGGCGCCACCACCGACAGTGCGGCGCGGTCCAGGTAGTTGAGCATGCCGGCAAAAAACAGCAGCCCGGCGATTCTCCAGCGGTAGTTGCCTTTCATTTTTTTATGGCCTTTATTATTTTTGGAGGGTGACAGCCTGTGGTGACTCAGCTGATCAGCGCATAGTCCGTGCAATAGGTCCGCAACACCTCGACGTCGGGCACAAAGCCCAGGCCCGGCACATCGGGCAGGCTCATGCGGGGTTTGAAGGCGAGTTCGGGATACAGCAGGCGCTCGAACTCGATGAAGGGGACTTCCAGTGCCACGTCCGCCGGCAACAGCGTGCACAGGTGGGCGACGGCGAGTAACCCGGGGCCGAAGTAGAAGCAATGGGGCACGACGCAGACAGCGTGCTCACGGGCAATGGCGAAAACCTCCAGCATCGCGCTGATACCCCCGACCTTGGCGACGCTGGGCTGCAGGACATCGACCGCGCCCTGCTCGACCAGGGCGCGAATACCGTTCACCCCCGCAGCGTTTTCACCCGCGGAAATCGCCACGCCATGACGACGCACCTGGGCCAGGCCATTGATATCGTCGGGCGGCCAGACAGGTTCTTCCAGCCACCCGAGGTCCAGCTCACGCAACTGTTCAGCCATGTTGCACGCCTGGGCAACGGTCCATGGGCAATTGACATCGACCATCAACTCGCCGACCGACACCGGCAGCGCCGCACGGGCCGCCGCGATGGCCGTATAGGTGGTTTCATGCAGCTTGATCTTGCGAAAGCCCTGCTGCTGGGCGCGCGTGACCTGGGCAAACACTTCGTCAGGATCGCCGCCATAACTGACCAGGCTGGCGTACAACTCAAGCTCGCGCGGCGTGCCGCCCAGCAACTGGTACAACGGCTGGCCCACCACCTGTGCGGCCAGGTCCCACAAGGCGATGTCGATACCGGACAAGGCATAGACCATGGGGCCGGTCGAACCAAAACCATGCAGGGCGCGATGCGCGACTGCCAGGGTCTGGGCACGGTCGGCCAGCGCGGTGCCAATGAACATGGGCGCCACCACTTCAGTCAATGCCTTGAAGGTCACCGGATTGGAGCCGTGGCCAAAAGCCTCGCCCCAACCGCTCAGGCCGGTGTCAGTGGTGACCTTGAGCATCAGGCTTTCCATGCGCCGCTGCCTGGGCGATGCGGCATTGAAGGCATCGTCGTCCTTCGCCGGCCCGAGGTTCTTGCGCTCGGGGGTGCCTGCGGAGAACGGGATGCTCAGGCGGATGATCTCGATACTGCGAATAATCACAGGCAGGTCTCCAAAAGCTTTTTTTATTGGTGTTATAAACTGATGAAAGGCAGTGTTACGTTATCGTACAACATCATTGAGACAGGAAGGAATGAATCGTGCGGAATATCCGAACATCGGAGTCGGGGATGCCGGCCTGGGAACGGCGCAACGTTGGCCGCTGGGGAATCGAGAACTGAGGCCTGCTTGAATGGGTATTTGAAAACCGGGCGGGCGCTGGATCCGAAGGGGATTCGGAAAACAAAAAAGCCCGCACAAGGCGGGCTTTCTGTGATGACCTGGCGTTCAGTGGTCCAGATCATCGAATATGGCGCAGCGGACGGGACTCGAACCCGCGACCCCCGGCGTGACAGGCCGGTATTCTAACCGACTGAACTACCGCTGCGCGTAACACTGATATCGAATGGTGGGTGATGACGGGATCGAACCGCCGACCCTCTGCTTGTAAGGCAGATGCTCTCCCGGCTGAGCTAATCACCCTTCGCTTTCGGTGTGGCGCGCATTCTACGGAGCGCTCCCCACTCTGGCAAGCACTTTTTTTAATATTTTTCTCATGGCTTCCAAAGACTTAGCAGAGGGTTGGCCTATGGGGCCGCGAAGAGAATAATGCCCTCCTTTGTATAAAGGAGAGATGCACCCCATGTGGTTCAAGAACCTGCTGATCTACCGCCTGACCCAAGATCTGCCTTTTGATGCCGAGGCGCTGGAGACCGCACTGGCGAGCAAACCGGCCCGCCCCTGTGCAAGCCAGGAGTTGACCACTTACGGTTTCGTTGCGCCCTTCGGCAAGGGCGAAGACGCCCCGCTGGTGCATGTCAGTGGCGACTTCCTGCTGGTGGCCGCGCGCAAGGAAGAACGCATCCTGCCGGGTAGCGTGGTGCGCGATGCACTGAAGGAAAAGGTCGAGGAGATCGAAGCCGAACAGATGCGCAAGGTCTACAAGAAGGAGCGTGACCAGCTCAAGGATGAAATCATCCAGGCGTTCCTGCCGCGTGCCTTTATCCGTCGCTCGTCGACCTTTGCCGCGATTGCGCCGAAACAGGGCCTGATCCTGGTCAACTCGGCCAGCCCGAAACGCGCCGAAGACCTGTTGTCGACCTTGCGTGAAGTGCTCGGCACCCTGCCGGTGCGTCCGCTGACGGTGAAAACCGCGCCAAGTGCGATCATGACCGATTGGGTGAAGACCCAGGTGACCGCGGAGCACTTCTTCGTCCTTGACGAATGCGAGCTGCGTGATACCCATGAAGACGGCGGCATTGTGCGCTGCAAGCGCCAGGACCTGACCGGCGAGGAAATCCAGTTGCACCTGAGCACCGGCAAGGTGGTGACCCAGTTGTCGATGGCCTGGCAGGACAAGTTGTCCTTCGTGCTCGACGACAAGATGGTGGTCAAGCGCCTGAAGTTCGAAGACCTGCTGCAGGATCAGGCTGAACAGGACGGCGGCGAAGAAGCCCTGGGCCAGTTGGATGCCAGCTTCACGCTGATGATGCTGACCTTCGGCGAGTTCCTGCCGCAGCTGTTCGAGGCTTTGGGTGGCGAGGAAATGCCGCAGGGTATCTGATGCCAAACGCGGTTCCCGTGTAGGAGCCGGCTTGCCGGCGAAGAGGCCCTTGAGATCGCTAAAAGCTTCGCGGGCAAGCCACGCTCCTACAGGGTTATGTCGTACGCAACATCTGTGTTCAACACCTTACTGTAGGAGCATGGCTTGTCGGGACGCCGCACCGCAGCGAAGGGGCCCTTGAGATCGCTAAAAGCTTGGTGATCAACCCCCCTCTCCCAAAGCGCCTGTTTACCCCCCATAACAAGGAAAACCCCATGCGCGCACTGGCCACACTCAGCCGCTTCGTCGGCAATACCTTCGCCTACTGGGTGCTGATTTTCGCCGTGCTGGCGTTCCTGCAACCCACCTGGTTCATCGCCCTGAAATTCGCCATCGTGCCGCTGCTCGGCCTGGTGATGTTCGGCATGGGCCTGACCCTCAAACTCGACGATTTCGCCGAAGTCGCCCGCCATCCCTGGCGCGTGGCCCTGGGCGTGATCGCCCACTTTATTATCATGCCGGGCGTCGCCTGGCTGCTCTGCCGGGCCTTCCAGCTCCCGGCGGAAATCGCCGTCGGAGTGATCCTGGTCGGCTGCTGCCCCAGCGGCACCTCCTCCAATGTCATGACCTGGCTGGCCCGCGGCGACCTCGCGCTGTCGGTGGCCATCGCCGCCGTCACCACCCTCCTCGCCCCGCTGTTGACTCCCGCGCTGATCTGGCTGCTGGCCTCGGCCTGGTTGCCGGTGCAGTTCAGCGAGCTGTTCTGGTCGATCCTGCAGGTGGTGCTACTACCGATCGTGCTCGGCGTCGTCGCCCAACGCCTGCTGGGCGAACGGGTCCGTCACGCGGTGGAGGTCCTGCCGCTGGTGTCGGTGGTGAGCATCGTGATCATCGTTGCCGCCGTGGTCGCCGCCAGCCAGGCGAAGATTGCCGAGTCCGGCCTGCTGATCATGGCCGTGGTGATGCTGCACAACAGCTTCGGCTACCTGCTGGGGTACTTCACCGGCCGCCTGTTCAAGCTGCCGCTGGCCCAACGCAAGTCGCTTGCGCTGGAAGTCGGCATGCAGAACTCAGGCCTCGGTGCCGCCCTCGCCAGCGCGCACTTCTCGCCGCTGGCGGCGGTGCCCAGCGCGCTGTTCAGTGTCTGGCACAATATTTCCGGCGCCCTGCTCTCGACCTGGTTCCGCCGCATGAGCGAAAAGCAGGATCGCGAAGAGGCGGCTGACAGCGCCCTGAATTGAAGGAAACTTGATCCCCCGGACAAGAATGGGCACTATAGTGCGCAGCGCAGGGACGACCTTGCGGCTTGAGCGCAGTATCCATCCGGGGACGACCCCATCCATAGATGGAGGTCTTCATGTCCTGGATCATTCTGTTTTTCGCTGGTCTCTTCGAAGTCGGCTGGGCCGTTGGCCTCAAGTACACCGACGGCTTCAGCCGCCCGCTCCCCACCGCCCTCACCGTTGCGGCCATGGCTGTCAGCCTCGGCCTGCTGGGCCTGGCCATGAAGGAATTGCCGCTGGGCACTGCCTATGCGATCTGGACCGGTGTCGGCGCGGTGGGCACGGTGATCGCCGGGATCATCCTGTTCGGTGAGTCCATGGCGTTGTTTCGCCTGGCGAGCGTGGGCTTGATCATCGCCGGGTTGATCGGCCTGAAGGTTTCAGCCGCCTGACCCAAGGTGCGCGTTCAACCATGAGGGATGGTTGAACGCCCCGCCCTCTACCGATGCACCATCCCCCGCAACTGCAACACCTGCTCGCGCAGTTGCTCCGGCACCGCCACTTCAGCTCCGACCGGTGTGCCCGCCACCAGGGTCACCCGCGACCACAGGCGCCGGAACAAACCCTTGGCCGGATCACGGCTGAAGAAACTGCCCCACAAACCTTGCAGCGCCAGCGGAATCACCGGCACCGGGGTTTCCTCCAGCACGCGGGTCATGCCGCCCTTGAACTCGTTGATCTCACCGTCGGTGGTCAACTTGCCTTCAGGGAAGATGCACACCAACTCACCCTCCTTCAGGTACTCGGCGATCTTGCGGAACGCCCGCTCATAGATTTCCAGATCTTCACTACGCCCGGCAATCGGAATGGCCCCGGCCGTGCGGAAGATAAAGTTGAGCACCGGCAAGCGGTAGATCTTGTAATACATCACAAAACGAATCGGCCGCCGCACCGCGCCGCCGATCAGCAATGCATCGACAAACGACACATGGTTGCAAACCAGCAAGGCCGCCCCCTCATCGGGAATCAGCTCCAGGTTGCGGTGCTCGACGCGGTACATGGAATGGCTGAGCAGCCAGATCATGAAACGCATGCTGAACTCGGGCACGATCTTGAAGATGTAGGCGTTGACCGCGATATTCATCACCGACACCACGAGGAACAACTCGGGGATCGACAGCTTCGCCACGCTCAGCAGCAGGATCGAGACAATCGCCGAGACCACCATGAACAACGCGTTGAGAATGTTGTTGGCGGCAATCACCCGGGCCCGCTCGTTCTCGGCGGTCCGCGACTGGATCAGGGCATACAGCGGCACGATGTAGAAACCGCCGAACACACCCAGCCCGAGGATATCCACCAGCACCCACCAGGCCTGGTGATAACCGAGGATCGCCAGCCAGTCGTTGGCCTGCACGTTCTGCGGCAGATTGCCGGAATGCCACCACAACAACAGGCCGAACAGCGTCAGCCCGAACGAACCGAAAGGCACCAGGCCGATTTCCACCTTGCGCCCCGACAACCGCTCACAGAGCATGGAACCGGCGGCGATACCCACGGAAAACACGGTGAGGATCAGCGTCACCACGGTTTCATCACCGTACAACCACTCCTTGGCGTACGCCGGGATCTGCGTCAGATAGATCGCCCCGACAAACCAGAACCAGGAGTTGCCGACAATCGAGCGCGACACGGCGGGCGTCTGTCCCAGGCCCAGGCGCAAGGTGGCCCAGGACTGGCTGAAGATATTCCAGTTCAGACGCAGTTGCGGGCTAGCCGCCGCCGCCCGAGGAATGCTGCGGCTGGCCAGATAGCCGAGCACCGCCACCAGCACAATGGCGCTGGAGACGATAGGCGCGTAATGCGCCGAAGACATCATCACCCCGGCACCGATGGTCCCCGCCAGGATCGCCAGGAAGGTGCCCATTTCCACCAGGCCGTTGCCACCCACCAGTTCGTCTTCAGCCAGGGCCTGGGGCAGGATCGAGTATTTGACCGGGCCGAACAGCGCCGAGTGGGTGCCCATGGCGAACAGCGTCAGCAGCATCAACGACAGGTGATCGAACACAAAGCCCACGGCACCCACCGCCATGATCACGATTTCACCCAGCTTGATCACCCGGATCAGCGCGTCCTTGGCGAACTTTTCGCCGAACTGGCCGGCCAGGGCCGAGAACAGGAAGAACGGCAGGATGAACAGCAAGGCACAGAGGTTGACCCAGATACCGCGATCACCCGTGAGGGCCAGCTTGTAGAGGATGGCGAGGATCAACGACTGCTTGAACAGATTGTCGTTGAAAGCACCGAGGGACTGCGTGACGAAGAACGGCAGGAAGCGCCGTGTACGCAGCAGGCTGAACTGTGAGGGGTGACTCATCTTCCCTGTACCTGAGTGGCGCCGAGAGCGGCTTTCTTGTTGGAAGGCGGATCACCACCCCCGGGCCACAACCTTACCTAAAATCAGGCAACTATTTCGCTATTCCTGCCAGGCAAGGTGAAACAAAAAGCTCGCCTTTATAGGCACCGCGCAGGGTCCGCGAGCCGACAATCAGCCAGAGCACCGCCAGCAACGCCACCAGTACCAGGCCGAAACCACTGAAAAAGCCCAGGTGCAAGGTGCTGCCCAACTTCAAGGTCGCCAGGGAATAGACGCCCAGGGGGAAGGTGTAGCCCCACCAGCCGAGATTGAACGGGATACCCCGACGCAGATAACGCAGGGTGATCAGCACCGCCATCAGCATCCACCACAGACCGAAGCCCCAGAGGATGATCCCGGCGACCAGGCCCAGCCCGCTGGCGATCTCGCCGATGCCGGCGAAGCCGTTGGCGGCAAAAATCGCCGGCGAATCCGCGCCCAACACCAGCATGCCCAAGGCTCCGGTCCCGATCGGGCCCAGCGCCAGCCAGCTCGAGGCCGCCATGTTTTCATGGGGCAACTTGTGCAGGGCCATGCGCAACAGCAGGATCACCAGGATGCTGAAGGCCACCGGCACCGAGAACGCCCAGAGCACATAGCTGGTGATCAGCACGTTGAACTGCATGTGGGTATCGAGCAGGTGCGGCGCCAGCAGGCCACCGCTGGCCGCCGCCACTTCCGCGGCCACCACCGGCAACAGCCAGACCGCGGTCATCTGGTCGATGCTGTGCTCCTGGCGGGTGAACATCAGGTAAGGAATCAGCACGCCGCAGGCCAGGGACATGGCCACGTCGATCCACCACAACACCTCGGCGACCTGCACCGCGCTGTCGCCCCAGCGCGGCACGCCAAACAGCAGGAAACCGTTGATGATGGTCGCCAGCCCCATGGGAATGGTGCCGAAGAACATCGAGACCGTGGAATGCCCGAAAATCCGCCGCGCCTCATGGAAGAACAACACCCAACGCGCGCCATAGAGCAGGCTGAACACGGCGAACAGCAAGATATTGAACAGCCACAGGCCTTCGGCGAAGGCACGCTGGCCCGGGACTTCAATCGGCAACTGCGCCAGGGCCAGCGCCAGGACGCCGGTGCCCATGGTGGCGGCAAACCAGTTGGGGGTGAACTGGCGGATGACTTCGCGAGGGTGCTGCAGGTGGCCTAAAGGCCGGATTCCGGGTTTGACGCTATTGGGGCACGTTTGCATGGCTGACTCCTGTCCTCGGGTGAGGTTGCAGTCATCATAGAACCGGATCGAATATCCATATAACGGGTAATTTATCTAACTGTTATCTATTTTATAGATAAGCAGTCAGGGACTGCCTTCGGTTTCGATCACCAGCACCCGTGCCTCGCCCAAGGGTTCGGCCAGGTGTTCGCAACCGATGTCGGCGTAAAAGATATCGCCGACTTCCAGCACCACGGCCTGCTCGGCCCCATCCTTGCGATAACGCATGCGGACCCGGCCATCGAGTACCACGAACACCTCCTGCCCGTCATTGATGTGCCAGATATAGGGTTGGTCGGTCCAGTGCAGGCGGGTGCTGATGCCGTTCATGCTGGCGATGTCCAGCGCCGCCCAGGGACGGCTGCCGGTGAAGTCTGCGCTGCGAATAATTGTCACGGACGGGGGTCCTTGATGGGATTGTCGAGCACTCATGATTGCCTGTGGCCCACACATTAATAAGTGGCCCGAAAGACAATCTTCGATAAGATCAGGCCAAATTGCTGCCCCGAGTACACAGACGATGACCACGATCCATATCGCCGTAATCGCCTTCAACGACATCAGCCCTTTTCATTTATCCGTACCAACGCTGGTGTTCGCCGAGCAGTGCGAAGGCATGGAGATGCCGCGTTTTTCCCTGAAGGTTTGCGGCTTCGAGACGGGTCCACTGAGTACCTCGGCGGGTTTCGATATCCAGGTTCACCATGGGCTTGAGGTGCTGAGCCAGGCCGACGTGATCATCATGCCGTCCTGGCGCAACACCGAGGAGCGGCCGCCCGAGCCGTTGCTGGAAGCCCTGCGTCAGGCACACGGTAAAGGCACGCGGATCGTCGGCCTGTGCCTGGGGGCCTTTGTTCTCGCCGAAGCCGGGCTGCTGGACGGACGCAAGGCCACCACCCATTGGAGTTGGGCCACGACCTTCGCCCGCAAATACCCCCGGGTGCTGCTGGATGCCGATGTGCTGTATGCCGAGTCCGACCACTTGCTGACCTCGGCCGGCACCGCCGCCGGCCTGGATTGCTGCCTGTACCTGATGCAGCAACTGTGCGGGGCCGAGGTCACGCACAAGGTAGCCCGGCGACTGGTGGTCGCGCCCCATCGTTCGGGTGGCCAGGCGCAGTTTATCGAGCGGCCCCTGCCCCCGGCGGGCGAGCAGGATCGCCTGGGGCAACTGTTGCAATGGCTCGGGCGAAACTTCACCCGGAACCACTCCCTCGATGAGCTGGCGGATCGGGCGGCGATGAGTCGTCGCTCATTTACCCGGCACTTCAAACAATTGACCGGGACCACAGTGGGGCAGTGGCTGCTGGGGCAACGCTTGAGCCATGCCCAGCGCTTACTGGAAAGCAGCGCCCAGAGCATTGAAGCCATTGCGCTGGAAGCGGGATTCGGCACGGCCTTGTCATTGCGCCAGCATTTCCACGCCTCGCTGCGGATTTCTCCGTCGGCTTATCGGGCGCAGTTTGCCGGGCGCTGAGCGGGTGCCGAACACGGTCCCCTGTAGGAGCATGGCTTGCCAGCGAAGAGGCCCGCAAGATCGCTAAAAACTTCGCGGATAAGCTCCATTCCCACAGAGACCCTGTTCGTCCGCCTCTTGCTCCAGACGATAAAGATCCAGTTGAGCCTCCCTGCGCAACCACGCGGCATCCAGCACCGGTTCCTTACCCGGCACGGGCCGCTTGATTTCATCGCCACGCACCAGCGCACTGCGCAAAATCGCAAAACGTGCCCGGTTGATATGCCCACCGGAACCATAGACCCCTGCCCTGCCCAACTTCGCGGCGACGCCGGTTTCTCGCCCGAACCAACCGCCGCCGATACCGAGGCGCGTCATGATAAAGGTGTGGTCGCGGAGAATCGCCGCACAGGCCTGGATCAGTTCGATAAACGCCTGGGTCGCGATATCCATCGCCTCCAGACCATGCAACTGGGCAATACGCTTGCCGATCCACACCCCCTTGGTTCTGAGCAGCAGCGCATCGACGCAATCATGGGCCAACTCGACCCGACGCCGCGGATCAGGCTCTTGCAGCAGCGCCTGCCTGAGGGTCTGCAAGGCGAAGGCCATGGGCGCCGCCCCCTGAGGTCGCATCCGTCGCGAGGGCAGCACATGACAGAGCAATTGATGCAGGCCGAACAGGCTCTCGGGTTGCAGGAACAAACGGGCCTGGGCGGACAACGGTTGCCAGGCCACCTCCTGCAGCAGACCGAGCATTTGTGTCAGGTCCGCCGATTGGAACCTCAGGGCGAGCTGGGTGGACGTCGGCAAGGGCGCCCGGATGCCTGAGCGTGTGGGAGTCGTCATTGAGCACCGTGATCCTTCCGGTAAAAGACCCCAGTCTGACCAGCACCCTGCCGTCGATCTTGCAATAACCGATCAGCCGGCTGACCGGCTCAGGCCACCAGGTCCCGTGCCGGACGACGCCACAGCAGCATCAGCAAGGCCCCCAGGGACAGCCCGATCAACATCACGCCGTAGCCATCGGTCGTCGCAATCAGGCCGAAACTGCGACTCAGGTTGCCCGCCAGCAACGCCGGCAGGCAGAACGCCAGGTAGCTCAGCGCATAAAAGGCCGACATCAGCCCCGCCCGCTCATGGGGCAAGGCCAGGGGTACCACACTGCGCAACGCGCCGAGGAAACCCGAACCGAAGCCGCTGCCCGCGACCAAGGTGGCGAAGAGAAACAGAGGAAGACTGGCAGTGTGCACGGCCAGCAGAATCAGGCTGACACCAATGGCCAGCAGCACGGCCCCCAGGCGCAGGACCTTTTGCGCCGGACGCTCGCGCTGCATGAAAATGGCCAGCGCCCCGCTAACGGTCAGCACCGCCACCAGCACGCCGCCGATCAGATTGGAGGTCGAACCGGTCGCGGCGCGTACCAGCGAAGGCGCGAGCGACAGGTAGAAGCCGCCCATGGCCCAGACCGCGACGTCCACCGGCAAGGCTATCCACAGGGCCTTGCGCGCCTGAGGCGGTACATGCAGGGTCGGGCGCAACGACGCCAGGGCGCCCGGCTGCGCACTGACTGTTTCCGGCAAGCGCCAGACACACGCCGCCTGCACCACCAGCAAACCGAACAGAATCCAGTACACCAACTGCATGGGGTGTGGCGCGAACTCCACCAGCAAACCGGAGCCGAGGCCCCCGCAGGCCATGCCCAGCAACGGCGCAATACTGTTGATCAACGGCCCCTTGCGGTTGTCGTTGTCCAGCAGGGACGCACCCAGTACGCTGGTGGCCATGCCGGTGGCAAAGCCCTGCAATGCCCGTGCGGCGATCAGCAACACGGCGCTGTCGGCCGAGATAAACAGCAGCATCGCGCCGATATCCAGCAACACCGCGGCAAAGATCACCGGCCGGCGGCCCAGATGGTCGGACAGTGAACCGACCGTCAACAGCGCCGCCAGCAGACTCAGGGCGTACACCCCGAAGATCAGCGTCAGGGTCGCCGCGGAAAACTGCAGGGTTTCCTGATACAGGTGATACAAGGGCGTCGGCGCACTGGAAGCGGCCAGAAAGGTCAGCAAGGTGATCGACAGGAACACCTGGCTGATCAGCTTGGAAACCGGCGTTTCGACGCGATTGGGCATGGGTACACTCCATAGGAAAGCGCAAAAGCTAAAATATTGCTTTTGTGGAGTGTGCTATGGCTTTTCTCTTAAAGCAAATTCTTTGTGTTAAGGTTTTGGCATGGCGATCAAAGAAAGTGTCCGTCCGGGCGGCCGCAGTGCCCGGGTGCAGGAATCGATTCATCAGGCAGTCCATGGGCTTCTCGAAGAGCAGGACCGCGCGAGCCTGACCGTTCCGCAGATCGCGGCGCGGGCCGGGGTCACCCCCTCGACCATCTATCGACGCTGGGGCGACCTGGCGGCATTGTTGGCGGATGTGGCGTTTGCCCGTATGCGCCCGGAGGTCGAACCGGCCAATACCGGCAGCCTGCGCGGCGACCTTCAGGCCTGGGCCGAGCAGTATCTGGATGAAATCAGCTCGGAACCGGGCCGGCAGATGATGCGTGATGTGCAATGCAGCCCCACCATCGGCTATTGCACCACCATTCTCGGCGGCCAGTTGCAGACCATTCTCGATCGTTACCCCAGCGACACACTGCCCAGCGTCGAGTACTTGCTCGACCTGATCGTCGCACCGACGGTGTTCCGGGTGCTGTTCGCGGACACGCCGTTGAGTGTCGATGCGCTGCATCGGCAAATCGAACTGGCACTCACCACCCCCTAGCAAGGGGGCTGCGACCTTGGTCGACACTGACGCCGCCCGGTCATCGTGCGAGACTATAGCGCCAGGGCCGGACTGCCCTCGGAATGTCTTTTGCCGGGAGTTTCCATGTCGCTGTCCAGCGGGCTGATCGCCGCCGTCGCCCTGGCCTATATGGCCATCATGTTTGCCATCGCCTTTTATGGCGACCGCCGCAGCGCGCCCCTGCCGCCCCGCGTGCGGGCCTGGGTGTACAGCCTGTCGCTGGCCGTCTATTGCACCAGCTGGACCTTCTTCGGCGCGGTCGGCCAGGCCGCCGACCAGCTCTGGGCGTTCCTGCCGATCTACCTGGGCCCCGTACTGTTGCTGGTGTTCGCGCCCTGGGTCCTGCAAAAGATGGTGCTGATCAGCAAGCAGGAAAACATCACCTCCATCGCAGACTTCATCGCCGCCCGCTATGGCAAATCGCAGTCCCTGGCGGTGGTGGTGGCGCTGATCTGCCTGGTCGGCGTACTGCCCTATATCGCCCTGCAATTGAAAGCCATCGTCCTCGGCGTCAACCTGTTGATCGGTGCCGGTGCCGACGCCATGGGCGTGCGCGCCCAGGACACGGCCCTGGTGGTGTCGCTGATCCTGGCGCTGTTCACCATTGTCTTCGGTACCCGCAACCTCGACGCCACCGAACACCACCGCGGCATGGTGCTGGCGATTGCCTTCGAATCCCTGGTCAAGCTGTTCGCCTTTCTCGCCGTCGGCGCCTTTGTCACCTACGGCCTGTATGACGGTTTCGACGACTTGTTCAACCAGGCCAAAACCTCGGCACTGCTGGCCGAATACTGGGAAGAAACGGTCAACTGGCCGTCCATGGTGGTGCAGACCGGCGTGGCGATGATGGCGATCATCTGCCTGCCCCGGCAGTTCCACGTCACCGTGGTGGAAAATATCGAACCCCAGGACCTGCGCCTGGCCAAGTGGGTGTTCCCAGCCTACCTGATCCTCGCGGCGCTGTTCGTGGTGCCGATCGCCCTGGCCGGGCGCATGATGTTGCCCACGGATGTCCTGCGTGATTCCTACGTCATCAGCCTGCCATTGGCCCAGGCCCATCCGGCGCTGGCCTTGCTGGCCTTTATCGGCGGCGCCTCGGCGGCCACCGGCATGGTGATTGTCGCCAGTGTCGCGCTGTCGACCATGGTCTCCAACGACATGCTGCTGCCCTGGCTGCTGCGCCGGCAGAACTCCGAGCGGCCGTTCGAAGTGTTCCGCCACTGGATGCTCTCGGTGCGCCGGGTCAGCATTGTCGCCATTCTCCTGCTGGCCTACGTCAGCTACCGCCTGCTGGGCTCGACCGCGAGCCTGGCGACCATCGGCCAGATCGCCTTCGCCGCCGTGACCCAACTGGCGCCGGCCATGCTCGGCGCGCTGTACTGGAAACAGGCCAACCGGCGCGGGGTGTTTGCCGGTATCGCCGGCGGCACCTTCCTCTGGTTCTACACCCTGATCCTGCCGATCGCCGCCCACAGCCTGGGCTGGTCGCTGAGCAGCTTCCCCGGGCTGGCGTGGCTGCACGGCAACCCGCTGAACCTGCCAATCAGTCCGCTGACCCAAGGCGTGGTGCTGTCGCTGGCGGGCAACTTCACCCTGTTCGCCTGGGTCTCGGTACTGTCGCGCACTCGGGTCTCCGAGCACTGGCAGGCCGGGCGTTTTATCGGCCAGGAACTCCACGCCCGACCCGGTGCCCGCTCGATGCTGGCGGTGCAGATCGAAGACCTGCTGACCCTCGCCGCACGCTTTGTCGGCGAAGAGCGCGCACGCCAGAGTTTTATCCGTTTCGCCTATCGCCAGGGCAAGGGTTTCAACCCGAACCAGAACGCCGACGGCGACTGGATCGCCCATACCGAACGCCTGCTGGCCGGGGTACTCGGGGCCTCCTCGACCCGCGCGGTGGTGAAAGCCGCCATTGAAGGGCGGGAAATGCAACTTGAAGATGTCGTCCGGATCGCCGACGAAGCCTCCGAAGTACTGCAGTTCAACCGCGCATTGCTGCAAGGCGCCATCGAAAACATCACCCAGGGCATCAGCGTGGTCGACCGCTCCCTGAAGCTGATGGCCTGGAACCGGCGTTACCTGGAGCTGTTCAATTACCCGGACGGCCTGATCAGCGTCGGCCGGCCGATTGCCGACATCATCCGCTACAACGCCGAACGCGGCCTGCTCGGCCCCGGCGAGGCTGAAGTGCATGTCGCGCGGCGCCTGCACTGGATGCGCCAGGGCCGCGCGCATACCTCGGAACGACTGTTCCCCAACGGCCAGGTGATCGAGTTGATCGGCAACCCGATGCCCGGGGGCGGTTTTGTCATGAGTTTCACCGACATCACCGCGTTCCGCGAGGCCGCGCAGGCCCTCACCGAAGCCAACGAGAGCCTGGAACGGCGCGTCGCCGAACGGACCCACGAACTGTCGCAACTGAACGTCGCCCTGACCGAGGCCAAGGGTACCGCGGAGTCGGCCAACCAATCCAAGACCCGCTTCCTCGCGGCGGTCAGCCACGACCTGATGCAGCCGCTGAACGCCGCCCGCCTGTTCTCCGCCGCCCTCTCCCATCAGGACGACAGCCTGTCCCGGGAGGCCCGGCAACTGGTCCAGCACCTGGACAGCTCGCTGCGTTCGGCCGAAGACCTGATCAGCGACCTGCTGGATATCTCGCGCCTGGAGAACGGCAAGATCACGCCCAATCCACAGCCCTTTGTCCTCAATGAGCTGTTCGACACCCTCGGCGCGGAGTTCAAGGCCCTGGCCCAGGAGCAAGGCATGAACTTCCGGGTTCGCGGCAGTCGCTTGCCGGTGAACAGCGATATCAAGCTGTTACGGCGGATCCTGCAGAACTTCCTGACCAATGCCTTCCGTTACGCCAAGGGACCGGTGCTGCTCGGCGTGCGGCGTCAGGGCGGCCAGCTGTCCCTGGAAGTCTGGGACCGCGGGCCGGGGATTCCCGAGGACAAGCGCCAGGTGATTTTCGAAGAATTCAAACGCCTCGACAGCCACCAGACCCGGGCCGAAAAAGGCCTGGGGCTGGGCCTGGCGATTGCCGACGGGCTGTGCCGGGTGCTCGGGCATCGCCTGCAAGTGCGCTCCTGGCCGGGGCGCGGCAGTGTGTTCAGCGTCAGCGTGCCGATTGCCCGTCATCCGGCGAGTGCGGCCGGCCACCATCCGCCCGTCAATGGCCAGGCGCTGAGCGGTGCCCAGGTGTTATGCGTGGATAACGAGGACAGTATCCTGATCGGCATGCACAGCCTGCTGACCCGCTGGGGCTGCCGGGTCTCGACCGCGCGCAACCGCGAGGAGTGCGCGGCCTTGCTCGATGGTGGCCTGCGTCCGCAACTGGCGTTGGTGGACTATCACCTGGATGACGGCGAGACCGGAACCGGCCTGATGACCTGGATGCGCACGCGCCTGGCGGAGCCGCTGCCCGGCGTGGTGATCAGCGCCGACCTGCGCCCGGAAACCGTCGCGCAGGTGCATGGGGCGGGGTTGGAGTACCTGGCCAAGCCGGTGAAACCGGCGGCGTTGCGGGCGTTGTTGAGTCGGCACCTGCCCCTCTGAAAACTTCACCTGCGCTTTCGCTGGCAAGCCATGCTCCTACAGTGCCTCGTCGTTCACTGACTTTGTGTACGACACAATCCTGTAGGAGCAGGGCTTGCCCGCGAAGAGGCCCGCAAGCCTGGCATCGCCCATTCGGATGCCATCGCCGGCAAGTCGGGCTCCAGCGACCGTGCCTGACCTAGGGGATCACTCCGGCAGTTGCACCACGCCGTCCTCATCGGTCATCGCCCGCTCCAGTAGCTCGGAAGGCAGGCTCTTGCTCGCCCGAGCCCCCAGCAGCTTGAGCTGTTCACTACGGCTGACCAGATTGCCACGCCCATCCGTCAGCTTGTTCCGCGCAGCGGCGTAGGCCTTGTCCAGTTGCTGGAGGCGATTGCCGACCTCGTCCAGGTCCTGGATAAACAACACGAACTTGTCGTACAGCCAGCCGGCGCGTTCGGCAATTTCCCGGGCGTTCTGGCTCTGGCGCTCCTGCTTCCAGAGGCTGTCGATCACCCGCAAGGTGGCGAGCAAGGTGGTCGGGCTGACAATCACGATATTGCGATCGAAGGCTTCCTGGAACAGGTTCGGCTCAGCCTGCAAGGCCGCCGAAAACGCCGCTTCGATGGGCACGAAAAGCAAGACGAAATCCAGGCTGTGCAAGCCCTCCAGACGCTTGTAGTCCTTGCCGGCCAAACCCTTCACATGATTACGCAGCGACAGCACATGCTGCTTGAGCGCCGCCTGGCCGATCGCCTCGTCATCGGCGCCAACGTATTGCTGGTAGGCGGTCAGACTGACCTTGGAGTCCACCACCACCTGCTTGTCACCCGGCAACAGGATCAGCACATCCGGCTGGAAACGCTCGCCGTCCGGCCCTTTCAGGCTGACCTGGGTCTGGTACTCACGGCCCTTCTCCAGCCCCGCATGCTCAAGCACCCGTTCGAGAATCAATTCACCCCAGTTGCCCTGGGTCTTCTGGCCCTTGAGCGCGCGGGTCAGGTTGGTTGCCTCATCACTAAGGCGCAGGTTCAGCTGTTGCAGGCGCTCCAGCTCCTTGCCCAGGGAGAAGCGCTCACGGGCTTCCTGTTGATAACTCTCTTCCACGCGCTTTTCGAAGGACTGGATACGTTCCTTCAACGGGTCGAGCAATTGTCCGAGGCGCTGCTGGCTGTTTTCGGCAAAACGCGCCTCGCGCTCGTCGAAGATCTTCGCGGCCATTTCGGCAAACTGCGCACGCAGCTCATCCCGCGAGCCCTGCAGGTCGTCCAGGCGCTGCTGATGACTGTCCTGCTGTTCCCGCAGCTCGGCGCTCAACGACGCCGCCTGGGCATCCAGGCGGCGCAGCTCGGCCTCCTTCTGGGCCCGCTCGAGGTTCCAGGCATGGGCGGCGTCGCGACCGTTGTCACGCTCGATCTGCAGCAGTTCGACTTCCCGGCGCAACGCCGCCAACTCCGCCTGCTTGACGGTATTGGCCTGGCTCAGGTCGCTGACCTCGTCGCGGCTGGCATCCAGTTGTGCGCCGAGTCCGTCCGCCGCCAACCGGGCACTGCTCAAACGCTCGTCCAGCAGCACCAGCTCGGCCTGGGCAACACTCGCCCGGCGCTGCAACTGCCAGGCCAGCGCCAGCAACGGCACCGCCGCGCCCGCCAAACCGAGCAAGAGACTGGTCAGATCCAACGCCATAAGGACTCCCAAGGTGACAACGAATTGTAAAGATTCAAGGGTAACGAAGGTGATCGGACCTGGACAGTTCGCACCAGGTAGAAATCGTATCGGGCCTGGGCAAGGGCAAGGAAGCCAAGCGAAATTTCATGTGGCACTGCACGCCAGATCGCGGGGCGCGCCACTCTACGCTGTTTTTCGTACGGGTAAAGCCGAAAAAACCTGGCATGCCCGTCCTAGAGCAAGCGCTTGGGACAATCCACAGAAGCTGTGGATAACTCAGTGGACAACCCCTCTCCAACCCTCGCAAAGCCGCATGGAATGGGGCTCGCAGTCAAACTGTCGATTTTTTCACCAATAAAAAAAGACGATATTTTTCATTGACTTGTATTGGCGATACAGGCATTCGAGGGACAGATTGCGCAGATGACAGTCCGGTGACAAGCCGTGGGCCGATTGTGCACAAGTAGTGCGATAACGGTTATATCGACGCACCTTTTTTGCACAGGCGCGGCCATTCGCTCTTTAGCGCCACGCCTGGCGCCGGCACATCGCCCCCTTTCGGGCAGCGTCCCGCCAACGAAATCCCACCTCGGTACCACGGGAGCGCCTTGAACAAGTTTTTTTGCTAGCGCACTTCCCTTATCCGTTTTAATGCGATAGTATCCGCCCCGTTAGTACAAAGCTGAAAGTCAATTCTGGTCGAACATTCCCCCCTAAGCACTCTCCAAAATGGATCAGTCGCTCGAAAAAGGGATCGACCCCTCGATGGTTTCCAGGTAAATCCTCTCCAGTACAGCCTTATGAAAGGCGGCTGCCGAAGGTTGTTACTCTGACCGAACCAACCTGCAAGATTGATCAGGATCTTCACCCCGGGCCCAGAACCTTTGCCCCTGTTGTGATTGCCTGCCCTCCTAAGTACCTACCTGCCAGCCCAAGCGCCACTTAAATCCATGCGCTCCAACTGGCGGCTTTGTTCCAGTCAGGTTCTTCGTCCGATCCATAATGGTTCGACGCTACTGGAACGTTTTAACGTTGCACGGATCAGATTCCGTGTCATTTGCAGGAACACCTAATAATTATGTCGACTCAAATCCATACCCAGGACGCTATTCGCACCCTGACCAACGCCTTCGCACCGATGAACTGCCTGATCATGGCCGCTCGCAAAGGCTGCTTCAGCTTCACCCTGGTCAACGAACACGGTATCGCTCGTCACAGCGAACGCCTGTATCCGGACCAGTACTCCAGCGCCGAACCGCTGCAGGCGGTCATCGACCGCACGCGCCAGGCCCTGGTTGCCTGAGGCCCGTATAGCCAAGCTTCGAAACAAGCTGTAACCCAAAAGCCCGGCCTTTTTTGCCGGGCTTTTTATTGCCTGAAGTTTCGCGATTTGGGCTGTATGGCTAAGCACGAATAAATATATAAGCCGCGCACTCATGGTTTAAATATTTTAAAAACAGTCCTTTACAGCATAGATATGACACTACACTTCAACTCAAGCGGCCCGGGCCGCTTCCGGCGGGCCTGAACGCCTCAACCGCTACCAGGGGCCAGGCCACGCCGACCAATAAAAAACGCCGATCACACGGCAGGAGCATCGAGGGTGTCATGGGTATCGCCGCCAGGGAACTGCGCCTTTATGTGATTCGCCCGACCCTGCTGTACCTGGGTCGCCACAGCCCGAGTGCCGAAGCACTGCTGCTGGGGATCGCCGCCAGCCAATCGGACCTGGGCTCGGCCCTGCATGACCGCCGCGGCCACGGCCTGTATTGCATTGACGAAAGCCGCCACGCCGCGCTATGGGATCGCTACCTGGCCCCAGACCCGGAATTGGCCAGCCTGGTTCGTGGCCTGGCCAGCCAGCACGCTTTTTTAAGCAGCCCGAATCTCGAACTCGCGG
>Ga0209888_1000461_pt1 | contig 20313 bp, 18 predicted proteins | sample OrgsoiDNA_201059_FD_185807 | JGI IMG/M metagenome (GOLD analysis project Ga0209888, IMG submission 185807) | Permafrost soil microbial communities from the Arctic, to analyse light accelerated degradation of dissolved organic matter (DOM) -... | ecosystem: Environmental > Terrestrial > Soil >...
CGTCGATGCCGATGACAAGGTGGTGATCTACCGCAACTGGCTCGGCCTGATGAAGGGCGACCTGGCGGAACAGGTCGCCAAGGGCGGCACCACCTTCACCCGGACCATGAACGCCGACCGCGTCTACACTGCCGTCGACGGCAGTGAGTTGAGCCTGCACGGCCGCTCGCTGCTGTTCGTGCGCAACGTCGGTCACCTGATGACCATCGACGCGATCCTCGACAGCCATGGCAACGAAGTGCCCGAAGGGATCCTCGACGGCCTGGTCACCAGCCTCGCGGCGATCCATAGCCTCAACGGCAACAGCGTGCGCAAGAACAGCCGCACCGGCTCGGTCTATATCGTCAAGCCGAAGATGCACGGCCCGGAAGAAGCGGCGTTCACCAACGAGCTGTTCGGCCGCATCGAAGACGTCCTGAACCTGCCGCGCAATACCCTGAAAGTCGGGATCATGGACGAAGAGCGACGCACCACCGTCAATCTGAAAGCCTGCATCAAGGCCGCCAGCGAGCGCGTGGTGTTTATCAACACCGGCTTCCTCGACCGTACCGGCGACGAGATCCACACCTCCATGGAAGCCGGCGCGATGGTGCGCAAGGCGGCCATGAAGGCGGAGAAATGGATCGGTGCCTACGAAAACTGGAACGTCGATATCGGTTTGAGCACCGGCCTGCAAGGTCGCGCCCAGATCGGTAAAGGCATGTGGGCCATGCCCGACCTGATGGCGGCGATGCTCGAACAGAAAATCGCCCACCCACTGGCCGGCGCCAACACCGCCTGGGTCCCGTCGCCGACCGCGGCCGCGCTGCATGCGCTGCATTACCACAAGGTCGATGTGTTCGCCCGCCAGGCCGAGCTGGCCAAGCGCGCTCGGGCTTCGCTCGACGATATCCTGAGCATCCCGTTGGCGAGCAACACCGACTGGTCGGCCGAGGACATCCGCAGCGAACTGGACAACAACGCCCAGGGTATCCTCGGCTACGTGGTGCGCTGGATCGACCAGGGCGTCGGTTGTTCGAAGGTGCCGGACATCCATGATGTCGGCCTGATGGAAGACCGCGCGACCCTGCGCATTTCCAGCCAGCACATCGCCAACTGGCTGCGCCATGGCGTGGTCACCCAGGACCAGGTCATGGAAAGCCTCAAGCGCATGGCCCCGGTGGTCGATCGGCAGAATGCCGGTGACGCGCTGTACCGCCCGCTGGCCCCGGACTTCGACAGCAACATCGCCTTCCAGGCGGCGGTTGAACTGGTGATCGAAGGGACCAAGCAGCCCAACGGCTACACCGAGCCGGTACTGCACCGTCGGCGTCGTGAGTTCAAGGCCCGTAACGGTCTGTAATCCCGCACTAGGGACGAAAAGAAAAAGCCCTGATCGCTAACGATCAGGGCTTTTTCATTCCAGGAACCTCAATAGGCCTAGGCCACCATCCCCAACTCACGCTTGACCAGCTTCAGCAACTGCGTGGTATCGATGGGCTTGAGCAGGAAATCCACCACGCTCAAATGCATCGCATCAATGGCATCGCGCACCTGGGCATTGCCGGAGACGATGATGATCGGCAGCGCCGCCCGCTCCGAGTCGCGCACCTTGCGGATCAGGTCCAGCCCGTCGTCGGCCATGCGCAGATCAGTGATCAGCAAGCCAATGCCACGGTTCGACTCCAGCAACGCAAAGGCCGCCGCGCCACTGGCGGCGGTCACGCAGTGGATATCGTGCAGGGCGAGAATTTCCGACAGCAACTCCCGGGCATCCTGATCGTCATCGACGATCAGGACCCGCTGATACGACAATTGCGGTGCCTGCATCACCTGCAGAATGGCCTCGCGCTCGGCATCGCTTAAAATATCGTGGTCGGACATACGGCTCTCTGGTATCCCTTCGGCAATCCAATCCCCTAGCACAGTGCTCAGACATCGCTAAACGGATGCTCAATGTGCACTTCGTCGGAAAGTTTTCCAAGTCGATATTTGTTAAGAATCTGCTTATTCAACTGTAGGTCATTTCTCAAACCTAGACTTACGTCCAATGGGCACCCGTGAAGCGGGGGCCGACCATGGGTAAAACGGCGATTCTTCGCGCCCATAACAACGGACAAAAATCGGTAGCGGTCATGAGCAAAGCGGATGCCTTCACCCAGGCCGGGAAGACCGCGGTGTTGCAAAACATCCACGGCACCTTGCAGTTCCTCCAGCGATTCCCGCCCTTCAACCAGATGGAGAACGCCCATCTGGCTTATCTGGTCGAGCAGTGCCAGCTGCGTTTCTACAGCACCGGCGAGAGCATCATCAAGCCCGCCGACGGGCCGGTGGAACACTTTTATATCGTCAAGCAGGGCCGCGTGGTCGGCGAACGTCCGCACACGGCCAAGGGCGGCAGCGAAACCGTCTTCGAAATCACCACCGGCGAGTGCTTCCCCCTCGCGGCACTGCTCGGCGAGCGGGCCACCCGCACCGAACACCTGGCGGGTGAAGACACCTTCTGCCTGCAACTGAACAAAGCGGCGTTTATCAAGCTGTTCTCCTCCTCCGAGACCTTTCGCAACTTTGCCCTGCGGTGCGTCAGCAGCCTGCTGGACCAGGTCAACCAGCAAGTCCAGCGCAAAGCCGTGGAAACCCTCGGCACCCAGTATTCGCTCAACAGCCGTCTCGGTGAACTGGCGATGCGTCACCCCGTGACCTGCAGCCCGAGCACCCCGCTGCGCGAAGCGGTGACCCTGATGCACGAGCAACAGGTCGGCAGCATCGTGGTGGTGAACGAGGCCAAGGCCCCACTCGGCATCTTCACCCTGCGCGACCTGCGCCAGGTGGTGGCCGATGGCGTCCATGATTTCGACCAGCCCATCGACCGGCACATGACCCAGGCGCCTTTTGCCCTGACCCCGGACCACAGTGCCTTCGACGCGGCGATTGCCATGACCGAACGGCACATCGCCCATGTCTGCCTGGTGAAAGAGCAGCGCCTGTGCGGCGTGGTCTCCGAACGCGATCTGTTTTCCCTGCAACGGGTCGACCTGGTGCACCTGGCGCGAACCATCCGCAGTGCGGCGCGCCTGGACAACCTGATCGCCATTCGCGGCGAGATCGGCCAGTTGGTGGAGCGCATGCTGGCCCACGGTGCGTCATCGACCCAGATCACCCAGATCATCACCCTGCTCAACGACCACAGCGTCTGCCGGGTCATCGAACTGACCCTCGCCGACAAAGGCGACCCGGGCGTGCCGTTCAGCTGGTTGTGCTTCGGCAGCGAAGGCCGCCGCGAACAGACGCTGTACACCGACCAGGACAACGGCATCCTGTTCGAGGCCCGCGACGCCGCCCATGCCGCCGAGATTCGCGGCAAGCTGCTGCCCCTGGCGCAGCAGATCAACCAGAGCCTGGCGCTGTGCGGCTTCAGCCTGTGCAAGGGCAATATCATGGCCGGCAACCCCGAGCTGTGCTTGTCCCGGGCCGAATGGGCGCGGCGCTTCTCCGCCTTTATTCGCGAAGCGACGCCGGAGAACCTGCTGGCCTCGAGCATCTATTTCGACCTGCGGGTGGTCTGGGGCGAGGAACAGGCCTGCCAGCAACTGCGCCAGGGCATCCTCGCCCAGGTCGCCGACAACCGGCTGTTCCAGCGCATGATGGCCGACAACGCCTTGCGCCAGCGTCCGCCGGTGGGGCGTCTGCGCGAGTTCGTGCTGAGCCGCAACGGCAGCGACAAGGCCACCCTGGATTTGAAAGTCCAGGGACTGACCCCGTTCGTCGACGGTGCCCGCCTGCTGGCACTGGCCAATGGCGTCGAGGCCAGCAACACTATCGAACGCCTGCGCCAACTGGTGGCCAGGGAAGTGATCGAGCGCCTCGACGGCGCGGCTTATGAAGAGGCCTATCACTTCATCCAGCAGACCCGCTTGCAGCAACATCAACTGCAGACCCGGCACAACCTGCCGTATTCCAATCGGGTCGATCCGGACAGTCTCAACCAGCTGGACCGACGCATCCTGCGTGAAGCCCTGCGCCAGGCCCAACGCCTGCAAAGCAGCCTGACCCTGCGGTATCAGCTATGAAGCTGTTTTCCTGGCTGAGGGCCAACCAGCCGACACTGGATGCCGCGACACAGGCACGACTCGGGCAACTGCCCGCCGCCAAGCCCCTGGACGAGTGCTCGTTGCGGGAACAGCGCTGGATTGTGGTCGACCTGGAAACCAGCGGCCTGAACCTGAACCGTGACCAGGTGTTGTCCATCGGCGCGGTGGTGATCGAAGACGGCGCCATCGACCTGGGGCAGTGCTTTGAACGGACGCTGTTGCGCCCCGGGCAGAGCGTCAACCCCAGCGTACTGATCCATGGCCTGGGGCCGAGTGCCCTGGCCGCCGGCAGCGATCCGGCGCAGGCGTTGCTGGACTTTATGGAGTTTGTTGGCGACAGCCCGCTGCTGGCGTTCCACGCCCCTTTTGACCAGCACATGCTCACGCGGGCGCTGAAAGACAGCCTCGGGTATCGCCTGCAACATCCGTTTTTTGATGTCGCCGATATCGCACCGTTGCTGTGCCCGCAGGCGACCTTGCGCGAAGCGGGACTGGACGACTGGATCGGTCATTTCAAGTTGCAGGTGGAAGAGCGGCATAACGCCAGCGCCGATGCCCTGGCCACCGCCGAGCTGGCGCTGATCCTGTTCAGCCGGGCGCGGCAGCAGCAGATCGATAGCCCGTTGAATCTGCAACAGCGCCTGGGGCAGTGGAAGCGTCGTCAGCAGAGCCCCTCTTTCTAATAACGTCCGAACAGGCGGTGCAAAAACTCAAGGGCCTCTTCGCGGCGGTGCGGCGTCCCGACAAGCCCTGCTCCTGCAGTTTTTTGGCGTTCACCGATTTTGTGTACGACGCAAGACTGTAGGAGCAGGGCTTGCCCGCGAAGACGTCAGCCCTGGCGCCGCAATATCTGATGGTCCTACCACCACCAGGCTCGCCTCCCACAGCCAAATTCCCATTCAGACAAATGGCACACACCCAACCGACCAGCAGCCATTGCGCCTTTTCCTACGCCCTGACACAATCGCGAATAATTCTCGTTAGTTTAAACTTCTTGTCGGTGATGTCCGTTGTCGTCAGTCCGAAGCCCCCATCATGCCCTTGTCGGCGCGTTGTATCGCGACCATCGCAGCTGGCTGTTGGCTTGGCTGCGCCGCAACATCGCCTGTCCGCAGCGGGCCGAAGACCTGAGCCAGGACACCTTCGTCCGCCTGCTGGGCCGCGACGAACTGAACACACCGCGACAACCCCGGGCCTTCCTCGTGGCCATCGCCAAGGGCCTGTTGTTCGATCACTTCCGCCGCGCCGCACTGGAACAGGCCTACCTCAGTGAACTGATGCTGATCCCGGAAGGCGAGCAACCGTCCCCGGAAGAACAGCACCTGATCCTCGAAGACCTGCGGGCCATCGACCACCTGCTCGGCAAGCTCTCGAGCAAGGCCCGCGCCGCGTTCCTCTACAGCCGCATCGACGGCCTCGCCCATGCCGAGATCGCCGAAAAACTCGGCGTTTCCGTACCCCGCGTGCGCCAGTACCTGGCCCAGGGCATTCGCCAGTGCTATGTCGCGCTGTACGGCGAGCCGACATGAATCAGTTCAGCGCCAAACCGGTTTCCGCCCGCGTCCTCGACGCCGCCATTGCCTGGCAGTTGTGCCTGGACTCAGGCGGTCGCAACACCGTGGAACAGGCCGAGTTCGAGAAATGGCACGCGGCCCATGAAGAACACGCCCGCGCCTGGTCGCAGCTGGGCATGCTCGACCAACGCTTCAGCGGCACCAGCGGCCCGGCGCGGGGTGCCCTGCTGAAATCCCGCGACGGCGTCCGCCAACGGGTACGCAAGCTCGGCAGCGGCCTGGCCAGTGTAATGCTGGCCTGCGGCCTGGCGTTGTTCCTCGGCAATCGTTACCTGCCCATCGATTACTGGCTGGCCGACCAGCGCACCGCCACTGGCGAGCAGCGCACGCTGCACCTGGCCGACGGCACGACGATCCAGCTCAACACCCACAGTGCCCTGGATGTGCGCTTCGATGAGAAGGCCCGGCGCATCGTCCTGCGCGACGGCGAAATCCTGATCGAGACCGGCCATGGCGATGCCCGGCCGTTTATCGTCGAAACCGACGAAGGGCGCATGCGCGCGCTAGGCACGCGCTTCCTGGTCAAGCGTGAAGACGACGGTACGCTACTGAGTGTTCTGCAATCGGCGGTGGCTGCTCGTCCGCAGGCCAGCGCCAACGAACAGATCCTCCATGAAGGCCAGCAGGTGCTGATGCGTCGTGACAGACTCGGTCCGTTGCAGGCCCTCGACCCCGGCGCCGATGCCTGGACCCGGGGCATGCTGGTGGTGGACAACGTGCGTTTGGCCGACATGCTCGAAGAGTTGGGCCGTTACCGGCGCGGCCATCTGGGAGTCGACCCGCAAGTCGCCGACCTGCGGATCACCGGCAGCTTCCCGCTGCACGACACCAACCTGGCGCTGACCGCCCTGCTGCCGACCTTGCCGGTGCAGATCGAGCGGCATACCCAGTGGTGGGTGACGGTGCAGGCCAAGGCCGAAACCAAGCCTTGAGTCGTAATGGGTGCAAATCTCCTGGCAAGGATGTTTGCACCACTCTCCGCCGGTTCAGAAACCTTGAAGCGGAGCTCGCTCTTGTGGCGAGCGGGCTTGCCCGCGCTGGGGGGCGAAGCCCCCTAAAACCGAAAAACGCGCTCTATCAGGCAGACCGCGATTGCCGGTTTACGACTGCTGCGCAGCCGAACGCGTTCAAGCCCGCTCGCCACAAGGGACATCTCCGTTCATCCACACTGGCGATGTGAATCTAAATTATTTTCAATCAGCCCTATCACTTTCTGAATTTCGTTCGGCCCATAGGCATTGAGAAACATTTCCATTCAGGAACCCGCCCTATGTCCCGCCCGCTCGACACCTTGCTGCGCCCCAGTCTCCTCGCTGTCGCCATTGCCTTTGGCGCCCCGCTGCTCAGCCCGACGCTGATGGCGGCCGAACAGGCTTCCAGCGTTCACGCCTACAACCTGCCGGCCGGGCCATTGGGTTCGACCCTGAGCCAAATCGCCAGCCAGGCCGGCCTGGCCCTGAGCCTCGACCCGGCGCTGGCCTCGGGCAAAACCTCGGCACCGGTCAAAGGCCAGTTCGATGCGATCACCGCCCTGCACACCGCTCTTGGCGGGACCGGTCTGCAATTGGTTCAAAGCAGCGCCGGGACCTACACCCTGATCGCGATCCCGAGCGGTGTCGTGGCCTTGCCGGAAACCAATATCACCGGCCAAGGCGTCGCTGAAAGCGCCTGGGGACCGGTTGAGGGCTATACCGCCACGCGCACCGCCGCCGGCACCAAGACCGATACGCCGATTGTCGAAGCACCGCGCTCGATTTCGGTCATTACCCGTGAACAGATGGAAGACCGTGGCGTCCAGAACCTCGACGATGCCCTGCGCTACACCCCCGGCGTGATCGCCAGCAGCTACGGCAGCGACTCGCGAGCCGACTGGTTGCGAATCCGTGGCTTCGAACCGACCCAGTTCCTCGATGGCCTGCCACTGCCCAAAGGTTCCTACGCCAACCCGAAACTCGAAACATGGGACCTGGAACGCATTGCCGTGCTGCGCGGTCCAGCTTCTTCGGTTTATGGTCAAACCCCGCCAGGCGGCATGCTCGACATGGTCAGCCGCCGCCCCGAGGCCGAGAGCAGCCACGAAGTCCGTGCCGAAATAGGCAGTAATAACCGTAAACAGATCAGCTTCGACAGCACCGGCAAGATCGACGACGACGGCCGCTTTCTCTATCGCATCGACGGTGTCATCCGTGACGGCGACACGCCCATCGACGATGTCGGCGACAAGCGCTACAACATCGCGCCCAGCCTGACCTGGAATGTCGACGACGACACGCACCTGACCTTCCTGTCCGAGTTCACCCGCGACGATACCGGCATCAGCGGCCAGTTCCTGCCCCTGCAAGGCACCAAGCTGCCTTCGGCAGCCGGGACTATCTCCCACAGCAAAAACCTTGGCGATCCGGATTCGGACTACTACGACCGCACCTACTACGCCCTGGGTTACGCCTTCGATCATCGCTTCAACGATGTCTGGCAGTTCAAACAGAACCTGCGCTACACCAAGAGCGAGCTGAATTTCCGCCAGGCCTACGCCTCCTTCGGCAATGTCGTCGCGCCGGACGGCACGCTGACCCGTCTGGTCGACAAGGTCGACGAAAACATCAGCCAGATCGCACTGGACAACCACTTCCAGGCCGACTTCCAGACCGGTGCCCTTAGCCACACCGTCCTGCTGGGCCTGGACCATCAGCGCACCGATACCAGCTACAAATGGCAGGAAGGCAGCGCACCTAACAGCAACGTGAACAACCCGATCTACGGACAAAACTTCTCCAACATCGCTTACAACACCTTCTACAACTACAACCAGAAGACCAACCAGACCGGCCTGTATGCCCAGGACCAGATCGCGTTGGACAAGTGGCGCCTGACCCTCGGCGGTCGTGAGGACTGGATTCACACCGGCACCACCTTCTTCAACAATAACAACGCCACCAACACCCAGCGCGACAGCGCCTTCAGCGGCAACGCCGGCCTGAGCTATGTGTTCGACTCCGGGATCACCCCTTACATTTCCTATACCGAGTCGTTCCAGCCGTCCGCGGGCGCCAACGCCAGCGCAACCCAGTCCTTCAAACCGACTCAAGGCCATCAGTACGAAGCCGGTGTGAAGTACCAACCGCCAGGCAGCAAGACCCTGCTCACAGCGGCCGTCTTCGACCTGCGCCAGAAAAACGTTTCGGTCAGCGACCGTGGCATCACCAGCCAGATCGGCGAAACCAAGGTCCGCGGCCTGGAGCTGGAAGCCACCTCCGACGTGACCAAGAACCTCAAGCTGATCGCGGCCTACACCTACACCGACTCGGAAATTCTCAAAGGTGACGACCAGGGCAACCGCCTACAACTGGTACCGCGTAACCAGGCTTCGCTGTGGAGCGACTACACCTGGCGCACCGGTTTCCTCGACGGCTTCGGTGTCGGGGGTGGTGTGCGTTATGTCGGCGATACCTTCGGCAACACGGCCAACACCCCCAATGGTCACGTCAGCTCCTACACCGTTTATGACGCTGCGGTGCATTACGACCTGAGTCGCCTGAGCAGCTCCCTGGCCGGTGCGTCGGTGGAAGTCAACGCGAAAAACCTGTTCAACAAGGACTACCTCTCCACCTGCGACGGTACCTGGTGCTACTACGGTGACCAACGCAGCGTGGTCGCCGCCGTGAACTACAAGTGGTAATCCGCTAGCAGCATCGCGTCGAAACAAGGGTCACGGTCCGCCGTGGCCCTTTTGCATTTGGAAAAGCCATGAAAAGCCAAACCATCCGCCGCTGGTCCTTTGTCCACACCTGGACCAGCCTGATCTGCACGCTGTTCCTGCTGATGCTGGCGCTGACCGGCCTGCCGTTGATCTTCCACCACGAGATCGACCACCTGCTGGGGGACTCAGCCGCACTAGCAGCGCTGCCCGCCGACACCCCGCGCCTGGACCTGCAGCAACTGGTCCGCGCCGCCGAGGCCCATCGCCCGGGCGAGGTCATGCAGTATTTCGGCTGGGACGAGGACGAGCCCGACGGCGTGACCACGATCATGGCGAAAACCGCCGGCACCGAACCCAATTCCTCCCACACCTTCATGCTCGACGCCCGCAACGGCCAGGCCGTGGAACTGCCCTCGGCCAACGGCGGCCTGATGATGGTCATGCTGCGCCTGCATGTGGATATGTTCACCGGCCTGCCCGGCAAACTGCTGCTGGCCTTTATGGGCGTACTGTTCGTGCTGGCGATCATCTCCGGCGTGGTGCTCTACCTGCCGTTCATGCGCCGGCAGAAGTTCTCCAGTGTACGCCGCGATAAATCCACCCGCCTGCGCTGGCTCGACCTGCACAACCTGATCGGCATCGTCACCCTGACCTGGTGCCTGGTGGTGGGAATCACCGGGGTGATCAGCGCCTGCGCCGACCTGCTGATCGCCGCCTGGCGCACTGACACCCTCGGCGCCATGATCGCGCCGTACCGCGATGCCCCGCCGCTGACCAAACTCGCCCCGGCCACGCACCTGCTGGAGATCGCTGCCGAGGCCGCCCCCGGCATGCGCCCGGACTTTATCGCCTTCCCCGGCACGCGCTTTTCCAGCGAGCATCACTACGCGGTCTTTATGAAAGGCAGCACCCACCTCACCTCGCACCTGCTGACCCCGGTGCTCATCGATGCCGCCACCCTGCAGGTCACCGCCGTCGGCCAACGCCCCTGGTATATGGACGCCATGGGCATGTCGCAACCGCTGCATTTCGGCGACTACGGCGGCATGCCGATGAAGGTGCTCTGGGCCGTGCTGGATGCTTTGACCATCATCGTGCTCGGCAGCGGGGTTTACCTGTGGTGGGTCCGCCGACGGGCCAGCCTGAAAACCGAGGGCGCACGATGAAACCGCGCTCATCGAGTTTCTGGAAGGTCTTCGGCATTCCCGCGCTGATCGCCCTGCTCAGCGCCGCCGGCCTGTTCGCCGCGCTGCTGGGCGACGGTGCCTGGGATGCGCTGAGCTGGCTGGGGCTGGGGATTCCGGCGGCCCTTTCCCTGCGCGGCCTGCTTGGCCGCCGTCCCGGGTAACCGCCGGTGGGCCTTTAAGGCAAAGCGCCACGCGACCTGCCTGCAAAGCTTTCGCTGGTCTTGCGGGCCTCTTCGCGAGCAAGCTCAGCTCCTACAAGGACCGTGTTCGGCCTTGGCTGACTGGCCTTGAGCAGACGGGCCAGCTCCGCGCCCCATTGCTGATCCTCACGCAACCCCAGTGTCCTACTCATGGGCGGCTCCGATATCAAAGTTCAGCGCCTCGGCGGGTTTGCCCTGGCCGATCCCGTACCAATCGAGTTTGCGGGTCAGCACCATAAACACCCCGAGCAGGCAGAACAGCAGCAGCGAGCCCATCAGCAACGTATAGTCCTCGGCACTCAGCAGCCCGTAGAGCAAACCATACAAGGCCGCCAGGCCGATGCCGAAGCCCAGGCCGTGAGCCAGGCTGCGCAACACATGGCAGACATAAAAGCCGATCAACCCGACACAGGCCCCGGCCGACAGCAGGTACGCCAAGCCAAACCCCAGATGCTCCGACAGCGACAACAACAGCAGATAGAAGAAGGCCAACGCAACCCCGACCAGGGCGTACTGGACCGGGTGGACCGCCAGGCGCTTGAGTACTTCGAACAGAAAGAAGCCGGCAAAGGTCAGGGCGATAAACAGCAGCGCATATTTGATCGCCCGGTCGGACTTGAGGTACTGGTCTACCGGTTCGATAAAACTCACGCCAAAGCTGCGGGCCTTGAAACCGTCGCAGTCGGTGGTCGCCAGGCAGTTGTTCAAGGCCTCACGCAGATTGGTGGAGAAGAACGAGGTCTGCCACTGGGCGCTGAAACCCTGGTCATTCACTTCCCGTTTGACCGGCAGGTAATTGCCGATAAAGCTCGGGTGCGGCCAATCGGCACTCAGATGGATGCTGCTGGTCTTGCCCACCGGCAGCACCTGCAACTGACCGGTGCCCTGTAGCACCAGGTCGAAGGAGAAATCGAGGCGTTGCTCTTCGCGGCCATCGACACGCGGCAAGTTCACATGCACACCGTCACCCAGCCAACTGACCTGGGTTCCGGGTCGGAACTCCAGGTTCTGGCTGCCCACGTGCAAGGTCAGGGCGTTTTCGATGCCACGGATATCGCTGATGCCCACCGCCATGTACGGCTCGTCGAAGCGGTAATCGGCAAAGTCCTCGGTGATGCCCAATTGCAACGGCAGCACGAAGTGACCGCTGATCTGGTTATTGGCGTGAAACAACCGCGCTTCATAAATACCCCGCGAGCGCAGCTCGGTCTGGACCTTGCCATCGAGTTCAAAACGCTCCGGCAAAAAATACAGTCGCCCGCTGACTTCACTGCTTTGCTGGTAACGCTCGCCCTTGGCATCGGTCTTCCACTCACGCACGGTCTGGCGATACGGCACCACCAGCAGCGGACCATTCAATTGCTGGCTGTAGCTGGAGCTACGGGCGATATCTTCCAGGACCCCGTCGCGCAAGCGCTGACGCTCGCTGATCACCCCATCGATCATCATCAACGGGACCAACAACAACAGCATCAGTAGGGCAATCGCCCCGAGTTTTATAGCCAGACCGCGGTTCATGGGTTCTCTCCCTGTTGGTATGGGGGAGAGTCTGCGCAGCCTGTGTGGGGGCTTGATGGGGCGAATGTGGAGACTGTGTGGAGATGCGGTGTTTAGCCGGGAAAGCTCAGGCAGACCTCGACCCCGCCGGGCACATTGCCGATGTGCAGTTCGCCGCCGTGCAGCTTCATCACTTCCTCGACAAAATTCAGCCCCAGCCCGGTACTCTTGCGACCGCTACTCGGACGCGGCAGGGAGTAAAAGCGCTCGCTCAACCTCGGCAGGGCATATTCGGGAATCGCCTCGGCCTGGTTGAACAGCGTCAAGCACAGTTGCCGGCCCTGGCGTTCGGCCTTGAAGTGCACAAGCCCTTCCTGCGGCGTGAAGTCCAGGGCATTGTCCAGCAGATTGCCGATGGCCTGGCGCAGCAGGAAGGGTTCGCCGAATACCTTCAGGTCCGGAGCAATCGACTGCTGCACCTGCAAGCGTCCACGTTCGATCCGCGCGGCCTGGGCCTGCAAGACTTCATCCACCAGGCTCGCCAAAGGGATTTCGACCTGCTCCTCCAGCACCTGGCGCTGTTCCACCATTGCCAGGTTCAGCAGCCGCTCGATCAACTGCTGCATCCGCGCGCTTTCGCTGTCGATATTGCCGACAAAACGCTCGCGCTGGGTCTCCGGCATCTCGCCCTGCAACAACTCCGCCGCCCCGCGAATCGCCGCCAGCGGGCTTTTCAGTTCGTGGGTCAGGGTATGCACGTAGCGCTCGACATAGGCCTTGCCCTCCAACTGCGTGCGCATATGCTCAACGGCATTGGCCAACTGCGCCATCTCGCCGCCGCGATAACGTGGCAGCTCGGCCTTTTGACCTTCGCTGACCGCCTGGGCGTAGGCGGTCAGGCGCCGCAACGCCGCGCTCAGCCACCAGGACAGCAACGCGCCGAACAGCAGGCCCAGGCCGATCAACCCGGCGCCGTACATCAGCAGACGGTGCTCGGTGCGGTCCACATAAGGCTGCAACGAACTGTTGGGCTTGGCCACCGTGACCACGCCAATAATCTGGCCATTGTCGGTGATCGGCGCACCGACGTGCATCACCGAGGAGTTCGGATCGCCGTCCACCGTGCGGGTCGAGCGGGCGCCGTACTCGCCGCGCAGGGTCAGGTAGACATCGTTCCAGTTCGAATAGTCCTGCCCCACCGCCTGCTCGGCGGAATCGAGCAAGACGATGCCGTGGGCGTCGGTCACGTAGATCCGGTGGTTGACCTGATTCTTCTCCAGGCCCCAGATCGTCGCCGCCGGCTTGCGCTGACCGTAGGCCTTGAGTGCCTGCGGCAGGCGACTCTGGCTGAGGGTGCCGTTCTTCACATCGTCGTGGAGGATTTCCGCCAGCAGGTTGGCGGTGTCCACCAGGGTCTCTTCGGTGGACTGACGCACACCGGGGCGGATTTCCTTCATTACCGTGTTCAGCACGAAGTAGCCGGTCAAGCCGACGAAAAGGAAGTACACCAGGAAAATCCGGATTCCCAACGGCATCAGCTGTTCCCCGGACTGTAGCTGTAGCCCAGGCCGCGATGGGTCTGGATCGGTTCCGCATCGCCGGCCACCGTCCGCAGCTTGGCCCGCAGGCTCTTGATATGGCTGTCGATATTGCGCTCGTAGCCGGCGTCCGCCGCCACACCCAGGGCATCGAGCAATTGCTCGCGGCTGAAGACCCGTTCGGGTTGTTCCAGCAGACTGGCGAGCAGGCGAAATTCGTGGCGGGTCAGGTTCAACAGCTGGCTACGATAGCTGATCTGTACCCGTTCGTGATCGACCAGGAAGCGCTCAGTGGAAACCGGCGACGGTGCCGGGGACACCACACGCTTGAGGATCGCCCGTACCCGCGCCGCGACTTCCCGTGGGCTGAAGGGCTTGACCACATAATCGTCGGCACCGATTTCCAGGCCCACCACGCGATCGATCTCACCATCGCGGGCGCTGAGAAACATCACCGGCACTTCGGTAAAGCGCCGCAGTTGCTTGCACACCTCGAAACCGCTGATATCCGGCAGGCCGATATCGAGAATCAGCAGGTCGGCCGGCGTCACCCGCTGGTGCTCGACCGCTGCGCCGCCCAGGTTCAACCAGGTGGTAGTGAACCCCTCGCCCTGCAGGGCGTAGATCAGGGTATCGGCAATCGCCGCTTCGTCTTCGACAATCAGGATATGGGGCATGGCGTCCGAGCACTGCTGTTGATCGCGCAACGGTGCCGGACGCGTGCCGCCCCGTCAATCAGCAGTGGGGTTGGTCGGCGGTATAACGCCGCGCCGGGTTCACTGCCGCGCCAAATTCACGCAGGGCCTTGGCACCGATCAGCAGTGGGTAGTTGAAGCCGCTGCGGTTGGTCAGGTTGACCTCCACGCTGCGCTTGACGTTACCCAAACACATCTCCAGTTCCACCACCGGGCGCTTGCTCGCATCGCTGGCTTCGCCGTCCTCGTCTTCCTCGGTACGGGTCTTGATCTTGCTGATGCGCGCGACCTTGTGCTCGTAGACCTTGCCGTCGGCATCGGCCGTGCCCAGGCGGAAACGCACCCAGTCTTCGCCGTCACGCTTGAACAGCTCGATGTCCTTGGCCGACAACGAGGCGGTCAGGGCACCGGTGTCCATCTTGGCCTTGAAGGTCTGGCCGATTTCCGGCAGCTGGATATATTCGTAGCGCCCGTAGAGGGTCGGTTCGGCCGCCATGACCGGCAGGGCCAGGAGGGACAACAGGGCAAGAATGGATTTCACTTCGGCTGTACCTTTGAGTGGACGCACAAGGGGCGCCATTTTAGACCGCTGTTCGCGCGTTGGTTCATGAACAAATCTGACAGACCACTATCAACTTATCCGACATCCCGTGAAACATTTGTCGCCCGGGCGATTTGGCGTCTGCCCGCGCCCGCCTTTATCATGGCGCGCCCTCACGTTTTGAAAGAGTCCCTGTATGCGCCGCCTGCTCACCGGCAGTTTCGTCACATTCCTGCTTTTGCTCAACACGCTGGTACTGTTCGGCCCGCTGATGCTCTTCGCCCTGCTCAAGCTGCTGCTGCCCGGTCGTTTTCGCGACTACGCCAGTGCGGCAGTGATGTGGATCGCCGAAACCTGGGCCGAGATCGACAAGCTGATCTTCGCCCTGTGCATCCCCACCCGCTGGGATATTCGCGGCGCCGAAGGCCTGCGCCGCGACACCTCGTACCTGGTGGTCTGCAACCATCAATCCTGGGTCGATATCCCGGCGTTGATCCAGACACTCAACCGGCACACGCCGTTCTTCAAGTTCTTCCTCAAGAAGGAACTGATCTGGGTGCCGTTCCTGGGCCTGGCCTGGTGGGCGCTGGACTATCCCTTCATGAAGCGCTATTCCAAGGCCTTTCTCGACAAGCATCCGCAACTCAAGGGTCATGACCTGGAAATCACCCAGGCCGCCTGCGAGTTGTTCAAGCGCCAGCCGGTGACCGTGGTCAACTACCTCGAAGGCACCCGCTTCAGCCCGGCCAAACGCCAGGAACAGGACTCGCCCTTTACCCATCTGCTCAAGCCCAAGGCCGGCGGCGTGGCCTTCGTGCTGGCGGCAATGGGTGAACAGCTGGACGCGATCCTCGATGTCACCGTGGTGTATCCACAAGAGCGGATTCCGGGCTTCTGGGACTTGATCAGCGGCAACCTGCCCAAGGTCATCATCGACTTCCAGACCCGCGAATTGACCGCCGACCTGTGGCAAGGCGACTACGAGAACGATCCGGTGTTTCGCCAGCAGATCCAGGACTGGGTCAACCAGCTCTGGCGCGAGAAGGACCAGCGCATTGCGGCTTTGCGCAGCGAGAGCCCGTCGACACACCAGCCCGTTTGATCAGCCCATAAAAAAAGCATCGAGCGGCCTGAACCGTTCGATGCTTTTTTTATTCGAGCCCGGTGCCTGATCAGCTACCGGCGCCCCAGATACCGCCCAGGCTCTTGAGCAGCGGGCCACCGACGCCCTGCTGCCCGAGGTATTGCAGGATCACCGGAGCAAACTGACCGACCATGCCGCTGTCCATGCCCAGGGCACCGAAGGCCTTGTTCAGGTCACCGGTGTTCTGCACATTGCCCAGCGCGCTGCCCACCGCCGACGAGTTGCCCGACTGACCGAGCAAACCGCCCAGGCCGGACAGGGCGCCGCCACCCGAGAGTTGGTCAAGCCCCGGAACACTCTTGCTCAACTGCGAATAATCGTTGCCGCTGAGTTTGTTCTTCGCCAAACCCAGCATCGCCCCCGTGCCACCCACCGCCTGTTCCGGGGTGACATGCAGTTGCGAACCCAGGGCGCTGAGCAAACCACCGGCCGGTGCCGCCGCATTGCCATTTTGCCCGCCTTGCATGGACGAGACCGCATTGGCTGCATCGTTCAGGCTGAACGCCGCAAACACCGGCGTAGCGGCGAATGCCAGGAGCGAAGCCAGTACAACACCGCGTGAAATCTTCATTGCAACACCTCGAAAGTCATCATGACCACCCGCCAGCAGGGACAGGCGCCGAACACTTGCCGTTGGAGTCAAAAAAACCCGACTTGTTCCGCGCTTGCCGAATCCTCCCACCGCACCTGTAAAAAGAATGTACGGCCTGTGCATCCGATTCTCGTTCCCTTGCGTATATCAAGCACGGACAGAACTTCCTGGCCGACCTCACACCGACAAGGATTCCTCATCATGAAAAGCACTTCGATCAAAGCGCCCCTGATTGCCAGCCTGCTGACCCTCGCGTTGTCCGCTGGCCTGGCCCAGGCGGCGAGCATGAGCATGGACCACGACAGTGTGATGGTCGGCGGACAAAGCATGCTGCCGAGCAAGGACATCGTCGATAACGCAGTCAATTCCGCCGACCACACCACCCTGGTCGCCGCCGTGAAAGCCGCCGGGCTGGTGCCGACCCTCAAGGGCCAGGGCCCGTTCACCGTCTTCGCCCCGGTCAACTCCGCCTTCGCCGCCCTGCCCGCCGGCACCGTCGACACCCTGCTCAAGCCGGAAAACAAAGGCACCCTGACCCACATCCTCACCTACCACGTGGTGGCCGGGAAACTGGACATGGCCGAGCTGGCCAAGCGCATCAAGGCCGGCGGCGGCAAGACCGAACTGACCACCGTGTCCGGTGGCAAGTTGTGGGCGATGATGAACGGCCCGCACAACATCGTGATCAAGGATGAGAAAGGCACCACCGCCGACATCACCACCTACGACGTCATGCAATCCAACGGCGTGATCCAGGTGATCGACAAGGTGCTGCTGCCTAAAAGCTGAGCCCGCCCCCACCGTCGCGCTACCTGCAGGAGCCAGCTTGCTGGCGATGAACTCAAGGACGCCGGGGGGGTTTCAGGCACCCCGTGTCATCGCTGACGTCCATCGCCAGCAAGCGGGCTCCTACAGTGACCGCGTTGAGTCCAGTGACGGGTCATGGCCGAAACGGTATCCGCCAGGCAGTGTAAGCCCGCGAGGAAGCCCCCATGAATGGAACAACCGCGAGCCGTGAACTACCCTCAGGCGGCAACGAGCGCACAGCGCGGCCCATTCATCGTTTTGTGATTGTCTGGAGAACGCCCATTTCCACCGCCGACGCCGATCAACTCAGGCAGCTGTTGGCCCAGTGCTCACTGGGTAACCGCCGCGCATTCGAGACGCTGTATCGTAGCGTCGCCCCGCGCCTGCATGGCGTGGCCCTGCACTGCCTGGGCCGTGCCGACCTGGCCGAGGAAATCCTCCAGGAGAGCTTCGTGCGCATCTGGAACAACGCCTCGCGCTACGAGGCCCACCTGTCGGCGCCCATGACCTGGATGGTCAATATCACCCGTAACCTGGCCATCGATCAGTTGCGCAGGTTCCGCGAGGTGCCCCTGGTCGATGGCCAGGAAGACAGCCTGGCCGACGACAGCCCCTCGGCCCACGAACTGCTCGACAGCGCCCGCGAGGCCAGTGCGCTGAACCACTGCCTGGAAACTCTGGAGGGCCCGCAACGCCAGTCAATCACCCTCGCCTACTTCCACGGCCTGTCCTACGCGGAACTGGCCGAACAGCTGCCGGCGCCGCTGGGCTCGGTCAAGTCCTGGATACGTCGTGGCATGGAGCGCCTGCGCAGGTGCCTTGAATCATGAACTACCAGAACCCCCGCCTGCGCCGCGCCCTGGCCGCCGACTACGCCATCGGCGTGATGTCCAAGGCCGCCCGCCGGCGTTTCGAAGCCCTGATGCGCGATGACGCCAAGCTGCGGGCCCAGGTCGCCGAATGGCAGGAAAACCTGATGGTCCTGACCGAATCGGTGGCTGAGCAACCGGTGCCGGATCGCGTGTGGCAAGGTGTTGTCGCACGGATCGATCCGCAGCGGCTGCACCTGCCCGAGAAGCGGCCGTTCTGGAGTCGCCTGCGCATCCTCGCCGCAGCCTGTTCTCTGGTGCTGGCGGTGGCCCTGGGCGTGTTCTACAACCACGACCCGGTCAGCGCCAGCGCAACCCTGCTCAGCGGCACGCAAACCCCGGCGTTGCGGGTCAAGGCCCATGCCGACTACCTGCAAGTGGAACCGCTGAGCCTGGCGGCGGTGCAAGCCGACCGCAGCCTGGAACTGTGGGCGATTCCGGTGGATGGCAAGCCGGTGTCCCTGGGGTTAGTACCGAAAGAAGGCAAGGGACGGGTCGAGTTGAGCGAAGCGCATAAGGCCTTGCTCGGCACCTCGGTGGTGCTGGCGGTCAGCCTTGAGCCGGCGGGCGGCTCGCCGACCGGGCAGCCGACTGGGCCGGTGTTGTATCAAGGGCCGTTGGCGGTGCTTTGATCTTCAGCGTTTACCGCTCGATCAGCCGATAGTGATCAGTAACAACTCCCCACCTTGCTTCCTCGGAAGTCTGCGGCTTATAGATCGACTTCCAACACATTCTCCAGGTTCCGGCGATGGTCATGCGCGATGGCTGCGATCTGATGGACGTATTGGCTGGCGGCTACGGGCCTGATCGCAGAATATGCAACGAAACAAAACTGTAGGAGCAGGGCTTGCCCGCGAATAGGCCCTTGAGATCGCTAAAAGCTTCGCGGGCAAGCCCTGCTCCTACAGGACCGATGTACTGCCTGAATATCGCCCCCCATCCAAACTGAATTCGCGCCCATTAAAAAGGGCGACCGAAGTCGCCCTTTTTCCGTCTTGCCCTTTACTGCTTACGCCGCACTGAACAGCTTGTGCGGGTCAATCACGAACTTCTTCGGCACGCCCGCATCGAACTCGCCGTAGCCCTTCGGTGCGTCATCCAGGCTGATGACCTGGACACCGACGATCTCGGCGATATTGATCCGATCCCACATGATCGCCTGCATCAGCTGGCGGTTGTACTTCATCACCGGGGTCTGGCCGGTATGGAAGCTGTGGGACTTGGCCCAGCCCAGACCGAAGCGGATGCTCAGGCTGCCGATTTTCGCGGCGGCATCCACCGCACCCGGATCCTCGGTCACGTACAGGCCCGGAATACCGATCTTGCCCGCCACCCGGACCACGCCCATCAGCGAGTTGAGCACGGTGGCCGGAGCCTCGTGCTTCACGCCTTCATGGCCGTGACCACGGGCTTCGAAGCCCACGGCATCAACGGCGCAATCCACTTCGGGCTCGCCCAACAGCGCGGCGATCTGTTCGTGCAGCGGGGTGTCCGTGGACAGGTCGGCGATTTCGAAACCCTGGGCCTTGGCGTGGGCCAGGCGGATCGGGTTGACGTCACCGATGATCACTACCGCCGCGCCCAGCAGGCGGGCCGAAGCCGCCGCCGCGAGGCCGACCGGACCGGCACCGGCGATGTACACGCTGCTGCCCGGGCCGACGCCCGCGGTGACCGCGCCGTGGTAGCCGGTAGGGAGGATGTCGGAGAGGCAGGTCAGGTCGCGGATTTTCTCCATGGCCTTGTCGCGGTCCGGCAGTTTCAGCAGGTTGAAGTCGGCGTAAGGCACCAGCACGTATTCGGCCTGGCCACCGGTCCAGTCGCCCATGTCGACATAACCGTAGGCACCGCCGGCACGGGCCGGGTTGACGGTCAGGCAGACGCCAGTGTGTTGCTCCTTGCAGG
>Ga0209888_1000462_pt1 | contig 20204 bp, 15 predicted proteins | sample OrgsoiDNA_201059_FD_185807 | JGI IMG/M metagenome (GOLD analysis project Ga0209888, IMG submission 185807) | Permafrost soil microbial communities from the Arctic, to analyse light accelerated degradation of dissolved organic matter (DOM) -... | ecosystem: Environmental > Terrestrial > Soil >...
CGCCACCACCGCGCTGCCCATGGGGCAGGGCGGCGCCCACGCGACGACCGCGAGCGCGCGCGCGAATCCAAACGGCATTCCGTCGCTTGCCGCGCTGCTTGCGCGTCCGGAAAGCGCGAAAGCGGCCCCTTCCGCCCCCTCCTCTGACACCGTGGTCGCCGGTGTCGTTCTCCACCCTCCGAAGCTGCGCGATTTGGCGCTGCCGCTCTCCATGAGCTCCTTGCTGCTCGCGAAACCGGGAGTCGAAGGCCTTCGTTTGCGGCGCATGAAATTCAGCCCGGGAAAGCCCCCGTATTTTTCGGACATGCTTCTGACAAGCCCCGACCCGATGGCGTTCAGCCCCGCCGGATTGAGGGCGCGATTCGAGGCCTGGCTGGACAATTTGCCAGAAGATCCCCAGCTTTTCGCGGCCGCCGCGAGCCTTGCGCAAGACGTGCGCGATCGGCAGTCGCATCTGGCCGAGGAAAGCCCCTCCGCGTCCGCGGATCAGCAACCCGCTCACTTTGCGGGCTGATGCGGACCGCTTGATTTTTCGCGTCCGGATTCTGCATGCGCGCGGCGCGAGCCGATATGCCGCGCCAAAGCAAAGGGGCTTTCTTTTTGTTCATCGAAGGCCGCGCTCCACGCGCGCGGGCAGCCCTTTTGTGTTGCGAGGAGACCACTGATTGCGCAGCGAGGGCCGCGAAATGCTTTGCTCTTTTCGCCTCGTCACTTTAAAATACGTTTATCGCGCCTTATTGCGACCTTTGGCGGCATGCCTCATTTAGGTCCTTTTTGCGCCCGCTTTCCTCTCTCTCAAAATTCAAGCCTTCTAGGACTCGCCGTGGACTCTGAAAAACTTCAAAAAGCGCTCAATACCCTCTGGGAACGCGTTCAGCAACGCGGCGAGTTTCCCGCCCTGCGCCACGCTCTCGATTCCATCAACACCGCGATGGATGATGAATTGGCTCAAAACGGCGAGCTCGCCAACGCCGTGCTCTCCGACTTCGCCCTGACGCAAAAGGTCCTGCGTTTGGCCAACTCGGCCATGTATTCGCCCTATGGACAGAATGTCAGCACCGTTTCGCGCGCGATCATGATTCTAGGCTCGAACGCGGTGAGCCACCTGGCCATCAGCTTGGGCGTTCTGGACGCCTTCGGCGACTTGGCCACGCGCATGCCTGACGGCGAGCGCCTGCTTGCTCGCGCGGCTCGCGCCAGCGCCATCGCGGGGGAGGTGGCTGATTTTCAAGCTCCGCAGAGCGCCGAAAAAGCCCGTGTGTTCGCTTTGATGCGCCAGACGGGGCGGTTGCTAGCGGCTTTTTATTTCCCGGAGGAGTGGAGCAATGCGCAGGAAATGATCCAGCAGCACAGCGTGAAGGAAAACGACGCATGTCGCGCCGCTATTGGGGCGACGCCCATGGAGCTATTCCGTGAAGCCGCGCGCAAATGGATGCTGCCGACAGAGCTGATGCATTGCGCGGACCCGCTCGCGTCGTCCGAAGGCGCCGCGGCGACCCATGAAGACTGGCTTGCGGCTTTGGCCCACTTCGCCGAAGAAGCCTCTGAACTGTCTGAAAACGCTCATTCTCGCGCCCAAATGAACGCCGTCTCTGAGCGCCACGCCGTGGCTTTGGGGCTTTCGGCCGCGGATTTGAGCGACCGCGCCGCGACCGCCATCGCGACCATTGAGCCCGCCACGCCAATCCGAAAAGCCCTTTTGGGCAAGCCGTTGGACGCGGACAAGCGCCTGCGTTTGGGCGCCGAAGAAATCCGCCAAGCCGGCGGCCAAATGGATTTTCAGACGGTTTTGCAAACGGCCTTGGAGCACATGGCGACAGCCCTCGGTTTGTCGGCCGGCGTGGCCTTCGCGAGAAACTCAAAAACGCGGCAGTTCAACGCTCGCGCGGTGCTGGGCCCCGACGCGACGGCGCAGCTCTCGAACCTGTCTTTCGCCGAAGCCTTCGTGCCGGACGTCTTTCACTTGCCGCTGAGCAACGGGCGTCCTCTTTTCCTGGAAAAAGCGCAAGACCCGCGGATGATCTCGCGGCTGCCGCAATGGCATCAAGCGAGCCGTCCCGGCGCGCAAAGCCTGATCCTGGCCCCCGTCGCCGTTCGCGGAAAACCCGTCGCCCTGTTGTATGGCGATTGGGGACAGACGCCTTTGGCGTCGCCCTTGACGGGCTCAGAGCTTGAAGGGCTCAAGGCGCTTCTGGCCGCGGTTGACCACGCCGTCGAGCAGCAGCTATCCTTGGCTGCGGCGCACCAGGCCGCGCAAGCCGCGCAGCTCGCGCCCGCTTCGAACGCAGCGACGCGCGTCGCAAAGCATCAGTTTTGAGGGGTTGATCTCAGAGAGGCGAAACTATTTGAGCGATCGCAATCAATAACAGACTGGCCGCGCAAGCGGCCTTTCTTTTTCCAGCGGATTTTCGCGCCCACATCCAGAGACTCAAGCTCGCCCGCATGCCGCCGGCGCGCAAGAGCCCCAAACAGCGAAGACCGCTGCCAGGACGCGCTCTGGCCTTCGCGGCTTCTTTTTCCGCCGCGGGTCTCGCTCACAGCCGCATGGGCCCCGGGAGGCGCGGCTCCTTTTCTGAATGGCTCGAGGGCACGGCGTTAGACTCATTGTTTGCGCCTTGCGTTGCGTCTGGATCGCTCTCGGCGCATTCAATGTTTTTCGCCTCCCCTTCGCGCGTCGCCGCCACAAGCTCCTGCCGCTCCTTGAACGCCGCGAATCGCGGCACCGCGTGCTGGGCCCACCCTTCGATGTTTTGAGATTTCAATTTCGCGAACATCGCCACCACATTTTCGTTGTCGGGCGAAAACAACGCCATTTCCTCAAACGCCGCCATGTTCAGCCGCTCGACCGCCATCACCAACGCCGTTTTTCCATCCTGATTCCAGGCGTCAAAATCACTGACGGGCAACAGCGCCTTTAAGGCCCCGACCGGATTCGCGGGGGTGAGCGCAACAGGCTCCTCGGAGGCCGCCGCGCACATCAGCGGCGTCATGAGGCCCTTGTCCACCCGCAAGGGGTCGGCTCCAACGCTCAAAAGCGCGCGCGTTTTCTCGGCCCCTTCCATGCTCGATTCCGCAGCGTAGTGCAAAGCGGTGCGCTCCGCGTAGTCTGCGGCATTGATCTCCTCCTTGGAGTAGAGGCCGGACAAAAACGCCACGCTGTCCGCCGAGCCGAACTTCGCCGCCTTCATCAAAGCGTTGACGCCATCGGGCCCTTGAACGGCCGGATTGATGCGCGGCGCGATCTCACGCAACCGCTCGGTGTCGCCGTTGAGCGCCGCGCTCATCCAAGGAACGAAGTCCGCGCTTTCTCCCGCGTCCTTTTTCTGCGTTAATCCTGTCATCCTGGCTCCTTTGTCAGCGGCTCTGTTGGCCGCCCTGCGCGCGAGTTGAGCATTCGCGGAATGCGAATCGAGCTCGCGCCAGGGCGGCGCGTCGCGGCAAAAGTGTTTTTCGCGGGAGCTTTCACAGCCGCCGCGCGCCTCTCTTTTCGGGCTCCGTCTTGTGGCCGACCTCGCCGATGGATTCCTCCGCGCCGTCCGCGACGGCTTCTGGGTTTTTCTTTTTGGGCTGTTTTTTCGCAGCCTCCCGATCCTGCGTTTTTTGCGTCTTTTTGATTTGCGACAAATCCCTGTTCATCGAGACGCTTTGAAGCTCCGCCACCAACTTCTCGCGCTTGTCGCGCACCCAGCTGCCGGCGCCTTTCATGAGCAACAGAGATGGATCCTGGCCGTGATTGTTTTTCCTGTCCATCCACGCGGGGAAGACCTTGACCAGATCAACCGTCGTGGTCTTTGATGGATTGCGGCTCGCGCACGCCAAATGCAATGGAGAATTGCCTTCCGCGTCGACAACGCGCGCCAAATCCACGCCTTGGCGCGCGGCTTCTCGCAGCGCCGGCGCGCTCTCCAACCCGCTCAAGGCCTGATGAGTCTTTGCGTGCGCCAACCCCATTTGACGCAAAGGCTCCACCTTTCCCAACGCGTGCGCCACGCGCAACGACGACGACGCCAAAGCGAGGGTCCACAAAGGCAAAGCCCGAGGCCCCATCCCCTTGCGAGCGCTGATGGCGGACCAATCGGCGGGCTCCGGCGCGTCCGCGCGAGCCAACTCCGCCATCAACTCCAAAGCGTCAGCCTCGACAATCGCCCCCCATCTTGCTTCGACATTGGCTTGCAGTCGCTCGGGCGCGGCCTTCCACAATGCCCGAATCATTTTCGCTTGGACGCTGTCGACGTGCTCCTTGGCCGCCACCGCTCGCAGCTGCCCGATTGTGTCCATCTCGATTTTAGTCCACTCTTCCACCAGAGACAACAACCCCTCAGAAATCAACCATAGGCAGTTGGCTGCGTTTTTTGCGGCTGTTCGGGCGCATCGCGCGCGGAACTCGGCGTCCGGCTCGGTCTGCATGAAAAGAGCAAAAACCTTGGGCTCGGTCACGTAATGCCAAGGCCCCGCTTGGTGGCGCAAAGCTTTGTCCACCTCCGACCGACTTGCGGCGTCTGGGTGCTCGGTTCTGTATTGAGCGTGCGCGAAGCTTTCCACGGCGCTGTTTTCAAGCAAAATCATCACGCCGTCAATCCAATTTTCACGAGCGGCGAGCCGCAAAGGACTTTGCAATTCCCCTCCGCGCTCCATCAGGAAATTCGGATCCGTCCCTCGGGCGAGCGCTGCGCGTACATCCACGCTTTTTTTCGCGGACACCGCGCGCAGCATCTCCATGCGCGCCTTGCTGGTGTTGGCGCTGGCCACGCGCGCGGAGAAGCCTTTTTCGCTGGCGATCGTCTCGTTCGCCGCGGCCGCCAACTGTCTTGAAAGGGTTGGCGCGCCCTCTGCGGCGTCAATCTGCGTCTCCAAAGGCGTCGTGTTGTGCGTCATGCGCGGGTCTCCAAAAAGCGAACTCGAATGCGAATCGCAACATTGCATTGTAACACTAATTTGACGTCCAAACGCCCTCGCGTCGATGGCGCGAGCCCTTTTTCGCTCGCGGCTCACCACCCCCTTCAAACGAACACGCCAAAAGGAGCGAGCGCTCGCTCAATCACAGGCGCCGGCTTGGCCTTTTTTCCGCCGGCTTGGCCACCGGCGCGTCAACGGCGACCTCTGCGGATTTCTTGCGGTTTTTTGGAGCGGCTTTCTTCGCTGCCTTTATTTCTTCCCGAATTTCCGCTTTCACTTCGCGCATGTCCTTTCGCATCCACAAAGCCTCGATCTGCGCCACGGCTTTTTGAATGCTGTGATGGTCTCCGCGGCCATGCTTTTGCGTCAACAGCTCCACCGGCGTCTGTCCGTCGCTGCCCTTTTTGCTCATCCACGCGGGACAAACCCGCGCCATTTCAAAGAACGCCGTTTTCGACACCTTGTAATGCCGGCACAAGCCATGCAACGGCGTTTCCCCCTTGCCGTTCACGAACGTCGCCAAATCCAAGCCCGCTTTTTGCGCTTCGCGCAACATTGGCAGCTTTTTCGATGACATCGCTCCGCTGGCCATCCAACGCGCGGCGTCTGGATCTTGCTGCGCGCGGCGCAGCAAGGGCTCGCAGCGGCCGAGGATGGCGACGCAATCAGCCGATCCCGCCAAAACCGCCAACGTCAACAAACCAATCTTTATTGTGGCGTTGGGCTCAAAAATAATCTTTTCACGCCCTGCCGCGTCCACGAGGCGACGGACAAGAGATTCGGGCGCATATCCGTTTGACATGTCAAAATCTGCCGCCACGGCGTTCGCCGCCCAATCTTGCGGCGCGCCCGCTCCGCTTTTCGCCAAAAAGGACAGCAATTCGGCTCGATTTCCTCGAACGATGGCCGCCCAGCGGTCATCATTGTCTTTCCTCAATATTTCCGGGAATCTCGCCCACAAAAAACGGAGCATGACGGCAGGCGGCGACAAAGGGCGCGCCAACATCGCCTGGTGCTGGAGCTGTCCCCAGGCAAGTTTTTCAACGTCTTCCCACGCTTTTTGGGTCGGCAAATGCTCTTGCTTGTTATTGAGGACAAACAACGCCTTTCCCGAATCCCGAGAAATGGATTGCGCGAGAACTTTCAATTGATTCTCGTCCGTTTCCGACGTCATCAACGCTTCGAAAATTTGCCGATCGTGAACAACTTTCCACTGTTCGGACTGTTGCTGCATAATCTCCCGCAACTCTTCCTTCGATTTCCCCGACTCCTCGGCGTATTGCGCTTGCGCCAACGACTCCTGCGCGCCGCGCTCGATCAAAAGCGCCACGCCCTCAACCCAATGGTTTCGGCAAGCCAAAGCCAGAGGGCTCGCCAGAACTCCCGTGCGCAGTATCAAAAAATTTGGATCGCAACCATCGTCCAACAAAGACTCCGCGCCGATCATGTTGCCGCGGGCCATCGCGGTCGCCAACTCGGCGCGCTGCTTGGCTTCGGCGGAAATGCCGGCCTTCGCTGACGGACGCGCTTTTTTGACCTTCTTTTCGTTTACGACGATATCCGCTTGCTCCGCCAACGCCGCCAAAACGCACGCTTCATCCGCAAACGCGCCCCCCAACGGTTGCTCATTGCCCGTCACGCCAGGGGCGCAAATCGTTTCCAAAAGTGGCGTGGATGCGTCGAATTGGCTCATGGAGGCTCCTTTGAAGAAGACTCCATTATATCACCAAACCCTTTCTGGCATTGGGTTTGGTCGATTTTTTACAGTTTTTTTTGAGCTATTTTTCGCCCCAAAAACAACGGCCTTTGCGCTCCTTCAAAGCCTTCTGGACACCGGCTTTTTGGCCGCCGGAACGGTCGGCGCGCTCTCTCCTCGCGCTTTGGCCGCCTTCTTTTCAATGGAGGCCGTGGCTTTGGCCTCACGCAAGTCTTTTTTGAGCGTCGCGCGCTCGATGTCCGCCACAATCTTCATCGTTTTCGAACTGTGCAATCTCCCATCCGCGGTTTTCACCAAAAGCTCCAAGGGCGTCAATCCTCGAGAGTTTTTCACCGTCAGCCAATCCGGGCAAAGCCTGGCCATGTCCATCAGATGAGTTTTTGATGGATTGTAGCCCGCGCAGGCTGTGTGCATCGGGGTTTCATGATTCGCGGAGACGCAGGACTGCAAGTCCAGGCCCTGACGCGCGAGCTCTTTCAACACCTCGGCGCGCCCCACAAACGCCATGAAAACCGGCGTGCGCGGATCCGCCAGCGCGGCCTCGCGGATGGCGGGGATTTCGCCGAGCACCGACAGCGCCTCGGTCGCCCCCCGCAACGCGGCCAGCGTCCACAACGGCGCACGGATTTTTTTTGTCTCTTTTTCACCGGATTCCAACGCAGCGCCCTCGGCTGAGGCCTTTGTCATTCGCGTCAGTTGGGCGATGCCGCCCAGTCGGGCAATATCCGGAAAATCCGCGCTCCGCGCATAGCCGGACCAGTTTTTTGGCGCGGGAGATCCATTTTTCGCCAACGTCGCGATCAGGCGAGGCTTGTCGGAACGAATGGCGACCTCCCAACGGATATCCGAGCTCGCGGCAAGGCGCTCAGGCATTGTATTCCACAAATGATCCAACAAAACCAAGGATACGTTGCCTTCCGCCACCTGTCGCGTGCTCAAGTCCGTCAACGCGACTCGCTCCAACGCGCTCCATTGCGCGCCCGCCAACAAGCCGTGTTTGCCCTCAATCAGCAACACCAAGGCCTTCCGCGGGTCATGGGTCGCGCTTTGAACCACATATTCGAGTTGCTCGGCGTCTTCTTCAGACCGAATCAAGCTCTCAAAGATTTGCCACGAACGGATGTGTTTCCATCTCGACATCTTGTATTCTCGATCGCGCCGCTCTGCCGCCGAAGCTTGGTCTTCAGATTTGTGGCGCTCGCGGGCAACGGACTCGACCGCGCCGGCGCGCGTCAAGGCCAGCACGCCATCGAGCCAGTCGCTCATGACGGCGAACCCCAACGGGCTTTGCCATGAGCCATATTTGTTGATGATGAAGTTTGGATCGATCCCGCGTTCCATAAGGGCCGAGAGCGCTGTGAAATTTTTTCTGGAAACGGCGGTCATCAACTCCGCGCGAGCTTTTTCCACGGCGGCGGCGTCGCCGCTTGGAGCTTCTGGACGCTGAGGCGCCGCTCGCGCTTTTCGCTCATGCGCCTCGGCGGCGTTGCCAAGCCCGGGCACGAGCCAACCTTCCCAACCGGGGGCGTTTTCTGCGGGGATTTCTTTTCCCGCATCTTTGCCGATCGCCGGCGAAGATGCCGCGATCACTTTGCCTTCCACCGATGCGAGAGATTTCGCGGCGGATTTCTTTTGTCGTGGATTTGAAGTCATGAAAGCCCCCGAATATGAGCCATCATTATAACGCGAAAGCTGCCCTGGGATGGAGCAAGGGCCGTGGCGCTGTCTTTGCGCGCTCGCTTTGCACCAAAAAACAACACCGCGCGCTCAAAGTCTCGCGAGCGGTGGCGCGATGAGCAAACGGCGCCCAAAATGGACGCCGTTCGCCGTTTTGTCGCGGATTCTCGGATTGACCGAAGGGATCGCGGCGGTTCCCAAGGCGGGAGGCCCTTGGCTCTTCAGCCAAAAGCCGATCCTTCTTGGATCACGGGTACAGGCCGCGCATCTCGCGCGCTTGAAGAATTCGAGTGCAAGCGACGATGAACGCCGCGGTTCGCACGGAAACCTGGTGCTGCTCGGCGACGCCCCAAACGGCGGAGAACGCCTCGCGCATCACGCGCTCCAAACGCTGATTGATTTCGTCTTCCGTCCAGAAGAAGCTCGAAAAATCCTGGACCCACTCAAAATAGGAAACCGTGACGCCGCCGGCGTTGGCCACCACGTCGGGGATCACCAAGATGCCTCGCTCGCGCAAAATGTCATCAGCCGCGATGGTCGTGGGGCCATTGGCGCCCTCCACCACAATTTTGGTCCGGATGCTCGGGGCGTTATTCTCCGTGATTTGGCCTTCGAGGGCCGCGGGGATCAGGATGTCGCTTTCGATGGACCAGAATTCCTCGCGCCCGATCGAATCGGCTTCGGCGAAGCCCTGCATGCCGCCGACTTTGGCGATGTGCGCCGAGAGCGCCACGGCGTCAATGCCGTTGGCGTTGTGAAGCGCGCCTGTGTGATCTTGGACCGCGACGATTTTCGCTCCGGCTTCCTGGAACAGCTTCGCGGCGATTCCGCCCACATTGCCGAAGCCCTGGACCGCGACGCGGGCGCCCGAGATTTCAACGCCAATTCGACGAGCGGCCTCTTGGGCCACGACGAACACGCCGCGCCCAGTCGCTTCGCGCCGGCCGAGCGATCCGCCCAGGGAAATCGGCTTTCCGGTCACGACTCCTGTGGCCGTTTGGCCTTGGTTCATGGAGTAGGTGTCCATCATCCACGCCATGATTTGCTCGTTGGTGTTAACGTCTGGAGCCGGAATGTCGGTGTTGGGGCCAATGATGATCCCGATTTCGCTGGTGTAGCGACGAGTCAAACGCTCCAACTCCCCCCGCGAAAGCGTGCGCGGGTCGACGCGAATGCCGCCCTTGGCTCCGCCAAATGGCACGTTGACTGCGGCGTTTTTGACGGACATCCACGCGGACAACGCCATGACTTCGGAAAGCGTCACGTCTTGGTGGAACCGAACGCCTCCTTTCCCCGGCCCGCGCGACATGTTGTGTTGGACTCGGTAACCCTCGAAATGCTTGACGGAGCCATTGTCCATTTCTATGGGGCAGTCGACAATCAAAATCCGCTTGGGGCGCTTCAAGGTTTCGATCCAGCGCTCCAATCCTCCCAGATAAGGGGCGACGCGATCGACTTGCATCAGGTAATTGCCCCAAGGGCCGAGATCTTTGTGGTCGAGGTATGAAGGGATGCCGTGTTCCGGCCGGGAAGGGTTGTCTTGTTGCGGGGACGCCATTTTTCGCTCCTGCGAAGTTCGAAATTTTTCCCCGCTCTTGCGGGAATGGGCAAATCATGAAACAAACCCCGCCGCAAATCCAATGCCGTTTATTCATTGGGTTATGTTTTATCCGCATAATGTCTTTCCGGCCCTTCTGTGGCAGGGCTCGCCGAGGCGTCGCCCGCTTGTCGCTCCGCCGGTCGGCCTTCGAGCCCTAAATTTTTGGCAGTGCTCCATTCGTCCCTGTGCCAACCCAGTGGCAAATTCATTCCCGTTTCCGGTCACGCGAAAAGAAGGAAAGCAATGTTGTCTCAAAAAATGCGCAGCCCGACGGGCTTTGCTCCGAGGCCTCCCCCAAACGTGTCGCGAAAAAGAGACAACCCCTGCTTTTTTTGTTTTTTTTATTTTCAGGCGATTTTTATTTGTTTTTCTGCGCCCATTCTCTCTTAAATCGCCTGCTTGGTCAGGCTCGCCCCCATGGCTTTGCGCCCGGACCTAGCGCAAAAGCATGGACGCTCTTGTTTTTTTGACAACGCCCGCTGCGGACGACCCATGGGTGTCCCAAAGTGTGGGCTCGCAAACGTTTTCGCCACAAGGCCCTTTGCCGGCCGGAGCAAGCCGTTCTAGCACACCCGGTTTTTTTTCTTGTGCCCCGCCGCATTCTTCCTATAGAATAGCGACATACCTTCGAAAAAGAATGGATGCATTGGCCCAACGCAATTTTCGCTCTAACTTACAAGGCTTTTTTCATGCCCCACTCGGTCGACTCGCTTCTTGAAAGCGCTCTGGGATTTGACGCTCCTGGCCGTCCGTTTCTCTCCTCTTGGGAGACCGAGGCGGCGGAACTCTTTTTTTCTTTGCAAGACGCTCCGCTGACAGGCCAAATTGACGCGCAGGGGCGCCTGATCGCGGCGACGGATCGGGCCTTGGCGGCTTTTGGCCCCAATGCGAGTCCGGAAGCCTCCATGAATTTGGCTGAATTTTTCCATGCCGATGACGTCGCAGACCTTCACCGCGCGGCCAAAGAAGCTCGCGAGACGGGAAACGAGCGTCAATTTATCGGGCGCCTGGCCCACACCGACCATATCCAGCTGGCGAACTTCTCTGCGCAAAATCAGGCTCCGGGCACGGATTCACAAGAAGCTTGGGTCCAAGTTCGTTTTGCCCCGGGCTCTTCCACCGCCATCGATGGCTCGCTGACTTTCTTTGTGGCGACGACGCCCATGCCGGCGAGCCGGCAACCCGCGAATGACGGTTTTGATCCTGCGCTTGGCGGGGCAGCAGGCGGATTTTTGACGCGCGACGCATTTCTTGCGCTGCTCGATCCGGCGGAAGATCTCGCGCTTCTTGCCTCCCGGCCGGGCCGGGATTATTTGGCGCTGGTCAACATCGATGGATTTCACAAAGTCAACGACGCATTGGGCCTCAAGGGTGGCAACGCCTTCTTGCATATTTGCGCCACGACCATTCGCTCGCAGCTGCGTCAAAACGATCCGATCGCGCGAGTGGGCGTGGATGAATTCGCGATTCTTTTGAAAAATTGCTCGGAAGACCAAGCGGGTTTGATCGTCAGTCGAATTTTATCCCAGATTGAACGGCGCGCGCAAATTGGAGACCGCGTCGCCCGTTGCTCGGCGCGCGCTGGCCTCACGCCGTTGTGCCCGCAGACGTCGACGCCGGACGATCTGTGGCGCGCGGCCACGACCGCTTTGCGCCAAGCCAAGGAAATGGGCGGCAACAGTTGGCGCGTGGCGCTGCCTTTGTCGCAGCCCATTCATGGGACGTCTTTTGCGACCAGTTTGCTCGACGCCGAAATTCGTTTGCACGAAGCGATCGGCAACGGCGAATTCCATTTGGTTTACCAGCCGATCTTTGAGGCGTCGACTCGACGCATAAAAGGGGCGGAAACTCTCATGCGGTGGAGCAGCCCGCAAGGCATGATTTCTCCGGCTGATTTTATTCCGCGCGCAGAAGAGACCGGACTGATCAATCATTTGGGCGAATGGGCGCTCCGCTCGGCCTGCATGCAGATGAACCTGTGGGACGCAGAAGGGTTTCATTTGGGATACGTGAGCGTGAACGCCAGCGCGCGCCAGCTGCACTCGCCGCGATTCACCCAGGCGGTCAAGCAAGCCCTGGCGGATTCGAAAATTTCGGGCTCGCGCCTGATCATCGAAATCACAGAAAGCGCGCTCGCCTTGGATTCGGACGCCGCGATCCACGCGGTCCAACAGTTGACGCGGCTTGGCGTGCGTTTTTCGATCGACGATTTCGGAACCGGGCACGCCTGCTTTGGCAATTTGAAGATTTTCCCGGTGAGCACCGTCAAAATTGACCGAGGATTTGTCTCGGGTCTCCCGAGCTCCTTGGTGGACCGGGCGATTGTCGCCTCTACGCTCACGCTGGCCAAAGAGCTCCAATTTGACGCGGTCGCTGAGGGCATTGAGACTGAAGAGCAATTTGCGGCGCTTCTTGACATGGGCTGCACCTCGATCCAGGGCTACCTTCTGGCGCGCCCCTTGGCTCCTGATGTTTTGTTGGACGGCGTCAAATCAGAAAAATTTTTGGTCGCCCCGATTCCAATCGTCGCGCCGTCTTTGGCTGGCCGCGGCACGGATCCGGTGGATTTGGCTCCTCCCCCCTCCCTTCGCAAGCCAAAAATGGGCGCATGAAATTCCCGCGAGCAAATCCGCCCGGATAAAAATCCTTTAGCTTTCGCGACTCACTCATTCAGCGCCTTTTTGGCGCTGTTTTTTTTATCTGTTATTTTGTTCTTTTGCTCTTTCCACTTCCAGAGCTCAATTCATGGCCCCTCTTTGCGCTCTTTAATCCAGGCCCTTTAACCATCCCCAATGTTTTATTTTATTCACGCCAAAGGAGGGAAACAAAATTTTCCGCTCGCGGCTCAACCCTCACGGGCGCTCCCGCGCGGGCCTTCTCGGCCCCCCCCCGAGACGTGCACTCCGCTTCCGCCCGCTCGGCATAAGACATTAAAACACAGCTCTGGATAATCAAAAAGGCTTGCCTTTTTCAATATTTCCCCACCATTCTTTGCGTGGAGAGAGAGTGGCAACCCTTTTCGCCTCCCCCCGAGGGCTGACAGCGTTTTTTTTATGGACAATCCGCCCGACCCAGAGGCATTAACCAACGCCATCAAAAAATCACTCCAAAATCCAAATTCACTCCTTCGGGCTCCGGCTTGACGCGAAATCGATCACACCCTCTTCACAGCTTTTTTTCTTCTGACTTCATTTCGCGCCTCCTCGCGCCATCTTCCATACGCTCCCTTGACGCGCCGACGCATCCGTCGCAGGATGCGCGTCTTGTCCCCATCATCCAGGCCCGCCGCCGTGCCCACTCGCTCCGCTTTCTTTTCGCGCCGTTTTTCATTCTGGACCATTCAACGACGGAGCTCTGCAGCTCGATGGGCGCGCGGATTTTTTTGCATGGTCGCCTCGATCGCCTGCTTATCCTCGTGCGCCATGCTTGATCGGCCTTCACGCGATTTGTCGAATGCGGACTCTGGCCTGCCCCGAGAATACTGGCCGGCGCTTCCCTTGGCGGAAAAAATGTTTATTTTCTCAACCGACACGGGAAAATTAGTCGACATCGTTTATTTGGAATTGCCATTCCGCGACGGCAAAATGTCTCAAGCCCATCATCGTTTGGCGCTTCACGGCGGCACATTCATTTCGGCTCCGTTCACAGGGTCAGGCCCCAGCGCGTTGCCCACCTCGGTCCAAGCGGCCGCCGCGGCCGCGAGCTCTCCGCAAGCGGCTTCTGCCGCAACGAGCGTCTCCACCCAGAACGCCGACACTTCTCAACTGTTGCTTGACGTGAAACCTGTTGAAGGAGTTCGAGGCGACGCAGGCCAGAGCCTTCTCTCGCAACGGCCTTCGAGTTTTGGCTCCCCAATCGCTTTCCAGGTCTCGGCCTCGCGAGAAGCGGGCGATTCGTCGTGGAAATATTCCAAAACCATTCCCGTGGCAGAGCTCGCGCTTTTGAAGCCCGAAATTCTGGGCCTTGCGAAACTCGACAGTTTGGCGGTGATGGACGTGTTTGGGTCCTTGCCCGCCTTAGACGCCATGAAAGAGCCACAAGCGCGCGCCGAGATTGGACAGCTTGGCATCAAGCTTCCTGACGAAAAGCCAATGGAACGAAAGACCGATGAGAAAAAAGCGGCCCCCGATCCCGAGAAAGGATTTTTCCAATCCCTTTTTTCTTTTTCTCGCTCTCCGTGACGCTCACTCTCTGGAAGGCCCGCAATCGGGCTTCCGCCTTTCCGTTCTCGGCCGCCCCATAGACTTTCTCGGCCTCAACGAAAAAGCCGCGCAAACGCACAGCTTCCTCCCTTTATGATTTTATTTCAGCGACGCCCATTATTGGCAAAGCTCGGCGTCAAGAACCCGTTTTCATTTCCACAGCGCCTGTCCGGTGCGAAGCCTGCAAATGGCGCATGGCGGGGTTGTCTTCCGCGCCTTTTCCAAACTGTTTGCTCAGCTCGCGCGCGGCGGCCTCTGGATTTCTAGCCCACACGCACGATCCAAACGCCAACATCAAGTTGGCGGGCAGCTCAAAGGCCTCTATCATCGCCCCGTGCGTTTGATCATAATCTCCGTCCTTCTTTTTTTCCGATCCGAATGCCTGCGTGACGCGCTCTTCCCAAGAACTTTCACTTTCGATCACCAGGGCCACCGGTTTTCCCATGGCCGCCGCGAATCCAACCTCGAAAGACGTTCCAGAGTCCGGCTCCACGCCCCGAAAACCATTAAGATTCGCAATCACTCCGTCGCACTCTTTCAGCAACCGAATGTTTTCATCATAAATCCAACGAGCCTGCTCTTGAGGCGAAACAAATCTTGACTGGCCTCCGTCGCATGGCGCCATTCCCTCCAATCCAGCGGAAGCGCAGGCCGCCCGCAAACGAGCGAAAATCTCGTCGCGATTGGGGGCGAAAACATCAGGGCCCGCCAGATAAATACGAGGTTTGGCCATTGTCGAAAAAATCACTTGCGCTCCGGGAACTTTTGGTGAATGCGCCAATCATGGCAATGCCCCGAGCCTGCCAGGAATTCATGTTTTTTGCAAGAGAAAAATAATGTTTCTCGCGCGTAAATCGCCGTTCCCAAAATAAATCCGTTTTTTCGACCTCATTCCGCTGGCTCCAAGATCAATGCTCTGTCTTTTCGAGGGCCTATGTTTCTTCTTTTGGGATATCGCCCCGACCCTCTCTCACGCTGGCCTTCTGCGAAATGTCTTTTCTTTGCCACACCATCTTGATTTGACCGTTTTCTTCCTTTTTTTTCGCCAACCCACTCGCTCCCAAGCATTTTCTGCGCTAAAAATGGCATTCGATGGTTTGTCCTTCCATGCAACAACAGTTCCATGCTCATTTTCTTCTCTTTTTTTCAAAAATCCGCCTTTTTCATTCTCGCTATTTTTTTACTCTTTGTTTTTCTTCTTAACTTTTTTTAACTTTTATGATGACTGCCTTCGTTACTTACTATGTCACGTAACCGAAAATTATGATTTTGATCGCTGATTCACTTTTGATAGCGTGGAGTTATCGGGATTTTTTGCCTTCTTTTTAGCGAACTCTTCGCAACAAGCTATTTGGCGCGACAAACCCTTATTTTGGCGACCTTTTTTCGCGCGACAAACAGTGTCAAAAATCACTTCAAATCGGCCCAAAATCCCCGCTCATCATGGGTTTAACCGCCATCAATCCGCCACGCCTTGTTGTTTTCCAGGCTTAATGACTTCATGGAGCCAGCGGGTCGCCCATCCGGCTCATTGCATCTCGGGCCAGAATTGTTCTTGTCTTTTTTGTTTTTCCATTCCATGATCGATTTCGCTCTGTTCAATAAAAATTAGTTCTTTTTCTTCATTTGAGGACAAAAAGAGCCCGAAGGAGCAATAACGCTTGTTCATTGAGCCCGAGCGGCCCGCGGAGCAGGATGCGTCACCATCTGACGGCGAACGTCATCAACAAAACCAACAGAGGCTTTATGCGTTTTCTTTCTTCGTCCCGCCCCTTCAAAGCCGCGCAAATTTTTCGACGCGAAAAGGCTCAACGCGCCCAGACCAGCGCCCCGGCGCCCAGATCCGACAGCCCGCGGTTTCGTTTTAAGCGCGCCGTTTTTTCAGTTGTGTCTTTGTCTGCGTTGGCCCTGTCTCCCGCCTTTGCCTCGGCGCAGACCTGGGACACGCGAGACGGCGCCGTGGCCCCTGTTTTGGTGGCTCCCGCTCCGATTTACGGCTCATCGAGCTATTCTTATTGCATTTTTGGGCAAGGGTGCTTTCAAAGCCCGCCGCCCTGCCAACTCCTGGCGGACGGAACATGCGCGCAGTATGTTGAAATCCCCACAGACGATATCCAGGACTTTCTCTATTACGGGCCGTCGTATCAGGCCTATCGACGCGGGAATTATCCCCGCGACCGCGGCTATGGCGACAACCGTGGATACGGCCAAGGCTACGGCAATCGGGGCGGCGTCTCAGACCAATCGAACTATTGGCAGGGCAATCCCAACGACCTGGGCGGCCGCGCCAACCAGAATCGCGGGCAGAGCTATGGCTACACCAACGACGGAGTCGTGAGCGGCAATCGAGTGGTGCCTTACAATGGCAACGGCGTGAATGTCCCCTCTGCGGGCAACGGCGTCAATGTGGATCGCGGAAGCAATCAAGGCGCGCAAATCCAGCAAGGAGGGGGCGCGGGGGCCGGAAATGCGCCTCGCGGCAATGAGGGGTTTCGTCCCGGTCGAGTGACCGGCGGAGGAGCCGGCGCTGGCCAGTGAAGCGCGAGCCTTCAAAATGCGAATGAGCGACGAGCCCGGAATTAAGACCGGGCTTTCTTTTTGCGGCTCTCTCCAATTTTTTTTGCGTCTTTGCTCGATTTCTCTTTCTGTTTTCTCTTTTTTCCGTTTGGCCGCTCTCCTCTTGAAATAATCCGTCGCCATCCCCATGGTGGCAAGTGGGAAGGGCGGTTGGCGACATTTTTGCGCGCAATTTGCGCTTTTGCTTCATTCGCAGCTTCCTCCGCGATTCACCGCGGCCAATCCACGCTCCACCGTAGTTTTTAACTTCACACCCGAGGCTTACATGAGCGACACCATCAAACACATCAGCGACGCGTCTTTCGAGCAAGACGTCCTCAAGTCCGAGAAACCCGTGCTGCTCGATTTTTGGGCAGAGTGGTGCGGTCCTTGCAAAATGATCGCCCCGATTCTCGAAGAAGTCTCGCGCGATTATGACGGACGCCTTCAAGTGGCGAAAATCAACGTCGACGAACACCAGTCCACGTCCCTCAAATTTTCGGTGCGCGGCATCCCCACGTTGATTCTTTTCAAAAACGGGGCTGTCGCGGCGCAGAAAGTGGGCGCGCTGAGCAAGTCCCAGCTCACGGCGTTCTTGGACAGCAACATCTAAATTGGCGGCCTAATGGCCACAAGAAAGCGATCTTCGGGTCGCTTTCTTTGTCTTTGATTGGCGCGGCGCCTCAACCGCGATCGCCTCCCTGCCAGGGGGGAATCGGCGTTTTTTCTGCGCGCCCCCACCGCGCGGTTCTTTCTCAACGACTTTTCTTTGTTTTCCTCGCCATTCGTCTTCCACCATCGCCAGCGTGTCTTTGAACCCTTTCTCCTTGCGCTTGACGCCCTATCATCCCTTGCATCTCCCCGCTTCTTTTTTATAAGCTTTTTCGCTCAAGCGCGAATGGCGTTTTTTCGCTCAGGGTTTCATCGGGGCTCCCCTTTGATTAGCTTCCCGCCAACCGCCAACGGTCCGCATCCCGCTTCGCGCGCGGACTTTATTTCCACGTTGTCCCGCGGCCAAGAAAATTCATTGCGCCCCCTTCACGCGCCGCAGCCCTTTTTGACCCGATCTTTTTAAAGGAACATCCATGAGCCGCCTTGAAATTGTTTTGAGCCACCCCGTTCGCACCGCCCTCGGGTCTTTCAATGGATCGTTGAAAAGCGTCCCCGCCACCGAACTGGGGGCCGCGGCCATCCGCGAAAGCCTCCGGCGAGCCGATTCCGGACGCGGCCTTTCTTTGGACGTCGAGGCCGTCGTTTTCGGCAATGTGATCCAGGCTGGCAACAAAATGAATCCAGCTCGCCAATCCGCCATTGAAGCGGGCCTCCCGGTTTCGGTCCCTGCGATGACCGTCAACCGCGTGTGCGGTTCGGGGGCGCAATCCATCGTCTCAGCCGCCCATGAAATCGCGTCCGGCTTCACAAAGCTCGCTGTCGCGGGTGGCATGGAAAACATGGACCGAGCCCCTTATTTGCTGCCATCGGGCCGATTCGGCCAACGCATGGGCAATGCCGAGATCATTGACAGCTTGCTTTGCGACGGGCTCAACGACGCGTTCTCCGGCGAACACTCCGGCTGGCACACAGAAGATTTGGTCAAGGCGATGGAGATTTCCCGCGAGGATCAGGACCGTTTCGCCGCGCGCTCTCAGCTGCGATTCGCGACGGCCCAAGCCCAAGGGTTTTTCAAAAATGAAATCGTGGGCCTTGAGGCAAAAGCCGGAAAAAAAACCATTGTCTTTGACACCGATGAGCAGCCACGCCCAAACACCACCGTCGAGACGCTCGCGAAATTGCGTCCAGCCTTTCGCCCGGACGGCACCATCACCGCGGGCAACGCGCCGGGGCTCAACAGCGGAGCGGCGGCGATGCTCGTCTCCGATCGCGCTTACGCCGATCAGCGCAGCTTGGAGCCCATGTTGCGCCTCGTGTCCTATGGCGTCTCTGCTGTGGATCCCGGAATGTTTGGCTTGGGCCCGGTCGCCGCGATCGAGCAAGCCCTTTCGCGCGCGAACTGGAAATTATCGGACCTCGAGCGCATTGAAATCAACGAAGCATTTGCCGCCGTCCCCATCGCCGTTTCCAGAAAACGGGGAATCCCCGAGGACATTCTCAATCCCGACGGCGGAGCGATCGCGCATGGGCATGCCATTGGCGCGACGGGAGCCGTGCTGGTCACGCGCCTGGCGCACGCCATGAAACGAGAAGGCCAGCGCCGCGGGATGGTGGCCCTCTGCATCGGCGGAGGCCAGGGAATCGCTCTCGCGTTGGAACGAATAAGCTGAGCCGCGCAATCCCACAAAGAGAGCGGTGGGCGCAAGCAGCTGCTTCTTTTGCCTCGTTTCTCCCAAAATGAGCTTCTCGCGGCCTCTGTCGCTTGTTTTTAAACCGACTTTTGGTCGCCTTTTTCGCTCTCCGTCCAGAGCGTTTCGCACGCCGCCAAGCGTCCGCCTTTCAACCCTTTTCAGGCGATCCGACACGTGGGGCGCGCTGCGCCCCCAGCGGCGCTTCAAGCCCATCCAGGTGAGGGTTCTTGTAATTAAATGGCGCAATTTTTGCAGTTTGTGCCTTTGCATTACGAGAATTTAGTCGCATAGTGCAAATGTCGGAGCGCAACTCAGCGCTCGCTTAGGAGATGCATCATGATGAAACGTTCTTTATTGGCTCTTGCCGCGGGTTGCGCTATGGCGGTGGCCCCACTGGCCGCAAATGCGTATACCGTGGTCTACAGTCAACCCGCCCCTGTGTATTACAGCCAACCCGCCCCGGTTTACTACGGACCGCCCGCGCCGGTCTATTACAGCCAGCCGGCTCCGGTTTATGACTCGTATTACGACCCGGCTCTTCTTGTCGGCGCGGGCCTTGGCCTAGGGTTCATCGCTGGCGGCTGGGGCGACAATTACGGCCGAGGCGGCTGGGGCCATGGCGGCTATCATGGCGGCGGCGGACATTGGGGCGGCGGACACGGTGGCGGACATTTTGGAGGCGGACACCGTTAAACGCAATGAGGCTGGATTGGCCAGCCTCGCGCGAACGCTCTGAGATCAAAAGCCTGGATCGGTCCTTGGACCCCGCCAGGCTTTTCTTTTTTGACAAAAAATAACGCGGCCTGGTTTCTTGGAGGCCCTTTTCTTCGCATTTTTATGCATCGCAACGCCGCCTCCTCATCTTTCAAATGACGCGCGCTGGGATTGCGCAAAAAACGCATAGAACACAATGTCGGCGGCAACGCACAAGGCCCGCTTTTTCGGTGTTTCTCATTGCGCGAAAGCTTGGCGCAAGGCGCTCTTCTCCGGCTGGCGGCCAACAGGGCATCCTCCTGCGAAAACCTCCTTCTTCCGATCAGAGGGGCGTCTTTTTGCTGCATTGCGAAGAAGGCTTCGTTGACATTCTCCCCGCCCTAAAGGACGAGGATTCCTTTTCCTGCTTCAACGGCTTCGCCTCCCTCGCCGAAAGCCCTGATGGGGTCGGCGCGGGTTCGGTCTCACAAAGCCTCAGACAGGCTGGGCCCCGGCGTCCCCGGGGGCACGAGGCGCTGGCCTTTCGGGGCGCCTCGGTT
>Ga0209888_1000465_pt1 | contig 20172 bp, 17 predicted proteins | sample OrgsoiDNA_201059_FD_185807 | JGI IMG/M metagenome (GOLD analysis project Ga0209888, IMG submission 185807) | Permafrost soil microbial communities from the Arctic, to analyse light accelerated degradation of dissolved organic matter (DOM) -... | ecosystem: Environmental > Terrestrial > Soil >...
AGTTCCGATACGGGTCATTTCAGGTCCTCAAGGAAGCAGAATCAACGACGGCGCCTGGACAATCAGGCACCTGTCGGGAAGAAAGGCCGGCATTTTACATGAACTGAGCGGGACATGAACCGAACGGCACGGCTTCAGCTGGAAAGCGCCGCCTTGCGCATCCGCCAGGCCATGGCCAGCCAGACACAGGTCACCCCGGCGAACTTCGAGCCCAGGGCGGTGAGGATCACCCCGGGGGTCAGCGCGCCGATCAGGCCGAAGAAGATAAAGGTGTCCAGCGGGATGCTCAGGGCCGAACTTATCCACAGGCGGTCGTGCAGCGGACGTTTGGTGATGCTGAAGACCAGCCAGTCAATGCATTCGGAGATGGCGAAGGCGGTGGCACTGGCCAGGGCGATGGCCGGCTCGGAGGTAAAGTAGGACAGCAGCAACGCGGCGATCATCGCGACAATCGCGCCGTGACCGAAGCGGGTCTGGACCATGTCGCGCAGGATGAATACCAGTCCGCCCCAGGCCGACCAGATGATGTCCAGGTGCGGCGCGGCGGAGAAGGCGAAGTTGATCAGCACGACGCTGGCGATGTAGGCGATAAGAAAGAGCATGGGTTGCAGACTACCTTGTCTATGTAGCCGTATAGGGTACGTCAGCAACCGCACAGGGCCAAGCTCAAGACTTTGTCGGCATCCACAACAAGCCGCTGGCCCTGGCCCGCTCATGGCAACGCCCGAGCACCTCGCGGCGTTCGTCGTTGTCCATGCGGCTCCAGCGGGTGATCTCCTCGACCGTGCGCTGGCAACCGATGCAGATGTCCTGCTCATCCAGCGCGCAGATGCTCACGCAAGGCGAAGGCAGCGGACGTTCCGGCGTGCTCATGCTTCGTCAACCGCCAGGTCGCGGGCATAACGCTGGGCGTTGTGCACATAGTGGGCGGCGCTGGCTTCGAGCATTTTCTTCTGCGCCTCGGTCAACTCGCGGACCACCTTGCCCGGCGAACCCATCACCAGCGAACCGTCGGGGATTTCCTTGTTCTCGCCGATCAGCGCATTGGCGCCAATGATGCAGTGCTTGCCGATCTTCGCGCCGTTGAGGATCACCGCGTTGATACCGATCAGGCTGTAGTCGTCCACCGTGCAACCATGGAGCATGGCGTTATGACCGATGGTCACTCCAGTGCCGATGGTCAGCGGATAGCCCATGTCGGTGTGCATCACCGTGCCGTCCTGGACATTGCTGTTGCGGCCGATCAGGATCAGTTCGTTGTCGCCGCGCAACACCGCGTTGAACCAGACACTGGCGCCCTCCTCCAGCCGGACCTTGCCGACCAGGGTCGCATTGGGCGCTACCCAACTCTGCGGGTGCGTCTCGACCCGGGCATCGCCCAGACGGTATTTCATAGGGTTGTCCTCAAGGCTCACGGCCACCTGAACGGTAGCTCTAGATGTTGATAAAGCGTTCAGGGGGATTGTGCAGGCTGATCCGGGCGTCATACAACAGGTTGACCAGCTCGACGATCATGATCGCCGTCAGCCCCCAGATCTTGTACTCGCCAAAGCGGTAACTGGGCACGTACCAGCTGCGGCCCTGGTAGTCGATACGGTGGGTATGCTCGCGCGGGTCCTGGCGGAAAAACTCCAGCGGTACATTGAAGACCGCGGCGATCTCGGCGTCATTGGCCCGATAGTCGACAAAGTCCGGCACCACCCCGACGTAAGGCGTGACCTTGATGCCATGCAGGGAGATCAGCGGGCTGAGGGGCCCGATGATTTCCACCAGCCCCGGCGGCAAGCCGATTTCTTCTTCGGCTTCGCGCAGGGCGGTGAAAATCAGGTCCGGGTCCTCGGGATCGCGGCGCCCGCCGGGAAAGGCCACCTCGCCGCCGTGGGTCGACAGGCCGCTGGCGCGCAGGGTCAGCACCAGCTCCGGTTCGTCACTGCGGGTAATCGGCACCAGCACCGCCGCCTCGGGAAAACGACGGTCCGTTTCCAGGGGGCGGGGCGTATGGCTGCTTACCCGTCGAAGTAACTCATCCAGCATGGCTGATCTCGATTTGCGGCTTACCCGGCATCATGCACCAAAAGAAGTGACTGGCCCAAGTCCCGGACGTTGTCATGTCGCGAAAGCACAACTTGCCGACAGGCCGCCGCCCACGCGAAGATAGGCGCATTGCCAAGAGAATCCAGCATGAAGTTCTGTAGCCAATGCGGCAAACCGGTGAGTCAACGCATACCCGAGGGCGACACGCGCCTGCGCTTCGTCTGCGACCACTGCAATACCATTCATTACCAGAACCCCAATATCGTTGCCGGCTGCCTGCCGGTCTGGGGCAGCCAGGTCCTGCTCTGCCGCCGTGCCATCGAGCCGCGCCGGGGTTACTGGACCTTGCCCGCGGGCTTTATGGAAAACGGCGAGACCGTCGAACAGGCCGCTCGCCGGGAAACCCTCGAAGAGGCTTGCGCGCAGGTGCGCAACCTGAGCATCTATACGCTGATCGACGTGCCACATATCAACCAGGTGCATGTGTTCTACCGTGCAGAACTGGTGGACCTGGAGTTTGCCGCCGGCGAAGAAAGCCTGGAAGTCCGGCTGTTCGAAGAACACGAGATCCCCTGGTCCGAGTTGGCCTTCAGGACCGTCGGACGGACCCTGGAATGTTTTTTCGCCGACCGCCCGAGCCAGCAATACCCGGTTCGCAGCGAAGCCGTGCCGCCCATGGCGCCACGGGGCAGCGCCCAATAACCCAATAATCAGAAACGCTTCACCTTCAGGGATACCGTTTTAATGCGCTGGTTGTTAGTTGTCTTCTGCCTGTCGTTCGCCGCCCTGTCCCAGGCCTCCGCCGCCGATCCGCTGGGCGGCAAAGTCATCGAGAAAATCCTGGTCCTCAAGTCCGCCCATCAGTTGCAACTGATCAGCGACGGCAAGCCGTTGAAGACCTACCGCATTTCCCTGGGGCGAAATCCCAAGGGCCAGAAACTGATTGCCGGCGACCGGCGCACGCCCGAGGGCTTCTATTGGGTGGACTGGCGCAAGACCAGTGACAAATACAATCTGTCGATGCACCTGTCCTACCCCAATATCAGCGACTCGGCCCGCGCCCGCCGTGAAAACGTGGACCCCGGCGGCATGATCATGATCCATGGCACCCCGGATTCCGAAGACTACCCGGAGCAGTTGTTCCACACCCTGGACTGGACCGACGGCTGCGTGGCCATGCGTAATGTCGATATGCGCGAGGTCTGGGGACTGGTCAAGGACGGCACCATGGTGGAAATCCGCCCCTGAGCTGACCACACCATCCTGATACCACTGATTTATCCGACGCCCGTCATGCTCCCCATGACGGGCGTTTTTATTGCATTCGCACGAAACCATTGGCATTGACATGGTATTCAAGTGGTATTACTTTCATCACCACTGTCCGAGTGCAAAATTTCCAACAAACGCACAGGAAAAATCTTACATGAACGACATCCTCGCCCTGCGACCCGACGAGTCCCAGCCGACACCGCTGTACCTGCAACTGGCGCGCAACCTGGAAGCGGCCATCCATGCCGGCCAGTGGAAAGCCGAACAGGCACTGCCCTCGGAGCGCAACCTGAGCGAGCTGTTGAGCATTTCCCGCGTCACCGCGCGCAAGGCCCTGGAAATTCTCCTGGAACAAGGCCTGATCCGCCGCAGCCAGGGCTCCGGGACTTTTATCACCCCGCGTCTGGAACAACCCCTTTCACGCCTGTCGAGTTTCAGCGAACGGCTGCGGGCCAAGGGTTTTGTCCCCGGCTCGCGCTGGCTGGAACGCGAGATCGCCTTGCCGAGCCATGAAGAACTGATCCGCCTGGCCTTGTCGCCACGGGACCAGGTGACCCGGCTCAAGCGCCTGCGCACCGCCGACGACACCGTCATGGCCATCGAGATGAGCACCCTGCCCGCCGCCCTGCTGCCTGACCCCGAGGCCGTCGGCGATTCGCTCTACGCCTTCCTCGACAGCATCGGTCGTCCGGTGGTGCGGGCCCTGCAACATATTCGTGCGATCAACGCCTCGGCCGAATTCGCCGCGCTGGTGGGCATCGAGCCCGGCACCGCGATGCTGCTGATGACCCGTGTCGGCTACCTCGAGGACAACACCCCCATCGAGCTGACCGACACCTACTGCCGTAACGATTACTACGACTTCGTCGCCGAACTGCGGCGTTAGCCTGTTCAGAGAGCCTGCCATGTCCGAAGACAACATTCTCACCCCGCAAGGCTGGATTCGCGGCCGCCTGCTGCACCAGCACGGCAAGGTCACGCAGATCGAGGGCACGCCCTGCGATCCGAGTGAAAACGACCTGCCGTACCTGCTGCCCGGTTTTATCGACCTGCACGTCCACGGCGGCGGCGGCAAGGACATCATGCAGGGTGGCGACGCCTTCGAGACCATCGCCCGCACCCACCTGCGCTTCGGCACCACCTCGCTGCTGGCCACCACCATGACCGCGCCACCCGAGGAAATCAGCGCGATCCTCGGCCAACTCGGGACCTATTGCGAACAGCGCCAGCCCGGCACCGCCCGGGTCCTCGGCGTGCACCTGGAAGGCCCGTTCATCAACCCCGGCAAGCTCGGGGCGCAACCGAACTTCGCCCACACCGCGATCAGCGCCGAAGTCGAGGACTACCTGCGCCTGGCGCCGATCCGGGTGATCACCATCGCCCCGGAAATCGCCGGCCATGCAGCATTGATCCGTGACCTCAGCTCACGGGGCATCCGCATGCAGATCGGCCATACCCTGGGCAGCTACGAAGAAGGCGTCGCCGCCCTCGAGGCCGGCGTCACCAGCTTCACCCACCTGTATAACGCCATGAGCCCGCTGCATCACCGCGAGCCCGGTATCGTCGGCGCCGCCCTGGCCCACGCCCGCTACGCCGAACTGATCCCCGACCTGCTGCATGTGCACCCCGGCGCCATGCGCGTGGCCCTGCGCTCGATTCCCTGCCTGTATTGCGTCACCGACTCCACGGCGGCGGCCGGCATGCCTGATGGCGAGTACAAGCTGGGCAGCCACACCGTGACCAAATGCCTGGGCGGCGTACGCCTGGCCGACGGCACCCTGGCCGGCAGCACCCTGACCATGGACCAGGCCCTGCGCAACCTGGTGAAGATCGGCCTGCCCCTGGCCGAAGCCTCGCAACGCCTCTCGCAATTTCCCGCCGACTACCTCGGCCTGCCCGAGCGCGGACGCCTGCAAGCCGGCAGTTGGGCCGACTGCGTGCGCCTGGACCGTTCACTGACACTGACCTCGATCATGGTCGAAGGAGAAGCCGTTGACTTCCAGAATGCTTGAAGAGGCGCTGTCGGCCCACGAGGCGGTCAGCCGCCAGTTGCAGCAGCTCGATACACGGCTGATGGCACTTGGCGCCCGGCTACGCGAGCAACCGCCGCAGGTGGTGATGACCGTCGCCCGCGGCAGCTCCGACCATGCCGCCAGCTACTTCGCCTATATCGCCATGCAGCAGACCGGGGTCCCGGTGGCCTCCCTGCCGATGTCGGTGGTGACCCTGCAACACTCGCCGTTGCAGGTCAGCGGCCAGGCGGTGCTGGCTTTTTCCCAGTCCGGCCAGAGCCCCGACCTGGTGGACAGTCTGTGCCTGCTGCGTGAACGCGGCGCCCTGACTGTTGCCCTGGTCAACGCCGCAGACTCGCCGCTGGAGGCTGCCTGCGAATATGCGATCCCGTTGCTGGCCGGACCGGAACAAAGCGTGGCCGCGACCAAGAGTTTTATCGCCACCCTCAGCGCCAGCGCCCGACTGCTCGGCCATTGGCACCAGGACCCGGCCTTGCTCGCCGCCACCGAGGCGCTGCCGGAAGGCCTGCGCCAGGCCGCAACCCGCGACTGGAGCAAGGCCATCGAGACCCTGCGCGATTGCGAACGGCTGATGGTGATCGGCCGTGGTGCCGGTTTCGCCATCGCCCAGGAAGCGGCGCTGAAATTCAAGGAAACCTCGGCGATCCAGGCCGAAGCCTTCAGTAGTGCGGAAGTCCGCCACGGCCCCATGGCCCTGATCGACGCCGGCTACCCGTTGCTGGTCTTCGCCCCACGCGGAGCCGAACAGGCCGGGCTGCTCAAGCTCGCCGCCGAGATGCGCCAGCGCGGTGCCCGGGTGCTGCTGGCAGCACCGCCGGACGTGACCGAACGCGACCTGGACCTGTGTTGCGCCGAACATCCGGCCCTCGACCCGATCCTTGCGATCCAGAGTTTCTACGTGATGGCCGCCCACCTGGCCGTGGCCCGTGGCATGGACCCCGACCAACCGCGCCACCTGAGCAAAGTCACCCGTACCCACTGACGAGTACAGCGCCATGCATAACAAGAACAACATCACCCTCAGCGCCCCGCTGAGCGGCCCCGTGTTCCCGCTTGCCGAGGTCGACGATGCGGTATTCGCCAGCGGCGCCATGGGTCCGGGACTGGCCATCGACCCGCTCAACAATTGCCTGCATGCGCCCTGTGCCGGCGAGATCATTCATATCGCCCGAACGCGGCACGCCCTGACCCTGCGCGCCGACAACGGCGCCGAACTGCTGCTGCACCTGGGCCTGGACACGGTCGAGCTGCAAGGCGAAGGTTTTGCCCTGCTGGTCGAGGCCGGTGCCCGGGTGCAGGACGGCCAGGCTTTGCTGCGGATCGACCTGGACCGGGTGGCGCGCCAGTGCAAAAGCCTGGTGAGCCTGGTGGTCCTGACCAACGGCGAGCATTACGACCTGCAGCCCGTGGCCCAGGACCAGGTCAAGGTCGGTGAGCCCTTGCTGCGGATCGTCCCGCGCCAGAGCGCCGAACGGCACGCACCCGCCCCGACAACGGACACCGACGAAGTTCGCGGCAGCGCCCGGGTCGCCCATCATGGCGGCCTGCATGCACGCCCGGCAGCCTTGCTGCGCCAGACCGCCCAGGGCTTCAATTGCAGCGCGCGCCTGCATCTGGGCGATAAATCCGCCGCCCTCGATAGCCTGATCGGCATCATGGGCCTCGGCGTCGGCGAACAGCAGGAAGTGCAGATCAGTTGCCAGGGCCCGGACCGCGAAGCGGCACTGCTGGCCCTGCTGAATGTGCTGCGTACGCCTTTGAACGAGGCCCGCCATTCGGCGCCACCGCCGCTCAACACGGCCCCGTCGCAACCGTATGAGAACGGCGTTCTCCAGGGTGTCTGCGCCTCGCCCGGCCTGGTCAGTGGCCCGCTGGTACGCCTGGCCGCCATCAGCCTGGCGCCGGACGCCGGCCAGCACGTTGCCGATGAGCAACTGCAAGCGCTGGACGCCGCCCTGGAAAAGGTCCGCTCGGATATCCACGGCACACTGTTGCAGGCCCGCCAGCGCAAGGCCGCCGAAGAAGAAGCAATCTTCAATGCCCACCTCGCTCTGCTCGAAGACCCCGCGTTGCTGGATGCCGCCAGCCACGCCATCGAAGCCGGCCAGGCCGCCAGTCACGCCTGGGACCAGTCAATCGAAGCGCAATGCCAGGTCCTGCTCAATCTCGGCAATCCACTGCTGGCCGAGCGCACCAACGACCTGCGCGACCTCAGGCAACAGGTGTTGCGGGCCCTGCTGGGCGAAACCGCACACTACGACCTGCCGCCCGGCGCCATCGTCGCCGCGCAGGAACTGACCCCCTCGGACCTGCTGCTGCTCAGCCAGCAGCAGGTCGCCGGGCTGTGCATGGCCGCCGGCGGCGCGACTTCCCACGTGGCGATCCTCGCCCGCAGCAAGGGCCTGCCCTGCCTGGTCGCCCTGGGTAGCGGGCTGCTGGAGATCGCGCCCGGCCAGATAGTGGTCCTCGACGCCGATCACGGCCGCCTCGAACTGAGCCCCGATGCAGCCCGCCGCGAAGGTGTCGCCCTGGCCCACGGGCAACAGCAACTGCGACGCCAGCAACAACAATCCCAGGCCCAGTTGCCGGCCGACACCCGCGATGGCCTGCGCATCGAGGTCGCGGCCAATGTCGCCTCGGCCACCGAAGCCGGCGAGGCCCACCAGCAGGGTGCCGACGGCGTCGGCCTGTTGCGCACCGAGTTCCTCTTCGTCGACCGCCGCAGCGCGCCGGATCAGGAGGAACAACGCAGTGCCTACCAGGGCGTGATGGACGCCATGGGCTACCGACCGGTGATCATCCGCACCATCGATGTCGGTGGCGACAAGCAACTCGACTACCTGCCGCTGCCGATGGAAACCAATCCAGTACTGGGCCTGCGGGGCATCCGCCTGAGCCAGGCCCGACCGGAACTGCTCGACCAGCAATTGCGCGCCCTGCTGCAGGTCAGCCCGCTGCAACGCTGCCGGATCCTGCTGCCGATGATCAGCGAAGTCGACGAACTGCTGCAGGTGCGTCGACGCCTGGATGAGCTGGCCACCGAGATGGGACTCAACCTGCGCCCGGAACTGGGGGTGATGATCGAAGTACCTTCCGCCGCGCTGCTGGCCGAACAACTGGCCGAGCACGCGGACTTCCTCTCCATCGGCACCAACGACCTGTCGCAATACACCCTGGCAATGGACCGCGACCACGCCGGCCTCGCCGCCCGGGTCGATGCCCTGCACCCGGCCCTGCTGCGGCTGATGGCCCAGACCTGCGCCGGTGCCGCCGTGCATCAACGTTGGGTCGGGGTCTGCGGCGCGCTGGCCTCCGATCCCCTGGCAACCCCGGTGCTGATTGGCCTGGGGGTGACCGAACTGTCCGTGAGTACCCCGCAAATTGGCGAAATCAAGGCGCGGGTACGCAGCCTGGATGCCGCCGAATGTCGGCGGATCGTCCCGTCGCTGCTGCAACTGGGCAGCGCCGCGAAAGTCCGTGAAGCCTGTCGCCAACACTGGCCCCTGGGCTGATTGATCCAGGACCTGCACACAACAACAAGAAGGAGACACGTCATGTACCAGTTCTTCATCGAAGGTCTGCAACGCCTGGGACGGGCGTTGATGCTCCCCATCGCCATCCTGCCGATTGCCGGCCTGCTATTGCGCCTGGGTGATACCGACCTGCTGAACATCGCGATCATCCACGATGCCGGCAACACCATCTTCGCCAACCTCGCGCTGATCTTCGCCATCGGCATCGCCGTGGGGTTTGCCCGCGACAACAACGGCACCGCCGGGCTGGCCGGGGCCATCGGTTACCTGGTGCTGATCGCCACCCTCAAGGTGCTCGACGCGAGCATCAACATGGGCATGCTCGCCGGGATCATCAGCGGCCTGCTGGGCGGAGCACTGTACAACCGCTTCAAGGACATCAAGCTGCCGGAGTACCTGGCGTTCTTCGGCGGACGACGCTTCGTGCCGATTGTCACCGGGTTCTCGGCTGTGGCCCTCGGGGTGGTGTTCGGCTTTATCTGGCCACCGATCCAGAGCGCCATCAACAGCCTCGGCCTGCTGATGGTCGAGAGCGGCAGCCTCGGCGCCTTCGTCTTCGGCGTCTTCAACCGGCTGCTGATCGTCACCGGCTTGCACCACATCCTCAACAATATGATGTGGTTCGTCTTTGGCAGCTACACCTCGCCCGAGACCGGGCTGGCGGTGACCGGCGACCTGGCGCGTTACTTCGCCGGCGACCCGAAGGCCGGGCAGTTCATGACCGGGATGTTCCCGGTGATGGTCTTCGGCCTGCCGGCTGCTTGCCTGGCGATGTACCGCAATGCCCTGCCGGAACGGCGCAAGCTGATGGGCGGGCTGCTGCTGTCGATGGCCCTGACCTCGTTCCTCACCGGGGTCACCGAACCGATCGAATTCGCCTTCATGTTCCTCGCGCCGATGTTGTATGTGCTGCACGCCTTGCTCACGGGGTTGTCGATGGCCGTGACCAACGCACTGAACATCCACCTGGGCTTTACCTTCTCCGGCGGCGCCATCGACATGGCCCTGGGCTGGGGCAAGTCGACCAACGGCTGGCTGGTGTTCCCGGTGGGGTTGGCCTATGCCCTGCTGTACTACTTCGTCTTCGATTTCTGCATCCGTCGCTTCGACCTGAAGACCCCCGGGCGCGAGAATATCGCCAATGCGACCGCCACTCGGATACTCAGCGAAAACCAGCGGGCAGCCGCTTATATCCAGGCCCTGGGCGGGGCCGCCAACCTGCTGACGGTCGGTGCCTGCACCACGCGCCTGCGGGTGGAGTTGCTGGACCGGGACAAGGCCGTGGACGCCGACCTGAAAAGCCTCGGGGCGATGGCGGTGGTGCGGCCGGGTCATGGCGGCAGCCTGCAAGTGGTGGTCGGGCCGTTGGCGGACAGCATTGCCGATGAGATCCGCCTGGCCTTGCCCCTGACCGATTCGATCGACATCGCGGTGAGTGCGCCGGTGTCTGCCGAGTCGATCGCGATCAGCGCGCAGCAGCTTCAGCAATGGCTGGACGCACTGGGTGGGAAAGACAATGTGCTCGCATTGGAATGTGTCGCCCAGACACGGCTGCGGGTACAGCTCGAGGATGTCCGGCGGTTATCGGAGGCGGATCTGAAAGTCCTCGGCTGCCAAGGTATCAGCCAGGTGGACGGCGGAGCCTGGCATGTGTTGGTGGGGAGTCGGGCCGGCGGCATCAGTGAAGCGCTGAGGGCGCTATTGAACCGCAGGGAAGCCTGTGCGGTGCCACTCTAGCCCCGCCACTTGAGGTAGCGGATCCGCTCCGTTACCTCGACCTGCCTGGCTCCCCATGAACGCCCCCGATGATGATCTGGCCACTCCCAGTGCCAGGACAAGAAGCGTTACAAGTCTGGAAGCCCGAGGGCAACTGTCGCACCGGTGACAATCTACACTCAGGATTCACGCTGTGGATCGGGGCTCAGCTCAATGGGGGCCCTCTCCGGCAGCAGTGGTGAAAGGTGTCACGTCGAAGAATGTGTAGTCATGAGTATGTGATTCGGCATGGCTTGACCGTTCTGGATGAGGCATAAAATCATGACACGAAATGACGGTTTTATACGGGCAGCGGCTGTCGCGGTGGTGGTGTTGGCGGGCGCGTGGCAGTCGGGCAATGGCCCATGGGCGGCAGGAACGACCCAGGGAGAAGAGGAACCCTGGTATCAAGCCTGGCTCCAGGTCGCGGCGGATACCAGCGTACCGATCCGCGATACCCTGCCCTCCTTGCACTGGCGCACCGACATGGACACGCTCTATCGCGGCGACACCACGGATCAGGGGCTTGAGGCCTTCCAGGTCGGACTCTTGCCCAAAGCCGTGAACTTCCCCGAGAACGAGTGGATGTACGACTGGTTCCGCCACGGGGCGGGGGCAGGACGCTCGGTCTATAGCAGTACCACACGCAGCCAGCAGATCGCCCAGAGCTTCGCCAAGGAATGGGTGTTCGAGTTCAAGGCCCCCCATGGCATCGACCAGGAAAAATCGGGGGGACCTATTGTCAGCGAGGAGGAGATCAGCTTCCCGGGCGGCGTCAAAGGGCGCTTTATCAAGCAGGCGTGCAAGAAGAACGATGCGGCTGATTGCGTTCCGAACCAGGCCTACCGCGAACCCACCGGCCAGGAGAGCCGCCTGGAGGTCGCCGCGATGTCCATCGACTGGAGCCAGGTGACACCGCCAGAAGGCCTGGCCTGGGTCACGAGCAATCAAACCCTCTGGGCGGTCGGCTCCTCGGTCATCAACCCCGTACAAGGGGCGGATGCCCTTGCCCATGGATTGCGGGCCTGGAACTCGCAGGCGCCGAACTTGCGATTGGGCAGCAACCCGGAATCGCCGGTATTCACCAACTCGATCGTCGTGGCGTTTCGCGAATATGCCGCGGCCAGGAACTGGGCGGTCGCGGATGCGCAGAACGGCGGCTGGGTCTATGAGGTCAAGCCCAACAGCGTGGCGGTGGACCTTTCAGGGCCGAGCACTGGCGGGCGTGAAGGCGCCGTCGCATTTATCGGCGGTATCAAGAGCGAGCTGCTGCTAGGCGCGTGCCGATTCGAGAAAGGCGCGAGTCTGCCGGTCGAGTGCGTCGGCGAGAGAAAGATGCCTCCAGCGCAAAACTAGGAGGGCTTTGCGCCCCATGGAAGCCGCAGCAATCCGCTGGCAATGGCCGATGCCCAGATAAACAAAACCCGCCGAGGTGGCGGGTTTTGTGAAAACGCTGAAACGGTCAGAAATCCGCCAAACGCCAGACTTCATAAGCCGGCGTTTCGTAGGGATGGCTCTGCTTCAGAGCCAGCACCACCGCCTCGATCAGGGCGTCCGCCACCACCAGCTCAACCTTCCACTCCTCCACCTGCTCGACCACACCGGTCTGCCCGAGAAACGGCTGGCTGCCATCCAACGGGCGAAACTGGCCTTGGCCGAGCACCTGCCAAGCGCACTGGTCGTAGGCACCGATCCGCCCGCCTCCGGCGGCGAATACGGCACTCTTGACCTGTTCCACATGGCTCGGCGGCACGAAAAAGCTGAGCTTGTACATGGCCGCTTAGTTCACCCAGACGCGGGCGTTGCGGAACATGCGCAGCCATGGCGCGTCTTCGTTCCAGTCTTCCGAACGCCAGGAGTTCTGCACGGCACGGAATACCCGCTCAGGGTGCGGCATCATGATGGTGACGCGACCGTCGCGGCTGGTCAGCCCGGTGATCCCGCGCGGCGAGCCGTTCGGGTTGGCCGGGTAGGTCTGGGTGACCTTGCCGTGGTTGTCGACGAAACGCATGGCCACGCAACCCGACAGGTCGGCTTGCAGCAGGGCTTCCTCGCTTTCGAACTCGGCATGGCCTTCGCCGTGGGCGATGGCGATCGGCATGCGCGAACCGGCCATGCCCTGCAGGAAGATCGAATTCGACTCCTGGACCTGGACCATCGCCACCCGCGCTTCGAACTGCTCGGAGCGGTTACGCACGAAGTGCGGCCAGAATTCACTGCCCGGAATCAGTTCGTGCAGGTTGGACATCATCTGGCAACCGTTGCACACACCCAGGGTGAAGCTGTCGGTACGCTCGAAGAACCCCTGGAAGGCATCGCGGGCACGGGCGTTGAACAGCGCCGACTTGGCCCAGCCTTCACCGGCGCCCAGTACGTCACCGTAGGAGAAGCCGCCGCAGGCGACCATGCCCTTGAAGTCGTTCAGGTCGACGCGACCGGCGAGGATATCGCTCATGTGCACGTCAATGGCATTGAAGCCGGCACGGTCGAACGCCGCGGCCATTTCCACCTGGCCGTTGACGCCCTGCTCACGCAGCACGGCGACCTGTGGACGAATGCCCTTCTTGATGTACGGCGCGGCGATGTCCTGGTTCACATCGAAGCTGGTCTTGTAGCTCAGGCCCGGGTTGCCTTCGTCGAGCAGGACATCGAATTCCTGGTCGGCGCACTCGGCGTTGTCCCGCAGGCGCTGGATGCGGTAGCTGGTTTCCGCCCACTGGCGCTGCAACAGGCGACGCTCGCCGGTGAAGACCGTCTCGCCGTCGAAGGTGATGCTGACTTCGCCATTGTTCAACGGCTGGCCGATCACCGACACGCAGTCGCCCAGGCCGGCGGCGCTGAATTGCGCCAACACGTCCGGGGTGGAGTCCTGGCGAACCTGGATCACCGCACCGAGTTCTTCGTTGAACAGGATGGCGGCGAGGTCGGCGGAGGTTTCCGCCAGGCCGTCGAGGTTCAGGTGCAGGCCACAATGACCGGCAAAGGCCATCTCCAGCACGGAGGTCAGCAGACCACCGTCGGAACGGTCGTGGTAAGCCAGCAGGTGACCGTCGGCGTTGAGGCCCTGGATCACCGCGAAGAAAGCCTTCAGGTCTTCGGCGTCGTCGACGTCCGGGGCCTGCTTGCCGAGCTTGCCGTAGACCTGGGCGAGGATCGAGGCACCCATGCGGTTCTGGCCGCGGCCGAGGTCGACCAGGATCAGGTCGGTGGTGCCCTTGTCCATGCGCAGTTGCGGGGTCAGGGTCTGGCGGATATCGGTGACCGGGGCGAAACCGGTCACGATCAGCGACAGCGGCGAGGTCACGCTCTTGTCGGTGCCTTCGTCCTTCCAGCGGGTGGCCATGGACATGGAGTCCTTGCCCACCGGAATGGTCAGGCCCAATTCAGGGCAGAGTTCCATGCCGACCGCTTTGACGGTGTCGTACAGACGGGCATCTTCACCCGGATGACCGGCAGCGGACATCCAGTTGGCCGACAGCTTGATATCGGACAGCTTGCCGATCCGCGAAGCGGCGATGTTGGTCAGGGTTTCGCCGATCGCCATGCGCCCGGAGGCCGGGGCGTTCAGCAGGGCCAGCGGCGTACGCTCGCCCATGGCCATGGCTTCACCGGTGTAGACGTCGAAGCTGGTGGCGGTTACGGCGACGTCAGCCACCGGTACCTGCCATGGGCCGACCATCTGGTCGCGGGAGACCAGGCCGGTAATGGTGCGGTCGCCGATGGTGATCAGGAAGCTCTTGCTCGCCACGGCCGGGTGATGCAGGACACGCTCGACGCACTCGGCCAGGGCCAGGGTGCTCGGGTCGAAGTCGTCGCCCAGTTCGGTTTCGCGAACCGCCGAACGGTGCATGCGCGGGGCCTTGCCCAGCAGCACTTCCAGCGGCATGTCCACCGGGCTGTTGCCGAAGTGGCTGTCGGTGACCGTCAGTTGCGGCTCGGCAGTGGCTTCGCCAACCACGGCGAACGGGCAGCGCTCGCGTTCACAGATCGCCTTGAAGCGTTCGAAGTCCGCCGCGCCGACCGCCAGGACATAACGTTCCTGGGATTCGTTCGACCAGATTTCGTGCGGGGCCATGCCCGGCTCGTCATTGGGGATATTGCGCAGTTCGAAACGACCGCCACGATCGCCGTCGTTGACCAGTTCCGGGAAGGCGTTGGACAGACCGCCGGCACCCACGTCGTGGATAAAGCTGATGGGGTTCTTGTCGCCCAGTTGCCAGCAACGGTCGATGACCTCCTGGCAACGGCGTTCCATTTCCGGGTTTTCGCGCTGTACCGAAGCGAAATCCAGGTCCGCCGAGCTGGTGCCGGTGGCCATCGAAGAGGCAGCGCCGCCACCCAGGCCGATCAGCATTGCCGGGCCACCGAGGACGATCAGCTTGGAGCCGACGACGATTTCGCCTTTCTGTACGTGTTCGGCGCGGATGTTGCCCATACCGCCGGCCAGCATGATCGGCTTGTGGTAACCGCGCACTTCGTCGCCACGGGGGGTGGTGATGGATTGCTCGAACGTACGGAAGTAGCCGGTCAGGGCCGGACGACCGAATTCGTTGTTGAACGCGGCGCCACCCAGTGGGCCTTCGATCATGATGTCCAGCGCGGTAACGATGCGCTCAGGCTTGCCGTACGGCACTTCCCACGGCTGTTCGAAACCCGGGATCTGCAGGTTGGACACGGTGAAACCGGTGAGGCCGGCTTTCGGCTTGGCGCCGCGACCGGTGGCACCCTCGTCGCGGATCTCGCCGCCGGAACCGGTGGCTGCACCCGGGAACGGGGCAATCGCGGTCGGGTGGTTGTGGGTCTCGACCTTCATCAGGATGTGCACCGGCTCCTGCACCGCACCGTACTGGCGGGTTTCAGGGTCCGGGAAGAAACGTCCGGCAACGTTACCGACGATCACCGAGGCGTTGTCCTTGTAAGCCGACAGAACGCCTTCGCTGTGCATCTGGTAGGTGTTCTTGATCATGCCGAACAGGCTTTTTTCCTGGCTCTGGCCGTCGATATCCCAACTGGCGTTGAAGATCTTGTGACGGCAGTGCTCGGAGTTCGCCTGGGCGAACATCATCAATTCGATGTCGTGGGGGTTGCGCTTGAGGCCGTTGAACGCGTCGACCAGGTAGTCGATCTCGTCTTCGGCCAGGGCCAGGCCCAACTCGACGTTGGCTTTTTCCAGCGCGGCGCGACCGCCGCCCAGCAGGTTGATGGCCGTCAGCGGCTTGGGCTCGGCGTGGCTGAACAGACCGGCGGCCTCTTCCAGCTTGCCCAGCACGATCTGGGTCATGCGGTCATGGAGGACGGTGGCGATCAGTTCGGCTTCGGCGTCGCTGAACTGGCCGGCCACGTAGAACGCGATACCGCGCTCCAGGCGCTGGACGTTCCCCAGGCCGCAGTTACGGGCAATGTCGCTGGCCTTGCTCGACCAGGGCGAAATGGTGCCGAAACGCGGCAACACCAGAAACAGACGACCGGTCGGCTCCTGGACCGGCACGCTCGGGCCGTATTTCAGCAGGCGGGCCAGCACTTGCTGTTCGTCGCCAGTCAGCACGCCAGTCACTTCGGCGAAATGGGCGAACTCGGCATACAAACCACTGACAGCCGGAACTTTTTGGCTCAGTTGTTCAAGCAGTTTGCTGTGGCGAAAGGCGGAAAGGGCAGGAGCGCCGCGCAGGATCAACATCTTCGGGACAGCCTCGGGAAGGGGTGTGCTTTGAGGCCGTGCATTCTAGCCTAAACCGCCCGCGACGGCACCCGAAACGGCACGCTTGCCTCACAGCAGATGCCTCTCAGGACCTATTTACCTATTCCTACAGATTATTACCCTTATTCATCAGCACTATTTTATAAAGTTCACACGTGCTCAAAAGCCCATTCCTACAGCCTCCAGCCATTCCCGGGGATCGCTAGCAGACCGGCGCGATTCTGTCGAGATATGGCGGCCGGGGTCCTTTGCGTATACTGCGCAAATGTTCTTCCCTACTGCTTTCCGCCCGCGCTGTGCCAGGTGGCTCATCGCAACCGGAATCTTCCTGATGCTCGGTGCCTGTGTTGATAAACCCAGCACACTCGAGCGCGTAAAGGAGGACGGCGTACTGCGGGTGATTACCCGCAACAGTCCGGCCACCTATTTCCAGGATCGCAACGGCGAAACCGGCTTCGAGTACGAGCTGGTCAAGCGCTTTGCCGATGACCTGGGGGTCAAGCTCGAGATCGAAACCGCGGACAACCTCGACGATCTGTTCAATCAGCTGGGCAAACCCAACGGTCCGGTACTGGCCGCCGCCGGTCTGGTGAGCAGCGACGAGCGCAAGCTGCAGGCGCGTTTTTCCCATCCGTACCTGGAAGTCACCCCACAGATCGTCTATCGCAATGGCCAGTCCCGCCCCACCACGCCGGCGGACCTGGTGGGCAAGCGCATCACGGTGCTCAAGGGCAGCAGCCATGCCGAACAACTCGCCGAGCTGAAAAAGCAGAATCCCGCGATCGAATACGAAGAGTCTGACGCGGTTGAGGTGGTCGACCTGCTGCGCATGGTCGATGAGGGGCAGATCGACCTGACCCTGGTGGACTCCAACGAAGTGGCGATGAACCAGGTTTATTTCCCCAACGTGCGGGTCGCGTTTGACCTCGGCGATGCCCGCAGCCAGCGCTGGGCGGTGGCCCCGGGCGAAGACAACAGCCTGCTCAACGAGATCAACACCTACCTCGACAAGGTGCAGCAGAACGGCACCCTGCAACGCCTGAAAGATCGTTATTACGGGCATGTCGATGTACTGGGTTACGTCGGCGCCTATACCTTTGCCCAGCACCTGCAGCAACGGCTACCCAAGTACGAGAAACATTTCCGCGCGTCGGCCAAGGAAGAAAAAGTCGACTGGCGGTTGCTGGCGGCCATCGGTTACCAGGAATCGCTGTGGCAGCCGGGGGTCACCTCCAAGACCGGCGTGCGCGGCCTGATGATGCTGACCCAGAGCACGGCCCAGGCCATGGGCGTGTCCAATCGTCTGGATGCGCGACAGAGCATCAGCGGCGGGGCCAAGTACCTGGCGTATATGAAGGATCAGTTGGACGAGCAGATCGAAGAGCCGGACCGTACCTGGTTTGCCCTGGCGGCGTACAACGTCGGCAGCGGCCATCTGGACGATGCGCGCAAGCTGGCCGAGAAGGAAGGCCTGAACCCGAACAAGTGGCTGGACGTGAAGAAGATGCTGCCGCGCCTGGCGCAGAAGCAGTGGTACAGCAAGACCCGCTACGGTTATGCCCGTGGGGGCGAGCCGGTGCATTTCGTCGCCAACATCCGCCGTTACTACGACATCCTGACCTGGGTGACCCAGCCGCAGCTGGAAGGCAGCCAGGTGGCGGACAGCAACCTGCACGTGCCGGGCGTGGACAAGACCAAGCCGACCGAGCAGCCGCCGCAGTTGTAGCCATCCCCTCCCCGACGATAGCGAGAGACCCGTGTGGCGAGCGGGCTTGCCCGCGCTGGGGCGCGAAGCGGCCCTAGAACCGGCGAATGCGCTCTATCAGATAAACCGAGGTGTCTGGTTTCAGGGCTGCTTCGCAGCCCAGCGCGGGCAAGCCCGCTCGCCACAAGGGGGTATCCAGCAATGTCGAAAGACTTCAGGCCTTCGGCGCAGCCGCCAGGATCAGCGCTTTCATCTCCACCACCGCCGCCTTGAATCCGACGAACAGCGCATGGGCCACCAGTGCGTGACCGATGTTCAGCTCATTGATCCCCGGAATCGCCGCCACCGCCTCGACGTTGTGGTAGTGCAGGCCATGCCCGGCATTGACGATCAGCCCCTGGGCCACGCCAAACGCCACGCCATCGGCGATCCGCTTCAGCTCTTCGGCGACTTCCGCCGGTTTATGGGCATCGGCATAACGCCCGGTGTGCAATTCGATGGCCGGCGCCCCGACACGCTTGGCCGCGGCAATCTGACGCTCGTCGGCATCGATGAACAGCGACACTTCGCTGCCGATCTTGCTCAGGCGCTCCACCGCCGCCTTGATCCGCTCCTCCTGCCCCGCCACGTCCAGGCCGCCTTCGGTGGTCAGCTCCTGACGGGTTTCCGGTACCAGGCAGATATGTGCCGGCCGAATGCGCTCGGCAAACGCCATCATCTCTTCGGTCACGCCCATCTCGAAGTTCATCCGCGTCTGCAACACATCCTTGAGCAGCAGCACATCGCGCTCCTGGATATGCCGGCGGTCTTCACGCAGGTGCACGGTGATGCCGTCGGCGCCCGCCTCTTCGGCATCCAGCGCAGCCTTGACCGGATCGGGATAACGCGTGCCCCGGGCCTGGCGCAGGGTGGCGACGTGGTCGATGTTCACGCCGAGAAGGATACGAGTGCTGGTGCTCACGGAAAGACTCCTGAAGAGTGGAAGATTCGGTGCACAGCATACACGTCAGCCGCAGGTTTATGGCCAAGGCGCTCAGGGCTTGCGAAACAACTCGCGACTGACCAGCGGCTTGCCGCCCAGGTGCACCGCCAGGGCCTGGCGCATCAGGCGCTTGGCCGCCGACAAGGCGCCCACCGCCGTCCAGTCGGCCTCGGCCATGGCCAGCAACTCGGTGCCCTGGAACAGACCCGGCTGCAACAGGTAGACCCGCTCCAGGCCGGCATCGACTTGCAGGCGGTACAAGCCGTCCGCTGCGAGCGGTTCGCCGTGAATATCCTGATCCAGGGAAAAACCATAACCGAGGTCGTCCAGCAGCCGCCACTCAAAGGAGCGCAACAACGGTTCGAGGGGGCGGCCTTCGGCCAGGGCGAGCAAGGTCGCGGCGTAATGATCGAAGACCGCGGGGTGCGGGTCTTCGGCGGGGAGCAGGCGGATCAACAGTTCATTGAGGTAGAGACCGCTGAACAGCGCCTCGCCAACCAGCCAGGTGGCGACACCGGCGCTTTCCATCCGGCCGACGTTCTTCAACTCGCCGCGACCACGAAATTCCACCTCTAGGGGCACGAAGGGCCGCGCCAGGGTCCCGGCCTTGCCCCGCGCACTGCGCAGCACGGCACGCAGCCGGCCTTGCGGGGTGATGAAATCCACCAGCGCGCTGTTTTCACGGTAGGCACGGGAGTGCAGGACGTAGGCAGGTTGGCCGGGAGGGGGCTGGGTGGACATCGGCGTATGAATGTCTCTGAAGGAATACTACTTCTGGCGGGCAAACTTATTGTGGCGAGCGGGCTTGCCCGCGTTGGGCCGCGAAGCGGTCCTAAAACCAGAGACCGCAGTGTGCCAGGTAGAACGAGGTGACTGGTTTTAGGGGTGCTTCGCACCCCAGCGCGGGCAAGCCCGCTCGCCACAAGAGCGCATCCTAACGCCACAGCCCCTCAGCCGTTACAGGTCGCCGTAACCCAACGAACGCAGGGCACGCTCGTCATCGGACCAACCGCCCTTCACCTTGACCCATAGGTTGAGCATGACCTTCGAGTCGAACAGCAGCTCCATATCCTTGCGCGCCTCGGTGCCGATGCGCTTGATGCGCTCGCCCTTGTCGCCAATGATGATCTTCTTCTGGCCGTCACGTTCGACGAGGATCA
>Ga0209888_1000468_pt1 | contig 20113 bp, 20 predicted proteins | sample OrgsoiDNA_201059_FD_185807 | JGI IMG/M metagenome (GOLD analysis project Ga0209888, IMG submission 185807) | Permafrost soil microbial communities from the Arctic, to analyse light accelerated degradation of dissolved organic matter (DOM) -... | ecosystem: Environmental > Terrestrial > Soil >...
CCATCATCACCACGTTGGTGATGGCACGGTCGACGGTCGCCGGGACGCTGCCAAAGGATTTGTTGGCAATCCACACCTGGCCGATGACTTCGGCGGCGGTGAGGTTGCTGTTGAAGCCTTGCTTGCCAGTGGAGCAGAAACTGCAGTCCAGGGCACAGCCCGCCTGGGACGAAACGCACAAGGTGCCGCGCTTGCCCTGGGGAATGTAGACGGTCTCGACGCAGCTGCCGGACGCCACGCGCACCACCCATTTACGGGTGCCGTCGGTGGAGATGTCCTCGCTGACGACTTCAGGACCGCGAACCTCGGCAACCGCCTTGAGCTTTTCGCGCAGGGCCTTGCTGACGTTCGTCATGGCGTCGAAATCATCGACGCCAAAGTGGTGAATCCACTTCATGACCTGACCGGCACGGAAACGCTTCTCCCCGATTGAGTCGAAGAATTTTTCCATTTCCGGTTGAGTCAGACCCAACAGGTTTATTTTGCCGATTGATACAGTCATGGATTCACCCTCACTCCCAAGCCTTTGCTTAGCGAGCGGTTACTTCGGTAGCTGCGAAGAAGTACGAGATTTCGCGAGCAGCAGCGGCTTCGGAGTCCGAACCGTGTACAGCGTTGGCGTCGATGGAGTCAGCGAAGTCAGCACGGATGGTACCGGCAGCGGCTTCTTTAGGGTTGGTAGCGCCCATCAGCTCACGGTTCAGAGCGATAGCGTTTTCGCCTTCCAGAACCTGGACAACAACCGGGCCGGAGATCATGAAGGCAACCAGGTCACCGAAGAAACCACGAGCGCTGTGCTCAGCGTAGAAGCCTTCGGCTTCGGCTTTGGACAGTTGCTTGAGTTTCGAAGCGACAACGCGCAGGCCGGCTTTTTCGAAACGGGTGGTGATCTCGCCGATCACGTTTTTTGCAACGGCGTCAGGCTTGATGATGGAGAAAGTACGTTGAACAGCCATGGTGTAACTCCAGAAACAGTGATTTGCCAAAAATTAAACCCGCGAATTATACGCGGGTTCCCAAGTATTGCCTAACCTGCTGCGCTGCTCAGTCGCGTTCTTCGATCCATTGGGCCTGAATGGCCTCCAGAATCTTCTCGCCGCAGTGCTCAGGCTTGTCGTCGAACTCGGGCAATTCCATCACCCACTTGCGTAGATCGACGAAGTTGACCGACATTGGATCGACTTCCGGCTTGCTTTCAGCCAGTTGGATTGCGATTTCCAGCACATCAACCCATTTCAGGCTCATGATAATTCCTTGAATCAATGCGGCGCTTCGGCGGCGTGGTTGAGCGAGTACTTCGGAATCTCGACGGTCAGGTCCTCAGTCCCGACTTTTGCCTGACAGCCCAGGCGTGACTGGGCTTCCAGCCCCCAAGCCCTGTCAAGATAGTCTTCTTCCAGGTCATCGGCCTCTTCCAGCGAGTCGAAACCTTCGCGAATCAGGCAGTGACAGGTGGTGCAGGCGCAGACGCCACCACAGGCACTTTCCATTTCGATATGGTGCTCATGGGCCAGTTCGAGGATCGAGATCCCCGTCTCAGCCTCCACGACCAAGCCGTCCGGGCAAAACTTCTCGTGTGGCAGAAAAATTACCTGCGGCATCGTTATTCCCCAATCTCATTCAGGTTGCGCCCCGCCAGGGCGGCCTTGACCGTCGAATCCAGGCGGCGGGCAGCAAAAGCATCGGTCACTTGCGACAGACGCTTGGTCTGCTGCTCGATGGCGTAACCATCGGTACCTTTCATCAGTTCGGTCAGCTCCTGCACCTGCAGGTCGATGACCATGCGCTCATCGGCGTCCAGCAAGCGCTCGCCATCAGCCTCCAGCGCGGCCTGCACAGCTTCAACCAGGCGCTGGGCATCGACCTGCTGCTCACGCAGCACGCGAGCCACCTTGTCGTCACCGGCATACTGGAACGAATCCTTGAGCATCTTGGCGATTTCACCGTCGGTCAGGCCGTAGGACGGCTTGACCTGGATGCTCGCCTCAACACCCGAACCCAGTTCGCGGGCCGAGACATCGAGCAGACCGTCGGCATCGACCTGGAAGGTCACGCGGATCTTCGCCGCACCCGCGACCATGGCCGGGATGCCGCGCAGTTCGAAGCGCGCCAGGGAACGGCAGTCACTGATCAGTTCACGCTCGCCTTGCAGCACGTGAATCATCATGGCCGACTGGCCGTCTTTATAAGTGGTGAAGTCCTGGGCACGGGCGACCGGGATGGTGGTGTTGCGCGGAATCACCTTCTCCATCAGGCCGCCCATGGTTTCCAGCCCCAGGGACAACGGAATCACGTCCAGCAGCAGCAATTCGCCGCCATCGCGCTTGTTGCCGGCCAGGGTATCGGCCTGGATCGCAGCACCAATGGCCACCACCTGATCCGGGTCGATCTCGGTCAACGGCTGGCGGCCGAACATCTCGGCGACCGCCTCGCGAACACGCGGAACACGGGTCGAACCACCGACCATGACCACGGCCTGGACCTCGTCGAGCTCCACGTTCGAGTCACGCACGGCGCGTCGGCAAGCCTTGAGGCTGCGCGCAACCATGGGCTCGATCAATGCATCGAAGGCTTCACGGGTCAACGCCGCACGCCAGTCGCCATAGACCACCTCGACCGAAGCCGTATCGGTCAGGGCTTCCTTGGCGGCGCAAGCGATTTGCAACAGATGACGCTGCGTACCCGGATCGAGATCGGCGGACAAACCCGCCTGTTCGATGATCCAGCCGGCAATCGCATGATCGAAGTCGTCACCACCCAGGGCGCTGTCGCCACCGGTGGCCAGCACTTCGAAGACACCACGGGTCAGGCGCAGGATCGAAATATCGAAAGTACCGCCGCCCAGGTCATAGATGGCGACCACGCCTTCGGCGTTCTGGTCCAGACCATAGGCCACCGCAGCCGCGGTCGGCTCGTTGAGCAGGCGCAGCACGTTGAGTCCGGCCAGTCGGGCCGCGTCCTTGGTTGCCTGGCGCTGGGGCTCGTCGAAATAAGCCGGCACGGTGATCACCGCACCCACCAGTTCGCCACCCAGGCTCGCCTCGGCGCGCAGACGCAGCACCTTGAGGATCTCGGCGGACACTTCCACCGGGCTTTTCGGGCCCTGCACGGTGTCGATGAACGGCATGTGCGACTCACCGCCGACAAAGCGGTAAGGCAGTTGCTCGCCCAGTTGCTTGACGTCCGCCAGGCCACGGCCCATCAGACGCTTTACCGACAACACGGTATTGAAGGGATCACCGGCGGCGGCCAGCTTGGCCGACTGGCCGACTTCAACGTGGTCGGCGTGATAGCGCACCGCGGACGGCAGGATCACCTGCCCATCGGCATCGGGCAACGGCTCGGAAAGACCACTGCGCAATGCAGCGACCAGCGAATTGGTAGTGCCCAAGTCGATCCCCACAGCCAGGCGACGCTGGTGCGGTTGAGGACTCTGGCCGGGTTCGGCGATCTGCAGTAGGGCCATCGTTATCTGGACTTATCTGAATATCAGGCGTGCGACCGAGGCGGCACTGGGTTAATCGTCGAGGCGCTCTTCTAACTGGCGCACTTCGTAGGTGAGCTTGTCGAGAAACTGCATGCGCCGCATCAGGCGTTCGGCCTGTTCGCGTTGCGCAGCATCGTTCCAACAGGCTGCGAAGCTGTCGTTCAATTGATCCTGGGCGACTTTCAAGCGGCGCTTGAACGTGGCGATACCGGGCAGGTCCGCCTCGTCCTGCAACTCCTCGAGTTCCTCGCGCCATTGCATCTGCTGCATGAGGAAATCGGGGTCATGCACCGTGACCTCCAGCGGCAACTCGCGACCGCCCATGGCGAGCAGGTAACGCGCGCGCTTGGGAGGACTCTTGAGGGTCTGGTAGGCCTCGTTGAGGCTGGCGGACTGCTCCAGGGCCAGGCGCTGCTCACGCTCGGAAGCGTCGGCAAAGCGGTCCGGGTGCACACCGCGCGCCAGTTCTCGATAGCGCGCGGCCAACTGTTCGAGATCCAGCGTAAAGCTCGGCTGCAACTCGAATAAAGCGAAATGACAAGGAGTACCCACAACAAGAAGCCTCAGATGTTGAAGCTTTCGCCGCAGCCACATTCACCGCGCACGTTGGGGTTGTTGAACTTGAAGCCTTCGTTCAACCCTTCCTTGACGAAATCCAGCTCGGTGCCGTCCAGGTAGGTGAGGCTTTTCGGGTCGATGATCACTTTTTCGCCGTGACTCTCGAACACCTGATCTTCCGCCACCACTTCGTCGACGAACTCCAGCACATAGGCAAGGCCGGAACAGCCCGTGGTGCGAACACCCAGACGAATCCCTTCACCTTTGCCGCGCCCGTCAAGGGAGCGTCGCACGTGTCGAGCAGCCGCTTCTGTCATGCTGATAGCCATCGGTGACTCCTTACTAATCGCTTGAACGCCAGATCGTTTAGATCAGGCCTTTCTTCTGCTTGTAATCGCGAACGGCGGCCTTGATGGCGTCTTCGGCGAGAACCGAACAGTGGATCTTCACTGGCGGCAGGGCCAGTTCTTCAGCCAGCTGAGTGTTCTTGATGGTCTCTGCTTCATCCAGAGTCTTGCCTTTCATCCACTCGGTGGCCAGGGAGCTGGAGGCGATCGCCGAACCGCAGCCGTAGGTCTTGAACTTGGCATCTTCGATGATGCCTTGCTCATTGACCTTGATCTGCAGGCGCATCACGTCGCCGCACGCCGGAGCGCCGACCATGCCGGTGCCGACATCAGGGTCTTCCGCGTTCATCTTGCCGACGTTGCGCGGGTTTTCGTAGTGGTCGATGACCTTTTCGCTGTAAGCCATGGTACTTAATCCTCACTCATCAGGGCCGCTCTCGGTCCTGTCGTTACGTCAGCCGTTGATTGCCGCGTCGCTACAGGACCTGTATGTGGCGGCTTCTTTATTTAGTGTGCCGCCCACTCGATCTTCGAGATATCGACGCCGTCTTTGAACATGTCCCACAGCGGCGACAGAGCGCGCAGCTTGGTGACGGCCTCGCAGACTTTCTGCGCGGCATAATCGATTTCTTCTTCGGTGGTGAAGCGGCCGAAGGTGAAGCGGATCGAGCTGTGGGCCAGTTCGTCGTTGCGGCCCAGGGCGCGCAGTACGTACGAAGGCTCCAGCGAAGCCGAGGTGCAAGCGGAACCGGAGGAAACCGCGAGGTCCTTGAGCGCCATGATCAGCGACTCGCCTTCAACGTAGTTGAAGCTCAGGTTCAGGTTGTGCGGTACGCGGGCGGTCATGCTGCCGTTGATGTACAGCTCTTCCAGGTGTTCGACCTGCTTGTAGAAACGGTCGCTCAAGGCCTTGATCCGCAGGTTCTCGGCAGCCATGTCTTCCTTGGCCACACGGAACGCTTCGCCCATGCCGACGATCTGGTGGGTAGCCAGGGTGCCGGAACGCATGCCACGCTCGTGACCGCCGCCGTGCATGGTCGCTTCGAGGCGAACACGCGGCTTGCGGCTGACGTACAGCGCGCCGATGCCTTTAGGGCCGTAGGTCTTGTGAGCCGAGAAGGACATCAGGTCGACTTTCAGCTTTTGCAGGTCGATGTCGACCTTGCCGGTGGACTGGGCGCCGTCGACATGGAACAGCACGCCGCGCGAGCGGGTCAGCTCGCCGATGGCGGCGATGTCGTTGACGGTGCCGATCTCGTTGTTCACGTGCATGATCGAAACCAGGATGGTGTCGTCGCGCAGGGCGGCTTCAACCATGGCTGGAGTGATCAGACCATCTTCGCCTGGCTCGATGTAGGTGACTTCGAAACCTTCGCGCTCCAGTTGGCGCATGGTGTCGAGGACCGCCTTGTGCTCGATCTTGCTGGTGATCAGGTGCTTGCCCTTGGTGCCGTAGAAATGCGCGACACCCTTGATCGCCAGGTTGTCGGACTCGGTGGCACCGGAGGTCCAGACGATTTCACGCGGGTCGGCATTGACCAGGTCGGCCACCTGACGGCGAGCGTTTTCCACAGACTCTTCGGCTTTCCAGCCGAACACGTGGGAACGGGACGCCGGGTTACCGAAGTTTCCGTCGACCAGCAGGCATTCACTCATCTTCTGGGCGACACGCGGATCAACCGGGGTCGTCGCTGAGTAATCAAGGTAAATCGGCAATTTCATGGACACTCTCCTAAATCAGGCTGGCTGGCGCACCGCGGGCTCTTTGGCTGTCATTCGACGGCGGACGCTTCGATCTTATCCAGGCGTGGCGCCTTGCCATTACAGCGGCGCTGATCCTGACGCTGGGCGACCTCTTGCACTTCACGGCGAGTGACAAGGTCCGCCAAGCTGATACCGCTGAGAAATTCGTGGATCTGCAGGCTGAGGTCGCACCACAGATGGTGGGTCAGGCAGGTATCGCCGGCATGGCAATCGCCCAGACCCTGGCATTTGGTAGCATCGACCGATTCGTTCACGGCATCGATCACCTGGGCGACCTGGATCCCCTGCATGTCGCGCGACAGCTGGTAGCCGCCGCCAGGACCACGCACACTGGACACCAGGTTGCTGCGGCGCAACTTGGCGAAAAGCTGTTCGAGGTAGGACAGGGAGATGCCTTGGCGCTCGGAGATATCGGCCAGAGACACCGGCCCGCGTTGCGCGTGCAACGCCAGGTCGAGCATGGCGGTCACGGCGTATCGGCCTTTTGTAGTCAGTCGCATGGACAGGTACCACGGAGTTACGGGATCGGGATGGGGAAGAGTATGCTATTCCCGAGTATTTAAGTCAACTATAAGACCTAGTGCTTTAGTCGGGTTTACCACGAAAAGAGCGCGCGAATTGTAGCAAAGTCTGGGGCGTAATGGCATTGCGCTCGATCGATGGTTTTTTGCTGCCTTCAAGGGCCTCTTCGCGGGCAAGCCCTGCTCCTACAGGTTCGTGTCGGACGCAAGATAAGTGCTCGACACCGAACTGTAGGAGCAGGGCTTGTCGGATCGCCGCACCGCCGCGAAGAGGCCAGCAGACTCGACGAAGATCAGCCTGCCTTGGCCTCGGCCTCGCTCTTCACCTCGACAAACCCGTCACACTGCAACTCCGGCAGCTCCTTGGCGCAATAGGTGCTACCCAGATCCTTCAGCGCCCCGCACATCCCTTCCAGACGACCATCCACTGCCTGCAAGTGATCGAGCAACTGGCCAATGGCGCGCGCCACCGGGTCCGGCATGTCTTCGCTGACGCCATAGGCATCAAAGCCGATCTTCTCCGCCATGGCCTTGCGCTTGGCTTCGACCTGGTCGTCGGCCTTCATGATGATCCGCCCGGGAATCCCGACCACAGTCGCACCGGCCGGCACCGCCTTGGTCACCACCGCATTGGAACCGACCTTGGCCCCGGCACCGACGGTAAACGGCCCGAGCACCTTGGCCCCGGCGCCCACCACCACACCATCTTCCAGGGTCGGATGACGCTTACCCTTGTTCCAACTGGTCCCACCCAGGGTCACACCCTGGTAAATGGTCACGTCATCGCCAATCTCGGCGGTCTCGCCGATCACGATGCCCATGCCGTGGTCGATAAAGAACCGCCGCCCGACCTTGGCCCCGGGATGGATCTCGATCCCGGTCAACCAGCGACCGAAGTTCGACACCACCCGCGCCAACCACTTCCAACCCATGCCCCACAACGCATGACCGAGGCGATGCAGCCAGATGGCATGCAGACCCGGGTAGCAGGTCAGCACTTCGAAGGCATTACGCGCCGCCGGATCACGGTGGAATACGCTCTGGATATCTTCTCGCAAACGCTCGAACATCACTGATCCTTCCGCTTAAGGAGCTCGCCCCGGGCCGCTTTTTCGGTTTCCGTGAGGATGCCCCGCAAAATATTCATCTCGGCGCGACTCACCGAACTGCGCCCGTACAAGCGACGCAACCGGGCCATCAGATGGCGCGGTTTTTCGGGGTCGAGGAAGTCGATGGCCACCAGGGTCTGCTCCAGATGGCCGTAGAACCGCTCCATCTCATCCATGGTTGCCAGCTCTTCGCTGCGCGTCGACGCCACTTCGTGCTTCTCTACCTTGCTCGGCCGCCCGACGGCCGCCAGCCAGGACATCCGCACTTCATAGCTCAGCACCTGCACCGCCGTGGCGAGGTTGAGCGAACTGAAGTCCGGATCGGACGGGATATGCACGTGATAATGACATCGCTGCAGCTCGTCGTTGGTCAGCCCGGAATCCTCGCGACCGAACACCAGCGCGATCTCGGCGCCCTGCCCGGCCTCCTCGACCACTTTCAATCCGGATTCACGAGGATCGAGCAACGGCCAGGGAATCCGCCGGTCGCGGGCACTGGTGCCAAACACCAGGTTGCAGCCGACCAACGCATCTTCCAAGGTGGCGACGACTTGCGCGTTTTCAAGGATATCGGTAGCACCGGAAGCCCGTGCATCGGCTTCGGCGGACGGAAAGATCCGCGGCTCCACCAGCACCAGGCGCGACAGCCCCATGTTTTTCATGGCCCGCGCGGCCCCGCCGATATTGCCCGGATGACTGGTATTGACCAGGACAACACGAATATTTTGCAGCACGAGAGACACTCTCAGACTCGGCGAAGGGGAGCAAATCTTACAGAAGCGCTGGGGATTGCGCCACGAGCGCCAACGTCGTCCTTCTCCCCCGGGACTTTTCTGGTAGAATGTTCGGCTTTCTTTAACACTCTAGGTGAAACGTCCATGCAGCCCATGCTGAATATCGCGCTGCGCGCCGCCCGCAGCGCCAGTGAATTGATTTTCCGCTCCATCGAGCGCCTGGATACCATCAAGGTCGACGAAAAAGACGCCAAGGACTACGTGTCCGAAGTGGATCGCGCCGCCGAACAGAAAATTATCGACGCGCTGCGCAAGGCCTATCCGACCCACGCCATTCGCGGCGAAGAAACCGGCTTCCACGCTGGCAGCGGCGAAGGCGAAGAATACCTGTGGATCATCGACCCACTGGATGGCACCACCAACTTCCTGCGTGGCATCCCGCACTTCGCGGTCAGCATCGCCTGCAAATACCGTGGTCGCCTGGAACACGCCGTGGTCCTCGACCCGGTTCGCCAGGAAGAATTCACCGCCTCCCGTGGCCGTGGCGCCCAGCTCAACGGCCGTCGCCTGCGCGTCAGCGGCCGCACCAGCCTGGACGGCGCCCTGCTGGGTACCGGCTTCCCGTTCCGTGACGACCAGATGGACAACCTGGACAACTACCTGGGCATGTTCCGCGCCCTGGTCGGCCAGACCGCTGGCATCCGCCGCGCCGGTGCCGCGAGCCTGGACCTGGCTTATGTCGCCGCCGGTCGTTTCGATGCGTTCTGGGAATCGGGTCTGTCCGAGTGGGACATGGCTGCGGGCGCCCTGCTGATCCAAGAGGCCGGCGGCCTGGTGAGCGACTTCACCGGCGGTCACGATTTCCTGGAAAAAGGCCATATCGTTGCCGGCAACACCAAGTGCTTCAAGGCCGTACTGACGGCGATCCAGCCGCACCTGCCGGCTTCGCTGAAGCGCTAAGCTTTCGCTGAACACAAAAATGCCCCGTATCTCGCGATACGGGGCATTTTTTATGCCTCTACAAGCAGCTGCTATTGGGCCGGCTGCTGAGGCGGCTGACCCTGGTTCTGACTCAGGATCAGGCGACCGTCCTTGTCCACCGGGATCTGGTTGCCCGGGTCACGATCCATCCGGATCTTGCCTTCCTTGCCACCCAACTGATAACGCACGTCGTAGCCGACCACCTTGTCGCTGACATCATTGACCGTGTTGCAGCGTTTCTGGGTCGTGGTGTAGGTGTCACGCTCCTGCATGCCCTCCTGCACCTTGTTGCCGGCGTAACCGCCGCCGACCGCACCGACCACGGTGGCCAGGGTCTTGCCGCGACCGCCGCCGACCAGGCTACCGAGCAAACCACCGCCGACCGCACCCAACGCGGTACCAGCCAGTCGATGCTCATCCTGGACCGGCTTCTGCCGGGTCACCGCGACGTCTTCACAGACTTGGCGCGGGGTCTTGATCTGGGTCTTGACCGGCTCTACCGCCAATACTTGCGCATACTCAGGGCCGCTTTTTACCAGGCTATAGGTGGCAACAGCACCCCCGGCAGTAACACCGACAGCACCCAATACCGCACCTACCAGCAACGACTTGTTCACGTGAACCTCCTGACCATCACAAGTGGATCGATGCCCACTCTTCTCTATGGCCTTGGAGTACAAAAAAAGGCGCGAGTTCAACACTCGCGCCTTCTATCAGCTGGCAACCCGAAGAAAGACTTCCGTTAAGGACGGTCGTCTACTTCCTTCTGGGTATTGGCAGGAGGAATCAGGTCCTCGCTGTTCAGGTTCAGCCAGATCAGCACCACGTTGGCGATGTAGATCGACGAGTAGGTACCCGCCAACACACCGATGAACAGGGCGATGGAGAAACCGAACAGATTGTCGCCGCCGAAGAACAGCAGCGCGGCAATCGCCAGCAGGGTGGAGATCGACGTCGCCATGGTCCGCAGCAGGGTCTGGGTGGTCGAGACGTTGATGTTCTCGATCAGAGTGGCCTTGCGCAGCACACGGAAGTTCTCACGCACCCGGTCGAACACCACGATGGTGTCGTTGAGTGAGTAGCCGATGATCGCCAGTACCGCCGCCAGCACCGTCAGGTCGAAGGTGATCTGGAAGAACGACAGGATACCTACGGTCACCACCACGTCGTGGATCAGCGAGACGATGGCGCCCACCGCGAACTTCCACTGGAAGCGGAACGCCAGGTAGATCAGTACGCCACCCAATGCCATGAGCATGCCGAGGCCGCCCTGGTCGCGCAGCTCTTCACCGACCTGCGGACCGACGAACTCGACGCGCTTGATCTGCACCGGGTTGTCGCCGCCGAGCTTCTGCAGCGCCTCGGCGACCTGATGGCCCAGCTGCGGGTCTTCACCCGGCATCCGCACCAGCAGGTCGGTGGTCGCGCCGAAACTCTGCACGATCGCCTCGTGATAACCGGCCTCGGCCAGTTCTCCGCGCACCTTGGTGACATCCGCCGCATGTTCGTAGGTCAGCTCGATGAGCGTACCGCCGGTGAAGTCCAGACCGTAGTTCATGCCCTTGTGGAAGCAGCTGAACAAGGCCAATGCGGTGAGGAACAGGGTGACGCCGAACGCAACGTTGCGAACACCCATGAAGTTGATAGTACGTAACATGGCAGCCCCTTAAATCCACAACTTCTTGAAGTCACGACCGCCGAAGATCAGGTTGACCATCGCGCGGGTCACCATGATGGCCGTGAACATCGAGGTAAAGATCCCGAGGGACATGGTCACCGCAAAGCCCTTGACCGGGCCGGTCCCCATGGCAAAGAGGATGCCGCCCACCAGCAAGGTGGTCAGGTTGGCGTCGATAATCGCCGTGAACGCACGACCAAAGCCTTCGTTGATCGCTCGTTGCACCGTCATTCCCGCGGCGATCTCTTCACGTATCCGCGAGAAGATCAGCACGTTGGCGTCGACCGCCATACCCATGGTCAGGACGATACCGGCGATACCCGGCAGGGTCAGCGTTGCACCCAGCAAGGACATCAGCGCCAGCAAGGCGACCATGTTGAAGGCCAGGGCCACGGTAGCGATGATGCCGAAGAAGCGGTAGATGGCGATGATGAACAGCGAGACGAACAGCATGCCCCACAGCGATGCATCGATACCCTTGGTGATGTTGTCGGCACCCAGGCTTGGACCAATGGTACGTTCTTCAGCGAAGTACATCGGTGCGGCCAGACCACCGGCGCGCAGCAGCAGTGCCAGCTCCGAGGACTCACCCTGGCCGTTCAGGCCGGTGATGCGGAACTGACTGCCCAGCGGCGACTGGATAGTCGCCAGGCTGATGATCTTCTTCTCTTCCTTGAAGGTCTGCACCGGCACATCTTTTTCGACGCCGTCGACAACCTGCTTGGTGTAGGTGGTGATCGGCTTCTGCTCGATGAAGATCACCGCCATGCTGCGACCGACGTTGCTGCGGGTTGCGCGGCTCATCAGTTCGCCGCCGTGGCCATCAAGCTTGATGTTCACCTGCGGACGACCGTGCTCGTCGAAGCCCGCCTGGGCGTCGGTCACCTGGTCGCCGGTGATGATCAGGCCACGCTCGATCTGCGCCGGAGGACGATTGCCTTCACGGAACTCGAACTCTTCGGAAGTTGCCTTCGAAGCACCCGCATCAGCGGCCAGACGGAACTCCAGATTGGCGGTCTTGCCGAGGATCCGCTTGGCTTCAGCGGTGTCCTGCACGCCTGGCAGTTCGACCACGATGCGATTGGCACCCTGACGCTGAACCAGTGGCTCGGCCACACCCAGCTCGTTGACGCGGTTACGGACCGTGGTCAAGTTCTGCTTGATGGAGTATTCGCGGATTTCCGCCAGCTTGGCCGGGGTCATCGCCAGACGCAGTACCGGCTGTTCGTTGAGGTCGGCCGTTACAATGTCGAAATCGTTGAAGTTCTTGCGGATCAGCGCACGGGCTTGTTCACGGGTATCCGCGTCAGCAAAGCCCAACTGGATGGCACCATTGAACGGTGGCAGGGTGCGATAACGCACACGCTCCTTGCGCAACAGGCTCTTGACGTCGCCGTCATAGACTTTCAGGCGTGCATCAACCGCTTTGTCCATGTCCACTTCCAGCAGGAAGTGCACACCACCGGACAAGTCCAGACCCAGCTTCATCGGGTGCGCGCCGAGGCTGCGCAACCATTGTGGGGTGGTCTGTGCCAGGTTCAGGGCCACGACATAGTCGTCACCAAGGGCTTTACGCACCACGTCCTTGGCCGGCAGCTGGTCTTCCTGCTTGGTCAGACGAATCAGGCCGCCCTTGCCGCCGGCAGCCAGAGTGGCGCCCTTGACGGTGATCTTGGCGTCGGTGAGCGCTTTGCTCACGCGGTCCAGATCGGCCTGGGTGACCTGCAGTGCAGTGCTTGCGCCGCTGACCTGGATCGCCGGATCGTCTGGATAGAGATTGGGAGCGGAATAAATAAAACCGACCGCCAGCACCGCCAGGATCAGTAGGTATTTCCACAGAGGGTATTTGTTCAGCATCACGCCGCCCGCTTATGACGCGGGGCGCCTTGCGCGCCCCGTCGATTGTTAAGAGTTGAAACTTAGATCGCTTTCAGCGTGCCTTTAGGCAGGGTGGCCGCGATGGCACCCTTCTGAAACTTCATTTCGACGGTGTCGGACACTTCCAGAACCACGAAATCGTCGCTCACTTTGGTGATCTTGCCCGCGATACCACCGGTGGTGACCACTTCGTCACCCTTGGCCAGGTTGCCCAGCAGGTTCTTCTGCTCCTTGGCGCGCTTGGCCTGTGGACGCCAGATCATCAGGTAGAAGATGACCAGGAAGCCGACCAGGAAGATCCATTCGAAACCACCGCCCATCGGGCCTGCAGCAGCAGGCGCGGCGCCGTCGGCGAACGCGTTAGAGATGAAAAAGCTCATTTAGCACTCCAGTTGCAATCATTCAATTCTGAAAAATTCAGTCCAAAGGCGGTACGGGAAGTCCGCGTTTGGCATAGAAGGCATCGACAAAGGCGGCCAATGTACCCTGTTGAATAGCCTCGCGCAAACCAGCCATCAGGCGCTGGTAATGGCGCAAATTGTGGATCGTATTCAACATGCTCCCCAGCATTTCGCCGCACTTGTCCAAATGATGCAGATAAGCACGGGAGAAGTTCTGGCAGGTGTAGCAATCGCAGGTCGGATCCAGCGGCGATTCATCATGGCGATGAAACGCGTTGCGGATCTTCAGCACGCCGGTATCGATGAACAGGTGCCCGTTGCGGGCATTACGGGTTGGCATCACGCAATCGAACATGTCCACCCCGCGGCGCACACCCTCCACCAGATCTTCCGGCTTGCCAACGCCCATAAGGTAACGAGGTTTGTCAGCAGGCATCAGGCCGGGCAGGTAGTCCAGCACCTTGATCATCTCGTGCTTGGGCTCGCCCACCGACAGACCGCCGATGGCCAGGCCGTCGAAGCCGATCTGGTCGAGGCCTTCGAGGGAGCGCTTGCGCAGGCTCTCGTGCATGCCGCCCTGGACGATGCCGAACAGCGCGGCGGTGTTTTCGCCGTGGGCGTTCTTCGAGCGCTGGGCCCAACGCAGCGACAGCTCCATGGACACACGGGCGACATCTTCGTCAGCCGGGTACGGGGTGCACTCGTCGAAAATCATCACGATATCCGAGCCCAGGTCACGCTGGACCTGCATCGACTCTTCCGGGCCCATGAAGACCTTGGCGCCGTCGACTGGCGAGGCGAAGGTCACGCCCTCCTCCTTGATCTTGCGCATGGCGCCCAGGCTGAACACCTGGAAGCCGCCGGAGTCGGTGAGGATCGGGCCTTTCCACTGCATGAAGTCGTGCAGGTCGCCGTGGGCCTTGATCACCTCGGTGCCGGGACGCAGCCACAGGTGGAAGGTGTTGCCGAGAATGATTTCGGCGCCGGTGGCGACGATATCCCGAGGCAGCATGCCCTTGACCGTGCCGTAGGTGCCCACGGGCATGAAGGCCGGGGTTTCGACGGTACCGCGGGGGAAGGTCAGGCGACCGCGACGAGCCTTGCCATCAGTGGCGAGCAGCTCGAACGACATACGACAGTTGCGACTCATGCTTGGTCCTCTGGGGCCCGATCCTTGGGTGCGGCAGGCGCCGGGTTGCGGGTGATGAACATCGCATCACCGTAGCTGAAGAAGCGGTAGCCGTTGTCCACGGCGGCCTTGTAGGCAGCCATGGTCTCGGGGTAACCGGCGAAGGCCGAAACCAGCATCAGCAGCGTGGATTCGGGCAGATGGAAATTGGTCACCAGGGCGTCGACCACATGGAAGGGACGGCCCGGGAAGATAAAGATGTCGGTGTCGCCGCTGAAGGGCTTGAGCACGCCATCGCGAGCGGCGCTTTCCAGCGAACGGACGCTGGTGGTGCCCACGGCGATCACCCGACCACCGCGCGCGCGGCAGGCGGCAACGGCATCGACCACTTCCTGGCTGACTTCCAGCCATTCGTGGTGCATGTGGTGGTCTTCGAGACGCTCCACACGGACCGGCTGGAAAGTCCCGGCGCCGACGTGCAGGGTGACGAAAGCGGTTTCAACGCCTTTGGCGGCGATGGCGTCCAGCAGCGGCTGATCGAAATGCAGCCCGGCGGTGGGCGCGGCCACGGCGCCGAGGCGTTCGGCGTAGACGGTCTGATAGCGCTCGCGGTCGGCGCCTTCATCGGGACGGTCTATATAAGGAGGCAACGGCATATGGCCGACGCGCTCCAGCAGCGGCAGCACTTCTTCGGCAAAGCCCAGTTCGAAGAGCGTGTCGTGGCGGGCGAGCATCTCGGCTTCGCCACCGCCATCGATAAGGATCTTCGAGCCGGGTTTCGGCGACTTGCTGGAGCGCACATGGGCCAGTACGCGGTGGGTATCAAGGACCCTTTCCACGAGGATTTCCAGCTTGCCGCCGGAGGCTTTCTGGCCGAACAGGCGGGCTGGAATGACCCGGGTATTGTTGAACACCATCAGATCGCCTGGGCGTAAATGCTCAAGCAAATCAGTAAATTGACGGTGTGCGAGAGCGCCGCTGGGGCCGTCGAGGGTCAGCAGGCGACTGAGGCGTCGCTCGGCCAAAGGATGGCGAGCGATCAGGGAATCGGGGAGCTCGAAAGTAAAGTCAGCGACGCGCATGATGGGGTTCGTTCAGCAGGGCCGGGAAGTTTAGCGGAAATCGTAAAAATTGACCACGAAAGCCGATTGACCAACGGTAATCACGTCTCTATACTTCGCCGCCATTGAGCCCTGATGGCGGAATTGGTAGACGCGGCGGATTCAAAATCCGTTTTCGAAAGGAGTGGGAGTTCGAGTCTCCCTCGGGGCACCATCTTAAAAAAAGACCTTGAAATTCAAGGTCTTTTTTTTCGCCTGTAGAAAAGTGAAAAGGACTGCGATCCTGTAGGAGCAGAGCTTGCTGGCGATGAACGATGACGCGGTGAGCCTGCCGTGCGCGGCCGCCAATCTCGACATCAATCGAAGATCGCCCCTGCCGTTGCCCCCCTCTCCCCGCGCAGTATCCCTACGTCAAATCATCGATCACTGCTTTGCCCTTCTCGCCCAGACAATGCGATACCCAGGCATAGCGCTCACCGTCGGCTTCCAAGGCTGCACTCAGAAACGACACCTCTGACCGCACTCATCTAGACTCAACAGGTAGTCGCAGAAAGAACCGCGCAAGTCGCTTTCGTGCGGGTAAATCAAAGGCCGCGTGGCAAGCTGGCTTTTATGCCCTGAAGAGGTGCGGCAAAGACCGCACCGGGCCCAACAAGATGCCCGCCCAGGGTGCCTGGCCAACGGCCTGAAAATGCCACGATACCGTGACGTGGTGTGAGTGCCGCAGCCGACACTTTCGGACAACCGACAACCGCCTGGTTTGTCCGTGACCGTGAGGAATGCTGTATGCCTGATGAGATGTTGTACCTGCCTATGGTCAATAGCGTGCTGGAGCGCCACAAGGGCTCCCCCGGTGCACTGTTGCCCATCCTTCATGCGATTCAGGCGGGCATCGGCTACATACCCGATGCCGCCGTCCCCGAAATAGCCCACGCCCTCAACCAGAGTCAGGCCGAGATTCGTGGGGTGATCAGCTTCTACCATGACTTTCGCACCGCGCCCCCGGCGCGGCATATCCTGCGCCTGTGCCGCGCCGAGTCCTGCCAGAGCCGTGGTGCCGAGCAGCTCGCCGCACAGTTGCGCGAACGCCTGCAACTGGACGACCACGGCAGCAGCGCCGACGGCAGCATCAGCCTGCGCCCGGTCTATTGCCTCGGTGCCTGCGCCTGCTCGCCCGCACTGGAGCTCGACGGCCAGGTGCACGCACGGCTCAGCGCCGAACGCCTGGATGCCCTGCTCGATACCTGCCGGGAGGACGCATGATGCCGATCCTCTATCTACCCGCCGATTCCGTTGCCCGTGCCGTGGGGGCCAATGAGGTCGTCATGGCCCTCGTCACCCAGGCCCGCGAACGCAATCTGCCGCTGGATCTGCAACGCACCAGCTCGCGGGGCCTGTACTGGCTGGAACCGCTGTTGGAAATCGACAGCCCGCAAGGCCGTCTCGGCTTCGGCCCGCTGACCGTTGCCGATGTGCCGTCCCTGATCGATGCGCTGCAAGGCGACCCGTCCACCCATCCCCTCGCCCTGGGCCCGGTGGAGCAGCTGACTTATCTGAAGACGCAACAACGCCTGCTGTTCGCCCGTGCCGGTATTACCCGACCGCTGTCGCTTGAGGACTACCAGGCCCACGGCGGCTTCGAAGGCCTGAGCCGGGCCATCGCCCTGGGCGGCGAGCAGACCGCCACCGCCGTGTTTGACTCAGGCCTGCGTGGCCGTGGCGGCGCGGCTTTTCCCGCCGGGATCAAATGGCGCACGGTGCGCAGCGCCCAGGCGGCGCAGAAATACATTGTCTGCAACGCCGACGAAGGCGACTCCGGCACCTTCGCCGACCGCATGTTGATGGAAGGCGACCCCTTCCTGCTGATCGAAGGCATGGCCATTGCCGGTATCAGCGTCGGGGCCAGCTACGGCTACATCTATGTACGCTCGGAATATCCACAGGCCGTCGCCACCCTGCGCGATGCACTGGACATCGCCCGCGCCGCCGGTTACCTCGGATCTAATGTCGGCGGTAGCGGCCTGGCCTTCGACATGGAAGTGCGCGTCGGTGCCGGCGCCTACATCTGCGGCGAGGAAACCGCGCTGCTGGACTCCCTCGAAGGCAAGCGCGGGATCGTCCGCGCCAAGCCGCCGATCCCCGCCCTGAAAGGCCTGTTCGGCCTGCCGACCCTGGTGCACAACGTGCTGACCCTGGCCTCGGTGCCGCTGATTCTGGCCAAGGGCGCGCAGTTCTATCGCGATTACGGCATGGGCCGCTCCCTGGGCACCATGCCCTTCCAACTGGCGGGCAATATTCGTCACGGCGGCCTCGTGGAGCGGGCGTTCGGCCTGACTCTGCGGGAATTGGTGGAAGACTACGGCGGCGGCACAGCCAGCGGTCGGCCGCTGAAAGCAGCCCAGGTGGGCGGTCCCCTCGGCGCCTGGGTGCCACCCAGTCAATTCGACACGCCCCTGGACTATGAAGCTTTCGCCGCCATCGGCGCCATGCTCGGCCACGGTGGTGTGGTGGTGGCAGACGACAGCCTGGACATGGCCCATATGGCGCGCTTCGCCCTGCAATTCTGCGCCGAGGAGTCCTGTGGCAAATGCACGCCCTGCCGCATCGGCTCGACCCGTGGCGTGGAGGTCATCGACCGCCTGCTGGCCGCACCCGACCAGGACGGTCGTGATGCCCAGGCGATCATCCTCAGGGACCTGTGCGACACCCTGCAATACGGTTCGCTCTGCGCACTGGGCGGCATGACTTCCTATCCGGTAGCCAGCGCCCTCAAGTACTTCCCCGCCGACTTCGGTCTGCAGCCCTCGGAGGCCGACCAATGATCACGCTCTTCGACCCGAACACCGATATCGACCTTGGCACCCCGGCGCGCAACAGCGAGGTGCAAGTCACCCTGAACATCGACGGCCGCAGCATCAGCGTGCCCGAAGGCACCTCGGTGATGCGCGCCGCCGCGCTGCTGGGCACCACCATTCCGAAACTCTGTGCCACCGACAGCCTGGAAGCCTTCGGCTCCTGCCGCATGTGCCTGGTGGAGATCGACGGCATGCGCGGCTACCCGGCGTCCTGCACCACGCCGGTCAGCGAAGGCATGAGCGTGCACACCCAGACGCCAAAGCTCGCCACCCTGCGCCGCAACGTCATGGAGCTGTATATCTCCGATCACCCGCTGGACTGCCTGACCTGCTCGGCCAACGGCAACTGCGAACTGCAAACCGTCGCCGGCCAGGTCGGCCTGCGGGAAGTGCGTTACGGCTATGAAGGTGAAAACCACCTGGCCGACCAGAAGGACACCTCCAACCCCTACTTCGACTACGACCCGAGCAAGTGCATCGTCTGCAACCGCTGCGTGCGCGCCTGCGAAGAAACCCAGGGCACCTTTGCCCTGACCATTACCGGACGCGGTTTCGAATCCAGGGTCTCAGCCGCCGGTGGCGAGAACTTCCTCGACTCCGAATGCGTCTCCTGCGGCGCCTGTGTACAAGCCTGCCCCACCGCGACTCTGATGGAAAAAAGCGTGGTCGAGCTGGGCCAACCCGAACGCGCCGTGATCACCACCTGTGCCTATTGCGGCGTGGGCTGCTCGTTCCGCGCCGAGATGAAAGGCGACAAGCTGGTGCGTATGGTTCCCGACAAGAACGGCCACGCCAACCACGGCCACTCCTGCGTCAAGGGGCGCTTTGCCTGGGGCTACGCCAGCCATCCGGATCGCATTACCAAACCGATGATCCGCCAGAACATCAACGACCCGTGGCAGGAAGTCAGCTGGGATGAAGCAGTGACCTATGCCGCCGGCGAATTCCGCCGGCTACAACAAAAATACGGTCGCGACTCCATCGGCGGCATCACCTCCAGCCGCTGCACCAACGAAGAAACCTACCTGGTGCAGAAACTGGTGCGGGCCGCCTTCGGCAACAACAACGTCGACACCTGTGCGCGGGTCTGCCACTCGCCGACCGGCTATGGCCTGAAACAAACCCTGGGCGAGTCCGCCGGCACCCAGAGTTTCGACTCGGTGATGCAGGCCGACGTGATCCTGGTGATGGGCGCCAACCCCAGCGACGCCCACCCGGTGTTCGCGTCCCAACTCAAACGCCGCCTGCGTGAAGGCGCTCGGCTGATCGTTATCGATCCACGGCGTATCGACCTGGTGGACGCGGTGCATGGCCGCGCCGACCTGCACCTGGCTCTGCGCCCGGGCACCAACGTCGCCATGCTCAACGCCCTGGCCCACGTCATCGTCACCGAAGGCCTGCTCGACCAGGCCTTTATCGACGCCCGTTGCGAGGGCAACGATTTCGCCCGCTGGAGCGAATTCGTCAGCCGCGCGGAAAACTCGCCGGAAGTCCTCGGCCTGATCTGCGGCGTCGCCGCTGCCGATATCCGTGCCGCCGCCCGCCTGTATGCCGGCGGCCACAACGGGGCGATCTACTACGGCCTGGGCGTCACCGAGCATAGCCAGGGC
>Ga0209888_1000475_pt1 | contig 19777 bp, 19 predicted proteins | sample OrgsoiDNA_201059_FD_185807 | JGI IMG/M metagenome (GOLD analysis project Ga0209888, IMG submission 185807) | Permafrost soil microbial communities from the Arctic, to analyse light accelerated degradation of dissolved organic matter (DOM) -... | ecosystem: Environmental > Terrestrial > Soil >...
ATAGAGCCACAGATTTTCCCGTCAACGCTTATTTTCACTTTTCTGTCATAAGGGCAGAAAACACTGCCAATACCCAGCGTTTGTGGCGTTCGAACTGACGCCTTCGCGGGCAAGCCCTGCTCCTACAGTTTGGTGTCGTACACCAATCTTGCATACGACGCGGAACTGTAGGAGCAGGGCTTGTCGGGACGCCGCACCGCCGCGAAGAGGCCCGAGAGCCTTGCGCCACCTATAAGGACACCATAGCCAACAACCACCCCCACAAAGTGAGCAATATATTGCTCAATACTGCTTTGTTCCGCATCATATGCACCTGCCTCCCTTTATATAGCCCCGGATGACACTCCCCCCATGACCCAGCAGTCCCGTAGCCTGGCCTCGACACTTTTCCCCGTCGGCCTGCTGCTTATCGCAATGGCCTCGATTCAATCCGGCGCCTCCCTGGCCAAAAGCATGTTCCCGATTGTCGGCGCCCAGGGCACCACCACCCTGCGCCTGGTATTTGCCAGCATCATCATGGTGCTGGTCCTGCGTCCCTGGCGGGCCAAGTTCACCGCCAAGTCCCTGCGCACCGTAGTCATCTATGGCATCGCCCTGGGCGGCATGAACTTCCTCTTCTATATGTCCTTGAGAAGCGTGCCCCTGGGCATCGGCGTCGCCCTGGAATTCACCGGCCCCCTCGCGGTGGCGATCTACGCCTCACGCCGGGCCATCGACTTTCTCTGGATCGCCCTGGCAGTCTGCGGCCTGCTGCTGTTGATCCCCACCGGCGCCGCCAGCGCCAGCCTTGATCTGCTCGGCGTCAGCTATGCACTGGGAGCCGGCGTCTGCTGGGCGCTGTACATCCTCTATGGCCAGAAAGCCGGCCACGACAACGGCGTTCAAACCGCCGCGCTCGGCGTAGTGATTGCCGCCCTGTTCATCGCCCCGATCAGTATAGTCCACGCCGGCGCCGCGCTGCTCACCCCGGCCCTGATCCCGGCGGCCATCGGCGTTGCCATCCTCTCTACCGCCCTGCCCTACAGCCTCGAAATGGTCGCCCTGACGCGCCTGCCCGCACGCACCTTCGGCACCTTGATGAGCATCGAACCCTCCTTCGGCGCACTGTCCGGGCTGCTGTTCCTCCACGAGTACCTGTCCGTCGCCCAGTGGCTCGCCATCGCCTGCATTATCTGCGCCTCCGTCGGCGCCACCCTGACCCTGCGCAAGGAGTCCGCCCCGCCCGTCGCGGTCGATTGAAACAGAGTGTGAGCCAGCGCTGGTATTTGCCGCTCAAATAAGACATGTTTACACCTAACTCAATGCCAGCCTTGGATATTTTGGACAGAGGCATCAAGGATGAATCAGGCGGCACGAAAAAAGCCAAACCGGACGAATTGATCCGGGGGGCAGAGATAGGGAAGGTAATGAAACGCTTCTTGATAGTCCTGGCAGTACTTGCCGTCGCTGGCTGCGCCGCGACCTCGAAACCGATGAAATACGGCAAGCGTGGCGTGCATATCAACTGTTCCGGGCTGACATCTTCCTGGGAAAAGTGCTACACCAAGGCCGCCGACTCCTGCAGCGATAACGGCTATAAGGTGCTGGCCAAATCCGGCGACGCCGTGGAAGACCCGGGCGATTACCCGTTCGGCCTCAACCCGGCCGGCTATACCAGCCGCAGCATGATCATCATCTGCAAAAAGCCGTCCGCGCTGAGCCCTAAACCGCCCCTGCCAGTTGCCGATTGATTTCATCATGGCTCGATCGCAACACCTGGCGCTGCATGTCCGGAGTCACCAGCATTCGCGCCACCACCAGTGCCCCCACGCACTGGGACAGAATCGACCAGGCCTGGCTTTCGCTGCCCAGTGCCTGGGCCCAGCGCTGCTGCAAACGGCAAATCCAGGCCTCGGCCTGCTGGCGCACCGCCAGATCCGCCCGCGCAATTTCCGCCCCTAGCGCGGGCAAGGCACAGCCGTTCTCCGGCTGCTCGACATGACTCATGCTCAAGTAGAGCTTCAGGCAACGCTCGAGTTGCGTCCGATCAGGCTCGCCCTCCCCCCCCAGCCGCACCAGGCTCTGACTCAATTCCCGCTCGACAATTGAACTGAACAGTTCGTCCTTGGACGAGAAGTGGCCATAAAACGCCCCGCCGCTGAGGCCGATGGCTTTCATCAGGCCGTCGACGCCGACGCCCGCAAAACCTTCCCGTTTCGCCGACAGCGCGCTGCTTTCGAGTAGCCGCTCACGGGTTTGCTGCTTGTGGCTGAGGGAATAACGCATGGTGCCGTTCCTGTTGACCGCCTTGACGATGAGCGAATCGTAGCATAACGTTCGTTTAGTTAACGACCGTTTACTCAAGAGCGATCCACACATGACTACAGATACTCAGAACAAGAAAGTCGTATTGGTCGTCGGCGCCGGCGACGCTACCGGCGGCGCCATCGCCAAACGTTTTGCCGCCGAAGGGTTTATCGCCTGCGTCACGCGGCGCAGTGCCGACAAGTTGCAACCCCTGGTGGAGGCCATTCAACAGGCCGGCGGCGAAGCCCATGGGTTTGCCTGCGATGCGCGCAAGGAAGAGGACGTTATCGCTCTGATCGAACAGATCGAGAGCCAGATCGGTCCGATCGAAGCCTTTGTCTTTAATATCGGTGCCAACGTGCCCTGCAGCATCCTTGAGGAAACCGCGCGCAAGTACTTCAAGATCTGGGAAATGGCCTGCTTCTCGGGGTTCCTCAATGCTCGCGAAGTCGCCAAGCGCATGGTCACCCGGCAACGCGGCACGATCCTGTTCACCGGCGCCACCGCCGGCTTGCGCGGGGCCGCCGGATTCGCCGCGTTTGCTGGCGCCAAGCACGGTATCCGGGCCTTGGCCCAGAGCATGGCGCGGGAGTTGGGCCCGCTGAATATTCATGTGGCCCACGTGGTGGTCGACGGCGCCATCGACACCGACTTCATCCGTACCAGCTTTCCGGAAAAGTACGCCCTCAAGGATCAGGACGGCATCCTCGATCCCGCCCATATCGCCGAGAATTATTGGTACCTGCACAGCCAGCCCCGGGACGCCTGGACCTTCGAGCTCGATCTGCGCCCCTGGAATGAACGCTGGTAAGCTCAAGCCCACGACAATAACAACAAGGATGCTTTATCCATGAAAAAAACCGTCGAGTTCTATTTTGACCTGGGAAGCCCGGCCGCCTACCTGGCGTACACCCAGTTGCCCGGCCTCTGTGAACAGACCGACAGCCAGTTGATCTATCAACCGATGCTGCTGGGCGGCGTATTCAAGGCGACAGGCAACGCCTCCCCCGCCGAGATACCGGCCAAGGGGCGTTATATGATCCAGGACCTGGCACGTCATGCCAGGCGTTACGGCGTCGCCTTCCTCTACAACCCGCACTTTCCGATCAATACCCTGATGCTGATGCGCGCGACCACCGGCGTGCAGTTGCGCCACCCGGAACGCTTCGTCGAGTTTGTCGACGTCCTCTATCGCGCCCTCTGGGTCGACGGACGCAACCTGAACGACCCGACCATCGTCGCCCAGGTGTTGGCTGAAAAGGGCTTCGACCCACAGCAGATCCTCGCGCTGACCCAGGACGAAGAGGTCAAGGCCGCCCTCAAGGCCAAGACCGAGCAGGCCCTGCAGCGCGGCGTATTTGGCGCACCGAGCCTGTTTGTCGGCGATCAGCTGTTCTTCGGCCAGGACCGCCTCGACTTCGTCCGCGAAGCGCTGCTGCAGGACTCAAGCACCTAGACCTCGATCACCAGCCGACCTTGCGCCGCGCCGCTGGCCAGCAAGGTATAGGCCTCCTCGGCGGTTTGCAGGGTAAACCGCCGAGGATCGAGCAAAGGCTTCAATTGGCCGGCTTCGATCAAGCGTGCGGCCTGTGCCAGTATTTGCCCGTGATGCTCGCGCCCGTGACCGGTCAGTAATGGCAGCAAGGTAAACACCCCGGAGTAAGTGGCCCCGCGAAAGGACAGCGGTGCCAGGCTGTGCTGTCCCCAGCCGAGGCAGCTCAGGACATGCCCGTGATAGGTCCGTGCCGCCTGGAACGAGCGGTCCAGGGTTTCGCCCCCTACCGTGTCATAGACAATATCGAAGCCCTCGCCAGCGGTGTGCTGCGCGACATATTCCTCCACGCCCTGCTGCCGGTAATCGATAAAGGTCGCGCCAAAACTCTCGATCTCTGCCTGATGCCTGGCCGAACCGGTGGCGAAGACCCTGGCGCCGAGCGCCTTGGCAATCTGCACCGCCACATGCCCGACACCACCCGCCCCGCCATGAATCAACACCGACTGATCGGCACCTACCCGGGCACGATCGACCAGCCCCTCCCAGGCGGTAATCAACACCAACGGCAATGCCGCGGCCTCACGCATGCTCAGGTTGGCCGGCTTGCGCGCCAGCAGTCGGGCATCGACCGCGGCAAACTCGGCCAGCGACCCCTGGGCGCCGCCGATCCCGGTGGCCAACCCGTACACCTCATCCCCCACCACCCAGTCACTGACCCCTTCACCCAGGGCTTCGACCACCCCGGCCAGGTCCATGCCCAAAACAGCCGGCAGCGGTTGACGGGCATGACCGGCCTGGCCGGCGCGGATCTTGGCATCCAGGGGGTTGATGCCGCTGGCCTTGATACGGACCAACACCTGACCCGCCGCGGGGGCGGGACGGTCGATGGAAACCAGGCGCAACGGCGCGTTGGCGGCGTCGACCAGCAGGGCGTTCATTTCAAGGGAGTGGGACATGTCGGCGATCTCGATCAGTGGAAGTGAGACCGATCATGCACCCCGTCACTCATGCCGATAAGACACATTATTGTTATAGTGATCATGCCCTTTTGGCATGAATGAGGCGTCCCGTGGATAAACTCAATGCAATGGCCATTTTTGTCCGGGTCGTCGAACGCGGCAGTTTTTCCGCCGTGGCCCGGGAACTGCAGACCAGCCAGCCGACCATCAGCAAAATCCTCAAGGCCCTGGAGGCCGAACTGGGCGGCAAGCTGATCGCGCGTAGCACCCGCCAGTTGTCGCTGACCGATGAAGGCCAGCGCTACTACGCGCAGTGCCGACAGATCCTCGCCGCCGTGGACAATGCCGAACACAGCTTTCAGTCGGGCCGGGAACAGGTCGCCGGCAGCCTGCGCATCGGCTCCTCGGTGAGTTTCGGTCGCTTGCAGATCGCCAGTCGACTGCCGGACTTCCTGGCGCGCTATCCGCAGTTGGAGATCGACCTGCAGCTCAACGACCAGAACCAGGACCTGGTCGAGGAAGGCCTGGATGTCAGCCTGCGCATTGGCGAACTGGGCGACAGCAACCTGATCGCCCGGCGCATCGGCGATACCCAGCGGATCACCGTCGCCAGCGCCGCGTACCTGGCACGCCGGGGTGAACCGCAAACCCCGGAGCAACTGAGCGAGCACAACTGCCTGCAATTCAATCTGCTGAGCAGCCAGAACCTCTGGCACTACGAAAAGGACGCACAGCGCTACAGCGTGCGTATCAAGGGCAATGCCCAGAGCAACAACTCGGAGGCGATACGGGAAATGGTCCTGGGCGGGCTCGGCATTGCACTGTCGCCGGTGTGGCTGTTCGCCGAGGATCTAAAAGCGGGTCGGGTCACCGCGATTTTGCCCGGTTATCAGACCCAATCGTTGCCGATTCATGCAGTGTTTCCGGCCAATCGCCGGCAGTCCGCCAGGGTCAAGGCGTTTGTCGACTATATGAGCGATGCCCTCGGGGCCTGAGTCAGGCCCCGAGCTCATCGGTCAGATCGCAACAGTACGGGTGTTCAACCACTCCAGCGCCACACCGTCCAGCAACGGGCTCAAACGCTCACGCACTTCGGCGTGATAAGCGTTGAACCAGTCACGTTCTTCCTGCGTCAGCAACGACGGTTCCAGGCAACGGGTATCGATCGGGCACAGGGTCAGGGTTTCGAACTTGAGGAACTCACCAAACTCGCTCTTGCCCGCCTCACGGTTCAACACCAGGTTTTCGATACGCACACCCCAACGGCCCGGACGGTAGGTCCCTGGCTCGATGGAGGTGATCATCCCCGGCTGCATGGCAGTCTGCGGTGCCGGAACCGCCTGATAGGCGATCACCTGCGGACCTTCGTGCACATTGAGGAAGTAACCGACGCCATGACCGGTGCCATGCCCGTAATCCACGCTTTCGGCCCAGATCGGCGCCCGGGCGATGGGGTCCAGCAGCGGCGAAAGAATACCGCGAGGGAATTGAGCCCGGGACAAGGCGATCACCCCCTTGAGCACCCGGGTGCAATCGCGTTTCTGCTCGGCCGTCGGCGTGCCCACCGGCACCATCCGGGTAATGTCGGTGGTGCCGCCCAGGTATTGGCCGCCGGAGTCGATCAGCAGCAGGCCGTCGCCCTCGATCAGCGCATGCTCCGCCTGGGTGGCGTGATAGTGCGGCATCGCCCCATTGGCGTTGAAGCCGGCAATGGTATTGAAGCTCAGCGACACATACCCCGGACGTCGTGCACGGGCGGCGGTGAGACGTTCGTCGATGGTCAGCTCGGTAACCGGCTCGCGCCCCAGGGCGGTCTCCAGCCAGGCAAAGAATTCACACAGGGCTGCGCCGTCCTGCTCCATGGCCTGGCGGATATGCACCGCATCGTCGAGGCTTTTGCGGGACTTGGCCAGGGTCGTCGGGTTCAACCCTTCGACCAGGGTCACCTCCTTGCCGAGGTTATCCAGCAGACCGACCGTCACCCGCGCCGGGTCGACCAACAGGTTCGCCCCCGCCGGCACACCGGCCAGCACCGCGCCGACTTCGTTGTAGTCGCGCAAGGTCACGCCATCGGCCTTGAGCACCTGCACAAGCTCGGCACTCACTTTGCTCAAGGAAACGAACAGCGTGGCCTGCTCCTGGCTGACCAGGGCAAAGGAAATGAATACCGGGTTGAAGGTCACATCGGCGCCGCGCAGGTTGAACAACCAGGCGATATCGTCCAGCGTGGCGATGAAATGCCAGTCGGCGCCGCGGTTTTTCAACTCGCTGCGCAACTGCCCGAGCTTCTCGCCACGACTGACCGTCGCTTGCGGCGGCAGGTGCTGGTAGATCGGCTGGTTCGGCAGCGCGTCGCGGTCTTCCCAGATCACGCCCAGCAGGTCGAGGTCAGTGCGCAGTTGCGCGCCGCGGGCCTGCAACTTGTCCTTCAGGGTCCGCGCCGACGCCAGCGCCATGACCGCGCCATCCACCGCGACCACGCCGCCTGGCGGGGTCTGTTCGGCCAGCCAGTCCAACGGACCGGGCAGCCCCGGCGCCAGCTTCATCAGCTCGATACCGCTGCCGGCCAACTCCTTGGTCGCTTGCTCCCAGTAGCGGCTGTCCGCCCAGACGCCGGCGAACTCCGGCGTCACGATCAAGGTACCGACCGAGCCCTGGAAACCTGACAGCCACTTGCGGCCCTGCCAGTAAGCGGGCATGTATTCCGACAGGTGCGGATCGGCCGATGGCACCAGCAAGGCCTGCACGCCTTCACGGCGCATCAGTTCGCGGGTGCGTGCCAACCGCTCGGGAACGGTTCCTTGACTCGGGGTCTGCGTGCTCATCGTGTCTCCTGCTAACCACTTATTATTCAATTATTAACCGGCACTCTCACGGCTGGGCAATCGCCCAGAACGGTGCCGGTGCACTCAGGCTTGCCTTGATCGCCGCGGCGGCGCGGTCGATGTCCTGCTCAGAGGTAAAACGCCCCAGGCTCAGGCGAATGGTCCGGCCAGCCAGGCGTGCGTCATGCCCCAGTGCCAGCAGCACATGGGACGGTGCCTGGCTCGCGGAGTTGCAGGCCGACGTCGCCGAGTAGGCCAAGGCCCGACCCAATGCCGCGCCGTCGAACTCGCCTTCGGCAAAGGTCAGACTCAGGGTATGGGGGATGCGTTCAGTCGGGCTGCCGTTCAGGCGCAGGCCCGGGACATCCGCCAACTGCTCGAGCAAGCGCTGACGCAAATGGCGGATGCTGGCAATTTCTTCTTCCAGGTGCTCGGTGGCCAGGGCGAAGGCACTGCCCATGCCGGCGATCTGATGGGTCGCCAGGGTGCCGGAGCGCAGGCCGCCCTCATGGCCGCCACCGTGGATCTGCGCGTGCAGTTTCTGCTGCGCGCGCGGGCCGACATACAAGGCACCGATGCCCTTGGGACCGTAGACCTTGTGGGCGGAAAACGACATCAGGTCCACCGGCAAGGCAGCCAGGTCGATCGCCACCTTGCCCGCGCCCTGGGCCGCATCCACATGAAACAGCGCACCGTGCTCACGGACCCGCTGGCCGATGGCCGCGATGTCATTGAGGGTGCCCAGCTCATTGTTGACCAGCATCAGCGAGACCAGGAAGGTGTCCTCGCGCAGGACCTCACTGACCATCGCCGCGGTGATCAAGCCTTCGGCATTCGGCACCAGGTAGGTGACGGCGACACCGGCTTCCTGGAGTTGCCGGGCGGTATCGAGCACCGCCTTGTGTTCGATCTGGCTGGTGACCACATGCCCGCCGCTGACACCACGGGCCTGGGCCACACCCTTGAGCGCCAGGTTGTTCGATTCGGTGGCCCCGGAGGTCCAGACGATCTGCTCGGGGCTCGCGCCCACCAGGCTCGCCACCTGTTGCCGGGCCTGCTCGACCGTTTGCCGGGCGCGCTGGCCGAAGGCATGGGAGCTGGACGCCGGGTTACCGAAATTACCGGAAAAGCCGAGACACTCGACCATCACCCGGATCACCCGCTCATCCACCGGCGTGGTAGCGGCATAGTCGAAATACAGAGGAAGTTCATTCATGGCAAAAAGACTCATAAAGCGTGTCCCGCGGATCGATCTCTTGCTGATCACCCACCCTGGGGTTCTGGGGTTGGGCGGACAGCTATACCCGATGGAAAACGATTAAAGAAAGATAACTTTCATTAAAAGTGCGTAGGAACGCTCCCGACCTCAGCTTAACAGGCCGCAAGCGCTTGTAGGAGCCCGGCTTACCGGCGAAAAGACGTCCAGGCGCGCCCGATAAAACGCGCTTGTACCTGTATGTCGGGGCGAAAGGCCCATCACGACCCGTACGCCCACTTATATTCGATAAAGATCTATAAATATAAAAATACATTCATTTACGGAATATTAGAAAGCCCTTACAACTGGACGCCTCCCTGTCGACTGTTGCCCGGGCAACTGTTCGCCCACCAACAGCCGTTCAACAAAACAGTCCGCCAGCCAGCACCCGGCACCTCGCTCACCATGCCAGGCGCCCATAAACACGGGACCTGGGCCCTTGGTACAGCTCTTGCTGATGCCCTGTCACTGACCCTGCTCGCTGAGCAACTGTTTGAAAAGGAACTGATCATGTCCCGTGCACTGAAAGTCGTTGCCCTGTCCGGCGGTACCTACCGCCCCTCCCGCACCCTGGTGCTGACCCAGGCGGTGCTGGCCGAACTGGCGCAGCAACTGCCCATCGAAAGCCACCTGATCGAGCTGGGCGATATCGCCCGCCCTCTGGGCTCGGCGCTGTCCCGTGCCGAACTGAGCGCCGAGGTCGAGGCCGAACTGCAAGCCATTGAAAACGCCGACCTGCTGATCGTCGCGGCGCCGGTCTATCGCGGTTCCTATCCGGGCCTGCTCAAGCACCTGTTCGACCTGATCGACCTCAACGCCCTGATCGACACCCCGGTGCTGCTGGCCGCCACCGGCGGCAGCGAACGCCATGCGCTGGTGTTGGATCACCAATTACGCCCGCTGTTCAGTTTCTTCCAGGCGCTGACCCTGCCCATCGGCGTCTACGCCACCGAGGCCGATTTCGCCAACTACCAGATCACCAGCGAGCCCTTGAAGGGGCGTATCCGCCTGGCCGCCGAACGCGCCAGCGCCTTGTTCGGCGTCCACGCCAAACCCCTGCTGAAAATCGCCTGAGGCACTGTCATGGATGTTTTCTGGTTTCTCCCGACCCACGGCGACGGCCATTACCTGGGCACCACCCAGGGCGCGCGCCCGGTGACCCTCAACTACCTGAAGCAAGTCGCCCAGGCCGCCGACAACCTCGGCTACCACGGCGTGCTGATTCCCACCGGGCGCTCCTGCGAGGACTCCTGGGTCATCGCCTCGGCCCTGGTGCCGCTGACCGAGCGCCTGCGTTACCTGGTGGCGATCCGTCCCGGGATCATCTCGCCGACGGTCTCGGCGCGCATGGCCGCGACGCTCGACCGCCTGTCCAACGGCCGCTTGCTGATCAACGTGGTGACCGGCGGCGACCCCGACGAGAACCGTGGCGACGGCAGCTTCCTCGACCACAGCGAACGCTACGAAGTGACCGACGAATTCCTCCAGATCTGGCGCCGGGTACTGCAAGGCGAAGCGGTGGACTTCGAAGGCAAGCACCTGCGGGTGCAGAACGCCAAGGCGCTCTACCCGCCGGTGCAGAAGCCTTATCCGCCGCTGTATTTCGGCGGCTCGTCCGATGCCGCCCACGACCTGGCCGCCGATCAGGTCGATGTCTACCTGACCTGGGGCGAACCGCCGGCCGCCGTGGCGGCGAAGCTGGCCGACGTGCGTGAGCGCGCCTCCCGCAAGGGCCGCACTGTGCGCTTCGGCATTCGCCTGCACGTGATCGTCCGGGAAACAGCGGAAGACGCCTGGAAAGCCGCGGACAAACTGATCGAACATATCAGCGACGAAACCATCGCCGCCGCGCAGAAATCCTTCTCGCGTTTCGACTCCGAAGGCCAGCGGCGCATGGCGGCGTTGCATGACGGACGGCGTGACAACCTGGAGATCGCACCAAACCTGTGGGCCGGTGTCGGCCTGGTCCGTGGCGGCGCAGGTACAGCGTTGGTCGGCAATCCACAACAGGTGGCCGAGCGCATCAAGGAATACGCCGACCTGGGGATCGAGAGCTTCATCTTCTCCGGCTACCCGCACCTGGAAGAAGCCTATCGCTTCGCCGAGTTGGTATTCCCGCTGCTGCCCGAGCCCTACGCCAGCCTGGCCGGACGCGGCATCACCAACCTGACCGGGCCGTTTGGCGAAATGATCGCCAACGATGTGTTGCCGACTAAAGCCACAGGATCCTGAACCGTGACCGCCCAGCCACGCAACGCCCTGTTGACCCCCCTGCAAACCGCCCGGCAACTGGCCGCCGAATTTGCCCTGACCGCCGTCGAGCGCGACGAGCGCGGCGGCACGCCGAAAGCCGAACGCGATGCCTTGCGCCACAGCGGTCTGCTAGCCCTGAGCATCCCCACCCAGTACGGCGGTCTCGGCGGCAGTTGGGGCGAGACGCTGAACGTGGTCCGCGAATTCGCCAAGGTCGACAGCTCGATTGCCCACGTCTTCGGCTTCCACCACCTGATGCTGGCCACCGTGCGCCTGTTCTCCCGTCCCGAACAATGGCAACCCTGGTTCGAACAGACCGCGCGCAAGAACTGGTTCTGGGGCAATGCCCTCAATCCACTGGACACCCGCACGGTGGTGCGCAACCTCGGCGGCTGGCGCGAATTCTCCGGCAAGAAGAGCTTCTGTTCCGGCGCCAGCGATTCGCAGATGCTGATCGCCTCGGCGGTGGATGAAAGCGCCGGCGGCAAGTTGCTGATCGCCGCCATTCCCAGCGGGCGCAGCGGTATCACCCTGCATGACGACTGGCACAACATGGGCCAGCGCCAGACCGACAGCGGCAGCGCCAGCTTCGAGCGGGTGCGGGTCGAGGAATCCGAATTGCTGCTCGACCCCGGTCCCTTGAGCACGCCCTTTGCCTGCCTGCGGCCACTGATCGCGCAACTGACCCTGACCCATATGTTCCTCGGCATTGCCGAAGGCGCTTTCGAAGAGGCACGGCAATACACCCTCGACGAAACCCGGCCCTGGTTCAAATCCACCGCCCGGGATATTCGCCAGGACCCTTACGTACTCAACCACTACGGCGACTTCTGGGTCGCGCTCGAAGGGGTCCGCTTGCTGGTGGAGCGCGCCGCCGGACTGCTGGACCAAGCCTGGGCCAAGGGCCAGAACCTCAGCGGCGAGGAGCGCGGCAACCTGGCCATCGCCATCGCTACCGCCAAGGTCGCCGCCAACCGCGAAGGCCTGGCCCTGTGCAGCAAACTGTTCGAAGTCACCGGTGCCCGCTCGACCCACGCCTCCCTGCGGCTGGACCGCCATTGGCGCAACCTGCGGACCCAGAGCCTGCACGACCCGCTGGACTACAAACTCCAGGAACTCGGCGACTGGGCTTTGAACCAGACGCTGCCGATCCCCACTTTTTATTCCTAGAGAAGCCTATGCAGCTGCTAACGTTACCGCCCTCGCCGGCCCTGGCCACCTCCATCCGCGCCACCGCCCAGGTCTTCGAAGACCCCAAGTCCCAGGCCCTGCTCGCCCACCTGCAGCAGGTCGCGCCGAGCGAAGCCAGCGTGCTGATCATCGGTGAAACCGGCACCGGCAAGGAGTTGGTAGCCCGGCATATCCATAACCTCAGCGCCCGCCGTAACCGCCCGTTTGTCGCGGTGAACTGCGGAGCCTTCTCCGAATCCCTGGTGGAAGCCGAGCTGTTCGGCCATGAGAAAGGTGCGTTTACCGGCGCCCTCAGTGCCAAGGCCGGCTGGTTCGAAGAGGCCGACGGCGGCACCCTGTTCCTCGACGAAATCGGCGACCTGCCGATGCCGATCCAGGTCAAGCTGTTGCGAGTCCTGCAGGAACGCGAAGTGGTGCGCCTGGGCTCACGCAAAAGCATTCCGATCAATGTGCGGGTACTGGCGGCCACCAATGTGCAGCTGGAAAAAGCCATCAACGCCGGGCACTTTCGCGAGGACCTGTATTACCGCCTCAACGTCGTCAGCCTGGAGCTCAGCCCCCTGCGCGAGCGCCCCGGCGATATCCTGCCGCTGACCCGGCACTTTATCGAGAGCTACAGCCAGCGCCTGGGTTATGGCGATATCCGCATCAGCCCCGGTGCCGAACAGAAGCTTCGGAGCTATGGCTGGCCGGGCAATATCCGCGAGCTGGAAAACGTTATCCACCACACCTTGCTGATCTGCCATGACGGTGTGATCGAGCGCGATGACCTGCGTCTGTCGAACCTGCGCATAGAACGTCAGGACGACAGCGGCGGTACCCTTGATGACTCGGCCGAGGCCTTGCTCAACCGGGCCTTTCAGAAACTCTTCGAGGAGCAGGCCGGCGCACTCCATGAAAAGGTCGAGGACGCGCTGCTGCGTGCCGCCTACCGCTTCAGTCACTACAACCAGGTGCACACCGCCGGCCTGCTGGGCCTGAGCCGCAACGTAACGCGCACCCGGCTGATCAAGATCGGCGAGTTGGCGGTGAACAAGCGCCGTGCAGGCGAGAACGTCCAGGGTGACCGCATGCTGCAACTGTCTATCTAGCCCACCAGGGCACACTGCAAGGCGTCGTCCTGGCTGCGCTCGATGCTGCGCAGCACCTGGAACGAATCGAAGCTCACCGCCTTGGCGTGGTGGGCGCGGATCAGTCCCCAGAAATCCTCTTCACCGCTTTCGAAACAGGCGAATGCCGCCTCGCCCTCTTCCCTGGAACGCCATTGCAACGCGTTGAGCACGCGCCGGCCGTCGTCGCTGGCCTGCACCGTGCCACTGATAAAACCACCCTCGACCCGGGCCAGTCGCTCGGTCTGTCCGGACAGGGCAAGCACCAGTGCATCAAGCTGGCCGGGCTCGATCTCGAACTGGATCAATTGGGTGAAACTGCGATTTTGCGCTGTCGACAGCATGAAAAGGCTCCCCGTGAAGTCAGACAGGATCTTGTGATCCGAGGCCACGCAGGGTAAAACCTCCAGTTAACTCAAGGTCAAGAGATTTCTCGCCATGGCAACGCAAAAGCCCCTGCCCACGGACAAGGCCCTGACGGTCGGCCAACTGGCGGCCCGCAGCGGTGTGGCGGTGACCGCCCTGCACTTCTATGAATCCAAGGGCTGATCCAGAGTTATCGCAATGCCGGTAACCAGCGTCGTTATCCCCGCGAGGTGTTGCGCCGGGTATCGCTGATCAAGGTCGCCCAACGCCTGGGCATTCCGCTGGCGGAAATCCACCAGGCCTTGCAGAGCCTGCCCGAAGGCCGTGCACCTACGGCCGAGGACTGGAAACGCTTGTCGGAAAACTGGAGGACCGGACTGGACGAACGCATCGCCCAGTTGACCCGGCTGCGGGACAAGCTCAACGGTTGTATCGGCTGCGGCTGCCTGTCGATGGAAAACTGCCCGCTGCGCAACTATGGCGATATGTTGGGTTTCCATGGGACAGGCGCGCGGCTGCTGGAGCCGCGGTGAGCCTGTCCGTGGTTCAGAACCCGGGGGCGATCTGGCCTTTGTAGCGGGTCAGGATGAATTGGCGCACGGCATCGGAGTTCAGCGCCTTGGCCAATTTCTGGATACGCGGGTCATTGATATTGTCCGGCCGTGCCACCAGGAACTCGACGTACAGGGACTTGCCCTTCTCGACGATCAGCGCGCTGTTGGTGTCGATCCCGGCTTCCAGCGCGTAGTTGGCAAACACGAACGCCAGGTCCACCTGGCTCACCGAACGGGCCAGCATCGCCCCTTCCAGCTCGCGGATCTTCAGGTGCTTGGGGTTCTCGACGATATCGTGCTGGGTCGCCAGGGTATTGCTCGGGTCCTTGAGCTTGATCAAACCGGCTTCGTGCAGCAGCACCAAGGCCCGCCCGGTGTTCACCGGGTCATTGGGAATCGATACCGAGGCGCCGTCCTTCAATTCGGAAATATTCTTGATCTTGGTCGAGTAAGCCCCGAACGGCTCGATATGCACGCCGACCACCGGCACCAGATTGGTGTGGCGGGTCTTGTTGTAGTCATCGAGAAACGGCCGGTACTGGTAGTAGTTGGCATCCAGGTTCTTCAGCGCCAGCTGCTGGTTGGGCTGGATAAAGTCGTTGAACACCTTGATCTCCAGATCGACGCCTTCCTTGGCCAGTTCCGGCTTGACGAACTCGAGGATCTCCGCGTGGGGCACCGGGGTGGCGCCGACAATCAGTTTTTCATTGGCGTGAACCGCCAGGGACATCAGGGTAGCCAGGATGGCCAGGGTCTTTTTCATGCTGTGCTCCAGAGAGGCAAAAGGGGCCGGCGTGTGGCGGACGTTGGGCCAGGGTTGTTCAGGTTTATGGGTAGCGAATTCAACGATGGCTGTAGCGGGCCACCAGACGATCACCGGTCATTTGCAGGCCCTGGACCAGGACCAGCAGCAGAATCACGGTGACCACCATCACATCGGTCTGGAAACGCTGGTAGCCGTAGCGGATCGCCAGGTCCCCGAGTCCGCCGCCGCCGATCACCCCGGCCATGGCGGTGTAGTCCACCAGCACGATGGCGGTCACCGTCACCGCTGCCAGCAAACCCGCACGGGCTTCGGGCAACAGGGTGTGGCGGATCACCTGCCAGGTGCTGGCGCCCATGGCCTGGGTCGCCTCGACCACGCCGCGGTCGACTTCGCGCAAGGCGGTTTCCACCAACCGGGCGAAAAACGGCGTGCAGCCCACCACCAACGGCGGGATGGTCCCCGGCACCCCGAGGGACGTGCCCACCAGCAAGGTGGTCAGGGGAATCAATACGATCAGCAGGATGATAAACGGCAGCGAACGCAGGATATTCACCAGCACCGACAAGGCGCGGTACACCGGCAGGGTTTCATGCAACTGACGTTTGCCGGTGAGGAACAGCAGCACCCCCAGCGGCAAGCCCAGCAATACAGTAAAACCCAGGGCCGCCGCGAGCATGCTCAGGGTATCGAGGCAGGCCTGGGCGATGTCCGCCCAATAGATGTTTTTCAGCAGCTCGGCCATGGATTCAGGACCAATCGTGACGCGGTGGCTTGATGCCGTTGAGCAGCCAGTTGCCGACCACGTGATACTTCCAGCGCACCGGATCGTGCAGGGTGTGAACTCGGGCATTGCGCCAGTGACGGTCGAAGTTGTGCTTTTTCAAGGTCGAGCGGGTACCACCCAGTTCGAAGAGTTTGTTGCTGGCCTCGATGGCGATCTCGGTGGTCAGCACCTTGGCCTTGGCCACCGCCAGCGAAGCCCGGGCGACGTTGTCTTCATCCGGAGCCGGGCGCGCGGCATCCAGGGCTTTGCCGGCCCGTTCGAGCAGAGCTTCGGCGGCTTCGAGACGGATCTCCAGGCCACCGATCTGAATGATGGTCAGCGGGTCTTCACTGGCCTTTTCCAACCCGGCGTCGATCCACGGACGGGCGTGTTCGCGCACAAAAGCCACGGTGTCACGCAGGGCCGCCCGGGCGATGCCAGCGTCGATGGCGGCGGTGGTCAGTTGGGCAAAAGGCCCGGCCAGGGTCGGGCTTTCGTAGGAACGATACGTGGGGAACAGGTTGAAGGCCGGGACTTTCAGATCCTGCGCCAGGACCGTGCCACTGGAGGTGGTGCGCTGGCCGATGCTGTCCCAGTCATCGACAATCACCAGGCCCGGTGTACCGCGCTGGACAAACGCCAGCTGACCTTTCTGCTCTTCATCCAGGGCCAGTACCGCCAGCCAGTGGGCATACAACGAACCGGTGCAGTAGCCCTTGCGACCGTTGATCACATGTCCGTCGCCGTGACGACGAATCGCCGCCTGGATGTCCTGGACATGCTTGCCGCCGGTTTCCGACAGGGCATTGGCAAATCGATGGCCCTGCAGGGCCAGGGCGAAGAAATGCGCTTGCTGCTCGGGGGTGCCTTGCAGGCGGATGTCTTCCAGCAGGCAGTAGTGATTCTGCGGGATCTGACCCAGGGACGGGTCGGCCGCCGAGATGATCGCGATCACTTCGGCCAGCACCGCATAGGAGACCTGGGCACCACCGAATTCGCGGGGCACGCTGATGCCCCAGAGGCCACTGTTGGAATAGCGATCCACCACTTCGGCGGGCACCTGGCGGGTGCGATCACGTTCCGCATCCTGTTCCAGCAGATAAGCGGCGACGCCGTGGGCAACCGCGAGCGCTTCGGCCTCATCACGGATCAGGTGGGCGTTGGGGGAATGGATGGGATAAACGGCAGATTCAGGCAAGGACGACATGGAACGCTCTCGGGCGAATAGTGTTGCCTGGCTTATTGCAGCTTCTGTGCCTGAATTATTATTTGTTTATTTTCATAGAGTTACGTTATTTACCCAGCCACAGTTGGCGTACGTTGAAGAACACAATGCCGCTTCACTGTTGCTGGGTGAACACCTGGATCGAGACCTCAGGCCAGCGCCTCCTGCACTCGAGCGACCTTCTTCGCTTCCAACTCGCGCACCAGCGGCAACACCCGTTTGCCGAAGTACTCCACCTCTTCCTGGAAGTGCAGGAACCCCGCCAGCACCAGGTCCACACCCACGGACTTCAAGGCGACGATCCGTTCGGCGATCTGCTGCGGCGTGCCGATCAGATTGGTCTTGAAGCCGTCGTTGTATTGCACCAGGTCCTCGAAGCTGGACTTGGCCCAGTTGCCCTCGCCTTCCGGCGACGACTTGCCCGCCTGTTTCGCCGCGTCGCCAAACGCGCCGACAGCTTCGGGATCGGCCTTGTCGATGATTTCCGCCAGCACCGCACGGGCCTCTTCCTCGGTGTCGCGGGCGATGACAAAGGCGTTCACCCCGACTTTCACCGAGTGACCATTGGCGGCCGCCTTGGCGCGGATATCATCGACCTGGGCCTTGATCCCTTCGGGCGTATTGCCGTTGGTGAAATACCAATCCGAGACCCGCGCGGCCATATCCCGCGCCGCCCGGGAACTGCCACCCTGGAAGATCTCCGGGTGCGGCTGGCTGAGGGGCTTGGGCTTGAGGCTGTAGTCGTTGAAACGGTAGAAATCGCCCTTGAAGGTGAACTGTTCTTCGGTCCAGATACCTTTCAACGCACGGATGAACTCTTCGGAACGGCGATAGCGCTCGTCGTGTTCCAGCCAGTGTTCGCCGATGGCGTGGAACTCGCCGCGAAACCAGCCGCTGACGATATTGACGGCGATCCGGCCGCCGGTGAGTTGATCGATGGTCGCCAGCTGCTTGGCCGCCAACGCCGGCTGCCAGGGGCCGGGCAGGATCGCGGCGATCACCTTCAGCTTGGTGGTCGCGGCCAGCAGGGCATGGCTGAAGGCAACCGACTCATGCTGGTACTCGGCACCGTAGCCAGCGGTGAAGCGGATCTGGGTCAGGCCGTATTCGAACCCGGCCTCTTCCGCCAACTGTGCCAGCTTGCGGTTGTAGTCGATGTCCCAGCTGGTGCGCTGTTCGATCTTGCTGACCACCAGCCCACCGCTGACATTGGGCACCCAGTAGGCGAATTTTACGGCTTGCTGACTCATGGTGTCTGACCTCGGATCTGGGGAGTGTCAGAGGGGCAGAGCAGCAAGCGTGCCAGTGACCGGGAACCCTCCTCGCAGCGCTGATCGCGGGCTTGCTGCAATCCTTTGTAGGAGCCGGCTTGCCGGCGATGAGGCACATGAGGCTTGCGTCGCCTGGTCGGCCGCCATCGCTGGCAAGCCAGCTCCTACAGGGGATCGCGCACGCAGAAAAGTGTGTGGTGTGGCGGGACGATTTGCTGATGCACTGTTCGCCAGGCAACAGTTGTCCCAAGCCTGCCCCCGACAAACACCCGCTCCACCGGGCTCGTCGCCCTCGGCATGGACCGTGCAACCGCCCCTGGCAAGTAACGTTTTATCTGCCCTCAAGGAGCTGTCCCATGACCGAACACCAGGTGATCAACCCGCTGTCCCTTGGCGTCGACTACGAACCTCTGGCCGAACGCTTTCGGCCGATCTTCGTCCGTATCGCCGCCGGGGCGCTGGAACGGGAACACTCCCGCAGCCTGCCCCACGAGCCGATCCAGTGGCTCAAGCAGGCCGGTTTCGGCGCCGTGCGGGTGCCGGTGGAATATGGCGGCGGCGGTGCTTCCCTGCCCCAGCTGTTCCAGCTGCTGATCGAACTGGCCGAAGCCGACTCCAACGTGCCCCAGGCCCTGCGCGGGCATTTCGCCTTTGCCGAGGACCGCTTGAATGCCGCGCCCGGGCCGAATCGCGACCTGTGGTTCAAGCGCTTCGTCGACGGCGATATCGTCGGCTGTGCCTGGACCGAAATCGGTAATGTGGTGATTGGCGATGTCGGCACGAAAGTCACCCCGGATGGCGAACACTGGCGCCTCAACGGCGAGAAGTTCTACAGCACCGGTAGCATTTTTGCCGACTGGATCGACGTCTACGCGCGCCGTAGCGACACCGGCGGCAATGTGATCGCCGCCGTGCGCGCACGCCAGCCGGGGGTCGAACACAGTGACGACTGGGATGGTTTCGGCCAACGCACCACCGGCAGCGGGACTTCGCGTTTTATCGATGCCCCGGTGGACGCCGGGCATGTCATCGACTTCGCCACCCGGTTCAAATACCAGACCGCGTTCTATCAGTTGGTCCTGCTGGCGACCCTGGCCGGGATCGGCCGGGCGGCATTGAAGGATGTGGCCCATCAGGTCCGCGAGCGCAAGCGGATCTACAGCCATGGCAATGCCCCCCATGTCAGTGGCGACGCCCAGGTGCAGCAGGTGGTGGGCGAAGTCGCGGCCCTGGTGTATGCCGCCGAAGCCAGTGCGGTGCGGGCCGCGCATCCGGCGCAACGGGCTTATATTGCCCGTTTTGGCGCTGACGTTGAGGTTGAGCGGCAGGCCAATGTGGACGCGGAAATCGAATCGGCCACGGCCCAGGTGGTGGTGTCCGAGTTGATCCAGCGGGCCACCAGCGAATTGTTCAATGCCCTGGGGGCTTCGGATATCCGCCAGGGCAAGGCGCTGGA
>Ga0209888_1000476_pt1 | contig 19775 bp, 20 predicted proteins | sample OrgsoiDNA_201059_FD_185807 | JGI IMG/M metagenome (GOLD analysis project Ga0209888, IMG submission 185807) | Permafrost soil microbial communities from the Arctic, to analyse light accelerated degradation of dissolved organic matter (DOM) -... | ecosystem: Environmental > Terrestrial > Soil >...
CCCAGCCTGTCCGAGGCCTTGTGAGACCGAACCCGCGTCGATATGCCCAATGGGGCTTCTGCGCGGGAGGCGAGGCCGTTGAAGCAGGAAAAGGAATCCTCGTTCTTTAGGGCGAGGAGGATGTCAAACTTTGTCGTCGTTTTCTTGGAACACCGCCATGCCTCCCGTCTCGCCCTCGCCCGTTTCTGACTTCTCGCATCTCGCAGGCGCCCACTCGTTTTGGACATGGGCTCGATCCCATGACGCGACATTTGATGAATGCGCGAAGGAAGGCCGGGCGATGGCGCTCTTTTCCGAGCGACATCGATCGGAGCCCTGCCACCGTCCGCGCTTACAGCTCCGCTCTCGGCCGTTCTCTTGGCGAACAACTGTGCGAAGCCATGGCTAATTTGTCCGAGCCGCCCTTAACAGTGGGCACCCATCAGGCCCATTTGGACGTGAATGCGTTGTCCTCCTGGGCTGGCGAAAGAACCGTGGCTGTGGCTCGAGATTTTTTCTTGATGGCTGCGGCGCTTGCGGAAATTTCTCCGGCATCCGAAGACGCCAAAGGGGAAACAATGAGTGAATTTTTGAAAAACTTCCCGATCTCTTTGGAAGGCCTGGCTTGGCCAAAATGGGACAACGACACTGAGACTTCGACCCGCGCGAAGCTCGTGGCGCCCATGGCCCTTCTTTCTTCGGGCCACAAAAAAGGCTATTTGTCCGCCGCCAACTTTCCGATTGACGCCGCGGAACGCCAAGCGAATCTTCTCGCCGCCCTATTCAACGCCGAGGTGGTGTCCGGAGTGCCCGGGGCGCCGGCCTCCTTGCCTGCGCGTCTTTTTCGTCAACGGATGGCCGGCGCTCCGGTGGTTTCCTTTCAAACGCCGCCCGCGAAGCTTGGCGTCTGACGCAGGCGTGGCCATCACAAGCGCTTTTTGAGTCCAACGTGATCGAGCCGGAAAGCCTGGCCCGCCTTGGGCTGCCCAACGTTTGTGGGCGCCACGGGTCCGCAGGGAGCCAATGCGCCACTGGCGGTCAAGGGACGCTTCACCATCCACACGCTGGACTCCGGCCTCTCCGGCAATTCGGCGCCCAATGGCTTCTTATCTCAGAAATTTCACCGAAATCAGATTTTTCTTGGATTCAAAAAAAAACAGACCACCAGACCGGAGCAACCATCCAGATGCCGGCGCGCAGGCGGCTCGCGTTTTGAGCGATGGAGCTCATCCCGGAGGCCTTTTTGCGACACGGTGCTGAGATGGGCGCGCTTTTAATTGCGACGAAGAACGTTTTGCGCGAAAATAGAGCTTGTCGAGCCCTGTCTTCATGCTCAGGCTCCGCGGCGATTCACCCGGCACGGAACGCTGACTGTTCGGCTCTTCGATTTCGCCAATCATGGCTCCCATTCTTTGCTCAGGCTTCTCATGTCCCAAGGTTCCCGCCGTGTCGCTCGATCGCAGCTTCTTGAGGCCGAAGCCGCTCTCCTGAAAAGATGGAAAGCCGATTTTTCGATCATGGGCGCGTTGGCCTTCAAAGACTTGGCCAGCGCAGAGCTCACGGACGAGCAGTGCGTCCGATTGCGCACGCTCGCGGTCCATCACGCCGCGCGGGTCCATGACCTGCCCTTCATGCTCGGCGCGGCTTCGGCCCAATGGCCCGACAAAAAGCAATCTGTTTCGCACCACAGTCCGGTTTCGGGCGTCTCCATTGTCGCCCAGCCTCTTTTCGGGGCGATCGAGAGCGGCTTGTCTCTGGACCAGGCTGAGGCGATTTTGCGCGCGATGGGCGACGCCCTGGTTTCCCAGCTCGCCAATGAGCCGGTTGTGGCGCCTGGGCACGACGCCGCCAACGAGCCGGAAGATGTCCGGCGCCCCCTGCTTTTGGCGTTGGAGGCGGGCGACTGCCCAAGCCTCGTTCGCCACCTCGCCGCCGAAGGCAAAAAACAGTTTTTTTGGAATGAGCCGGTCGCCGCGCGCCAAACGGCGCTTGGGCAAGCCGCGGCCTCGAGCCGCCTTGAATCCATCGACGTCCTGCTTGCGCTGGGCGCGACGCCGCTTGACGCTGTGCGCGCCGGGGACTCCGGCGTCTTCATCGCGCACCCGCCGGTTCGCGAAGCCGCCAAACACGGGCAATGGGAGGCCATGAAGCGACTGGCGCCTCTGCGCTTCATTCCTGTGGCCAACGACAAAGATCCGGCTCTCAGCGAGCGCGTCCGCATGGACGCGCCCAATCCACGGCCCCTGAGCAGCGTTGAAAACGCCAAAATTTGGCTGCACTCGGTGTCGTGCCGCGTCCGCTCCACGGCCGATGGAGAGTCCGTCGCTGACCTATTGAAAGCCGCCCGGGACGCCCTAAGCGCCCAAAACGAAATTCAAGGATCGGCGTAGAAGGCTGCGGCTTCGGCGGAGACCGTCGCCAATGAACCCACCGCTTCGGCCTCTCGCGAGCAAACTTTCGCGTCGTCCATTGGGCGGCCGGCCGCTCCCAAGCAAGCGACGGAGCGCGCCCCGACGACGGGATTTTTTGGCCGGTTGGTGGGCCGCCGCGCCAAAGAGACAGAAATTCCGACGCCCAAAGCGCCGCGGACCGTGGCGGAAACCGCTGAATTGGCTTTTTTGACGGCTTTAAGCCAGGCTGACTGGCCCTCGGGCCGAGCCGCCATCGATTTTGCGCGTGAAAATGGCCTCTCAGACCTTCGCCTTCGCCGCACGAGCCGGCCCCTGGCTTTCTTCTCCATGGCGATGGCTCTAGCCGCCCTGGACCAAGAAGGCTCGGACAACGCTCGCGCGCTCCATGATCGCCCCTTGTCGCGCACCGGCCGCATTGAGCCCCTGGCACCCTATCTTTCCCGTCCAGGCCGAGCCTCCTTCTGGCAACAGCTCCTGGCCCTTCCAGACACCGATTCGATGGGGCGCAACATTCGCGCCGGATTCTTCGAGCCGGATCCGGCCGCAGACGGCATGCGCCAGGTTCACTGGTTCGCGCTGTTCAACCAGCCTTCCGGCATCGAGGCTCTGGCGCGCGCGGGCGCGGACATCGTCTGCGACACCGCGCTGGATGACGCGCCGTCTCCAATCGCGTTGGCCGCCCGGGCCGGCTGCGTGGAGGCGATGGAGACGCTTTTTCGATTGGGCGCGCCCCTGGAAAGCGAGCGCACCAGCGTTTTGCTCTCGGCCGCAGAAAATGGCGAGGAAACGGTGTTTGAGCGCGCGGCAGAACTCCTCCTCGCGCATGATCCCCAACAAGCGCTCTGGGCCGCCGAGCGCCTGGCGGCGTGGATCGCCTCTCGCCATCAAGAAGCCCTGCCATGGGTCGCCCGCCGCGTCGAGGCCTTGCAGCTGGCCGCGATTTCTCGTCAGGCGACGCTGTCCCCAGCCGCGTTTGGCGACTCCGAAGCGCTCGCGCCGGCCCCTCGTCGCCCTTCCGCCCACCGCCTGTGACACTGGCGCGCCTCTCGCGCCCTATTGCCGAAACCGCCGAAATTCGTTGCGGCGCGAATTCTGGCTCCGCGGATATTCTCGCGGCTGAGCGCGATTCCGGAATCAAGGGGCTCTCCGGTGATTCGCCCTCGCCGCAGTCCCAACAAAAAAAGGCCGCCTGCAGCCAATCCGGGTTTCCAGGTCGCCGATTGCATGCCGAAAATCACGCCTCTTTGCCCCGATTGCGCCAGCGAGCCGTGTGTGGGAAAATGCAGTTTGTCTTCCCGCCTTTGGGCGCAAACAGTTGGATAACCCCGAGTCCCCTTCTCGCGGTGAGGCGGTGAGATTTATGAGCATAATCAAACGAATCACGAGCGCCATCAAAGCGGATATCACGGTGATTTTCAAAGCCGGATTCACCGCGAAAGACGGCGTCGGCTCCCACGCCGTGCCGCTCACGAAAGAGGAGACGGCTCGCGAGGACATTCGGTCGCAGGAAGAAGCCTCCAAAACTGCCGCCAAAGCGCTGCGCGCGGAGCTATGGCCGCAGCCTGACGCCACCCAGCCTCCGTGGTCGAAGGCGCAAGAGCAGCAGGCGCGCGACTCGGTCGTCAGGGCCTTCTCTGGCCTTTCAGAGCGACGCGGAGAACACGCGGTGATCAAGACGCTGTCTGTTTTGGCTTCTCGCGGCCCCGCGGGGCGAACCACGCATTTGCAATGGATTGACGCCGAAAGCAAAAACCGGCACTTTTTGGAGCCCTTGATCGCGCAGGCCGCGGCCGCGGGCAACGAACTGGCGTTGGACGCTTTTTTAAAAATCGGCGCCGATCCAAACGCCCAGGATCACCAGGGCCGCGCGCCGATTTGGCATGCGATGCAGGCCGCGCGGCGCGCGATACTCAACAGCTCTGTTTTTTACGACAAATCCGCCCAAGACGCGACGGCCCTCGCAGCCTTCGCCCGGACGGAAATCATCGTTCGCAGGCTTCTCTTGGCCGGCGCCGACGCAAATGGCATGGGAACGGGCATCGAACAGCGCGCCAAGCAACCCCTTCTTTTTGATGCGGCGGCTCTCGCGAGCAAGGCGCTGACCCAAACGCTGCTTGAGTTTGGGGCCCGGGCTGACGCCGTGTCGCAGGCTGGCGAGCCCCTTTTGTGCTCCTTGGCGGGCAATTCGCCCAAATGCGTCATGTTGTTTGAGTCGTTGGTCCAGGCGGGCGCGAGTTTGGAGGCCCGCGACCCAAATGGAGACACCGCCCTTCTGGCCGCGGCGCGTTGGCACAGCGTCGAGGCCGCTCGCGAATTGATGCGCCTGGGAGCCAAACAGGGTGCCGCCTCGCGCGACGGGTTGACGTGGCGAGAAGTCGCTCGCGAGGCCGCTCACGCGACGGACTCTCCCTTGCCGCGCGGCGCGCAAGCATGCGCGGAATTCATGGCGTTGATCGAGAGCCTGGAAATCCAGGAAGCGATGGCCGGCTCAGCCATTGCCCCGACCCCGAACGCCACGTCTCGTCGCGCGCCCGCTCATCGCCTTTGATCCGCTCGCCCGGCGGGTTGACGGCTCGACGAAGCCCAAACGACGCGTTTTTGGATGTGTGAACAAACAGCTGCCCCCCGCAGGACGCCTTGCTCGAAGCCCAAAGGATGAACTTGTCGGAGCGGGCTTCTTTCAGAAAACCGATTTTCAGCGCGAAAATCATGCCTTCTCATTTCCTGAACGCTTCGCGAGGGCTTTGCGCCACGGCCAACGAAGGCCTCACAATCGCGGGCTGGCCTTTTTAGCCTTGGCCTGCGCGACTTCCGCCTGCGCTGGATCGACGCCTTTCCCATTGGCCAGCGTTTGCGCCAGATCCGCCGCCTCGATCCTCGCGTGCAGCAGGGGGAATGTTTTCGCGCCGTGTTTGGCCACCGCGGCGCGGCCCGCGGCCAAAGGCGCGTGCATCTCAACCAAAGCCGACATTTCTGAATAGGCACGGTCGCCGAGCGAAACCCCGGTCGCGAACGCGCTTTTTGCCACCGCGTCGAAAATGTCGTCGCCTTGCCCACGCCCAGGGCGCGTCTTTTTCGCCGACCAATCGTTTTCTGGCAACAACAGCGCCAAGCTTTTCAATGCGTTGTTTTGTATCGCAAACATCGCGGCGCTGGCGCCCGCTTTGACGGATTTTCTTCCCGGATGCGCTTTCATCACCAAGCTCAAAACCGAAACGTGGTCATTCACCGCAGCCCAAATCAAAGCGCTCATTCCGCCTTCGTCCTCCAATCCGGCATCGTATTTTTCCATCAGGATCCGCGCGCACTCCACATTCCCGCGCGAGGCCGCCCAATGCAATGGGGTTCCCCCATCTTGATCGAGAGCGTGAATGCCTGACGACTCGGGCAGGCCTGCGAGAAATTGGACAATTTCCGCATGCCCCAACCGAGCGGCATCATGCAACACCGTGCCGCCACACGCTGCGGTCTTTGCGGAAAGATCGCATCGCTCCGACAGCGCTTGCACGCATTCAAGGTGATTTTTTTCAATGGCGATGGACAAAGCGCTTTGTTGATTGATGTTGCGAGCATCGACATCGACCCAGTCCATCAATAGCCGGACCTTTTCGGCATTTCCGGTTCCCGCGACAACATGCAAAAGCGTGCCTCCGTTAGGCCCCCGCAGGCACAAGGCCGTCAAGCCTCGCCGCTTGTGCTCCGCGAGCGCTTTCTTCAGCCACTCTTCATCGGGCATTTCAGGGCTCAAATTCGCGCGAGCCCAACCCCATCCCTCGCGCTCCATGCGCATGGCGTCCGTTTGCGCAAACTCGGCGACAGGATGCAACGGGCGGCCAAAAAAGCAGCCAGCCCATTCTCGCGCGTCATTTTTCTCTGGATTCATGGCAAAAAGTTGTTTTCGTTGCGAAGGGCTAGGTGTTAAGCAAAAACAAAGTTGTATATGGAAAAAAGTTGTATAGTGCCGCGCCCCCCTACGGAACGGGGCTCTCACCCTTCGTGGCGGTCTGAGGTCAACGACTTTGGTTTTGCCATCCTCGAAGGCCAGTCAATCTGGCCTGGCAAAGTGAAGGGCACCGGTTGCGCTGTCGCTGAACGGTTTTCCCAAGCTTCGTCAAATGCCTCGAACCATCGACCATCGACAAGCGAACCGACAATCGAGTCCTCGTATTCGGCCCAGCCCATCTTCACGGTGTTGAGCGTGAGAGATCCAAACGGCGAGCGACGCACAAACAGTCGATATGCGTCCTGACATGCCTGCTCGCCACGGACCCACGCGTCCAAAGAGCCGGGGCCGGTCGCCCACCAGGCCTCCGGGCGTGTGCCCTTTGTGTGAAGCACACGCTGACGAATCGCGGCGCCTTCGCTCCCGAACACCCCGTCGGCAACGACTAGCAATACGTGGCGCATCCTGAACCCGGATGACTGGATCGCCGCCTCAATGCACTCGACTTGTGCGCTCGGCAGGTTGTCGTAGGACTCATACCACCGATCGACCAGCACGACGTTCGCGTCGGACCGCATCCACCGATCGATGGTCGCGAGCGCATGGTCGACAATGTTCTGATGGACGACCGGATCTGCACAGCCTGTCTCGATGTTCAGGCGATCGAGTTCGCGGCTAAATGCACGGTCACTCTGTCGCTGGTCATCCGGTGTATGGGGGTCGTAGTCAATCGTGCCAATAACCTTGCCGCCTTGCTTCGCAACACGCGCGGCGAGCCGGCTCGAAAGAGTCGACTTCCCCGCGCCGCAAATACCGACGAAATGCACGATATCCCGCGCTTTGGGCCAAAGTTCAGCTTCGGTTAATTTTGCTGGAATGTCCATCTACCTGCCCGTGTTCAATTCAATTCAATTCAACTCAATTCAATTCAGGGTCCGCTTTTCGCCGCTTTTCTCTTGAGAATCAATGAGACCACTATGCCACCGAGTCGCAACACGACCGGCTGAGACGGGAAAATGCTGATGTTTCAATGGTAGCGCTATGCAACTTTATTTTTACTCAACACGAGGAGCCATAGGGCGCAGGAGGCTGTCCGCAAAAAATGCGCCCTAACCGCCCTCCGCGCCGCCATTTTGCGATTCCATCAGTATATCGCGACGCTGGATCGATCGCAATGGCATCGGCCGGAGTGGCAGCGGCCGAAGAGGCTTTTGCCATGGGTGTCCGGATGGTTGAGCGGATGGGGGGTTTGGAACTCTCGGCTGTGGATGCCGATCGCCATCACCGTGTGGCGGACGCCGAATTCGGGTTCATTGAAAAAACCACATGCATGCCCGATTTTGACGGCTTGGCGCACGCCGCGTTCGCGTTCAGAGTAAAATGTCTTTGCTCCCGGGCTTTCTTTGCCGCGACCCGGGCAACGCTCACCGCATCTCGATCACTGGGTTGCATTGCGTTTTCCTGTTGGCAAGCCTGGGCAATTTCTTCTTTGGAGTTTTTCATGCGCTCTTTCCAACCCGTCCTCTCCCTTTTTCGCGGTTCGTTTCTCGCCATGAGCGCGCTGGCTGTTTTGGCGATGTCGGCTTCATTCAATGCACAAGCGCAAGAGGCTTTCGAGCCGGAAGCGACGTTTGAGACGGGTTTCTCCTCGCATGTTGACGGCTCCGAGCAAACTGCCTTGGCCGTGGTTCTTCGGGCCATCGCTGGCGCGCAAATTGAGATCGGCGTGGCCGCCTATGAATTCACCAGCGCTCCGATCGCCAGGGCCCTGGTCGCGGCCCACAACCGCGGCGTGAACGTGTATGTCATTGCCGACGCCAAGGAAAACTCTCGCGGATACACCAAAATCCCGTATTTGGAGCAAAATCGCATTCCTGTGCGACTCGCTGCGTCGTATGATATTTTCCACAACAAATTCATGCTCATCGACAATCAGACGGTTGAGACAGGCTCCTTCAACTACACCGCGGGCGCGGTAGACCGGAATGCTGAAAACGCTCTTGTGATTCGGAACAGTCCCCGGCTTTTCGCGCATTACGCAGCCATTTGGACGCATCTTTGGACGGAGGCCGGCCAGCGATAGGGATTGGCCATGAGCGCGTTATATCCAGCCCCGCCGCCCTCATCAAAAGCCCTTGGCAGCGCCAAAGGCTTTTTTTCTCAGTTTCGCTCGGTGCAACGATGCCCAATCCAAATCCATTTGCGCCTTTTATCGCATTGAAATAGCCCCGGATGCTCGCCCAGAGCGTCGTTCTTTCTTTTCCTTGCTTTTCGTGGAACCTTCCGCTCCGCCTTCGTCCAAGCCTGAGAAGGTTTATTTATTATTATCACAACCGTCGTCTTGGCGATTTTGCCTCGTCGTTCTCTGAGCGTTCTCTCTCAGGGCCGTTTGGCGTGCTTGCCTCCATTTTTGCGGAAAGCCCCGTTCCCGTTTCCATGCTTTGTTTCAAATCAAAGGCCTCAATTCTCGCAAACAGCGCGGGCAGGTTCGTCGCTCCGTATTTCTGGATCGCCGCGCGAGCCGCTTTGACCGGCGCCTCCGCCTGCAACAATGCCAAGCACTGGGCCTTTTCCTTTTTCGCGCCCGAACGGCTCAAGGCCATTGCCCAAATGCTTATCCCTTCGACAGTATCTTCCCAGTTGAATTCTGGCAGAAAGAAGGCCAGGCATCGCGGCGCCGCCGCCGTTGTCGCGAACAGCGCCGCTGAAATCGTTTCTTCTTTGGGCGCGCCTCGCCCCGCTCCCAGCTCGTGAGTCAACGGCAACAAGAGTTGCACAACCTCCAAACAATCCTCTTCCATAGCCAGCGTCAACGCAGTGTCATTGAAAATGTTTCTTGCGCTCACATCGCTCCGGCCAAGCAAAAACCGAGCGCACTTCACACTCGAATACGCCGCCGCCACATGCAAAACGGTCTCTTTGTAGGGGTTGGACACCGGCAGCGGCCCCAGGCTCGCCAAGTGCTCCAGCCCCGCCAGAAAATCTTTCATGGCCGCCACGTGCGCCGCGCTGTAGCCTTCACGGTTCCTTGCGTTCATATCCGATTTTTGCGCGAGAATCTTCACGCTTTCCAGGTGGCCGCCTCGCGCGGCCTGCATCAACGCGGTGTTTCCCACCACATCTCGCTCTTCTGGGTCCTCCCAATCGACCAAAAGCGCCACGATTTCGGAATGTCCATTCTCCGCCGCGTCGAGAAGAAGCGTGCGCGCGCTCGGCGTCTCTTTGGCCAGGCGATTCGCGCCCAACGCCGACAAGCCCGCGAGGGCTTTCGCCAGCCCGGCGGCATCGGCCTCGCGCGCCGCTCGCTTCGTCTCTTCCAGCAAGGCGCAAAGCACGGGCCCGTCGTCTTTCATGGCCGTGGTGGATTTTTCTTCGCTCACAATCGACGCTCTTTTTTGGTCTGCCGACTCTTGTCTTCCGCGCGGGATTGCGCGATTTCGGGTGTGACTGCGCCCCCGCTTGCTTCTGACAGGCTTTGCGCCAAGTCAAACGCCTCGACTCTCGCAAACAGCGCGGGCAAGTTTGATTCTCCGCATCGCTGGATCGCCTCGCGCCCGATGTCCAAGGGCGCCGCCGCTTGCAGCAGCGCCAAACACCGCGCTCTCTCTTCCACCCGGCCTCCGACGCCAAAGCCTGTCTCCCAAATGGCTCTCCCCTCCACGGGATTCGCCCAGTCGAACTCTTGCATAAAAAACGCAAGGCACTCTGGCGAGCCCGCCGCGGCCGCGGCATACGCCATCGACACCGCCTCCACCCTGCTGCCCACGGTGCGCGCCACGGGCGGGTTCGACACCGGAGACACCAGTCGAGCCATTTCCAGACAATCATTGTCGAGGGCGAGCATCAGCGCGGCGTTTCCGAACACGTTTTTGGCCTTCGGGTCGCAATGGCCGCCCTCAATCAAAAACCGCGCGCAATTGAGGCTCGATCTGTCGGCCGCCGCATGCAGGACGGTGTCCAGGGTGGTGGCGGAAACAGGCAAAGGCCCCAGGCCCACAAAAAATTCAAGAACCTTGATCTGGTCTTCGCAAGCCGCCAGATGCGCCGCCGTGTATCCTTGATGGTTGCGCGCTTCGCAATTCGATTTTGGAGCCAACAACTTCACGGCCTCCAAAGCCCCCCGGCGCGCCGCGAGCATCAGGGCGGTGTTGCCCATCGCATCGCGCTCGTCAGGGTCCTGCCAGTCGAGCAGAAGCGACACCGCCTTTGCAGGCCCGCTTTGGGCCGCGGCGCGCAAAAGCCCGCGCACGGGCTCTCCGTTTCGCTCCAGGCGACGCACTCCGAGTTTTGTGAGCGCTTGAAGCGCGGCTTCCAGTTCGGGCATGTCTTGGCGGCCGGCCGCAATGGTCGCGGCCACTGTCAGGGCGTCGATTTCTTGCGAAATCGGCGCACCGACGACAAAGCCTAAGCCCGCCCTTTCATCGGTTTTTGCGCTCTCTGGAAAATCTGCGTTTTCGCGCGCGCCCCCACGGTCCTTGGCGTCAGGGCTCATAGCCGGCGCTCCTTTTTGGGCCTTGGCGTCGCGGGGGCGAGCTTGGGAGCCTTGGCGATTTTGCCCGCCGTCATTTCCGCTCGCAATTCATGCTCCTCCACGCGAGCGAACAGCAGCGGAAGAACGTCGGCTCCGTGCCTTTCCAAAACCGAGCGAGCCAGGCTCAAGGGGGCCGCCTCTTGCAACAGAGACAAACACTGGCTTTTTTGGGCGGCTGGCGCGGACGATCTCAAGGCCAAACCCCAAACATCATGGTTTTCTCCCCCGCCCCCTTCGCCGCGCCAACGCCAATCGAACGCGGGCAGAAACAAAGGCAAACAAGCCGTCGCGCCCACAAACGCGGCGTAAGCCGCGATCCTCTCTGGCGAACCCAGCTGCGAGGCGCCCCCCTTTCCCAAGCCATGCCCTGCGCGGCCTGCGATTTTTTCGGCCACGTCTCTCCAATTCTCCTGAATGGACAGCGCCAAAGCCGTCCAACCGCCCGCTTTTTCATGCGCCAGATCGCATTCATCCGCCAAGAACAATGCGCATTCTTTTTCCCTGATTGCAATTGCCAAACAAAGCAGCGTTCCGCCATCAGCAGCCAAAGGCAAGGGAGCCAACGAGGCCAGATGCCTCAAAACCTCCAAATTACCCCCGTCCAAGGCGAACTCCGCGGCGCTCTGGCCGTATTTGTCGCGCATCGAATGGATGTTTTCGGCCGGACCTCCCGCGGAGTCGGAGTCTTGCTTTTTCTCTTGCTCCGCCAAAAATCGAACGATCTCGAGATGCCCATCCCTTGCGGCGAACATCAAGGCGCTCCGGTGAAACTTGTCAATGACGGACACATCTTCCCAATCCGCCAGCAGTTGGACCATCTCCAACTGACCGCGCCGCGCCGCTTCATGGATCAGCCGGCGATCGCCTATCCACTGGGGCAATCTCGTTCCGCCCTTCTCGCGAAACGCCTCCAAAAGAGCCTTCATCCTTTGCTGATCGCCCTGTTCAATCGTTTTCGCCAGCGCATCCATCGGCGCGGCCGCTGTTTGCCTCGGCATGGCTCAAATCCTCGTTTTGTGTGGCTTTTTTGGGGCGCCCGGCTCGCTCGTCGTTTCCCCATCATCCCTTGAACGCTCGCCCTCGCGCAGCCCATTTTCCAGCTCCGCGGCCTCGACGCGGGCCGCAAGAATCGGATAAACCTCGCCCCCGTGCTTCTTCAACGCTTTTCGACCAATGTCCAACGGAACTGCCGCGGCCAGCGCGGCTCGGCATTTCCGGGCGTTATCGCTGTGATCCCCGTCGTGCTCCATCAGCCCAAAGACATCCAGTTCCCCATCTGGCGTGGGAAATCCGGCATCCCACGAAAACCCTGACAGAAAGAGCGCCAGGCATTTTTCAGCGCGGTTATTCACTGCATGAAACACTTTGGCCGCGTTCCTCATTTTCATATTCTCCCACGCGCTTCCCATTCCCGACACGCGGGACAGCGCGAGAGCGATGTCGGGCAAATCTTTTTCGATCGCTTTGCACAGGGCTGTTTCACCGTAAGCGTTTTCTTCATTGGGGTCGCAGCGGCTCATGAGAAATTTTGCGCATTTTTCAGCTTTTGCTTCGATGGCCGATTGCAAGGGGGTCAGATTGAATGCATTTTCCGCAGGGAATCCGTCCAATCTTTCCAGAAACTCCACCACATGCAAATGGTCGCCGGCGAAAGCCGCGTTCGGCGGCCATCATCAGGGCCGTGGCTTCGTTGACGTCGCGCGCGTTCACCCCGCATGCGTTGAGCAATGCCCTGACGCTTTCCTCCGAGCCAGACATCGCCGCAGCCATCAATGGCGTTCGCCCGCGATCATCTCGCAAGTCGACGAAAAAAACGCGCAATTCAGAAAGATCGCCAAGAGCCTTTTTCACGCCTGCGGCGTCTCCAAGCTCAGCGGCCTTTTCAAGGGCCTTCTCCGCGCGCAGAATGCTTTTTCGCTCTTTTGTCTTCTCTGATTCGGGGGCTTTTTGAGTCATTTTTTCGCTCTTTTCGCTTTTTTCTCTTTTCGTCGCCTCGCTGATCGCGCGCGATCAGCGAGGCTTCTGAATTGGGACGCCCTCCGGACTCCGGCCGCTTGCTTTGCCGGCATGACGGCGCGAGAACACTCCCCGACTTTGGCCAGCGCGAAATTCCGAACGCCTAGCGCTTATTTTACCATCCAATTCGAGCGGGAGAGCCGTTTGTGTGGTTTCATAGTCGCGGGATGCTTTTTCGGGGAGAATGCTCGTTTTCGCCACTCTCGCCGCCATTTTCCTTTCTTTTCTTTCCGTTCCCGGATTGGGCGTCGGCCACCGTTTGGGCAAGCTCCGCGGCCTCAATCCGCGCCAAAAGCTCCGGATAATCCTTTCCCAGCCCTCGCTCGACCACTGCGCGGCCAATTTCCAAGGGCACGGCGCCCGCCAGCAACGCGCAGCACGCCCGTTTCTTTTCCGGTTCTGCGGAGCTGCTCGCCATCCAGGCAAAAATGTCTTTCGCGCCCTCCGCGTCCGCGACCTTGATGGCCGTGAGCCAATCCTCGCGCGACGCCATCGCGGGCAAAAACAACGCCAAGCATTTTTCGGCGCCGAATCTCGCGGATTGAAACACATTTTCCCATTTCGCGCCTTCCCGGAAAAACGCTCTGGATCCAACCCCCGACACGCGCGCAAGGACTTCTGCGATTTCCGGCATGTCTCGCTCTATCGCCATTCCGAGCGCCGTTTCTCCGTGGCTGTTTTCGTCCTCCGGATCGCAATGGTCGATTAAAAAAACCGCGCATTTGGAGGCGCCCGCGCTGACCGCCGCCAGCAGTGGCGTTTCTCTGAACGAATTTCGATTCGTCAATCCGTTCATGCCCGCCAAAAACTCCACCACCGGCAGGTGATCCCCCGTGAAAGCCGCGAACAACGCGGTGTCTCCCAGGATGTCCGCGGCCAGCACATTGCTCTTTTCCGCGAGCGTTTTGACCATTTCGAGATCCCCGCGCTCCGCCGCGATCATCAAAGCCGTTTGTTTTTTGTAATCCGTTCCGTTGGGGTCGCATGCGCCAATCAACGCCCGCACCGTGTCGAGAGAGCCTGATCGCGCGGCCAGCATCAAAGGCGTTCGCCCTCGGGCGTCTTGGAGGCCACTCACCCAAAAGCCGCCATCGCCCAAAGCCCGAAAACAATCCAACGCTTTTTGCGCGCCCATTGCGTCCCCGGCCTCCGCCGCGCGCTCCAAGGCCTGCGCCGCTTGGTCCATGGGCCACGGCCCAACCCCTTTTTTGGCAATCTCGTCTTTTTCCATGGTTTTCTCCGCGCGCCCTAAATTCTTGGCCGGCTTGGCCCTGGCGCGCGCGGCTCGCCCTCTTCGTTCGTCGTTTTGGCCGCCTCGCATTCAAGCGCCAGCTCAGCGGCCAACTCTTCGGCTGCGCCGCGGGCGGCCAGCAGGGGGAACATTTGCGCGCCGTGTTTGGACAACGCGTCCCAGCCCGCGCTCATGGGAGCGGCTGCTTCAACGATGGGGCTCAATTTCGCTCGCCATTCAGCGCCGCGAGCCGCCACATAATCGAAAATGTCGTTTCCGAGTTTGTCGGACACTTGCCAGTCATGTTTTGTGAGCAACAAGGGCAAGCACTCGCAAGCGCAAAGATGCGTCGCCTCCATCGCCGCCGTTCGGCCCAACGGGCCATTCACGCAGGACGCGCCGGCGTCCAGCAGGGCTTTGAGCACTCGGGGCTTGTCGTTGTGAAGCGCGCACCCCAGGGCATTTTGCCCACTGTCGTCGCGGGCGTTGGCGTCGGAAACCGCCAACAAGGCCCTCACCACGTCCTCGTCGCTCCACTCCGCAGCCACGTGCAGGGCTATTTTTCTGGTTAACTCTTCTTTTTGGGCTGGATCGCAAACGCTGGCCAAAAAAGCCACGATCTCAGCGTTTCCCATGCGCGCGGCGTGATGCAGTATTGGGGCGCCCACGCCCAGCATTCCCGGATCTTCTTTGCCCACCACGGCTCGCAAGTCCGCTCGCTCCGCCAGCAGCTTCACGCACTCCAAAGACCCCGCTCTCACGGCCTCCAAAAGGGCTGTGCGGCCTCTTGCGTCCTGCGCGTCGACATTGTGCCAATCCAGCAACAACCTCACGGCCGGCGCATCGCCCTCGGCCGCGGCCACCGCCAAGAGAGACCCGGCGGCGATGCCCCCGATCATGCCCAACTTGGCCAACCCGCGGCGCTTTTGCTCCGCCAGGGCCTTTTCCAGCCACGCGGCGTCATCCGTTTCATCGCTCAGACACGCCTCTGCCCAAGCCCAGCCTTCGCGCTCGGCGATGGCTTCCGCGTCTCTTTGTTCGTCCGACAAGAATTGGGTCGCCTGTCGCTCGGCGGCTGATCTGACACGGGTCGAAGCGGTGCTTTTTGAGCCAGGCATGGGGACGATCTCAAAGAGGGGGGCAACGGAAGAGGAAGCGGCCGCGCGCGGACTTTGACAAAGCTGTGTCTGACGCGCTTTTGTCTTTGTCTCCGGCGTCTCTGACTCCGCCGATGCCTCCATTATACCTTTTCTTCGCCTCTTTTCACAACATCGGCCAGATAGGTGAAAACCTGCTTTCTAGTTCCAGATGCGGAAACGCCCCCAGCGCAGTGAGACGTGTCGGCATTGCCTCGGAGGGCGACGAGGCCCGTCTGCTTGGCAGTTCGTCGCCTTTTTTCACGCAAAGCGCGCAATGCCGCCGATTGGCTTGCGCAAGTCTCCTGGTTGCCTGAAAATGAGTGCGTTGCGAGGCGTTTTTTCTTGAACACACTCGCCAGAAACAAAAGCGACGCCCCAACCACGCACGAGACACTCCATGGCTGAACAATCCAAAATCTGGACAAAAGAACGCGTCATTTGCGGCATGGCCGCTTTCGCCGCCCTGGCTTCGATCTACGCCGGCGTGGAGGCCAACCACCTCGCGGCGAGCGAACAAGAAGCAATCGAGCGCCAATGGCCTGGCCTCTGGGGCACTCCGGCCGTCGTCAATGACGGATGGACGGCCTCGAATGGCGACGGGGCCAATCCGCCGCAATGGATTGGCATGGAGGATTCTGGGCGCGCGACGGCGCTCGCCATTCTGGCGCCCGGCCCGGGCGGGGCTGTCTCTGGCAACACGTGGGGCGGCTTTCGCGTGGGCGCGGTCGGCCAGCCTGTGGAAATAGATGTTCAGGGCCAAATCGCAAACACGCCCGCGCGGACCAAACACTGGGACACCGATGGTTTGGTCTGGAATCCCGGGCTTAAAATGCTCACTCACGTGACCAATCACCACGCCGCGTTCATCCCGGCGCAGGATTTTCAAGCCGCGGGCGTGACGGGCGAGCTTATTTCGAACGTGAACAAAAATGCCGCCCAGCAACTCTCCAAAAATCCGGATGACCAGCCGGACTCCACGCTCTTGGCGCGCGCGGCTGATATTCCGCTTGTTGCGGATGGCGAACAGAACCCCGCCTTTGACGAAGCGCCCCCCTTGGGCCGAGTCGCGGCCCCGGCCATCGTGGGCGACGCGCAGGTGGTGTGGGCTTACGCCCAAAAATTCCAATCCAATGAAAATGGCCGTTGGGACGTGGTTGTTCGCTCCGGATATGCTCCTCTCGCCGCCGTCACGGCTTTTCAGGCGCTTGATCGGAAAAGCGATCTTTTGAACGACACGGCACCCGCTCTATTCCTGCTTGGCGCGATTTTCTCGATTTCCTCTTTGGTCGCTTTTGCCGTGGGCCAGGCGTTTAGCCCGAAAAAAATTGACCGCCAACGCAGCAAAATCCAGGAACGCCTTGAGGCCCAGCGCGCGCAAAACGCCCTTGCGCCACAAAACGCCGGCGACGGCGACGGACTCTCCGACAACCAACGCGGACAACTCTCCGACCTTGAACGCCTTCGTCCCAGGCGTTTGCCAGGACGCCACTGAGCGGTGAGCCAATCCCCAACCCCAAGTTCTTTGACCGCGATTCAATTCCGTTGTTTTTCGCAAACGGCCTCCAATTGCCTTGCGCAACCGCCTGGTTTGCCCGAAAATAAAGACTGACTCGGCGGTTGTCCCTGAACACCGCCACCCCGATTCGAGGCTCTCCATGCATCCGACACAAAAATCCCTGGTGAAAAGCCGCGCGGTTTGCGCCATGGCCGCCTTTGCCGCGCTGGCCTCCATCTACGCCGGCGTGGAGCTGAAACACGCGACCGACCGGCAGCAAGAAAGCCTTGAGCGCCAGTGGCCCGGCATCGAATGGACGCCCGTGGTCGTCAAGGACGGCTGGCATGAGTCGAGCGGCAACGGGGCCAATCCGCCGCAGTGGATCGGCATGGAGGACTCTGGACGCTGGACCGCCGTGGCGATTGAGGGCCCCGGCCCCGGAGAGTCCGTTTCCGCCAACGTTTGGAGCGGCGTTCGGGTTGGGAAAGTCGGCCAAGCCGTGGAAATCGACGTCCAGGGCCAAATCGCGGCCACGCCCGCCATGAGCCGTCATTGGAGCACGTATGACATGACCGGCTGGAACGCGCAGACCAACTCGGCCACTTACCAAACCAACTACCACACTGAATTCGTCCCCGCCAGCGGTTTTCGCGCTGCCGACGTGAGCGGCTCGCTCATCTCGAACGTCAACAAGGACGCCGCGCAACGGCTTTCCCAAAACCCAGAAGACCAACCGGGCTCCGCGCTTTTGGCGCGCGCCAATGACCTGCCGCGCGTCGCGGCCGGAGAATTTGAACCCGGAGCTCGCCGCCGCGCCCCCCATGGCGCGCATCGTGGCTCCCGCCATTGTGGGCGACGCGCAGGTGGTGTGGGCTTATGCCCAAAAAATGCGCGCCAACGAAGACGGGCGCCCCGAGGTGGTCATCCGTTCCGGATATGCCCCGCTTGCCGCAATCAACGCCTTTCACGCCGCTGACCGGAAAAACGACCTCTTGGGCGGCGGCATGGCGTTGTTGTTCACAATTGGCGCTCTTTCTTCCGTCATCACCCTGTTTGCGTTTTTCACGCAAAGGGAGCTCACTGGGGAAGTCCGCGACTTGAAGCGCAGGCTTGAGGCCCAACGCGCGAAAAGCGCCGCTCCTAAATCGACTCCGAGCACTCGCAACGATCCGGGGCGCTGGGTTTGATCGTCCAATGGAGTTGAATCCGCTTGCGCAACGGAATGCAAACGTTCGCCAATTGGCGTATCATGAGGGATCCGACGCCAACTCTTGCGATTGCTCGCTGCCATGATTTCCTCCACCGCCAAAACGATTGCCGCATGGTTGCGAAGGCATTGCTCTCGGGCGATCAAGCCATTGCGCGCGCTAACCTCGCCAACATCACGCGGCCTTCATCGGGGCGGGCCGCCCCCTGTCTATTCGGGCGCGTGGAAAAATCGTGGATCGAAAGAAATCCTTCTCCGGTTTTTGTCTTTGGACGAAAAGCGCTGGGGAGCGGCCAGGAAACGGCGTTGGATATCCACGGCCCTGGTTGTTTTCGCTCATCTTGAGGACTGTGGCGAGGATATGAGCAACGGATACTTTGCCGTTTTTTATCGACGCGGCCGCTTCTGGTGCGCCAGTGGGCGCGGCCCCGGATTGGACAATTATCCCGGTTCTGAACACGCGCTCTTTTCACCTTCCCCGACCACGCCAGAAAAATTGGCCGCCAGAGTCAAGCTCTGGCAAGCTCCTGAATGGATTGGTTTTTCAGGGCACATGCTCGCCGCGGTGGAGCAGTGGGAGCTGGCGATGGAACTGGCCAAAAACCGCTCCTAAACCCAGGACGAGAGCCCTCACTCCAGCCGCCCCGGCCAGGACGTCTGAGTTCCTGACCGTCCCCGCCAAAGTTCTCGCGCTGCGGATGCGAAAACTTCGGAGCGTTGCCAATTCGCGTTGAATTTCGCGCCCAGCCCTCAGAGCCGCATTGCGTTGCGTGGCTTTTTCTCTTCGCTTATTCCTTCATCCTCGCTCACGCCGCCACCGATGGCTGCATGCGCCCCCTGCGCCGCTTCGGCAAGCTCTTGCGCTCTATTCGGGCCAGATCTCCGCCCTTGTCCTTTGCGTCGCGAGCATCAACGCCGTTCTTCCGACGCGATTTTTCGCTTTTGCGTCGCTCAATGGAAGCAACAACCTCAAAATTGCTTCACTATCTGGAAGCGCCGCCCCTGCCGCCGCCATAAGCGGTCAGCCCATTTTCATCGGCGTGGCGAGGATCGGCTCCGCAAGCCAAAAGACCTTCGGCCAATTGCTGATGCGGCCGAATTTGATCAGATTTTGCCGAGCGCAGACCCCGTCCTTCAGGGCGGGGAAAAGCGAGGCGCGCGAATCGGAAAAAAGAAGCGAAAAGCTGCGAAAAAGCTTGCCAAACGGCTTGGTCCATGGCATAACCCAGCCCGCCCTTTCTCACATTGTTTTTCACGCCTTTGCTCTCGCCGCCCCATGTCCAAGCCCGCCCGAAAAACCGTCCAAGACGAGCACCGCGAGGCCCGCAAAGCCACGCGCAAGGGGACGGTCGAGCGGCGCAAATCGATGCGGCCGAAAGCCTTCGCGTTCCAAATCGACGCGAGCAAGCTGTCTGAGAAGCGGGCGGCGTGGCTGCAAGGACTCCGGGACGAAGCGCGATGGCTTTACAACCATCTGGTCGAGTGGAGCTCCAAGTCCTTCATGGACGATTTCGGCTTCACGGTTCACCCGAACAATTTGTTCGAATGGGACCACAAGACGCGCGACATCGAGGTCCTGGAATGGGTCGATGGCCAACGCGGCGAGCGCCTGCCTTATTCGTTGAAACATCTGGGCTCGCACATGATCCAGGACATCGCCGAGCGGATGAAGCGTGGGCTCAAGTCGATGGCCGCCAAGCGAGCCGCCAACCCAGGCTCCAAATTTGGCTCGCTGAAATTCAAAACCTGCGTCAACATCCCGTTGCGAGAGCTGGGCAACACCTTTCGTGTCCAGCGCGGGGCGGGCCGCCTGAGCCGGCTGC
>Ga0209888_1000478_pt1 | contig 19724 bp, 11 predicted proteins | sample OrgsoiDNA_201059_FD_185807 | JGI IMG/M metagenome (GOLD analysis project Ga0209888, IMG submission 185807) | Permafrost soil microbial communities from the Arctic, to analyse light accelerated degradation of dissolved organic matter (DOM) -... | ecosystem: Environmental > Terrestrial > Soil >...
CTTGTCGGTTCGCAACGCCAGCTTGCGCTGGTTTTTCAAGCGCCGAAAATATCGCTCCACGACATTCCTTCGCCGATAAATCGCTGGATCATGAGCGACGGGGACTCGGCGGTTTTTCTTCGAGGGGATGACCGGAACCGCGCCCAAAGCGGATATCTTCTCGCGAAGGGCGTTGGAATCATAGGCGCGGTCGGCGCAAACCGCGCGGGGCCTAAACAGGGCGGATTCACGCAAGAGCCAGGGAGCCAGCGGCGCGTCGCCTTTTGCGCCAGGCGTGGCGGCGACCGCCAGCAACCGGCCGTTTTCCAAGACCGCGGCGTGGATTTTGGCCGTCAGGCCGCCCGCGGAGCGCCCCAGAGCTTGGCGTTGCTGGGATCGCGCGTGGCCTTGCCTGTTTTTTCGGGCTCCGGCGGCGCACGGGGCGGCCTTGGCCGACATGGAGTCCAGGCAAGCCAAATCCACGGCCTCGATCGGACCCAACCCGCGCGAGCTTTTGCCAAAGGCCTTTGCGGGCCCAGCGCAAAAAACGGGCATGGGCCGCGCGCCAGCCGCCCAGGGAGGGCGGCAAATCGCGCCAAGGCGCGCCGGTTTTGAGCATCCACAAAACGGCATGAAGAAAACGTCGATCGTCGGCGCCGGGCCGGCCGCGAGGGTCCCGCAGCGCCCGAAGGGCGCGCTCCACGCGCCGCCAGCGCGCGTCGTCCAAGGCGCTCCGGCGCGCGGGCAAAGCGCCGGCGGCGCCTGCGGCGACAACGACGGCGCGCGCCTCAAAAGAATCAGAAAATAAGGAGAAAACCTTGAAAACCGCGTCGGCCAGCGCGCAAAAAATGGCTGTCCCCGCAGTGTCCTTGGCTTCCCTTCTCAACGCATCCAAGCCCCAACAGCCGACCACAGAGGGCAGTCCTCCGGCGAAAACGGGCGAAATGGAATCGAAGGGAAAAACCAAGGCCAAGGGCCTGGGCGCGCGGGGGCAAGGCCCCAAGCGGCACGTCTACACGACCCCCGCGGCGGCGGAAGGCTGGCGGCAAATCCACTCGGACGGCAACGGGGCCTACAACGCCCTGCGCAAGGCGTGCCCGGCGTTCCAATGGAGCGCGGAGCTCAGCCCGCGCCATGAGTTGTTTTGGGTGAGCCCCTGGAAAGGCCTCTCCCGCATGCGCTTGAAGAACAAAGCGCCCGTCTGAGCATTTCGGACTTTTTGAGCCGCGGGTGGCAGCGCGCGCGATTTAGTGAATTTATTCACACTGCCTAATCTCCCCCGCCGAGCCTTGTTCGGGCTACAATTGGAAAACGACGCCCTTGCGGCTTCCCGCTCCTTTTTTTTGCCTTCTCCAATGGTCCGTGACTTTCTGCCCCGTGAAACGCCCCTTGCGCCTGCGCCGATCGAACGCATGCTGGGCGAACCCGACGACGCTTGGCGAGCCCGCGAACGCCTGATTTGGCATCCGGCGGGCGTCCAGGCGCGTCACGCGCTTTGGGACGCTTTGCGCCGCGCCAATCCCTCGCTTTTCGCTCAAGAGAAACGCCGAGCGATGGCTTTGGGCGTGTGGCCCATGGCCCAGCGAGACGCCAGCTGGGTCGCGGAGGCTTTTTTGGACGGCATGCACGGCAACCGCCAGAGCGAAACCACTTGCAGGGCCTTGCGCGCGCGAGCGTTGGCGTTTGAGGCCGCGGGCTTCGCGTGGCGCGACTTGGCCCCGCGCGTGGCGGCCGAAGCCGCTGAGCGCATGTTGATCGCCCTGGAGATGGGCGATATTCGCTGGGCTCGCTCCGACGAGACGCTTGCGCGCGGAGAAGGCGCCTCCCGCATTCCGGAGCCCGACAACGTCGTCGATTGGGCCGCCGTGGCATTGCGCTTTGTCGCCCTTCCCATGGGGGTGCATGCGTGCGAGGAAGCTCTCTTCTTCAAAAAGGAGCCCCCTTCCGCTTTGAGCTTCGAAATATCCGACCGGTTGTTGGAGGCTTTTTTGCGGGCTGACAAAGCTTTTCGCAAAGCGCAGCCCCGAAAAACGGCCAAATCCGCTTGGTCGCGCGAGTCTTTTCAAGTCGCGTCAAGGATGGCGGTGATGATTGGGCGCGAACCTTCGGACCCCGCGGCCTTTGAGCCAGTCGGCGTTCCGACTGCGGATGAGTTCCACGCCTTGGCCAAGGCCGCCTTGGAGCGCTCTGAGCTTGCGCGCGTGGTGAAAAAGGCAGAAAAGACCAAACGCGCGCGCAGCCAATTCGCCGGCGCGCCTTCGTTTTCCGCGGCGGCGCGACGCTTATGACGGCCAAAGCCCCCCTTCTCCTTCGGAGGCGCGCATGCTGAATCCATTTGAGCCCGCGGCGCTCGCGGCTTTGGCCCTAGACGACGCTGAGGCGATTTCAGGGCTTTTGGCCCAAGGGCTCTCGCCCTTCATGGGTTTGCCGACCCGCAATTTCAACACCCCGTTGCTTGAAGCGGCGCGAATAGGCGCGTTGAATTGCTTGCGCGCCCTTGTCCCGCATTCGGATATCGCCGACTCGGAGGCTCACAGCGGGCGCGACGCGCTGAGCTTGGCGATCCTTGGCGATCACGTCGAGTGCGTCCGCTTTTTGGCTCCCCTCGCGAATATGAACCATGTGCCCCTTTACCAGGGCGTTTCGGCCTTGGAGCTCGCGGTGTGCGCGGGATCGCTCTCTCTGGCTGAAATTTTGGTTTCATGCGGCGCGCACTCAGGGCAATTGAGCGAGCATGGCATTCATCTTTTTTTCTCGGCCATTCGCTCTGATGACTGGCCGCGAGCGGCCTTTTTGCGAGAACTGCGCCGCGCCGCGGGAGAGCATTCGGCGCTGAATGACCGCGACGCGCTGTTTTTGGCGGCCGAGCAATCCACGACGGATTGCCTGCAGGGCTTTCTTCTGTCGTTGCCCGCGACCACCTTGGGCCCGCAAGGCGACACTCTTTTGGCGCATGCGGTTCGCCATGGCTGCCAAGCGAGCGAGCGCGCGCTCTTGCCCTTGATGGATCCGCGCCAGAAAAACGCTCACGGGCAAAGCGCCCTGGATGTTTTGATGGCCGCGAGCGCTGATGCGGTGAAAGCCTGCGGCGACGATTTGGCGCCTTTTTTGCCGCGAGAGAGCGCCCTTGATCTGTTGCGCCAGCACGGCCGCGAAGCCATGCCGCGATTCGCGGCGACGGTCGAGCGCGACGCTTTGGCCCAAGAAACGGCGCGAAGCGCGCAAGCCGCTTTTGAAAAAACGTTCGCGGCTGGCGCGACGCCCTCGCCGGATAGGCCAGCAGCGGCCGGCGCGCTGCGCCTGTGACCCATTCTCCGATTTTTTAATCCAACTCCGCCATGGCCCGAGCCCGCCCCAACGCCCATTCAAGCGCTACGCCCGCCAGCGCGCCGACTGGCGCCGACCCCATGCGCGCCTTGGCGGCTGGGCCGTTGGCCAATCAACTGATCGCGGCGAATTTGTCCTCCCATTTGGCCGATGACCTTGTGGCGGCGCATGCGGCGGGCATCGATTTCTTGCGGGCCAACCCCAGCTGCGCCGCCGCGGTTTTCCGCAACAAAAGCGCCACCGCCCGCCCGACCCTTCTGGGCCTCTTCATGGGGCGTCCGGAAGCGCGGCGCACAGCCGCTCGCGTCCAGATGGACCTGATGGGGGAGTTGTCCGCGCTGCCAGGCATCGCGGCTGAAACCCGCCAGTTTTTTGCGTGGCAAGAGGCGCGGCTTTCGACGCCATTTCTCATTGCGCCAATCATCAACGCAAGCGCCTCTCGATCCAAAGCGGGCGCCCGAACGCCCGATTCGCGCGAAAACGCCCAACGCTTCATCGCCCAAATGGAAATATTCGTCGCCGCTCGGGCGTCTTGGGAGGCCGTGGCCCGCCGAGTCTTTCCTCTTTTCACGCTGGCGGAATTGTTTCAAGCCCGGTTGGCTTGGTCGTCTTTGTTGACGCTGCCGGCCGCTCTTCTTCTTCCGTTGTTTGACCAAGCGGCCCTGCGGCCACAATTGTGGAACGACTCTTTTGGCCACGCCCCTTTGGCCACCTTGTGCGAGATGCAAGGCGACTTTCTGTCTCGCTCAGAGCGCTCGGCGCTCATTGGCGAATTGCGCGCCCGAAAAAGCCTGCCCATGGGAATCGAGCAAAACAACCCGTATTTCACGCTCGCCAACCAGGTCGTCAATCCGGTCAAGTCTGTCGCGTCGCGCCAGCGCTCGGCTCCCGCGGCGCTCGACCAGGAGCTGTGGGACGCGTTGTTCCAAAGCGAGCTCAGCCCCATTGCTCCTTCTGGCCGCTCAGCCCTCGACTTGGCATGCGAATGCGGGCTGGGCGCGAGAAACTCCTCCGCTTGGCTTCCCTGGATCGACACGATGAAAGAGCTCGCCGTGAAGCAAGAGCGCGACATTCTTTCGCGCAGCGCAAGCGAAGGCCAAGCCGCTGGCGACGGGACGCCGGGCAATTCGGCGCAAACGCCAACCTCTCCGGCGACCTTGGCTCGCCGGCTTTGAGGCTTTTGGCCCCGTGGATTTAGCGTGGAAATCCCGTCAACCCAGCCCTCTCTGAGGCCGCTGCCGCCCACTGCCTTTCAATGGCTTGCGCTTGCTCCGCGCGCGTTTTTTCAAACGACGCCATCGAGGGAGCCTTGTCGCGCGCATAGGCGGCCTGGACCTTTTCCGGGTCTTGTGTCGCCATCGCGGCTTGGATGTCCCGCGCAGACTCTGATTGCGCGTCGGGGTGGTCGATTTTCCACAATCCCTGGTCCATGGCGGCCGCTGCGGCCAAATGCCCGGGTTCTTGATTCAGCGCCAACTCTGGGCGGTTGAACAAGGCTTTTCTTTGCGCCCAATCGCGGCCGGAAGCCCAAAACGAGACGCAACGGATTTTCCCCAAAACACCGGCGCAAACCTCGCTCATTTGCCGCAACCATTCTGCGTTTTGGATTGTCGCGGCCTCAAACGCCAAATTGTTTTGCTGGCGCGCAAAAGCGATCGCTGCGTTCTCGCGCTCTTTTTGCTGGGGGCTCAGGGGCATTTTCTCGCCCAAAGACGCCTGTGCGTTCCGCGTGGTCAGAATAGTCGTCTGTAGCGTCATTTCGCCAATCATGGTGGGCGGCGAGCGCGTCAGCATCGCCGTCAAACAAACCGCCACCTCCCCGCCGATGTCTCGTGAAAACACAAGGGCGGCGGGACTCCGCGCGCCCCTTTGCCCTCCTGTTGCGGCTTTCTCATCTTCTTGCAAGGCTTTGAAGCCGTCTGGATTCGCGGCCTTCACGTTGTTGAAGGCCTGCGCCTCGCACCGCGATTGCCCTTGAAGGAACTTGGCCATTTCCCATCCCTGCGTCGAGGCCAAGCTCGCCTGCGCCCCCCGCAAGGCCCAAGCGCCCTGGCTCGCGACAGCCGCCATGCCCACGACGGCCAACGCCGCGGCGGCCACGGCGCCTGCCATCAAATGCTGGGCCGCATGCCGGGAAAGGCGCTGGCTTCTCTCCGGAGTTTCGCCCGAGCGGGCTTTTCGGCGCTTTTTTTTCGAGGCGTTCAATCGCTCAATTTTGTCGACCGAGCTTTGCGTGGCGGCCCCCTGATGATGTTCGATGTCCATTCAAGCTCCTTTTCCGCACTCATTTTGCGCGTTCAGCGCTTCGCATCCGCCACCTTTTCAGCTCACGCAGGCCTCGTCAACGCTTGGATGTCCCGTTGGTCGGAGCGGGCTAACTGTCAAGCTTGTAAAAATTCCGACCAAAGCGCGCTCCGTGCTCCAAAATCACCGTTTTTTTACCCAAAACAGGTTTTCTCTTGGTTGCCTCCGAAGGAAAAAGGCGCCAAAATAATAGAGCTGGCGCCGCCCGCGCGACCACGCCGGCCGATTTTATTTTTGTTTTCCCGCCATCGCGCCCCTTTGCTTTTTTCAGGCTCCTGTCCATGTCCAATTCCGTGTCCCCCGCGCCATCGCCTTTTTCCTCCTTCGAGCCGCAATCTCAGCAATCGTTGCTGGACGGGCTGGGTTGGCCGCGGATGCGCGGCGCGGACCTGGGAAAAATCTCGTGGAGCTCGGCCAGCGCCGAGGACTTCACCGTCCGCACCGGCTCGATTTTGCGCGAAAACCGCATTGTCTCGATCGCGCTGTCGGAGTCGGACTTCGACGGCCACAAAACGATTTTGAAAGCGGTCTTCGTCCCTGAGCCGGTTTTGGTTCCACGCGAGCCCGCGACTTGGATCGCCGCGTTCGCCCAAGGCGCCAACGGTGTCTCGATCGACCCGAAAGAAGCCGTTGAGCTCTTCCGCCATTGGGTGGACGGGCAAGCCAAACTCCCGGCGTTCGAGCCCTTGGGCCGTGCTCAATCTCTTGCGCAAACGGCTCCCGCCAACTCCGAGCCAACCCTGTCTGGCTCCCTGAATCAACCTTCGCGATCGCTTCGTTGATTCTTTCGAATCTGGCAACAGTTCTCCCATTGATTTTAGGCTTTTTCTGCGCGTTTCAAATTTGAGAAAGCCTCCGTGCCCTAATTTTCCTTTCCTTCAGACTCCATGAACGAAGCCATTCAACTTCCAAGCACCCCGGCGGCCTTCGTCGAAGAGTGCAAGGCTCGCGGGTTGTCGCCTGAGGAAAGCTGGTTGGCTTTGCAAGAAGCGCGCCGTTTGCTGGGCACGGTGGGGGCCAGCGGATTTCGCGACGGCTGGAACCAAGGCGACGGGCGCGACACCGACGCCGTCCAGTCCAAAGAACCCGACAAACTGGGAATGTGGCCGCACGAGACGATTGTCGCGCGCCAGCAAGCCATGGCCCAGGCTTTTATGGCCAGCGACTGGTCGCATGCAGGAAGGCCCTCGCTGCGCAATGCTTTGATTGGCGCCCTTTTGGGCAAGCCCGGCCAATCGATCACGACAGATGACAAAAAAGCTTTTTTCATCGCCGAAAAAGCCGCTAACGCCCGCAATTTCACGGCGATCCTGGGCGATGACACCGACGCGGACAATGTGCTGGAGTTTTTGACCAGCGCTGATCTTTACGCAAGGACCGCGCCGGCCACGGTGTCATGGGCGCAAGTCCAAGAGTCCGCCGAGCATTACGCGTGGAGCATGCCCGGCGAGCCGACTGCCGAGCATTCGTCCGCCACGGATGCGCAAGTGGCCGACCGTCTGACGAGCTTCTCCCAAAGATTTGGCTTTGGCGCGGTGCGCCTTGCTGGCTTTCACACCACCGCGCAAGCCGCCCTGGCTTTGGATCGCTTTGAAGAGGGCTGCGCCCTTTTGGCCGAGACAACAGGGTTGGCGGAAAAGGAAATTGGCTTGCGCGGGTTGAACGTGGCGATAGGCAGTCCCTTTTTGACTTGGGGCTCGGCGTTCGTCCAGGGTGATCAAAAGTTTCTTTGCGTCTCCCCGCAAGCCGGCTGGAGCGCCTGGGCGCATGAATGGCTGCACGCGCTGGATGCTCACTTGGGCACGCAATTGATGGCGACCGCGAATCTGGGCGATGCGCCGGCGTTTTTGTCTGAAACCGACAGCGCGGACATCGCCATGGCGTCCGCCCCTATTTCGGCCGCGGTCGAACGGCTGCACGCGACCATCGCCAGCGGCCAATTCGTTGAAGAAAACGCCGCGAGCGCGCCTGCGGCGGCCCCCTCGCTCGCCGCCGAGTTGTATGCCGAAATTGACGGGCCCGTGACGCAAAGCGGATTGCCTCTGAGCTTTGTGAAAGCCGCGTTGTCGCGCGTTGAAAAAGGCATTTTTGATCGTTTTTTGGAGCCTCGTGTTCCTGAACGGGATCGCGCTCAAGCCCGTGAAGATTTTCTTGCTCATTTCGAAGCCTTTTTCTCAGGCGTCGCGGGCGCAAAGCCCATCGTGGCGTGGCAGAAAGAGTTGCTGGGCGAACAAAGCCAGCATTATGCCCAAATCGCCATTGCGGAAAAAGACCTGGCCATTGCTCAATTCAAAGCGATCGAAGCCAAAAGCTCCCCCAAAGAAAGCGCTTTTTCTCGTTTCGCCGCCATGGCGGACGAAAAAATTGGCTTTGAATACTCCACTTATCCCGCGGAATTGTGGGCGCGCAGTTTCGAAAGCTCCATCAACGCTCGCGCGCCGGAGCATCTTCGCGCTTTTTTCACCTTGGGCGGGGCGCAGGCCGGCGGCTACTATCCTCGCGCCAAAGAGCAAGAAAACATGGGCAAAGCGTGGGCTTCGATGTTTTCAGCTCTCAAAGCCAACCAACAGGCCTTGGGCGTCGAATTCGCGACGGAGCCGGACTTCTCGGCGTCGTCGGACAAAAAAACAGCATTTTCTCTGGGCTTGATCTCCAAGCGCCGCGCTGAACAGAAACGAGCGCTCAACGGCGGCGCCTCCAACGAACCCAGCGCGCTCCCGCGCGCCGCCGTTTAAAGGCCGTCCCCCGTTGCGCGAGCGCTGCGAAGCGGACGCATCCAATTCAAAATGACGCGCATCCTTTTGTGGCTTTGCGCGCCATTTTCTTTTCTGTGGCATACTCGCAGTGTTGGCCCAGAGAGGCCAAAGCCCCAAGGCGAAACACGGCGCGATCGGATCGGCAAAACATCCGGCGGCCCTTTCGCACCGGCTTCACGCATCCGAGAGACTGCCCACCGAATGGAAAAAACCATCACCGACGACGGCCGCGTTTTCATCGACATGCCCTCCGACCCTGCGCAAAACCCTTGCTTGGATTGCGGCGCTTGTTGCCAGCACTTTCGCGTGTCTTTTTACGGCGGCGAGTCCGACGCCCACCCTGGCGGCTTTGTCCCCGACCATCTGGTCGTGCCCATCAACCCCGTCATGGCGTGCATGAAAGGCACTGAAATGGGCCATGCCCGTTGCGTGGCCCTCACGGGCGTCGTGGGCGAAAGCATCGGATGCTCGATTTACGCCAATCGGCCCAGCCCTTGCCGCGAATTCCCGGTGTGGATGGATGATGGCTCGCCCAATCCGGATTGCCAGCGTTTGCGCGCGCAAATTGGCAAAGCGCCCTTGGGCTGGAAGCCCGCAGGCGCCTAATCTCTGGCTGCGAGCGCGAGCCGCGAAGGAAAGCCACAGGCTCCTGTTCGGGAGCCTTTTTTCACGCTATAAACCTTGGCGGCCCGCCCTCAAGAAGCCTGGCCCGAGCGCCAACGCCTCGCTCAGGGCTCAATCGTCAGCGCCACGCCTTCGCCGCCGCCCACCACCACGCCGGCCGCGGCCTCTTGCGGATCAACCAGCCGCGCGCAGCTCGCGTCGCGCCAGTGGGTGGAGCTCACTTTCATGTCGTCGCCGAACCGGACTTGATACTGGCAGGCCAGCGGTTGGCCTCCCGACTCGGGCTCAATTTGGAAAATATAATTCCAGACGCGCACGTGAAAAACGCCCTCGCTGAAATGAGGCTCGCGGATCAACGCGTAAACGTGGTCCTTGTCCATGCCCGGCGCCACTTGGCGCACGCTCTGCGGATCCACCGCCGCCCCGCCTTTTTGCCACGCGCGGCCTGGATCGGGGAACTCCGTGGCGGCTTCTTGCGCCGAACTGCGCGTTTGCGCTCCGGTCGCGTCTTGCGACTCGCTTTGCGCGTGCGCGGCGGACATCAACAACGCCGCCGACACCGCAAGCGCTTGCTTGAAAAATTGAATGGTCATTTTTTTCGCCCTCTTTGATCATTTTGAATGGAGGCCTGCGCGCCCGGACTTCACAGAACGAGCATTGCGAGCGCGAGCAGGCCAGTGGGACGCTATTCCATCGACTTTCTTTATGGCCTTTTATAGCCCGTTTGCACGCTTTCAGCAGGCCCCGCAAAAAGAGGCGACTTCTGGGCAAGGTCATTCCCAAAAATCGCCCGTGAAAGAGCGCCTTCCCTTAATGGAAAGGCTTGAAGCGCAAAAAGCTTCAAAAGCGAAGAAAACGAAAAAGAAAAAAGACAATATTCGAGAGAAAAAGAGCGCCAAAGCAGCGGCGCTCTTTTCTCAACGAGCCATCACCACTGGTAGCCTGCGCTCACAACGGCGCCAAATTGCCGGCGCGTGCTGGTCGCGATGCCGCCCTTGTAGACCCAACGGCCATTTTCAGAGATGGTCGAAATGCCCAAAGCCGTCGCTTGCTGCCCTTGGAAGGTGGAGCCCGCGATGGACACCATGCTCTTGCCGGCGGCCGTCGGCTGAGGCAGGCCCGCCACGGCCATCGCCGCCGCCGCTCCGCCATTCGCGTCCCGGCGATTGTCGTCGACCTGGTTGCGCAACGCGCCCACTTGGCTGTTGGTGTAGTTGTTGGCTTGGCTCACGCCTTGCGCGACGCTGTTGTTGAGCTGCCCGACATTGACCGCGTCCGTGTCCACCGTCCCCGTGCCCACGCCGTGGATCGCGGTGGTTCCCCCTCCCGATTGCCCCAGCGTGATGCTGCCGCTGTTCGTCGAGCCGTCCGGGTTCTTGTCATACTGCACAGAGCCCGCTTGGACCGCTTGCAACTGCCCGACGTTCGCGGCGTCCGTCTTTTGCGTTCCGGCGGCCACATTGCTGATCTGGCGCTCCGCCCCCACCGAGCCCACGGACACCACGTTCGCCCGCCCGCCGTCCGCGCTGCCCGCGCCCAACGCCACGGAGTTCGAGCCCGTTGAGGAGGAGCCCGATCCCACGGCGACCGAGCCATTGCCCGAGGCCACTGCCGTCGGCCCCGCGGCGAGGGCGTTCGCGCCGGTCGCCGAGCTGTCCGCCGCCGTTGAATTGGCGTGAAAGTAGGTGATGCCGCCGCCGGCCTGCGTCAAAGCGACCGCCTTGCTCGTCGTTTGGATCGCTTGGTTGGTCGCGTACAGCTGCGAGCCATTCACCGCGTCCGTGCTGTTGGCGTTGAGCTGCCCCGCCGCCACATTGGTCACCTGCCGCTCCGCGCCGGCCGAGCCCACGCTCACCACTCCGGTCGGAGCGGCTCCCGCGAAGGAGTAGTTCGTCCCGTTGATGGTCGTGCCCGTTGTGGCGACTGCGGCGCCCGTGGCGGCCCCCGCGCCCAAAGCGACGCTGTTCCCCGTTGAGGCCACGGCGCCTTGGCCCACCGCCGTGCTCGCGGCCGCCGTCGCTTGCGCGCCTTGGCCGACCGCGGTCGAGCCCGCCTGGTTCGCGACAGAGCCCTGGCCCGCGGCCGTGGAGTTCTGCCCCGTGGCCACGGCGTTCGTGCCCACCGCCAACGACTGGCTGCCCGCGGCGCCCACCGAGCCCGTGAAGGCGCGGCCTTCGCTGGACGCGACCGGGAACTGGTTGGCCGCCAAATTCGTGGCCATGACCCCCATGTTCGTCGACAAGGCGTTCACCTCCGTGTTGGTCGCGAACAATTGCGAGCCGTTCACCGCATCCGTGCTGCTGGCGCTCAACTGCCCGGCGGCGACATTGGTGACCGTCCGCTCCAAGCCTGCCGAGCCCACGCTCACCGTGCCCACGGGAGCCGCCCCCGCGAATTGATGCGTGTTGCCCGCGATCACCGCGCTTGCCGTCCCTGCCGCAGTGCCCGACGCCACGCTGCCCTGCCCCAGAGCCACATTGCTGCCTGTGGATCCGACGGCCACGCTTGCGCCTTGGCCCAGAACCGTGGAGCCCGCGACGCCGTTGTCATTCGCCTGGTTGCCCACCGCCGTGGAGCCCGCCCCCGCCGCCTGCGCGTTGGAGCCGACCGCGGTGCTCAATGCGCCCGAAGCCTTGGACGCGTAGCCGGTCGCGACCGAATACGCTCCGCCCGCCGCCGCGTTCGCGCCCAACGCCGAGCCAAAGATGCCCGACGCCACGCTGCTGTCGCCCAAGGCGATGGAGCCGCCCGCGGTGGCTTGCGCGTTTTGCCCGATGGCCACATCGCTCACGAGAATGCCGTTGCCGGTGGTTCCCGCGACCGAGTTGGAGCCCAGAGCCATCGAGCCGTCCGTTTTCGCAATCGCCGTCGGCCCCACCGCCACGCTGTTGGCGCCTGCCGCTGAACTGTCAGCGCCCGTCGAATTGGCGTGGAAGTATTTGACGCCCGCGCCGTTGTTGATTTGCGTCAACGCCTGCGTGTTTTGGGCAATCGCCACGCCGTTTGCGTTCACTTCTTGGTTGGTCGCGTTCAGCTGCGAGCCATTCACCGCATCGGTGCTGGTGGCCGAAACCTGGCCCGCCGCCACATTCGTGACCGTCCGCTCCAAGCCGACCGAACCCACGCTCACCGTCCCGACCGGGGCCGCCCCTGCGTAAGCATGCGCGTTGCCGTTGATCACGCCGCTTGAAGTCCCGACCGCCTGGGCCGTCGAAGAGTTCGAGCCCAACGCGACGTCATTGGCGTTGTTCGCCGTGGCGTTCACGCCCAAGGCCACGCTGCCGTCGCCCAGCCCCTTTGCCGCCGCGCCCACCGCCGTCGCCGCCGCACCCGTCGCGTTGCTGCCCGCGCCGATTGCCGTGCCGAAGGTGTTGCTCGCGGAGCTCGATGCGCCCAGAGCCGTGGAGCCCGCGCCGGCGGCGGACGAATTCGCCCCCAACGCCGCCGAGTTTGACCCCGTGGACGCCGCGTTCAGCCCAATCGCCGCCGAGCTCTCGCCCGAAGCCACCGCCGCCGGACCCGCGGCCAAGCTGTCCGTGCCCGTCGCCGAGCTGTCAGCGCCCGTCGAATTGGCGTGGAAATACTTGATCCCAGCGCCGTTGTTGATCGCCGTCAATTGAGCCCCGTTCGCGCTGACTTCTTGGTTGGTCGCGTTCAACTGCGACCCATTCACCGCGTCCGTGCTCGTCGCCGACACCTGCCCCGCCGCCACATTCGTGATGGTGCGCTCAAACCCCGCCGAACCCACGCTCACCGTGCCGACCGGATTGGAGCCCGCGTAATCGTGCGTGTTCCCGTTGATCACGCCAGTCGGCGTGCCCACCGCGACCGCCGTCATGGCGTTCGAGCCCAATGCCACATCGTTGGCGTTTGTGGCCACGGCGTTTGCGCCCAAAGCCAAGCTGCCAGAGCCCACAGCCTGCGAAGCATGCCCCAAAGCCGCTGACTCGTCGCCAATCGCGGCCGACTGAATCCCCACCGCCGTTGAGTTCGCTCCCGCCGCGTAAGCGTATGCGCCCAACGCCGTCGAGTTAGAGCCCAAAGCGCCCGCCGCCGCGCCATTGGCCGTCGAGTTTCCGCCCGCGGCCAAACTGCCCGCCCCCACCGCGGTGTCGTTCACTTGAACGGCGCTCGCGTTTTGCCCAATCGCCACCGACTGCGCGCCCAGAGCGCCTGAGTTCGCTCCCGAGGCAAGGCTGCCCGCGCCCTGCGCCTGCGCGCCATGCCCCACGGCCGTCGCCTCGTCGCCGATCGCGGCCGACTGGATGCCAACCGCCGTCGAGTTGGAGCCCGCGGCATAGGTGTAGGCTCCCAAAGCGGTCGAGTTCGCGCCCAACGCTCCGGCCGACGCGCCCACCGCGGTCGAGTTTCCACCCGCAGCCTCGCTGTTCGACCCAATGGAGCTGTCATTCGCTTGCAGAGCGATCGCGTTTTGGCCCAACGCCACCGATTGCTGGCCCTGCGCTTGCGCGCTGTGGCCCACGGCCGTCGATTCGTCGCCGATCGCTGCCGACTGCACGCCCACAGCCGTCGTGTTTGCGCCCGCGGCGTAGGTGTATGCGCCCAGAGCCGTGGAATTCACGCCCAACGCCCCGGCAGAGGCGCCCACCGCCGTTGAGTTGCCGCCCGCGGCCTCGCTGTTCGCGCCGATCGAGCTGTCGTTCGCCTGCAACGCCTGCGCATGTTGCCCCACAGCCACCGTTTGCGAGCTCAAAGCATTCGAGTTTGCCCCTGCCGCCAAGCTGCCCGCGCCCACGCTTTGCGCGCCATGTCCCAATGCAGTGGCCTCATCCCCTATCGCCGCAGACTGAATGCCCACGGCCGTCGTGTTTGCGCCCGCCGCGTAGGCGTATGCGCCCAGAGCCGTGGAATTCGCCCCCAACGCCCCCGCCGAAGCGCCCACGGCGGTCGAGTTGCCGCCCGCAGCCTCGCTGTTCGCGCCAATCGAGCTGTCGCTCGCCTGCATGGCCTGCGCGTTTTGTCCAACCGCCACCGACTGGTCGCCCAATGCCCGCGAGCTCGCGCCCGTGGCCAAGCTGCCTTCGCCCTGAGCCAAAGAGCCATGGCCCAACGCCGTCGCTTCGCCCCCGATCGCCACCGACTGGACGCCGACGGCCGTGCCGTTCATGCCCGCGGCGTAAGTGTATGCGCCCAACGCCGTGGAGTTCGCCCCAAGCGCCCCAGCCGATGCCCCGACCGCCGTCGAATTGCCGCCGGCCGCCTCGCTGTTCGCCCCAATCGAGCTGTCGTTCGACTGCAACGCCTGCGCGTTTTGGCCCACAGCCACGGATTGCGCGCCTTGCGCCTTCGAGCTCGCGCCCGTGGCCAGGCTGCCGTCGCCCAGAGCTTGCGAGCCATGGCCCAAAGCTGTCGACTCATCGCCGATCGCAGCCGACTGGATGCCCACCGCCGTGGAGTTCGATCCGGCGGCGTAGGTGTATGCGCCCAAAGCCGTGGAGTTTGCGCCAAGCGCTCCGGCCGAAGCCCCGATCGCCGCCGAATTGCCGCCCGCGGCTTCACTGTTCGCGCCCAGCGCGCTGTCGCTCATTTGCAGAGCTTGCGCGTTTTGGCCCACAGCCACCGACTGGCCGCCCAGCGCCTGCGCGCTGTGCCCCAAGGCCGTCGACTCGTCGCCGATCGCGGCCGATTGCACGCCCACCGCCGTCGAGTTTGAGCCCGCCGCGTAAGTGTATGCGCCCAAGGCCGTCGAATTTGCGCCCAATGCGCCTGCCGCCGCTCCGACCGCGGTTGAATTGCCGCCCGCCGCTTCGCTGTTCGCGCCCAGCGCGCTGTCGCTCAATTGAATAGCCTGCGCGTTTTGGCCCACGGCCACCGACTGGCCGCCCAGCGCCTGGGCGCTGTGCCCCAGGGCCGTCGACTCGTCGCCGATCGCGGCTGACTGCACGCCCACCGCCGTTGAGTTTGAGCCCGCAGCGTAAGTGTATGCTCCCAATGCCGTGGAATTCACGCCAAGCGCTCCGGCCGAAGCCCCGATCGCCGTCGAATTGCCGCCCGCGGCTTCGCTGTTCGCGCCCACCGCGCTGTCGCCCAGCTGCAGAGTTTGCGCGTTTTGGCCCACCGCCACCGATTGCGCGCCCTGCGCCTTGGAACTCGAGCCCGTGGCCAAGCTGCCTTCGCCCAGAGCCTGCGAGCCATGGCCCAACGCCGTGGACTCGTCGCCGATCGCGGCAGACTGGATGCCGACAGCCGTTGAATTCGAGCCTGCCGCGTAGGTGTATGCGCCCAAAGCTGTCGAGTTTGCGCCCAAAGCGCCCGCCGCCGCCCCATTTGCGGTCGAATTTCCGCCCGCGGCCAAGCTGCCCGATCCCACCGCGGTGTCATTCAATTGAATGGCCCCGGCATTCAAGCCCATCGCCACCGATTGGTCGCCCTGCGCCGTCGCGTTCGGGCCCACGGCGATGCTGTCCACGCCCGTGGCCGAGCTGTCCGCCCCCGTGGAGTTGGCGTGGAAATACTTGATTCCCGCGCCATTGTTGAGCGCGGTGAGCGCCGCGCCATTGGCGTCGACTTCTTGGTTGGTGGCGGCCAATTGCGAGCCATTCACCGCGTCCGTCGATGTCGCGCTCACTTGCCCCGCCGCCACATTGGTTATCGTGCGCTCATGTCCCGCCGAGCCCACGCTGACCGCGCCAATCGGCGCTGCCCCCGCATAAGCGTGCAGGTTGCCGTTGATGGTGTCGCCGGTTGACCCGACAGCCAAAGACGTCGTGGAGTTCGAGCCCAAAGCCACATCATTGGCGTTGCTCGCCGTCGCGTTGCTGCCGATCGCGACCGACTGAGCCGCCGCCGCTTGCGCGCCATGCCCCAGGGCCGTCGATTCGTCGCCGCCCGCGAAGGCTTGCAAGCCCACAGCCGTTCCGTTCGAGCCCGGAGCGTAGGTGTATGCCCCCAGCGTGGTGGTCCCAGCGCCCAAAGCGCCCGCGTTCGCGCCCACGGCGGTTGAATTTCCGCCTGCGGCCAAGCTGCCGGCGCCAACAGCCGTGTCATTCAACTGCGCAGCCCCCGCGTTTTGCCCAATCGCCACGGATTGATTGCCCTGCGCCTTGGCGCTGGATCCATTGGCCACGCTGCCCACGCCCGCGCTTTGCGCGTTATGTCCCAATGCCGTCGATTCATCGCCGCTGGCCAGGGCTTGCAGGCCCACCGCGGTGGCGTTGGTTCCTGGGGCGTAAGTGTATGCGCCCAAAGCGGTGGATCCTGTCCCCAGAGCGCCAGCCGAAGCGCCCACGGCGGTTGAATTGCCGCCCGCCGCCTCACTGTTCGCGCCCAAAGCGCTGTCGTTCAATTGCAAAGCCTTTGCGTTTTGGCCCAGCGCCGACGATTGCGCGCCTTGCGCCAGGGCGCTCGATCCGTTGGCCACGCTGCCCACGCCCACGCTTTGGGCGTTGTGCCCCACGGCCGTCGACTCATCCCCGCCCGCGAAGGCTTGCAAGCCGACCGCCGTGCCATTTGAGCCCGGAGCGTAGGTGTATGCGCCCAAAGCGGTGGATCCCGCGCCCAAAGCGCCAGCCGAAGCGCCCACGGCGGTTGAATTGCCGCCGGCGGCCAAGCTGCCCGCGCCGATCGCTGAGTCATTTTCCTGAAGAGCTCCGGCGTTCAGGCCCAGAGCGACCGATTGGTCTCCGTGAGCTTGCGCGTTCGGACCAACCGCGACGCTGTCAGCGCCCGTCGCCGAACTGTCCGGTTTCGTGGAGTTCGCGTGAAAATACTTGACGCCGCCGCCGTTTTCGGCGCTGTTGATCGCCGCCGTGTTGCTTTGCACAGCGAGGTTGGTCGCGTTCAATTGCGAGCCATTGACCGCGTCCAGGCTTGTGCCGCTCAAAGCGCCCGCCGCCACGTTCTTCAAGTGAACGCCGCTCGCCGGAACGCCCGAGCCCAGCGTGACCGTCGTGTGCGCCGCGCTGTCATATTTCACCGCGTCGGCCGAAGCAAGCGTCGCCGCCGCGGCCGCCGTGGCGGCGCTTGTGGCTTGCGCGCCGACGGCGCCGACCGCGACGTTCGTGGCGTTCAGTTCGCTGCCGTTGACGGCGTCAAGGCTCGCGGCGCTCACGCGGCCTGCGGCCACGTTCGTGATTTGGCGGGGAGACGAGGCCGAGCCCACGCTGACCACGCCCGCCGGCGTTGAGCCCGCGACGGAGGTTGAAACGCCGTTGACCGTGACGTTGCTGACCGGGGCGGCCACGGCTGGCGCGCTCCCGTTGCCCAAAACCACGCCGTTGTTGAAGCTCGCGCCGGCGGGGACCGTGACGCTGTTGCCCAGGACAAACGTGTTGTCCGAGCCGATTGCGTTGTTGTTGCCGAACGCGTAGCTTCCAGCGCCCGAAACGGTGTTCGGGTCGCCCAAAGCGCCCGAATTGTTGCCCGTGACGTTGTTGCCCGTGCCAATCGCGATCGACTGGGAGCCCGTGGCTCGGGAGCCGTTGCCGATCGCCACTGCGCTTGCGTTGCTGAACGGGCCGAAGACGCTGCCCGCGACCGTGTTCTGCCCGATGGCCACGGAGTTGAGGGAGGCGGCGTTGGCGTTGTCGCCCACGGCCACGCCGTTGTTTTGGGCCGCCGTCGAATTGAATCCGACCGCGACGCTGTTGTTGCCCAGAGCCGAAGACTGCGTGCCGACCGCTGTGCCTTCTTGGCTGGCGGTGGCGGCGAAGCCCAGCGCGGTGGCGCCGTCATTCAAAGCTTGGCTGAATGCGCCGAAAAGCGTCACGCCCAGGTTGTTGCCGCCATTGGCGTAGCAACCGGCGACGACCGAGTAATTGCCCGATCCGTCGCGTTGGCCGGTGGCGGTGTAAATCGAGCCGTCCGGGCCCGCCGCTCTTGTTCCATTCGACGCGCAATTGGATCCGCCATTGGTTGAGATCGTGCTGGCGATCGAAAGCGGCGTGAACATGAAGGCCAGAGAGGCGGCGAGAGCCGTCGTGGCCAAAACCTTGATTGCGCGGCCACGGCTAGCGCCGACGGACCCGCTTGATTGCGCGCCGCTCGCTTTGCCGGACGACTTGGCCAGCTCAGAAACGACGACCATTTGATTTTTGGACTTGCTCCACACCTTTGAATAGACCTTGTTCATTTCAATGCTCCTGGCTGTTTTGTTGTTCGAAGTTTCAACGGGCGGTTGCTCCGCCTCGTCGCTGTTCGCAAGATATGAACGCCCGAAAAACATTGTCAACGGCTACGTTTTTTGACGTATATGGCTTACAAAAATCCCTCAAATCGACAATTTGTCGATTTCCAAACCCGACCGACGGACAAAGATACGAAAATGTCCGTATTGACACGTCGACCGAGGCCTTTTAGCTTGGTTTTTCCTGACAGTCGAATAACAAATAAAGGGAAACTTAAGATGAGCGGACTCTGGAAAGAAATTGAGGAGCGTTTCGCGTTTCGCCGCGCGTTTCGCTTTGGCAGCGTGTCCACGGCTGATTTCAAAGAAGCTTTTGACATGAACCTGAAAACGGCCGAGCGTCGTTTGATGGAGTGTCTTGCCCCGGCGCGCATGGACCTTAAAAACCTGTTGTGCAAAGAGGGGCGCCTCCTGCGGCCTTCGCCTGCGACCCTGCCGCCCGACTTCGCCAGCGAAGCGGATTTGGCTTGCGCGTTGCGCAACCTGCAAGGCGGCGTTTGCGACAAGCTCTTTTTCGCTCTCACCGGATTGCGGGAGGCTGAAATCGGAGCGCGGCGTTCAGCGCCCAAAACGCCCCTGGCCGTCCCCGGCATACTCACGGCCTTCGTGAAAGCCATTCGCGCGCATGCCGTGGTCGAGGTCTCTTGCGCGGTTCCCGCCGAAAGCTCAATCGAGGGCCAGAACCCGAGCGAGCGCTCAGCAGGCGAGGAGGCTCGCCAGGCCGTCCTTCGAGTGGTGCCGGCGTCCGTCCAATTTGCAGGCGGGCAGCTTCAATTGACGGCGCTGGTCGTCTCCGAACACGACCCTGAAACGCACCAGTGGATCGCGCGGGAGGCCCTGAGTGTTTTTCCCCTATCCGCCTTTTCATTCGCGGCGCCCTGTTTGGACGCGCGGTTTCGCCCAGTGATTCACAAACAGGCTTTTCCGGCCTTGGAGCAACCCGAGCCAGAGAATGCGAGGGCCGCCCGGCTGGACGATTTGGGGCAAAAGCGCTCTCGAACCGCGCAGGAAGACCTTTTTAAGGATAGGAGATCTGCGCCTCCCGTGATGGCCGTCAAAGCGGCCGGAGCTCTGCCCCCCGCGGAGCTTGTCTTGCCTGCGTTGTATGGCCGCGCGGATGACTCCAGGCCTGGCGGCTCGCGAGCGGGAGCCCCCTTTGTTTTTGGCCAAGACGCGCCCGAAAAAATCATTCGCCCGCACTCTGTTTGGCGCTGAATTTTTGTGGCTTTTCGCCAAAAGAGAGCTACACTCTGAAAAAGGCCTCTTTTGTTTTTCTTTTGCGCGTCTCCAGGCAAAGCGCCGCGACGTTTCGCGCGTGGAGCGCAGGGCTTGCGGCTTGGTCCGCTGTCTCGCCAATCGGCGAAAGCTGGCCGACTTGTGAGCCAAGCCCGATCTCGCTCGGCTCCTCAACCCTTGACCTCCTCCCCGCCCTAAAGGACGAGGATTCTTTTTCCTGCTTCACCGGCTTCGCCTCCCTCGCCGAAAGCCCTGATGGGGTCGGCGCGGGTTCGGTCTCACAAAGCCTCAGACAGGCTGGGCCCCGGCGTCCCCGGGGGCACGAGGCGCTGGCCTTTCGGGGCGCCTCGGTT
>Ga0209888_1000479_pt1 | contig 19724 bp, 14 predicted proteins | sample OrgsoiDNA_201059_FD_185807 | JGI IMG/M metagenome (GOLD analysis project Ga0209888, IMG submission 185807) | Permafrost soil microbial communities from the Arctic, to analyse light accelerated degradation of dissolved organic matter (DOM) -... | ecosystem: Environmental > Terrestrial > Soil >...
CCACAGACCTTGCAGTGCTCGCCACCACGCCCGTAGACAAACAGTTCCTGCTGGAAATAACCGGGCTGGCCGTCGCCACCGATAAAGTCGCGCAAGGTGGTGCCGCCCCGTTCGATGGCCGCCGCCAGGATGCGCTTGATTTCGATCGCCAGCGCCAGATAGCGCCCCCGCGAAATGCTCCCGGCCTCGCGGCGCGGGTCGATACCGGCAGCGAACAGCGCCTCGGTCGCGTAGATATTGCCGACCCCCACCACCACCGCGTTATCCATGATGAACGGCTTCACCGCCATGGAACGCTTGCGCGACAGCTGGAACAGCCGCTCGCCGTCGAACAGCTCGGTCAGCGGCTCCGGCCCCAGGCGCACGAGCAATTCGTGGTTGAGCGGGTCCAGGCTCCAGAGCATCGCGCCAAAACGCCGTGGGTCGGTGTAGCGCAGGGCCAGCCCGGACTCCAGCTCGATATCCACATGCTCATGCTTGGCCGCCGGCAAGCCGGCTTCCACCAGGCGCAGGTTGCCCGACATGCCCAGGTGACTGATCAGGGTCCCGACCTCGGCATTGATCAACAGGTACTTGGCCCGCCGCTCCACCAACACGATGCGCTGCCCGGACAGGCGCACATCGAGGTCTTCCGGGATCGGCCAGCGCAACCGGCGGTCGCGCACGATCACACGGCTGACCCGCTGGCCTTCCAGATGGGGCGCGATACCGCGCCGGGTGGTTTCGACTTCAGGTAATTCAGGCATGAAGGCCCCAGGTCAGGCGATAGCGGGCTCGACAACGGCGCTCGAAGGCTTAGTGAGTACCGAGTTCGCGGATGTTCTCTCTGAGGTTTTCGAAGTCATAGTCGGACAGGCCGACATAATCGAGCACCAGATGGCCGATGGCGTTCCATTCGTGGTCTTCGTTCTCATTACCCAGGACCCGATGGGACGCACAGATATGCTCGGCCATTTTCAGGATCGCCAACAGGTTCTTCAACTGGCTGTTGCGGGTCGTCTCGTCGCTGAAGATCGCCAGGGCGTTGTGGTGATTGGCGATGGCGTTGGTCACATGCTCCGGCAGGCGCCAGGATTTGGCCGTGTAGTAGCCGACCACCGCATGGTTGGTGTTCAACTCGGCGTTTTCCGTATCCACCACTCGCTGCTCCGGGCCTGCATTGGCGTAGGCTCGCTCGAGCACCGACATATAGTTGGGGAAACGCTTGATCATCAGCGGAATGCCGCAATCGTGGAACAGCCCCAGGGCATAGGACTCATCGACCGCCTGGGCGCCGGTGCGCTTGGCCAGGGTCAGGCTGGTCATGGCCACGTCCTGGGCGGTGTCCCAGAAACGATTGAGGGTGACGATGGTTTCGTCGGCCATCTCGCCCTTGATCGATTGCGCGTTGATCAGGTTGATGATCGACCGGCTGCCCAGCAGGTTCACCGCGCGCTGGATCGAGGCGATCTTGTTCGACAGGCCGTAGTACGGCGAGTTGACGATTTTCAGCAACGCACCGGAGAGGCCGGGATCCTGGCTGATCAGCCGGGCGATCACCTCAAGATCCGGGTCAGGCATGTACTGCTCCATCTGCAAATCCACCATGATTTGCGGTTGGGGAGGCACGCTAATGCCTTGCAGGGCCTGCTGGATCTGTTCAGGTGAAAGTTCTTGGGACATGGGTACACACTCCGGGCGAGTGAGCGATTCTAGCGGAAAACTTGTACGCCATGGGCCAAGTGTACAATCACTTACATGAAACATCGCACGCCGGGGACGCCCAACTCCCGCTATAATTCCGCTCTTTTTTCCCCGGAGCGACGTCATGTCCCTGCCTAGCCTACGCCTTAAAGCCAACGCCGACCGACGCCTGCGCAACGGTCACCTGTGGGTCTACAGCAACGAAATCGACGTGGCGGCCACTCCACTGCACGGCTTCAAGGCCGGCGACCAGGCCATCCTCGAAGCCGCCGGCGGCAAGCCGCTGGGCATCGTCGCCATGAGCCCGAACAACCTGATCTGCGCCCGCCTGCTGTCGCGCGACATCAAGCTGCCGCTGGACAAGTCGCTGCTGGTGCACCGTCTCAACGTGGCCCTGTCCCTGCGCGAGCGCCTGTTCGACAAGCCATTCTATCGCCTGGTCTACGGTGATTCCGACCTGCTGCCGGGGCTGGTGGTGGATCGTTTCGGCGATATCCTGGTGGTCCAGCTCGCCTCGGCGGCCATGGAACAGCACAAGGATGAAGTGATCGCGGCGCTGGTCCAGGTCCTGAAACCGAGCGGCATCCTGTTCAAGAACGACTCCGCGGCCCGCGATGCCGAAGGCCTGGAGCGTTATGTCGAGACCGTGTTCGGCCTGGTGCCGGAGTGGGTTGCCCTGGAAGAGAACGGCGTGAAGTTCGAAGCGCCGGTGATGGAAGGACAGAAAACCGGCTGGTTCTACGACCACCGCATGAACCGTGCGCGCCTGGCCCCCTATGCCAAGGGCAAGCGGGTACTGGACCTGTTCAGCTATATCGGCGGCTGGGGCGTGCAGGCGGCGGCGTTCGGCGCCAGCGAAGTGTTCTGCGTCGATGCCTCGTCCTTTGCCCTGGACGGTGTCGAGCGTAACGCGGCGTTGAACGGCTTTGCCGAGAAGATGACCTGCATCGAAGGTGACGTGTTCGAAGCCCTGAAGGAACTGAAGGCCTCCGAAGAGCGTTTCGACGTGATCGTGGCCGACCCGCCCGCCTTCATCAAACGCAAGAAAGACCTGAAGAACGGCGAAGGCGCCTACCGCCGCCTGAACGAGCAGGCCATGCGCCTGCTGAGCAAGGACGGCATCCTGGTCAGCGCCTCGTGCTCGATGCATTTGCCGGAAGATGACCTGCAGAACATCCTGCTGACCAGCGCCCGTCACCTGGACCGCAATATCCAGCTGCTGGAACGCGGCGGCCAGGGCCCGGACCATCCGGTACACCCGGCGATCCCGGAAACCCGTTATATCAAGAGCATTACCTGCCGCTTGCTGCCTAACAGCTAAGTGATGACCCGCACCGCCTTGGTTCAAGGTGGTGCGGGCATTCCAACTGACACTTTGGAGTTCAAGAGAGACCCCGTAGTACTTATCGGATAACATCTCCGACTATTCCCACACCTTCAATTAATGGAAGTGACCGACAATCACATCGGACATGACCTACGCAAACGCCATTGCCAACCTGCCCCATCAGCCTATTATCAATCTGCCACCTCAATAACGAGGTGATCAACAACAGACAGGTAATATGAACATGGAAAAAATCAATCTTGAGACTAAAACTTCCCGTGCGTTCCACGTGATACTCGGAACTGCAAAATAAACCCTGGGAAAGGTTGGGTCGATTCCCATTTTCGGCCCAGCCTCAAATAAGAAGGGGCTATTTCATGTATATCAATCCGAACCTGCTCGTTTTAATAAAGCCTCCTGCCCTGGTGATCTGGAACTACCAGTCACACGAGCAATACTCCATAGACAAACATCATTCACGTCGACTGATCGAGCTTATCGAGGCCCCCGTCCGCTTCGATCCGACACACCCGATTGATTCGACGCTCCTGGCTACCGGCATTCTCAGCGAAACGCCCTTTGCCACCAACGACTGGGGCTGGGATGACCTGTCGCGGATTTTCCATATCGGTACCAAGGATCTGGTTCCAGGCCCCCGCCTGCAAAACGCCGAGGAATGGGCCAGGCACTATCTGTCCGAGTGCGAGGAGGTCATGGGCCGTCCAGCGCCGGAGCCGCATCGATATGCCAGTGCTTTACCCCAGGACATGATTTATCTGCCGACGCCTTGCGTCGATCAAACCACCGACTTCAAAAACGCATTGCTGGAACGAAAAACCTGCCGTGTTTTTTTCAAGCGGAGTGTTTCGCTTCATACACTCAGCAACCTTCTTTATCTGTCCCTGGGTTACTTGAAAGAGCGCGAGGGCGATTGCCACGCCTCGATACCCCAGGCGTTCAAAGCCCGCCGCAGCAGCCCATCGGGCGGAGGACTGAACAGCACCGAAGGCTACTTGTATGCCTACAACATAAAGGGACTGGGCCCCGGCTTTTATTATTATCATCCCGACAAACATGCCCTGACGCTGATAAAGCCTATCAACGCGCCTTTGGCGACATTCGTGCAAGGCCAACACTTCGTCAACAACTTGCCCCTTGGCCTGTTTATCACTTCTCGATTCGACAAAATGTGGTGGAAGTATCCACATTCCCAGGGCTACCGGGTTTCACTGCTCGAAGCCGGACATATTTCACAGACCCTGCAACTTACCGCCACGGCCCTGGGCATGAGGACCTGGGTGACAGCCGCCTTGAGCGAAGAAAAGATCGAGCAGGCCCTCGGGTTGAATAACCTTTGCGAACAACCGCTGCTGTTTGTCGGCGCCGGTTACAGCAACGGGGAGGCTCTGTGCGATGAACTCAAACACCTGCTCGCCTCGGAAAGCCACTGATGCAAGGTCCCTCCCCGGCCTTGGGCGCCACCGGCTACAAATGCTCCTGCCTGCTGTTGCTCAGTTGCATATCGCTGATCAGCTTTTTCCCCCTCAATGTCCTGCTGCCGGCCTTTCCTGCCCTGGCCGAACAATTCAATACCCCGACAACCGGCATCACCTTGTCGGTCAGCCTGTTTACGCTGGTGTTCGCCTTCTCGCAGTTTGTCGCCGGACCGCTCTCCGATAAATTCGGGCGCAAGGAGATTCTGCTCGGCTGCCTGGCCATCTCCTGCCTGGGTTCCCTGGGCTGCACCCTGGTCCGGGACTACAGCGCCTTTCTGTTTTTTCGCGGCGTCCAGGCACTGGGCTGTGGTTTTTTCGTGCTGGGCCTGGCCCTGGTCGAAGACCTGTTCAACCGGGAAGACCGCGCCCCCATCCGTATCTACTACATGAGTTTCAGCGGCCTGTTCGTGGCCCTGTCGCCCCTGCTGGGCTCCTGGCTACAGACGTCCTTCGGCTGGAAAAGCAGCTTCTACGCCTTTTCCTTTATCGCATCAGGCATTTTCCTGCATGCACTCTGGGTTCTGCCCTCAAGATCCGCACAGTCGCCCCCAGGAAACCTATCGATACGCCAGTCGATAAAAACCGTCCTGGGTCATGCCGACTTTTGCCGTTACTGGCAGATAGCAGCGCTGGTGTTTTCCGCCTACTTCGCGCTGATCAGTGTGTCGCCACTGATTTTCATGGATGACCTGAAACTCTCCGAAGTCCAATACACCCTCGTCCTGTTCATCTATGGCCTGGCCTATCTGTGCGGTGGCCTGCTCGCCTCCACGCTGCAAAAGCGCCTGGGTGTTCGGGCACAGATCGATACGGGCCTGATCCTGCTCGGGGGCTCCGGCCTGCTTCTGCTACTGATCATGCAACTGCAGATCGTCTCGACCGTGACCCTGCTCCTGCCCATGTGCCTCAGCGCCATTGCCGTCACCGTCACTCGCCCTGCAGCGATCTCGGCGGCGATGCTGCTGTTTTCCAGCAACGCCGGCACGGCGGCCTCGACGGGCAACAGCCTGATGTTTATCGCCGCCGCCGCGACCAGCGCGGTCGTGGCCAAGACGGGCGTCGATTTGCTGCCGGCCATCGCGGCGATTTTCATTATTTTCAGCGTCTTCGGCCTGGTAAGCAGCGCCCGGCTCAATCGCTGAATCGCCAAACGCAGCCTGAAAACACAAGCACGCTCTCGAATCCAGAGCCCCCGCCTGAACCCAAGCTTCACACCCTTGAGCGCCCGCCCCATTCCTTCCCGACGCCAGCGGTGTAGAATCGCCCTATTCATCGCCAGTCATCCCCCGGCGGGTTTATGAGCTCAGGCCCAGGCGCGCGGCGATCCCGCGAGGCCAACGGCAGCTTTCGGGCACCCGGCTATTTTCGGTGTGCACCAGAGGCCCATAGAAGCTCACTTCCCTTTGTGTACCTGATTAGCCGCCCGGAGTGCTCCATGCCTGATTACCGCTCGAAAACATCCACCCACGGCCGCAACATGGCCGGTGCCCGCGCCCTGTGGCGCGCCACGGGGATGAAAGACGCCGACTTCAAGAAACCGATCATCGCCGTCGCCAACTCCTTCACCCAGTTCGTTCCCGGCCATGTCCACCTCAAGGACATGGGCCAGCTGGTCGCCCGCGAGATCGAACGCGCTGGCGGTGTGGCCAAGGAATTCAACACCATCGCCGTGGATGACGGCATCGCCATGGGCCACGACGGCATGCTCTATTCGCTGCCGAGCCGCGAGATCATCGCCGACTCCGTCGAATACATGGTCAACGCCCACTGCGCCGACGCCATCGTCTGCATCTCCAACTGCGACAAGATCACCCCCGGCATGCTGATGGCCGCCCTGCGCCTGAACATCCCGGTGGTCTTCGTTTCCGGCGGCCCGATGGAAGCCGGCAAGACCAAACTGGCCGCCCACGGCCTCGACCTGGTCGACGCCATGGTCATCGCCGCCGACTCCAGCGCCTCTGACGAGAAGGTTGCCGAGTACGAGCGCAGCGCCTGCCCGACCTGCGGTTCGTGCTCCGGCATGTTCACCGCCAACTCGATGAACTGCCTCACCGAAGCCCTGGGCCTGGCCCTGCCGGGCAACGGTTCGGCCCTGGCGACCCACTCCGACCGCGAGCAGCTGTTCCTCCAGGCCGGTCGTACCATCGTCGAGCTGTGCCAGCGTTACTACGGCGACAACGATGACTCGGTGCTGCCGCGCAATATCGCCAATATCAAGGCGTTCGAAAACGCCATGACCCTGGACATCGCCATGGGCGGTTCCACCAACACCATCCTGCACCTGCTGGCCGCCGCCCAGGAAGCCGAGATCGATTTCGACCTGCACGACATCGACCGCCTGTCCCGGCATGTGCCGCAGCTGTGCAAGGTTGCGCCGAACATCCAGAAATACCATATGGAAGATGTGCACCGCGCCGGCGGGATCTTCAGCATCCTCGGCGAACTGGCCCGTGGCGGCCTGCTGCACACCGACCTGCCGACCGTGCACAGCAAGACCCTGGCCGAGGGCATTGCCAAGTGGGACATCACCCAGACCAGCGATGAAGCGGTGCACACCTTCTTCAAGGCCGGTCCCGCCGGTATCCCGACCCAGACCGCGTTCAGCCAGTCGACCCGTTGGGAAACCCTCGACGACGACCGTGAAAACGGCTGCATCCGCAGTGTCGAGCACGCCTATTCGAAAGAAGGCGGCCTGGCCGTGCTCTACGGCAATATCGCCCTGGACGGCTGCGTGGTGAAAACCGCCGGCGTCGACGAGTCGATCCACGTCTTCGAAGGCAACGCGAAGATCTTCGAAAGCCAGGACAGCGCCGTACGCGGCATCCTCGCCGACGAAGTGCAGGCCGGCGACATCGTGATCATCCGTTACGAAGGTCCGAAAGGCGGCCCGGGCATGCAGGAAATGCTCTATCCGACGTCCTACCTGAAGTCCAAGGGCCTGGGCAAAGCCTGTGCCCTGCTGACCGACGGGCGTTTCTCCGGCGGTACCTCGGGCCTGTCCATCGGCCATGCTTCTCCGGAAGCGGCCGCGGGCGGCGCGATTGGCCTGGTCCAGGACGGCGATAAAGTGCTGATCGACATTCCGAATCGCTCGATCAACCTGTTGGTCAGCGATGAAGAACTGGCGGCACGCCGGGTCGAACAGGACAAGAAAGGCTGGAAGCCGGTGGAAGTGCGTCCACGCAAGGTCACCACGGCCTTGAAGGCCTATGCCCTGCTGGCCACCAGCGCTGACAAGGGCGCGGTGCGCAACAAGGCGATGCTCGACGGTCTCTAAGGCATATATATGTCAAAAAGAACCGGCGCCCAGGCGCCGGTTCTTTTTGAAAGCATGTTTCTGGAGCGTCGATGAGTTCATTACATGGCATCAAAACGCATGATATGCACGTTGTTTGTGCTCCCCGTATAGAGATCCATCACCTGCTTATTATTAAAGTACCCCGCTAACATTCTAATCATCCCATCGACACCACTAAACTCGGCCGCACCCGCATTACAATCAAAGAAAACCGTCGAACCTGAGCGGCTACAAACAGCTGCTACATAATGACCGGGAACACCTATCAAGTAATATCCTGGCTCAGACATGACAATTCTCGATATCCGTTCCTGGCAGGGCCATGTCAAGACAGGATACATTTTCACAAATTTCAAGCCAACGACAGGTCCCAAGCGAGTACAGTTAATTGCCAATGCCTGAGCACTTGCCAGGCTAGCCGTCTGGCCAACACCATCGACATGAACCTCCGCCAATCCGTTTTGAATCTTGAGCCCAAACTCTAATAACGCGGACCAACTATATGATTTTGCATCCGTCAAGCTGCGCAGCCCATGCTTGGCATAGAGCCCCAAAAAAATCATGCTTATCCCGCCACAAATGCCTTGGCGGATGATTGAACTTTGTTCGGCCCGGACCAACTTCCCTTGACTGAATTTTTCCTTTTTAATGGCACCTGCCGACTTGGCCGCACACAAAAACACATTCGATACACCCACAGCTTATCGCCTCCCAGCTCAACTCAGCTCGTCAAAAACTGAACAGCATCCCTATAAAATCAAAAACATTACAGACGCAGCGACCTTGGGTCTTTCCCGTGTATAACACTGCCTGAAGCTCGGAAATAAATACTATTTACTCCTTACCCGAACTTCAAGTACTGCGTTAGTCAACTCAAAAGAAAAGCAATACTTGATATTTATAAGACAAGTCTGATTGTGAAGTTTCTTAAGTTTCAATTTATTGATATCAAACAACAACAGCCCCTGGCAAATGCGTATGACGTCCTTGTCCGCACCTCCTGCGCTCCAACTGCGTCACCTGCAAATGCCAGCGGCTTATTCCAAAAACGATGGACACCATTCCATATCGATATTAAATCCATATTTATCAAGCTGTTATGCTTACCGGTTCACAATTGCCGACGAGAGCAATTGGCATCTATCGTTTTCCGGAGCTTCAATGAATCTGCCGCTGATTCTCAACCTGCTGGTGTTCCTCGCCTTGCTGCTGGGCCTGGCCCAAACCCGTCGCACCTCCTTCAGCCTGGCGAAAAAAGTGCTGCTCGCCCTGGTTCTGGGGGTGCTCTTCGGTGTCGCCCTGCACAGCATCTACGGCGCCGGCAACCCGGTGCTCAAGGCCTCCATCGGCTGGTTCGACCTGGTCGGCAACGGCTATGTGCAACTGTTGCAGATGATCGTGATCCCGCTGGTGTTCGCCTCGATCCTCAGCGCCGTGGCCCGCCTGCACAACGCCACCTCCCTGGGCAAGATCAGCTTCCTGACCATCGGCACGTTGCTGTTCACCACGGCCATCGCCGCGCTGATCGGTATCGGCCTGACCAATCTGTTCGGCCTGACCGCCGAAGGCCTGGTGGCCGGCACCCAGGAATTGGCCCGCCTGCAAGTGATCCAGAGCGATTACGCGGGCAAGGTCGCCGACCTGAATGTGCCGCAGTTGCTGCTTTCCTTCATCCCGCAAAACCCCTTCGCCGATCTGGCCCGGGCCAAGCCGACCTCGATCATCAGCGTGGTGATCTTTGCCGCGTTCATGGGCGTGGCCGCGCTGCAACTGCTCAAGGATGATGCCGAGAAGGGCCAGAAGGTGGTGAATGCCATCGACACCCTGCAAGCCTGGGTCACCCGCCTGGTGCGCCTGGTGATGAAGCTCACGCCCTACGGCGTGCTGGCGCTGATGACCAAGGTGGTCGCCGGCTCCAACCTGCAGGACATCATCAAGCTGGGCAGTTTCGTGGTGGTGTCGTATATCGGCCTGGGCCTGATGTTCGTGGTCCACGGGCTGCTGGTGTCCCTGGCCGGGATCAACCCGCTGCGCTTCTTCCGCAAGATCTGGCCGGTGCTGACCTTTGCCTTCACCAGCCGCTCCAGCGCGGCGAGCATTCCGCTGAGCATTGAAGCCCAGACCCGCCGTTTGGGGATTCCACAGTCGATTGCCAGCTTTGCCGCCTCGTTCGGCGCGACCATCGGCCAGAACGGTTGTGCCGGGCTGTATCCGGCGATGCTGGCGGTGATGGTTGCACCGACGGTGGGGATCAACCCGCTGGATCCGTTGTGGATCGCGACCTTGGTGGCCATTGTGACCTTGAGTTCGGCCGGGGTGGCCGGGGTCGGTGGCGGGGCGACGTTTGCCGCGCTGATCGTGCTGCCGGCGATGGGCTTGCCGGTGTCATTGGTGGCGTTGCTGATTTCCGTGGAGCCGCTGATCGACATGGGCCGCACGGCGTTGAATGTCAGCGGTTCGATCACCGCCGGGGCGATTGCCAGCCAGGTGATGCAGCAGACCGACAAGGTATTGCTGGAGGCTGATGAGCATGGGGAATTGGCGCAGGCTTGAGTTCTGCGGCGCCTGTTCCACCGCTTTCGCGGGCAAGCCCTGCTCCTACATGACCGCGTCGGACACAAATCTTGCGTACGACAAAAACTTGTAGGAGCAGGGCTTGCCCGCGAAGCTTTTAGCGTTTCTCCCACACCTCGAAGCTGAACGCCGGCTTGCCATCCGCCGCCGGGTGCGGCTCATCCGAGACCAACTTCCACAGGTTCTCATCGATCTGCGGAAACCAGGCATCGCCTTCCGGGCTCAGCGCCACGCGGGTCAGGTACAACCGGTCCGCCTGCTCCAACCCCTGGGTATACAACTGCGCCCCACCAATCAGCATCAATTCGCTCGCGCCCTGCTCCAGTGCCCACGCCTCAGCGCGCACCAGCGCCGCCGCAAGCGACGGAAAAACCTCCGCGCCTTCCAGTTGCAAACCGGCCTGGCGACTGACCACCAGGTTCAGCCGGCCCGGCAACGGCCGTCCCAGCGAATCCCAGGTCTTGCGCCCCATGATGATCGGCTTGCCGAGGGTCGTGGCCTTGAAGTATTTGAAATCCGCCGGCAAATGCCAGGGCATGCTGTTGTCGACGCCGATCACGCGGTTTTCACCGAGGGCCGCGATCAGGCTTAAAGGAAGAGTTCTGTTCATGTCGCCGAGGATACCAGAGCCCATGGGCCGACTCGGACATACGCCGACAAAATTAACTCAGCCGCTGCACAAGGGACAGCGGGATGCAGCTACCCGCCGCAGCGGTTATGCTTCCAGCTCACTTGAGCCCAGGACGCCGTGTGACTGAACCGACTCCCCTGCATCGCCTCTGGCTGACCGAGACGGTGCGCCTGCGTGAAGAACAGGCAGGTCCGCTGGAAGACCTCGAAGCCAATCGCCGCGCCCGCGCCGCGGGGGGCGACCTGCCGACCCGCATCCAGCACCGCGCCCTCTGGCTGGCCGAACGCGATGGCCTGCTCACGGCCTTGCGTCATTGGCTGCAAGGCGCGCGCCTGGCGCTACTGGTCCTGGCAGTGCTGGTGATGGTCAGTGGTGCCGGCATGGCGTTCGCCGCCCTGGGCAACGGCCAGGTGCCGGTCAATGTGTTCTGGGCCCTGGGCAGCCTGCTCGGGCTGAACCTGCTGTTGCTGCTGAGCTGGGCCATCGGCCTGGTCTTCGCTGGCGAACACGCGGCCAGCTTCGGCCGCCTCTGGCTGTGGCTCAGCGAAAAACTCGCCCGCGATGCCCAGGCCGCACAATTGGCCCCGGCCCTGCTGCTGATGCTCCAGCGCCGCCGCCTCAATCGCTGGGCTATCGGCAGCGTGGTCCACGGCCTGTGGTTGCTGGCCATGCTCAGCGCCCTGATCCTGCTGCTGATGTTGATGTCGACCCGGCGCTACGGTTTTGTCTGGGAAACCACCCTGCTGCGCGGCGACACCTTTGTCGCGGTGACCCAGGCCCTCGGTGCCCTGCCCGCCCTGCTCGGCTTCGGCCTGCCCGACCCCGAGATGATCCGCGCCAGCGGCGATACCGCGCTGAACCTGGAAAACGCCCGGCACGCCTGGGCCTCCTGGCTGGTGGGGGTGCTGGTGGTCTATGGCCTGTTGCCGCGCCTGCTGCTGGCGGGGTTTTGCCTGTGGCGCTGGCGCCGTGGCAGCCGCGCCCTGAGCCTGGACCTCAACTTGCCCGGCTACGCGCAACTGCGTGAACGGCTGATGCCCAGCAGCGAACGCCTGGGGGTCAGCGACGCCGCGCCGGACACGCTGCACAACGCCCAGGGCGGCGTCAGTGCCCTGGAGAGCGAAGGCGCCTTGCTGGTGGCCATCGAACTGGACAACCAGCGCCCCTGGCCGCCGACCTTGCCGAAAACCGTCAAGGACGCCGGTATCCTCGACAGCCGCGAGTCGCGGCAAAAACTCCTCGAACAATTGACCCGCTTCCCGCCGGCGCGCCTGGCGATTGCCTGCGACCCTCGGCGCTCGCCGGACCGTGGCAGCCTCGGGCTGATCGCCGAACTGGCCCGCAGCGCCGGCGCGACCCGGATCTGGCTGCTGCAAGCGCCACCCGGCCAGGCGCTGGATGCCGACCGCCTAGGCGACTGGCACAGTGCCCTGCAACAACTGGAACTGCCCTTCGCCGACAGCGCCCCGCTGAACTGGCTGGAGACCGGTCATGACTAAAGCCCTGAAACTGGCCGTGGTCGGTCACACCAATGTCGGCAAGACTTCGCTGCTGCGCACGCTTACCCGGGACGTCGGCTTCGGCGAAGTCTCCCACCGCCCCAGCACCACCCGGCACGTGGAAGGTGCACGGCTGTCGGTGGATGGCGAAGCCCTGCTCGAACTCTACGATACCCCGGGCCTGGAAGACGCCATCGCCCTGCTCGACTATCTCGAACGCCTGGACCGCCCTGGCGAGCGCCTCGACGGTCCGGCCCGGGTCGCGCGTTTTCTCGACGGTAGCGAAGCCCGCCAGCGCTTCGAACAGGAAGCCAAGGTGCTGCGCCAACTGCTGGCCTCGGACGCCGGACTTTATGTGATCGACGCCCGCGAACCGGTCCTGGCCAAGTACCGCGACGAGCTGAGCGTACTCGCCAGTTGCGGCAAGCCATTGTTGCCGGTACTCAACTTTGTCAGCAGTGCCGAACAACGCGAACCGGAATGGCGTGAGGCCCTGGCCCGCCTGGGCCTGCACGCGCTGGTGCGGTTCGACAGCGTGGCCCCGCCGGAGGACGGCGAGCGGCGGCTGTATGAAAGCCTGGCGCTGTTGCTGGAAGGTGCACGTCCGCAGCTGGAACGCCTGGTCCTCGACCTGGAGGCACAACGTCGGGCCCGCCGGCAAAGCGCCAACCGACTGATCGCCGAACTGCTGATTGACTGTGCGGCCTGTCGGCGCAGCGTGGTCAGCGCCGCCGACGCGCAAACCCGGGCCATCGGCGAACTGCGCCAGGCCGTACGCCAACGGGAGCAACGTTGTGTCGAGGCCTTGCTCAAGCTCTACGGGTTCCGCCGTGGCGACGCGTCGGCCGGCGACCTGCCGCTACTGGACGGACGCTGGGGCGACGATCTGTTCAACCCGGAAACCCTCAAGCAACTCGGTGTGAAGGTCGGAGGAGGGATTGCCGCAGGTGCGGCGGCCGGTGCCGGCATCGACCTGCTGGTGGGTGGCCTGACCCTCGGCGCGGCCGCCCTGGCCGGTGCCCTTGCCGGCGGCGCCCTGCAAACCGTTCGCGGCTATGGCAGCCGCCTGTTGGGCAAACTCAAGGGGCAACGGGAACTGACCGTCGACGACAACGTGCTGCGGTTGCTGGCGCTGCGCCAACGGCAACTGCTGCACGCCCTGGAGGCACGCGGGCATGCGGCGATGGAGAGCATCAAGATGAGCCTGCCGGTGGATAGCACCTGGCGTGAGGGCAAACTGCCCGAAGCCTTGCACAAGGCCCGGGCACATCCGCAGTGGTCGTCGCTCAACCCGCAGGCCCGGTTGAACCAGCCAGAACGCCAGGAACAGATCGACCTGTTGCTGCAGCGTCTGGCTGAGACCTGAAACGGACCTGTCAGCTATACCACCTGAACTTCAGAAAGGTCCGCCCCATGTACTTGATCCACTCCTCTTCAGCTCGGCTGAAAATGTTCTCGCCGTCAATATCGAAATAAACCACCGAATCCAGCGTCCCATTGTTGTCGGTGTCATGGACCGAGGCCTTGTAGAGCAGGGTCTGGTTTCTGGGCGTTCCCGTCCCCTCATGAATATGAAATCTGACAACGTTGGGCGTCCTGTCGTTGTGATAGTTCTCGGCAAACACCTTGATATAACGCTGCCAGCTCAGCCCCCGGTTGAACCAGCCAAGCTTCAGGAACCCATTGGCAAAGGCCCTGAGCAGTTTTTCATCCTTGGCATTGTCCCTGCCATCACCGTTGACGTCACCACCGAACTGCAAGTCCGTCACCCCATCGGCGGTCATGTCGACTGCCGCCGCCTTGAGCACCAGCTTGTCGGGCTTGCCGGGCACTTCCTCATAAAAGCGCAGCAACACCGTATCAGCCCGGCCATTGCCACTGCGATCCTGGGCGGTCATTCTCAAATAACGCATAAAAAACTCCTTTCCATGTGAGCCACCACCTTAGTGCAGCGCATCTTTCAGCCACCAGACCAGGATTCCTGAGCCTGTGTACGAAACCGCGCTCTGTGTCGAGAGACACCGCAACGCTCAGGAGCAAGGCCAAGGCAGATCGATTACTTCCACTGAAACTTCAAATACTCGCCACTCAGCAACTGCACCAACCCCTGATCCACGGCATCGATATCACAGTCGTTGTCCATATCGAAGTGGATCAGCGAGTCCAACTTGCCATCGTTGTTGGTGTCATAGGCAGAAGCCGTATAAACGATCGTTTCGTCCCTCGGCGTACCCTCGCCCTTATGAAAGTGCAGCCTGACCGTATCCGGCGAGCCGTCCTGGCTGTCGTCCTCGACAAATATCTTCAGGTAGCGTTGCCAGGAAATTCCGGGATTGAACCAGTTCAACTTCAGATAAGCGTCGGCGAATTTTCTCAGCAGCTTTTCGTCGCGCTTGTTGTCCTTGCCGTCGTTGTTTACATCGCCGGCCTGAAAGTCGACCTTGCCATCCGCGGTGATATCGAGGGCGTAAGCCTTGTGAACCAGGCGACCCTCGGTATCGCACCCGGTTGTTTCAAAAAAGTGCAGCAGCACCGTATCAGCCCGATGGTTACCGCTACGATCCTGGGCTGTTACTTTCAAATAACGCATAAAAGACTCCTTTCCATGTGGGCCACCACCTTAGTGCGCTGCATCGTTCAGCCACCAGAGCAGGATTCCTCAGCGTGTGTACGAAACCGCGCCCTCTACCGAGAGGCACGTCAACACTCAGGACCACCCACCGCCCAGGCTCTTGTACAGGGCGATACGATTGCTCACCTGCAACAAGCGGGTCCTGATCAGCGCTTGTTGTGCCGTGCTCAGACCGCGTTGGGCATCGAGCACTTCGAGGTAGCTGTTCAAGCCATCCTGATGGAGCAGTTGCGCCAACTCGACACGGCGCGACTCGTTCAGCACCAGCCGTTGCTGCGCATCGAGCTGCCGATTGAGCGGTTCGTTCGAGCCCAATGCATCAGCCACTTCACGAAAGGCCTGCTGGATCGAACGCTGATACTCGACCACGGCGATATCACGCTGCACCTTCGACAGTTCAAGCTGCGTGAAGCGCCGACCGATATCAAACAGCGGCAAGGTCACGGCTGGTGTGAAAGACCAACCCTTGGCCTCCCCGGAAAACAGCTCACTTAACTGCGGGCTGCTGACGCCAAAGAAACCGGTCAGGGAAATGCTCGGCAGAAAGGCCGCCCGGGCGGCACCGATATTGGCATTAAAGGCCTTGAGCCGGGCCTCGGCGGCACGGATATCGGGGCGGCGCACCAGCAACTCGGAAGGCAAGCCGGGGGCAATCTCCGGCAACCGCGGCCCTTCGCTCCATTCCCAGGCGGACAGCCGCGCGGGATCAATCCTCGTGCCCACCAGCAACTCCAGGCGGTTCAGGGCCAGTCCCTGTTGGCGCGCCGCCTCGGCCATCTCGGCCTCCAGGGTCAAGGCCAGCGTATCGGCCTGGCGCAACTCCAGTTCACTCGCCAGTCCGAATTCCTGGCGGCGACCGATCAGCCGCTTCGACTCGCTCGCCCGCTCCAGCAACTGCCGGTTCTGCCGGTGCAATTCAAGGTAGGCACGATGTTCGTAATAAGCCGTCGCAACCTCGCCGACCAGACCGATCTGCACGCTCAGAACGTCTTCCTCGCGGGCCACCAGGCGTTGCCCGGCTTCGCTTTTCAACGCCCGAACCCGCCCCCAGAGATCCAGTTCAAAAGCGGTGATCCCCAGCCTGAAATGTCCCTGCTCGCGAATCAGCGCTTTGCCGGTGGGTGAGTCCGCGGCGGAAATCTTCTGCCGTTGCACCGAAGCGTCGACCCCGCCGACGGGCCATTGCTCGGCAGCGGAAATCCCATACAGCGCCCGCGCTTCGTCGATGCGCAGGACGGCCACCTGCAAATCATGGTTGTGGACCCGCGCCAATTCGATCAGGGCTTGCAGCTCGGGATCGAGGAAAACCTCGCGCCAGTCCGGTAACGGCGCGGCATCCTCCTGCGAGCCAGCGTCACGCCAGTGCTCTGCCACGGTCGACGATGGCTGCTGGTAGTCGGGAATGAACGAACACCCCGCCAACAGCAAGGCAACCAGCCCCAGATAACGCACCCTCATCCAAGTCCCCGCCGTTGCAGCAGACCCGGCAGTCCCGAGGCTTTCTCGTCCGAAGTCTTTTGCCGCTGATAGAAGGCTTCCAGCCGTGACAGGTAGAACCAGTGCTCGGGAGCCTCGGCAATAAACGACTCCATCGCCACGGCCCATTGCGCCTGCATCTGCGGCGCGGCGGCACGGGTGATCCACTGGATCACATGTAGTTCTCCGCAGCCGCCAAGCCGGGCACGATGCCCCGCCAGCAGCACGTCGCACTTCATTTTCGATGCAAGGAACATCGGCCCTTTGACGAATTGCGCGGCGCGGCCAAACAGGCGGCCGTCCACCGGCTCGCCGGAACGCACCCCACCGAAACTCACCGGCAGGTCGGCAAAGATGATCACCTGGTCGCCGCGCTTGAGCGCCCGGGCAATCGCCAATGCGGTTTTCGGAGCGTTGCTGTCGAGAATATCCACGCTGTGGCCGAAGGCTTCCAGGCTCTTGAGGGAGCGCCGGGTCAGGGGATCGTTGAAGTTCCAGATCGGAATGATGAAACGCTTCGGCGCCGGGCAGCGCTCGATCATGCAGGCCACCGCCATCCAGTATTCCCCCGTGTGCGCCAGCACGATGATGGTCGAGCGCACCCGCGTACGCGGCCAGTGTTGCTGCGGATCGTTCCAGGCAATCGCCCGAATCCAGGCGCGCAAGCGCTCGGGATGATGGCGCGGGTAAAGCACCTGGTAGATAGCGCACTGCAACTGGATGGCACTGTAGCGGCAGGCCAGCAGCCGACAGGCGCGGGGCTCCAGCCCGAACAGTTCGAGGTTCTGCCGACAGGTGTTGTAGTCCGCGCCACGCCATGCCAATGGCAACCGCAGCAGCAGGGCAGGCAACAACGGAAGGCAACGGTGCGCGACCTTCAGCCGAAAGATCAGCGCCAGCCCTTTCACCCAGCGCGCCCGCAACCCGGCCTTGCAGCGCATCCACCACAGCCAGCGGCGGATCGGCCAGCCCGGGCGAAAAGGAGTCATCGCGCCGCGCCGGCCAAGGGCCGCAAACGCCCCTGGTGCATCAGCAACACGGTGTCGCAGGCCTGGGCCACGGCCTTGTCGTGGGTCACGATCACACACAGCATGGGCAAGCGGCGCACGGTCTCGATAATCACATCACGGGCACTGGGGTCCAGATGGGAGGTCGGCTCATCGAGCAACAACAACTCCGGGCGCCGATACAGCGCCCGGGCGATCAGCAGGCGTTGCTTCTGCCCCGAGGACAACTGCACGCCCATGGGTCCGAGCAAGGTGTTGAAACCGTTGCTCAACTTCAGGATGCTTTCCAGCAACCCGGCCTGCTCGACACAGCTCTGCAAACGCGTGCCGTCCAGCGGGTCGCTGTCCATCAGGATGTTCTCGATCACCGTGCCGGCGATGATCTCGTCATGGGCCGTGACATAGGCCACGCTCTGGCGGTAGCGGCGCAAACCGAAATGTCGCATCGCCAGGCCGTTGATCCTGAAGCGCCCGGTGTCCAGGGCATAAAACCCGGCAAGCACTTTCAGGAAAGTGCTCTTGCCGCAGCCCGAAGGGCCGAATATCGCGATGCGTCGGCACGGACCTTCCAGGCTGAAACTGAGGTCCTCGAAGGTCGGCCGGTCGAACGAACTGTAGCGAAAGCGTGCGCCTTCGATCTGGATCGAGCGCAAGGGTTGCTGCTGGCCGAGGGGATCGGCGCTGTACACGCTCGACTCCACCTGCTCGACCGGCTCATCGACGATTTCCTCGACCCGCTTGAGCTCGACCCTCACCAGTCGCAGGTTCATATAGCTGTCGACCACCTTCAGCGCGCAGCCCATGAACATGTCCTTGTAGAGGACAAAGGCGAACAGGTCGCCGACGCTATTCTCGCCATGGAGCACGGCCAGCGCACCGAGGGCGCTGACCAGCAGCGAATGGCCGTGGGACAACCCTTCGTGCACCACCTGGTTCATCGCCTGCAAACGCTGGACGCCGGCGCGGGCCATTTCGGTGTCAGTGTGCTGGTTGCTCCAGTTCGCCAGCTTGGCCGCTTCGTAGTTGTAGAGTTTCATCGACTCGACATTGCCCAGGGTGCCGAGCAGGGTCACGTTGCGCGCCGTCTCGGCTTCGATCGAGGTCTTGTGGTGTTTTTCCATCACCGGCAGGGTCACGCCACGAAACAGGAAAAACAGCAGGCACAACAGCAACGACAGGGCCGCCAGCTTGGCGTTGATCAAGGCCATCAGCGTAAGGAACGCCACCCCGAAGGCCAGGTCGATAGCGATATCCATCCAGCCGGCGGTGAACTGCACGAAGGCTTTGTCGGTGGCCTGGGTCCGCCGCAGGATATCGCCGGGGGCGCGGCGTTCGAAGTAACTCACCGGCAGGCGCAGCAGCCAGGCGATAACGCCGGTGGACAGGTCCTGGCTCAGGGCGATGCGCAGGCGCATATCGAGGACCGCCCGCAGCCAGGCGGCGAGGCTCTTGAACAGAAAGATCCCGCCAAAGACATAGAGGATCAGAAATAGAAAGTCCTCGTCGTTCTTCGCCACCACTTCATCGATGGTCAGGGAAAACAGCTTGGGCGCGGCGATCGCGCCGAAGTAGCCGACCACCGACAGCAGGCCCATGGGCACCAGGTAACGCAACAGCCAGGTGTTCTTGCGCAGCACGCCGAGCGGGCCGAAGGTGCCGGGAACATGTCGATGGACCTGGGTGGTGAAACCCAGTCCCGGGAGCATTTCCAGCGCCGCGCCGCTGAACATCGACAGCGCTTCTTCCCAGGTATAGAAGCGCCGCCCCACCGCCGGATCGACGATATGCAGCCCCTGGCGATTGGTGGATTGCAGCACGACGAAGTGCATGTTGTTCCAGAACAGGATTGACGGCGTGCGCAGTTGCCGCACGTCATGCAGCTGCAAACGCAGCGGTCGGCAGCTGAAACCCAGCTCCTCGCTGACCTTGATCACCTGGAACAACGACATGCCGTCCCGCGCCACCCGGTAGCGCTGGCGCATCTCGCGCAAGCTCAGGGCCTTGCCGTGATAACCGGCGACCATGGCAATCGAGGCCATGCCGCATTCGGACATTTCGTCCTGGAGAATCACCGGGACCGTGCGCTGGAACAACTGCCGCG
>Ga0209888_1000481_pt1 | contig 19630 bp, 17 predicted proteins | sample OrgsoiDNA_201059_FD_185807 | JGI IMG/M metagenome (GOLD analysis project Ga0209888, IMG submission 185807) | Permafrost soil microbial communities from the Arctic, to analyse light accelerated degradation of dissolved organic matter (DOM) -... | ecosystem: Environmental > Terrestrial > Soil >...
CCAGTGCACTTGCCCAACAACTTTGCCCTGATCGTTAGGGCTCATCAGTGAAAAAAAAGCCGTGAAAAGCCAACGACCTGTAAACCTAGACCTAAGGACCATCAAACTCCCCATAACCGGCGTTACGTCGTTTCTTCACCGAGTATCCGGCATCATTCTCTTCCTGGGCCTTGGCTTCATGCTGTATGCATTGGGCAAATCCCTGGGTTCTGAGGAAGGTTTCGCCGAGGTGAAGGCGTGCTTGACCAGCCCGCTGGCCAAGTTCATTGGATGGGGGCTTCTGTCCGCCTTGCTGTATCACATGGTGGCTGGTGTGCGCCATCTGATCATGGATATGGGCATCGGTGAAACGCTGGAAGGCGGCAAACTGGGCTCTAAAATCGTCATCGCCATTTCCGTGGTGCTGATCGTTCTGGCGGGAGTTTGGATATGGTAACCAGCGTTACGAACCTATCGCGTTCGGGCCTCTACGACTGGATGGCGCAGCGCGTATCTGCTGTCGTTCTCGCGGCTTACTTCATTTTCCTGATCGGATACGTCGTTGCGAATCCGGGCCTGGGCTATGCCCAGTGGCACGGGCTGTTCGCCCACAACGGGATGCGCATCTTCAGTCTGTTGGCCCTGGTGGCCCTGGGCGCTCACGCCTGGGTCGGCATGTGGACCATTTCGACCGACTACCTGACGCCGATGGCGCTGGGCAAGTCCGCGACAGCAGTGCGTTTCCTTTTCCAGGCAGTATGCGGCGTTGCGATGTTCGCCTACTTCGTCTGGGGTGTGCAGATTCTCTGGGGTATCTGATTCATGGCTAACATTCCAACGATTTCTTTCGACGCCATCATCATTGGCGGCGGCGGTGCGGGCATGCGTGCCGCACTGCAACTGGCCCAGGGCGGTCACAAGACGGCCGTGATCACCAAGGTGTTCCCGACCCGTTCCCACACCGTATCGGCCCAGGGTGGCATCACCTGCGCCATCGCGTCCGCCGATCCGAACGATGACTGGCGCTGGCACATGTACGATACCGTCAAGGGTTCCGACTATATCGGTGACCAGGACGCTATCGAATACATGTGTCAGGAAGGCCCGGCCGCCGTTTACGAGCTGGACCACATGGGTATGCCGTTCTCGCGTACCGAGCAGGGTCGTATCTACCAGCGTCCATTCGGCGGTCAGTCGAAGGATTACGGCAAGGGCGGTCAGGCTGCACGGACGTGCGCCGCTTCCGACCGTACCGGTCACGCGCTGCTGCACACCCTTTATCAGGGCAACCTGAAAGCCGGGACCGTGTTCCTGAACGAGTACTACGCTGTCGATCTGGTGAAGAACCAGGAGGGCGCGTTCGTCGGTGTGATCGCCATCTGCATCGAAACCGGCGAAACCAGCTACATCCGCGCCAAGGCCACCGTCCTGGCCACCGGCGGTGCCGGTCGTATCTACTCGTCCACCACCAATGCCCTGATCAACACCGGTGACGGCGTCGGCATGGCCCTGCGTGCTGGCGTGCCGGTACAAGACATCGAAATGTGGCAGTTCCACCCGACCGGCATCGCCGGCGCTGGCGTACTGGTCACCGAAGGTTGCCGCGGTGAAGGCGGTTACCTGATCAACAAGCACGGCGAGCGTTTCATGGAGCGTTATGCTCCGAACGCCAAAGACCTGGCCGGTCGTGACGTGGTAGCGCGTTCGATGGTCAAGGAAATTATCGCCGGCAACGGCTGTGGCCCGAATGGCGACCACGTGCTGCTCAAGCTCGACCACCTCGGCGAGGAAGTGCTGCACAGCCGCCTGCCAGGTATCTGCGAACTGTCCAAGACCTTCGCTCATGTCGACCCGGTCGTTGCTCCAGTTCCAGTCGTTCCAACCTGCCACTACATGATGGGCGGCGTTGCCACCAACATCCATGGTCAGGCGATCACCCAGGATGCCGAAGGCGTCGACACCATCATCCCGGGCCTGTTCGCGGTCGGTGAAGTGGCGTGCGTATCGGTTCACGGTGCCAACCGCCTGGGCGGCAACTCGCTGCTCGACCTGGTGGTTTTCGGTCGTGCGGCCGGCCTGCACCTGGAAAAAGCCCTGACCGACGGTATTCACTACGACGACGCCACCGACGCCAACATCACGGCGGCACTGGCACGTCTGTCCGCTCTGAACGAGCGTACCGACGGCGAAGACGTGGCTACCCTGCGTCGCGAGCTGCAAAGCTGCATGCAGAACTACTTCGGTGTATTCCGTACCGGCGAATACATGCAGAAGGGTATCGCCCAGTTGGCTGACCTGCGCAAGCGTATTGCCAACGTCAAGATCAACGACAAGTCCCAGGCCTTCAATACCGCGCGTATCGAAGCCCTCGAGCTGCAAAACCTGCTGGAAGTAGCCGAAGCCACGGCGATTGCCGCTGAGCATCGTAAAGAGTCCCGCGGCGCCCACGCCCGTGAAGACTTCGAAGAGCGCGACGACGAAAACTGGCTGTGCCATACCCTGTTCTTCCCGGGTGAGAAGCGTGTGACCAAGCGTGCCGTTAACTTCTCGCCGAAGACCGTTCCGACTTTCGAACCAAAAGTCCGGACTTACTAAAGGGTGATCGATATGTTGCAAGTCGAAGTTTATCGTTACAACCCGGACACCGACGCCGCGCCGAAAACCCAGGTTTTCCAGGTCGACACCGGTGGCAAGGACTTGATGGTGCTGGACGTACTGGCCCTGATCAAGGAACAGGACGAAGGGTTCTCCTATCGTCGCTCGTGCCGTGAAGGCGTGTGCGGTTCCGACGGCATGAACATCAACGGCAAGAACGGCCTGGCGTGCATCACGCCGCTGTCCGCTGTGGTCAAGGGCAACAAGCTGGTGGTGCGTCCACTGCCTGGTTTGCCGGTGATCCGTGACTTGGTCGTCGATATGAGCATCTTCTACAAGCAATACGAGAAGGTGAAGCCATTCCTGCAGAACGACACGCCGGCTCCGGCCATCGAACGTCTGCAGACGCCGGAAGAGCGCGAGAAGCTGGACGGTCTGTACGAGTGCATCCTGTGCGCTTGCTGCTCGACTTCCTGCCCGTCCTTCTGGTGGAACCCCGACAAGTTCCTGGGCCCGGCCGCCCTGCTGCAAGCGTACCGCTTCCTGGCAGACAGCCGCGACACCAAGACCAGCGAGCGTCTGGCCTCGCTGGATGACCCGTTCAGCGTATTCCGCTGCCGCGGGATCATGAACTGCGTCAACGTATGTCCGAAAGGCCTGAATCCGACAAAGGCCATCGGTCACATCCGTAACATGCTGCTGCAAAGCGGCGTGTGATTCAGCGGCTGTAACCTGGCTGTTGTAGAACGGCTGTTGTAAATAGCGACACCGCTGTAACCGTAGAAAGGCCAGGGCGTGGGCTTCAACCCGCGCCCCGGCTATAACCAGAGCAACGGCTCATAAAGCTGTGGCTCTTATTTTTGAAGAAATGAGACCAGCAGGGGCATCCGGGCTGGTACCCGGACTATCAGCGTGATCCCAAGTGGCTTGTTTTGGTCGCTGCATTCGGACTGTTGCAAGCGTGCGTGGTGTTTTCGCCGGTGGTGTCCCCTAACCGAGGGTGACCAAGCATGCAAGAAAGCGTGATGCAGCGCATGTGGAACAGCGGCTATCTTTCAGGTGGTAACGCTGCCTATGTGGAAGAGCTCTACGAGCTCTACCTGCACGACCCTAACGCTGTGCCAGAAGAGTGGCGCACCAAATTTCAGACGTTGCCCGCTGACGGCAACGCTGCCACCGATGTTTCGCACTCGACAATCCGCGACCATTTCGTCTTGCTGGCAAAGAACCAGCGCCGCGCCCAACCGGTTTCCGCCGGCAGCGTGAGCAGTGAGCACGAGAAGAAGCAGGTTGAAGTGCTGCGATTGATCCAGGCCTACAGGATGCGTGGCCACCAAGCAGCCCAGCTCGACCCGCTGGGACTGTGGCAGCGTCCTGCACCCGCAGACCTGTCGATCAATCATTACGGCTTGACCAATGCCGATCTTGATACGACCTTCCGTGCCGGCGACCTGTTCATCGGCAAAGAGGAAGCGAGCCTACGCGAAATTCACGAAGCGTTGCAGCAGACATATTGCCGCACCATCGGCGCTGAATTTACGCACATCACCGATTCCGAGCAGCGCCACTGGTTCCAGCAGCGTCTGGAAAGCGTGCGCGGCCGTCCGACCTTTTCCGCGGAAATCAAGAGCCACCTGCTCGAGCGCGTCACCGCCGCCGAAGGCCTGGAAAAGTACCTGGGCACCAAGTACCCGGGCACCAAGCGTTTCGGCCTGGAAGGCGGCGAGAGCCTGATTCCGATGCTCGACGAGCTGATCCAGCGTTCCGGTTCCTACGGCACCAAGGAAATCGTCATCGGCATGGCCCACCGTGGCCGTCTGAACGTGCTGGTCAACACCTTCGGCAAGAACCCGCGCGATCTGTTCGACGAGTTCGAAGGCAAGAAGAAGGTCGAGCTGGGTTCCGGTGACGTGAAATACCACCAGGGCTTCTCGTCCAACGTGATGACCACCGGCGGTGAAGTTCACCTGGCCATGGCGTTCAACCCGTCCCACCTGGAAATCGTTTCCCCGGTGGTCGAAGGTTCGGTTCGCGCCCGTCAGGACCGTCGCAACGATGCGGCCGGTGACAAGGTTCTGCCGATTTCCCTCCACGGTGACGCTGCGTTCGCCGGTCAAGGCGTGGTCATGGAAACCTTCCAGATGTCGCAGACCCGCGGTTTCAAGACCGGCGGCACCGTGCACATCGTGATCAACAACCAGGTCGGTTTCACCATCAGCAACCCGCTGGACTCGCGTTCCACCGAGTACGCCACCGACGTTGCGAAGATGATCCAGGCGCCGATCCTCCATGTGAATGGCGATGATCCGGAAGCCGTCCTGTTCGTGACCCAGTTGGCCATCGACTACCGCATGCAGTACAAGCGCGACGTGGTGATCGACCTGGTCTGCTACCGTCGTCGTGGTCACAACGAAGCGGATGAGCCTAGCGGCACCCAGCCGTTGATGTATCAGCAGATCACCAAGCAGCGCACCACCCGTGAGCTGTACGCCGAGCGCCTGGTTCAGGCCAAGGTGCTGGACGAAGCCCGTGTCCAGGCGAAGATCGACGAATACCGCAACGCGTTGGACAACGGTCTGCACGTAGTGAAAAGCCTGGTCAAGGAACCGAACAAGGAGTTGTTCGTCGACTGGCGCCCGTACCTGGGTCACGCGTGGACCGCACGTCACGACACCCGCTTCGATCTGAAGACCCTGCAGGAACTGTCCGCCAAGCTGCTGGAAATTCCGGAAGGCTTCGTGGTCCAGCGCCAGGTCGCGAAGATCTACGAAGACCGTCAGAAGATGCAAGCCGGCGGCCTGCCGATCAACTGGGGTTACGCCGAAACCATGGCGTACGCGACCCTGGCGTTCGAAGGTCACCCGATCCGCATGACCGGTCAGGACATCGGCCGCGGTACGTTCTCGCACCGTCATGCCGTGCTGCACAACCAGAAAGACGCGGGCACCTACATTCCGCTGCAGAACCTGTACGAAGGTCAGCCACGCTTCGACCTGTACGACTCGTTCCTCTCGGAAGAAGCCGTGCTGGCGTTCGAATACGGTTACTCGACCACCACGCCTGAGGCGCTGGTGATCTGGGAAGCCCAGTTCGGCGACTTCGCCAACGGTGCCCAGGTGGTTGTCGACCAGTTCATCACCAGTGGCGAGCACAAGTGGGGCCGTCTGTGCGGTCTGACCATGCTGCTGCCGCACGGTTATGAAGGTCAGGGTCCGGAGCACTCCTCGGCCCGTCTGGAACGCTACCTGCAGCTGTGCGCCGAGCACAACGTCCAGGTCTGCGTGCCGACTACCCCGGCACAGATCTACCACCTGCTGCGTCGTCAGGTCATCCGTCCGCTGCGCAAGCCGCTGATCGTGCTGACACCCAAGTCGCTGCTGCGTCACAAACTGGCGATTTCCACGCTGGAAGATCTGGCCGAAGGTTCGTTCCAGACCGTTATCCCGGAAATCGACGCCCTGGACCCGAAAAAGGTCAGCCGTCTGGTTCTGTGTAGCGGCAAGGTCTACTACGACCTGCTGGAAAAACGTCGTGCCGAAGGCCGTGACGACATCGCTGTCGTGCGTATCGAGCAACTGTATCCGTTCCCGGAAGACGATCTGATCGAAATCCTGGGCCCGTACAAGAACCTCAAGCACATCGTCTGGTGTCAGGAAGAGCCGATGAACCAGGGCGCCTGGTACAGCAGTCAGCATCACATGCGTCGCATCGTTGGCGGGCACAACAAGTCGCTGGTACTTGAGTACGCCGGCCGTGACGCCTCTGCTGCACCGGCTTGTGGTTATGCATCGATGCACGCTGAGCAGCAGGAAAAACTGCTGCAAGATGCCTTTACTGTTTAACGCCTTCGCGCACCTGAAACCGAATTTAAGGAACCACAGATAATGGCTATCGAGATCAAAGCCCCCACTTTCCCGGAATCGGTTGCCGATGGCACCGTTGCCACCTGGCACAAAAAACCGGGCGATGCTGTCAAGCGTGACGACCTGATCGTCGACATCGAAACCGACAAAGTGGTCCTGGAAGTACTGGCTACCGCTGACGGCGTACTGGGCGCTATCGTCAAGAACGAAGGCGACACCGTTCTGTCCGACGAAGTCCTCGGCTCCATCGTTGAAGGCGGCGCTGCCGCTGCCGCTCCTGCCGCCGCCGCTGCTCCAGCTGCTGCTGCCCAGGCCGCTGCTCCGGCCGCTGCTGGCGAAGACGATCCGGTGGCTGCACCGGCGGCTCGCAAGCTGGCTGAAGAAAACGGCATCAACATCGCTTCCGTTGCCGGCACCGGCAAAGGCGGTCGTGTGACCAAGGAAGACGTGGTGGCTGCTGTTGCCGCCAAGAAAGCCGCGCCTGCTGCTGCTCCAGCCAAGGCTGCCGCGCCAGCTGCTGCCGCACCGGTGTTCGCTGCCGGCGACCGCGTCGAGAAGCGTGTGCCGATGACCCGCGTTCGTGCCACCGTGGCCAAGCGTCTGGTTGAAGCACAGTCGAACATGGCGATGCTGACCACGTTCAACGAAGTGAACATGAAGCCGATCATGGACCTGCGTTCGAAGTACAAGGACCTGTTCGAGAAGACCCACAACGGCGTACGCCTGGGCTTCATGTCGTTCTTCGTGAAAGCGGCCACCGAAGCGCTGAAACGCTTCCCGGCTGTCAACGCTTCCATCGACGGCGCCGACATCGTCTACCACGGCTACTCCGACGTCGGTGTCGCGGTGTCCAGCGATCGTGGCCTGGTGGTCCCGGTCCTGCGTAACGCCGAGCTGATGAGCCTGGCTGAAATCGAAAACGGCATCGCCACCTACGGCAAGAAAGCCCGTGACGGCAAGCTGTCCATCGACGAAATGACCGGTGGTACGTTCACCATCACCAACGGTGGTACATTCGGTTCCCTGCTGTCGACGCCGATCGTCAACCCGCCACAAGCCGCCATCCTGGGCATGCACAACATCAACGAGCGCCCGATGGCGGTCAAAGGTGAAGTGGTGATCCTGCCGATGATGTACCTGGCGCTGTCCTACGATCACCGCCTGATCGACGGCAAGGAAGCGGTGTCTTTCCTGGTGACTATCAAGAACCTGCTGGAAGACCCGGCTCGTCTGCTGCTGGATATCTGATTGCGCCCAGGGGGGCAGGGCGCTGGCGCCTTGCCCGCTTGAACGATCAGCTTCGTCCCACGACGGTCCCCACGCGGGGCCGTCCGGTTTGATTCGATAAGGAATGACACATGACCCAGAAATTCGACGTGGTAGTGATTGGCGCGGGCCCTGGCGGCTATGTAGCCGCCATCAAGGCAGCGCAACTTGGTCTCAAGACTGCCTGCATCGAGAAGTACCAGGATAAAGAGGGCAAGCTGGCCCTCGGCGGTACTTGCCTGAACGTTGGCTGCATTCCGTCCAAGGCGCTGCTGGACAGCTCCTGGAAGTACCATGAAGCCAAGGATGGGTTCGCCATCCACGGTATCTCCACCGGCGCCGTGAAAATGGACGTCGCCGCGATGGTTGGCCGCAAGGCCGGTATCGTGAAGAACCTGACCGGCGGCGTGGCCATGCTGTTCAAGGCCAACGGCGTGACTTCGATCGAAGGCCACGGCAAGCTGCTGGCTGGCAAGAAAGTCGAAGTGACCAAGCCTGATGGCACGGTTGAAGTGATCGAAGCCGAGAACGTGATCCTGGCTCCAGGTTCGCGTCCGATCGACATTCCACCGGCCCCGGTTGACCAGAACGTGATCGTCGATTCGACCGGCGCCCTGGAATTCCAATCCGTACCTAAGCGCCTCGGCGTGATCGGCGCAGGCGTGATCGGTCTGGAACTGGGTTCCGTCTGGTCCCGTCTGGGTTCTGAAGTGACCGTGCTGGAAGCCCTGGATACTTTCCTGATGGCTGCCGACACCGCCGTCTCCAAGGAAGCGCTGAAAACCCTGACCAAACAGGGTCTGGACATCAAGCTGGGCGCTCGCGTGACCGGTTCCAAGGTCAACAAGGGCAAGGAAGTGGTGGTGACCTACACCAACTCCGACGGCGAACAGACCATCACTTTCGACAAACTGATCGTGGCCGTTGGCCGTCGTCCAGTGACCACCGACCTGCTGTCGGCTGATTGCGGCGTGACCCTCGACGAGCGCGGTTTCGTCCACGTTGACGATCACTGCGCCACCACCGTACCGGGCGTCTACGCCATCGGTGACGTGGTTCGCGGCATGATGCTGGCACACAAGGCCTCGGAAGAGGGCATCATGGTTGTCGAGCGCATCAAGGGCCACAAAGCCCAGATGAACTACGACCTGATCCCGTCGGTTATCTACACCCACCCGGAAATTGCATGGGTCGGTAAAACCGAACAGGCTTTGAAAGCCGAAGGCGTTGAAGTTAACATCGGCACCTTCCCGTTCGCCGCCAGTGGCCGTGCCATGGCAGCCAACGATACCGGCGGTTTCGTCAAGGTCATCGCTGATGCCAAGACCGACCGCATCCTGGGCGTCCACGTGATTGGCCCAAGCGCTGCCGAGCTGGTACAGCAAGGCGCGATCGGTATGGAATTCGGTACCAGCGCTGAAGACATCGGCATGATGGTTTTCTCCCATCCGACCCTGTCCGAAGCGTTGCACGAAGCGGCGTTGGCAGTGAATGGCGGCGCCATCCACATTGCCAACAAGAAAAAACGCTAAGTAGATAATAAGAAACCACGGCGGTCTGCCCGTCGTGAGCCTTGCGCGCAAGACTCACCGCGGAACGTCCGCTGGACGCAGTCTTGCGTCGTTGCGCCGGGCAACCGGAAAACGACGCAAGCAGCAGTCACAGGTGGTGCGGCACTGCAATCAGTGCAGCACCGAATGCGCAGTACCTAACGAAGACGGTAAAAAGCATGAATCTTCACGAGTATCAGGGTAAGCAGCTGTTCGCTGAGTACGGCCTGCCAGTATCCCAGGGTTTTGCGGTAGATACCCCGGAAGCAGCGGCAGAAGCTTGCGACAAGATCGGTGGTACCGAGTGGGTTGTCAAAGCCCAGGTCCACGCTGGTGGTCGCGGTAAAGCGGGCGGCGTTAAGCTGGTTCGCAGCAAAGAAGACGCTAAAGCCTTTGCACAGCAGTGGCTGGGCAAGCGTCTGGTGACCTATCAGACTGATGCCAATGGCCAGCCTGTCACCAAGATCCTGGTTGAATCGTGCACTGATATCGCTAAAGAGCTGTACCTGGGCGCTGTCGTTGACCGTTCGAGCCGTCGCATCGTGTTCATGGCTTCCACCGAAGGTGGCGTGGACATCGAGAAAATCGCTCACGACACCCCTGAGAAAATCCTCAAGGCCACTATCGATCCACTGGTTGGCGCTCAGCCATTCCAGGGTCGCGAGTTGGCATTCCAGCTGGGTCTGGAAGGCAAGCAAGTGACTCAGTTCGCCAAGATCTTCGTCGGTCTGGCCAAACTGTTCAAGGATCACGACCTGGCCCTGCTGGAAGTGAACCCGCTGGTGATCAAGGCTGACGGCGATCTGCATTGCCTCGATGCCAAGATCAACATCGACGCCAACGCCATGTACCGTCAGCCTAAGCTGAAAACCTTCCACGATCCGTCCCAGGACGATCCGCGCGAAGCGCACGCTGCCAAGTTCGAACTGAACTACGTAGCCCTGGAAGGCAACATCGGTTGCATGGTCAACGGTGCTGGCCTGGCCATGGGTACCATGGACATCGTCAACCTGCATGGCGGCAAACCAGCCAACTTCCTCGACGTGGGCGGTGGTGCTACCAAGGAACGCGTTACTGAAGCGTTCAAGATCATTCTGTCCGACACCAACGTCGCGGCCGTACTGGTCAACATCTTCGGCGGCATCGTTCGCTGCGACATGATTGCCGAAGGCATCATCGGCGCTGTGAAAGAAGTCGGCGTGAAAATCCCGGTTGTTGTTCGCCTTGAAGGCAACAACGCTGAGCTGGGCGCTAAAGTACTGGCAGAAAGCGGTTTGAACATCATCGCTGCTACCAGCCTGACCGACGCTGCTCAACAAGTTGTCAAAGCTGCGGAGGGCAAATAATGAGCGTCCTGATCAATAAAGACACCAAGGTTATCTGCCAGGGTATTACCGGTTCGCAAGGTAGTTTCCACACCCAGCAAGCCATCGAATACGGCACCAAGATGGTTGGTGGCGTAACGCCGGGCAAAGGCGGCACCGAGCACCTGGGTCTGCCAGTGTTCAACACCGTTAAAGAAGCGGTAGAAACCACTGGCGCCACCGCCAGCGTGATCTACGTTCCAGCTCCTTTCTGCAAGGACTCGATCCTGGAAGCAGCGTTCGGCGGCATCAAGCTGATCGTCTGCATCACCGAAGGCATTCCTACCCTGGACATGCTGGACGCCAAGGTCAAGTGCGACGAACTGGGCGTGATCCTGATCGGCCCTAACTGCCCAGGCGTGATCACTCCAGGCGAATGCAAGATCGGCATCATGCCAGGTCACATTCACTTGCCAGGCAAGGTCGGTATCGTTTCCCGTTCCGGCACCCTGACCTACGAAGCTGTGAAGCAGACCACTGACGCCGGTTTCGGTCAGTCGACTTGCGTCGGCATCGGCGGTGACCCGATCCCAGGCTCGAACTTCATCGACATCCTGAAGCTGTTCCAGGAAGACCCGAAGACCGAAGCGATCGTCATGATCGGTGAGATCGGCGGTTCGGCTGAAGAAGAAGCGGCTGCCTACATCAAGGCACACGTGACCAAGCCGGTTGTTTCCTACATCGCTGGTGTGACTGCTCCTGCGGGCAAGCGCATGGGCCATGCGGGCGCAATCATCTCCGGCGGCAAAGGCACTGCGGACGAGAAGTTCGCTGCCCTGCAAGACGCAGGCGTGAAAACCGTGCGTTCGCTGGCAGACATCGGCAAGGCCCTGGCCGAGCTGACCGGTTGGGCTGTCAAGTAAGCTTCGCGCTTAGCTGACGCTTCACCTGCAAAGGCCACCTTCGGGTGGCCTTTGTGCTTTCTGGATTTCATATGAAAACGCGACTCGGAAATGTCGCTTGTAGGACATGATTGCCCTCAAATAGTGCGCCTTACACCTGAGTTTGTTAGGATGGCCGCCTCTTTGCGTCCGCTGCCCACAAGGCCGCCGCGCGCTAAACGGGTCAACCCCATACGGGTCGACAGCATTTCCCTCACCCCACGGGAAATCCCTCTCTAAATTCCGATTCAGCAGTGTGGTATTTCCTGAAATGAAAGTGTTGAAAGGCCAGGACATCCTGGCGCTTGGCTTTATGACCTTTGCCCTGTTCGTCGGGGCCGGCAACATCATCTTCCCCCCGATCGTCGGTTTGCAGTCCGGACCCCATGTCTGGATGGCGGCGCTGGGCTTCCTGATCACCGCGGTCGGCCTGCCGGTCATCACCGTGGTCGCCCTGGCCAAGGTCGGCGGCGCCATGGATGCCCTGAGCAGCCCCATCGGCAAGGTCGCCGGCGGTTTGCTGGCCGCGGCCTGCTACCTGGCGGTCGGCCCGCTGTTCGCCACCCCGCGCACGGCCACCGTATCCTTTGAAGTCGGCCTGGCGCCGTTGACCGGTGAAAGCCCGTTGGCGCTGCTGCTCTACAGCTCGGTGTACTTCCTGCTGGTGTTCTTCATCTCCCTGTACCCCGGGCGCCTGCTGGACACCGTCGGGCGTTTCCTCGCACCGCTGAAGATCATTGCCTTGTCGGCCCTGGGGATTGCGGCGTTTGCCTTGCCGGCCGGCGATATCGGCACGGCCACCCCCGAGTACGTCGCGGCTCCGTTCTCCCAGGGCTTTATCAATGGCTACCTGACCATGGATACCCTCGGCGCCCTGGTGTTCGGTATCGTCATCGTCAATGCCATCCGTTCCCGTGGCGTCGAGTCACCCCGGCTGATCACCCGTTACGCGATCATCGCCGGGCTGATTGCCGGGGTCGGCCTGGCCCTGGTGTATATCAGCCTGTTCCGCCTGGGTTCGGGCAGCCATGAAGTGGCGGCCGGTGCCAGCAATGGCGCGGCGGTGCTGCACGCCTATGTGCAACATACCTTCGGCTCCCTCGGCAGCGGTTTCCTCGCGGTACTGATCTCCCTGGCGTGCCTGGTGACGGCGGTGGGCCTGACCTGCGCTTGCGCCGAGTACTTCAGCCGTGTCCTGCCGCTGTCCTACAAGAGCCTGGTGATCATCCTGGCGGCGTTCTCGCTGCTGGTGTCAAACCTGGGGCTGACCAAGCTGATTGCCTTCTCGATCCCGGTCCTGACCGCGATCTATCCGCCGTGCATCGCCCTGGTGGCCCTGAGCTTCTGCCAGTCGTTCTGGCACGCCCAGGGGCGGATCGTCGGGCCGGTGATGCTGGTGTCGTTGCTGTTCGGCATGATCGACGCCCTCAAGGGCGCCGGGCTGGCGGACTGGATGCCGGCGCAACTGTCGCACCTGCCGTTGAGCGAGCAGGGCCTGGCGTGGCTGGTGCCGTCGGTGGTGATGCTGGCGATTGCGGTGGTGATCGATCGCCTGCTCGGCAAGCCGGACGAAGTCCTGGCCTGATCACCGATCCGGCAACAGGCAGACAAAATAAAACCCGCACAAGGCGGGTTTTATTTTGCGTGAAGGTTTTTGCAGTTGGGGCTTTGCAAGAACCTCCAGGGCAATCAGGAGCCGGTGGCTTCCTTGGACTGCTCTTCAGCCGCTGCTTTGCTGGAATCAGCCTGAGCTTTGGCAGCTTCGGCGTTTTCCTTGGCGGCATCATTCACCTTATCCTGAGCCTCGCTCATGCTTTTCTGAGCGTCCTGGGCGTGTTGGTTGGCGTCTTGAGCTTTGTCCTCGGATTTTTTATCGCAGGCGGCGAGACCGAGGGTAGCGGTCAACATCAAGGCAATAGCTAAAGTCTTACGCATGGGGGTGTTGCTCCTGTGTGGATATCACTGACTACTGGCCTTCAGAACACAGCGCCCGTGGATTAGTTCCTTGATTTTCAAAGATATATAAGTACCGACCGAACGGAACTTTTTCCTGATGTTTCGTTTTTATGGACGTTTTTCTCCGGATGAGAGCCATCAGTTCATGACCCAGAACCCGATTTTCGAGCGCGCCACACGCTTTCTCAGCGCCATCCGGCACTGCCAGGTGTTGGGGCTGCGTTTGCATAGCGCCGACGCCACGGGGCTGACCGTGCTCTTGCCGTACAGCGCCGAGATCGTCGGCGACCCGAACTCCGGGGTGATCCACGGCGGAGTGCTGACGACCCTGATGGACACCGCCTGTGGCATGGCCACCCTCTGTGTCCTGCCCGAGTTCGAGGTCTGTCCGACCCTGGACCTGCGCATCGACTACATGCACCCGGCGGCACCGCGCAAGGATGTCTACGGTTTCGCCGAATGCTATCGGGTGACCCGCGACATCATCTTCGCCCGTGGCTTTGCCTATCAGGAGGATCCGGAGCAACCCATCGCCCACGTGGTCGGCACCTTCATGCGCATGGGCAAGGGGATCAAGGGCGCCCATGGCTTCAGCGGTTCGCTCAACGGCGGTGCGGCATGAGCAACGACTTCAAGAAGATGTTGCAACAGGCCCACCAGCAGGGCGACTACGGACAATTGCTGCAGTTGATCCCCTACGCCAAGCTGATCGGCATCCAGTGCTCACGGCTCGGCGATGAGCTGTTGTTCTGCCTGCCGGCGAACAAGGACAATATCGGCAACCCGTTGCTGCCGGCGATTCACGGTGGCGTGATCGCCGGATTCATGGAATTGGCCGCCGCCTTGCATCTACTGGTGTTTACCGGTTCGCCGGGGGTGCCCAAGGTCATCGACTTTTCCGTCGACTACCTGCGCGCCGGGCAATATCGTGACACCTACGCCCGATGCCAGGTCTGTCGCCAGGGCCGGCGGGTGTCGAACGTCGCCATCACCGCCTGGCAAAGTACCGAGGCCGAACCGATTGCCACCGCCCGGGCCCACTTCAAGATCGAGGAAACGCTCCCGGGCACTTGAAATCGCCGTCACCGCCCCCAACTTTGATGACAACCCGCCGCCAACCCTTTCGGGGGCGGCCACTGCCATCCAATTGGAGTTTGATGACCATGAGTGTGGAAACTCAAAAGGAAACCCTGGGCTTCCAGACCGAGGTGAAGCAACTGCTGCACCTCATGATCCATTCGCTGTATTCCAACAAGGAAATTTTCCTTCGCGAATTGATCTCCAACGCCTCCGACGCTGTCGACAAATTACGTTTCGAAGCCCTGTCCAAGCCTGAGTTGCTGGAAGGTGGCGCGGAACTGAAAATCCGTGTGAGCTTCGACAAGGACGCCAACACCGTCACCCTCGAAGACAACGGTATCGGCATGAGCCGTAACGATGTGATCACCCACCTGGGGACCATCGCCAAATCCGGCACCGCCGACTTCATGAAGAACCTCTCGGGCGACCAGAAGAAGGACTCGCACCTGATCGGTCAGTTCGGCGTGGGCTTCTACTCGGCCTTTATCGTCGCCGACCAGGTTGAAGTGTTCAGCCGTCGCGCCGGCCTTTCCGCCAGCGAAGGCGTGCACTGGTCGTCCAAGGGCGAGGGCGAGTTCGAAGTCGCCACCGTCGAGAAAGCCGACCGTGGTACGCGCATCGTCCTGCATCTGAAGTCCGCTGAGAACGAATTCGCCGATGGCTGGCGTTTGCGCAATATCATCAAGAAATACTCCGACCATATCGCCCTGCCGATCGAGCTGCCAAAAGAAGTGGCCGCTGTCGAAGGCGAGGAGAAGCCGGCGCTCGAGTGGGAAACCGTCAACCGCGCCAGCGCCCTGTGGACCCGTCCGCGTACTGAAGTAAAAGACGAGGAATACCAGGAGTTCTACAAGCACATTGCCCATGACTACGAGAACCCGCTGAGCTGGAGCCACAACAAGGTCGAAGGCAAGCTGGAATACAGCTCGTTGCTCTACGTACCGGCCCGTGCGCCGTTCGACCTGTACCAGCGTGAAGCGCCGAAAGGCCTCAAGCTCTACGTGCAGCGTGTGTTCGTCATGGACCAGGCCGAGTCCTTCCTGCCGTTGTACCTGCGCTTCATCAAGGGTGTGGTCGACTCCAACGACCTGTCCCTGAACGTGTCGCGGGAAATCCTGCAGAAAGACCCGATCATCGACTCGATGAAGTCGGCGCTGACCAAGCGTGTCCTCGACATGCTGGAAAAACTGGCGAAGAACGAGCCTGAGCAATACAAGGGCTTCTGGAAAAACTTCGGCCAGGTCATGAAAGAAGGCCCGGCTGAAGATTTCGCCAACAAGGAAAAAATCGCCGGCCTGCTGCGTTTCGCTTCCACCCTGGGTGACGACGGCGAGCAAGTGGTGTCCCTGGCCGAGTACCTGGCCCGCGCCAAGGAAGGTCAGGACAAGATCTACTTCCTGACCGGCGAAACCTACGCCCAGGTCAAGAACAGCCCGCACCTGGAAGTCTTCCGCAAGAAAGGCATCGAAGTGCTGCTGCTGACCGATCGTATCGACGAGTGGCTGATGAGCTACCTCAACGAATTCGACGGCAAGAGCTTTGTCGACGTGGCACGCGGTGATCTGGACCTGGGCAACCTGGACTCGGAAGAAGACAAGAAGGCTGCCGAGGAGGTCGCCAAGACCAAGGAAGGCCTGGTTGAGCGGATCAAGACCGCCTTGGGCGACGCCGTCAGCGAAGTGCGGGTTTCCCACCGCCTGACCGACTCCCCGGCGATCCTGGCCATCGGTGAGCAGGACCTGGGCCTGCAGATGCGCCAGATCCTCGAAGCGAGCGGGCAGAAGGTGCCGGACTCCAAGCCGATCTTCGAATTCAACCCGGCGCACCCGCTGATCGAGAAGCTCGATGCCGAGCCTGACGAAGACCGCTTTGGCGATCTGTCGCACATCCTCCTCGACCAGGCGGCCCTGGCGGCCGGTGACAGCCTGAAGGATCCGGCGGCGTATGTTCGCCGCCTGAACAAGCTGTTGGTTGAGCTGTCAGCTTAAGCACGTTGCACGAAAACCCGCTTCGGCGGGTTTTTTATCCTTGGATGTTTTTATCGGAGTCCGAAATGAGCCAAGTTACCGTGAGTTCGGTGGTCTATCAGATCGATGGCCAATCCTATGAGAGTCGTCTGGCTTTTGACGCCGGCCACAAGGGTCCACGTCCGGGCCTGCTGATGGCACCGAACTGGATGGGTGTCAGCGCCGGTGCCGAGAAGATCGCCCAGGCGGTCGCGGCCAAGGGGTATGTGGTGTTGATCGCTGACCTGTACGGTCAGTCGGTTCGTCCGAGCAATGGCGATGAAGCCGGCGCGGCGATGATGCCATTGAAAAATGATCGTGCCCTGCTGCGCAAGCGCATGCAGGCGGCGTTCGAGGCGCTGCAAAGCCAGGGTCTGGCCGTGGTGGATCCGGCGCAGCTGGCGACCTTCGGTTTCTGCTTCGGCGGTTGCTGTTCGCTGGAACTGGCTCGCACCGGCGCGCCGTTGAAAGCGACCGTGTCGTTCCACGGCACGCTGGATACGCCGAATCCGGCGGATGCGCAGAACATCAAGGGTTCGGTACTGGTGCTGCACGGTGCTTCCGACCCTCTGGTGCCGAAAGAGCAACTGCCGGCATTTGAGGACGAAATGAATGCTGCGGGCGTCGATTGGCAGCTGTTGAGCTACGGTGGCGCGTTTCACTCCTTCACCGATCCGCACGCCAATGTACCGGGCATGATGATGTATGACGCGAAGACGGCTGGCCGTGCGTTCGTGTCGATGCACAACCTGCTGGAAGAAGTGTTCAAGGGCTGAGCCTTCTGGCGGTCTTGAGGGCCTCTTCGCGGGCAAGCCCTGCTCCTACAGGGGAGTGGCGTGCACAAATGCTGTGAACGACAAAAAACTGTAGGAGCAGGGCTTGCCCGCGAAGACAGGCTTCCAGGGCGCCGAAAGCCTCGCGGCCAAGCCCGGTTCGCCGGGTTTCCTGATTCAGGTTTTTTCCGCTGCGGGCTTCTGCGGCAACTCGATCCGCTCGTTTTCCCCCGGCACCGTCGGCCAATCCCCGGCCGCCCAGCGTGCCCGTGCCTGATCAATCAACGCCGGATCACTGGCCACAAAATTCCAGTTCATCCGCCTCGGCCCATCCAGCGGCGCCCCGCCAATCACCACCAGATGACACTCACTCTCGGCGAACAGCGTGAGGCTTTCCCCCGTCGGCAGCACTACCAGGCTGCGCGGCTCCAGCGCTTCACCTTCCAACTGCGCTTCACCGTCCAGCACATACACCGCCCGTTCCGCATACTCATCCGCAATCAGCAGGGTGGTCCCGCTTTCCATGTGGATATCGGCATACAGCGTCGGCGACAGCACCGGCACCGGTGAGGTCAGGCAAAAGCCGCTGCCGGCCACCAGGCAGATGCGCACCCCCAGATTGTCACTGACGGGCAGGCTGGCGGCCGGGTGATGGCTGTAATGCCCTGGCCCCTGTTCCAGCGCCTTGGGCGAGGCCAGCCAGATCTGCAAGCCATGCAGGCTGGAGCCGCTGGCGACGAGTTCGGCCGGAGTGCGTTCGACATGGGCAATCGCACTGCCGGCGGTCATCCAGCTGACATCGCCGGGTTTGACATGCTGTTGGGAGCCGAGACTGTCCTTGTGCACGATCTCGCCGTCGAACAGGTAGGTCAGGGTCGACAGGCCGATATGCGGGTGCTGCCGCACATTCATCCCATGCCCCGGTGGATAGCGGGTTTCCAGCATATGGTCGAAAAACACGAAAGGTCCGACGCTACGGCACTGGGCCGAGGGCAGGGGGCGCAGGATCGGTTGGCCTTCGACATCCTCGGCGCGAGGACGGATCACCAGTGGTGTGTTCATGGGGGCTTCCTGGCTCAGCGGGCGATGCGCGGAGCATAACCCGCTTTTTCGCCGCTGCCCTTACTGGCTGAAAGCACCTTCGGACAACAGGGTTTCGATGCTGACTTCGGTGGTGGTCATCAACTTGTGGATCGGGCAGCGATCCGCGACTTTGTGCAGTTCTTCGCGCTGGGCATCGCTGAGCACACCCTTGAGGGTCAGTTTGACCAGCAGGCCGTACTTGCCTTTCTGTTCCTGGCTGTTGTCGCGCTTGACCTCGACGGTGACCCCGGTCAGCGGGATGCCTTTCTTCTGGGCATAGAGCTTGAGGGTCAGGGCCTTGCAGGTCCCCAGGGCGGCGTCGAAGTAGTCGTGGGGCTCCGGTGCCGAGCCTTCGCCGCCCGCGGTCTTGGGCACATCGGCAAATAACTGGTGATCATCGATCTGCACGCTGTGACGAAAACCTTCGCTGGATTCGGTGTTGATGGTGATGGTCATGACAAACCTCATGAAGAGTGACGGGAAAAGACCCTGAACTTTATAGATCACCCAGCACAAGTGATGTTCAGCTTTTTTCGCGCGCTCTCCCCATTGTGGAGCAGGCATCAACCACGGGGTCTTCCACCATGCCCGCCACCGCCTGCTGGAGGCTTATGGGGAGGCTTATGCTGAGGCGGTTTATGCACAGGCTTGTGATGGTGGGGCTTGTGGTGGGGTGGCCGATGGTGATTCCACCCGGGCTTTTGAAAATGCCAACCGTGGGGGCCGTGGACCCAGCGTGCGGGGACGTAGGTATACCCCGGTCGAGCCGGTTGCCAGAAGCCGTTCACCCATACACGGTGACCGCCTACAAGATTCCAGTACCCGGGCGCCCAGATGTACCCCGGGCGCGGTGGCGGAACAACATAACTCGGAGGGGGAGGTGCCCCCAAGTTGATGTGGATACCGACTTGGGCATTTGCAAGGGAAGGCTGGCCACTTACTGCGCAGATGACAAGGAAGGCGAGGGAGCAGAGAAAACGTTTCATGATGGCTCCTTTTCAGGAGATTTGCTCACCATGAGTATATGTACGGACGCGTTGTTTGCAAAAAAAAGCCCCGAACCAGTCGGGGCTTTTTTATCTCACACAATCAAGCCGGGCTTATTTACCCTGCCAGCGCTTCAGGACCAGGGTGGCGTTGGTGCCGCCGAAGCCGAAGCTGTTGCTCATCACGTTGTTCAGCTCAACGTTTTCGCGGGTCTTGGTCAGTACCGGCATGTCAGCGACTTCCGGGT
>Ga0209888_1000486_pt1 | contig 19491 bp, 16 predicted proteins | sample OrgsoiDNA_201059_FD_185807 | JGI IMG/M metagenome (GOLD analysis project Ga0209888, IMG submission 185807) | Permafrost soil microbial communities from the Arctic, to analyse light accelerated degradation of dissolved organic matter (DOM) -... | ecosystem: Environmental > Terrestrial > Soil >...
CCTGCGGCTATCCACTATGACGAAGCCATCGTCATCGGCATTGTCGGCCTGATGGTCAACCTGGCCTGCGCCTGGCTGCTCAAGGACGGTCATGCCCACGATCACCACCACGACCATCATCATGACCACGGCCATGAACATGCCCACGATCTGAACCTGCGCTCGGCCTACCTGCATGTGGTGGCCGATGCGGCCACCTCGGTGCTGGCGATCCTGGCGCTGATCGGCGGCAAGGTCTGGGACGCGGCGTGGCTCGACCCGCTGATGGGGATTGTCGGCGCGGGGCTGGTGGCGAGTTGGGCCTATGGGCTGATCCGCCAGACCAGCCGTGTGCTGCTGGACGCGGAAATGGATGCTCCGGTGGTCGAGGAAATCCGCGAGGTCATCGCGGCCAGCCCGATTCCGGCCAGCATCAGCGACCTGCATGTCTGGCGGGTCGGCAAGGGCCAGTTCGCCTGTGTGCTAAGCCTGGTGACGCAATTGCCGGCTACGCCAGACTACTTCAAGGCGCAACTGGCGATCCATGAAGAGCTGGTGCATGTCACGGTTGAGCTTCATCTGCTGGCGCGACACGGGCCGCCTATTTCAATGGGTAAAGGCCGGTAAACTCATGCTTGGCCCGTCACAGCGATATGGGCCACCAGGCATTCCACCAGCGCATCGAAGGTCGCCTTGCAACGAGGGCTGGTGCGCAGGTCCTCGTGCATGGTCACCCAGGTTTCCAGCTGGAAGGTGAACCGCTCCGGCAACAGCCGCACCAGTGTCGGCGTACGCATCGCCAGGGCGGTCTGGCAGATGCCGATGCCGCAGCCAGCGCGGATCATCGCCAATTGCGCGAGGGTACTGTCGGTGCGCAGCGTGAAGGCCTCACGGTTCCAGCCGGGCAGCTGTTTGCTGGCGGCGCGGATAAAGGGAGTGGTGGCATCGAAGCCGATCAGCGCGTGGCGCGACAGATCGGCCATGGCGCCGGGTGTGCCGTGTCGCTGCAAATAATCCGCGTGCGCATAAAGCCCCAGTTCCACCTGGCCGACACGTCGGGCGATCAGTTGATCCTGCTTCGGTGCGGTCATGCGCACCGCAATATCGGCTTCCCGTTGCAACAGGTCATGCACCTTGTCGGTGGCCAGCAGCTCGACTTTGAGTTGTGGATGCTCCTGGCAGAGCAGCGCCAGGGTGGGTGGCAGGACCTCGACGGCAATGATTTCGCTGGCGGATACCCGTACCGTGCCGTTCACCGTCAGACCCTGCCCAGTGGCGGCCCGCTCCAGCGCGGCGGCGGTGTGCTGCATGGCTTCGGCATAGCCGCGCAGTGCCAGGGCGGTCTCGGTAGGCAGCAGGCCGGTCTGCGAGCGAGTGAACAGCGGCTGCTTGAATGACGCTTCCAGCGCGGCAATATGCCGACCCGCGGTGGGCTGGGCAATCCCCAGCGCCCGCGCGGCGCCCGAGAGCGAGCCTTCCGTCAGCACGGCAAGCAAGGTTCGGTACAGTTCCCAACTCATGATCTGGTCCATGCATAAATGTATGGTAGATAGCGCGTGTTGTGCAATTTATTTCCTGGAGGGCCAGGGCCAGACTCTGCACATCGTTACCTTCCTGGAGAGTCGACATGACAGCATCGAGCAACAAGGTTTTGGTCCTGGGCGCTGGCGGCGGCATTGGCGGCGAAGTGGCGCGGCAACTGCGCGACGGCGGCTGGCAGGTGCAGGCGCTCAAGCGCGGCCTGGCGACGGCGGTGGAACAGCGCGACGGCATCCAGTGGTTGCGTGGCGATGCCCTCGACCGTGACGACGTGATGCGGGCGGCACGGGGTTGCAGCGTGATCGTGCATGCGGTCAACCCACCGGGCTATCGGCATTGGGCCGAGCAGGTGCTGCCGATGATCGACAATACGATTGCGGCGGCGCGTATTGAAGGCGCGACCATTGTGTTGCCGGGCACGGTCTACAACTACGGCCCGGATGCCTTTGCCGCGTTGGACGAACAGGCGGCGCAGCGTCCGCTGACGCGCAAGGGGCGTATTCGCGTCGAGCTTGAGCAGCGCTTGCAGGACGCGGCGCGGGACGGGGTTCGGGCGATTGTCGTACGGGCGGGCGACTTCTTCGGGCCGCGGGCCGGCAGCAGTTGGCTGTCCCAGGGGATGATCAAGCCCGGGCAGGCGGTGAAGGTGATCAATCTGCCGGGCGATCCGGGCGTCGGTCATCAGTGGGCTTACCTGCCGGATGTGGCGCGGACCATGGTCGAATTGTTGGCGCGGCGGGAGACCTTGGCGCCTTTCGCAGCCTTTCATATGGCCGGGCACTGGGACACCGACGGCACCCAGATGGCGGCCGCTATCAGCCGCGTGGTCGAACGCACGGGCGGCCAGACGAAGCTGCGGCGCTTTCCCTGGTGGCTGGTGGGACTGGTCTCGCCGTTCGTGACCACCTTTCGCGAGATGCTGGAGATGCGCTACCTGTGGCGCAAGCCGGTGCGGATGAGCAATGCCCATCTGTTGAGCGTATTGGGAACGGAGCCGCATACGCCGCTGGACCAGGCGGTGGAAGCGACGCTGAAGGGCGTGGGCTGTTTGTAAGGGCCGCTTACTCGGCCTTGTGGCTCAGATGTTCTTCGGGATCAGGGCACAAAGGCCAGCACGGAGGCGGGAGAACCGGAGCCGTCCTTGAGTTTCAGGATCCCGATGACCAGCGTGGTGCCTATGGCGGGCAATTGATCCAGATGAGTCAGGCACTCCAGGATGATTCCCTTTTTCGCCAGAACTTGGCAGTTGGTGGCAAACGCCGTGCTCTGACCGGGATCGACCCCGTGGGTATCGATCCCGATCCCGCCGACCTCACGCTCTTCGACCAATAATCTTGCCGCGTCGGCGCCGACCCCGGGGAAGTGCAGGCCGCCTTGCTCATCCTCATTGAAAAAACGCTTGGGGTCGCTCCACAACGCTTGCCACCCGGTATGGAAGAGCACGACGGAACCCTGGGCGATGCGACCATGGGCCTGCTCCCAGCGCTCGATGTCTTGAGGGCTGATCACGTAGTCGGGATCGGCGTGTGCCTGCGCTCGCACATCGATCACCACGGCCGGTCGTACCAGCGACTCCGGTGTGTAGGCGTCGATCCCGATGCCATCGGGGTGAAAGCTGTTGGGTGCATTCATATGGGTGGCGCTGTGTTCGCCCATGCTGAAACGGCGCAGGTAGTAACCGTCCTGTGCCTGTGAGGCCACCTCAGTGAAAGCGACAGGAGGATCGTGGGGCCAAAGGGGGATGGACGGCGTAATGACGTGGCTCAGATCGATGATTTTTTGAAACTGGATGCTCTGCATTCCCTTGACTCCCGGGGCTTTGGAGAAAGGGTGGAGGATAGCGGTCTATTTCTACAAGGCCTGTCGTCGCGACGGCACATTTTCCGGGTTTGATGAATGGAATCGGCGTCACAGTGCTGACAATTTTTCGACGGGAGCCTGATGTTCGCAAGCAATAAAAATTTACTCCCGGCGAAAGAAATGCGAAAAGCTTCTCAGCCTTTTCCATGGATTCGGATCCCCTCATGCCTCGATCAAAATTGTTCACCAAACTGTTTGTCGCGCTGCTGGTCGGCGCCGGGCTTTGGTACATGTGGATGATTACCAGCGCCAAGCTGGAGTGGGGCGGAGGCAGCCCGGACAAGCAGCAGATCGGCACGGTGCAGGACACCCGCCAGCGTGCGATGACCCAGTACTGCACCGGCGTGGTAGTCACGCCGCAGGGCACCTGGCTGGTGGGGCGCCTGGAGGGTGACGCGAAGCAGCTGCAGCCCGCCGCCGACGTGGTGGACCTGGATGCCGTGCTCCATGGCAAGCCGGTTGAGGATAAGGATCAGACGCCGGAAGACTCGGGCGCCTTCTCCGGTCTTCTCTCCGGTCGGGACAAGGAGACCTCCTTTATCTCGCGTCTGGACGCTCAAGGCCAGTTTCAAATGGTGGCCCATGTCAGCGACGCCGCCTGCCTGGTAGCCAGCGCGGATGGGGCCAGTGTTTTCCTGCTGACCGGGCTTGAGCGGCCCGAAGTCGCTGGCGCGAGCGGCGATGAGATCAGGCAGACCGTGATCTTTCGCAGCGACGATCAAGGCAAGCGCTGGACCTGGTTGACCAACGGCCTGTTCGCCAAGGCCGAGCAGTTGGCCTGGAACCTCAAGCCCTACTTTCATGGCCCGGATGAAGTCTGGGCCTGGGGCACCCCGAGCGGAACCGACAACGAGAGTGGCGACGACAAGCCGGGTGCCATCTCCACCGGGGTGTTCTACTCCGCTGATCGTGGCGCGAGCAGCACCCCGATATTCGCGGCCGAGTCGTTGCTGGTGTCTACCGAGTATGCCCAGGGCAAGCGGCCTGACATTACTGAATGGCGCGACTCCGGTTCTTATGGGGAAATCCAGACCCATGTCACTCAGTTGGATGCGCAACGGGCGTTTATCTGGGTTTCCCAACGCTTCTGGGGGAGCAATCCCGACGGTGAAAGCGGCAGTCTGGCGATCAACGTCACGACCCGGGCGCCGCTGCAGCGCAAGGCGGGGCATTGGCAGGTCGGGGCTGTGCAGCGCGAGGAGGGGCTGTTTATCGACGAACTGGTGGAGAACGGCAGCGGGCGAGTGATGGGCCTGATCGACCAGGGCGAGCATGGGCAAGATGTGGTTGCCGAGCTGGACACCGCCAAGCTGAGCTGGACGCCGATGGGCGAGCTGCCGAGCGTGTTCGCGCCGTTGGCGTCGGACAGCCAGTTGCGCGAGAAGAACTTCTGGGTGGGGCAGAACAGCCTGCTGATCAACACCTCAAGCGAACACCGGCCGCCGCGTTGGCTCTACTGGTGGTCGGATGCGCAAATCTCCGCGAACGGGGTGTTCTACTCCAAGGACTGGGGGCACTCCTGGCAACGGCTGGCGGTTGGCGGTTACCTGGGGATCCTCGGTTTTCAAGGGGCGCAGGACCGTGTGATCTGGGCCAAGGGGAATTGGTACAACAGCAATGATGCTGGGGTTTATTCCTATGGTTTGCGGTGAGGGTTGGGTTGTTTTGTGCTTGGCTTGCAAGACGGCTCGCTTTCCATTGAGTGAAATTTCCTAGAAACTTCTGCCCTGTTGCTCCTGGCAGAAGTGGTGGCTAGTCTGCGTCTTGTCACCGCCAAATCGGTGATACGGACGTGCAAGTCCGGAATTCTGTTATGACGACAACGCCCTTGTCATGCCCGGGCGTTTTTGCAGTCCGCCTGTTTTATGGTGGCTGTGCGTGGGAGACCTTCGGGTCTGCCGGGTGTCCTAACAGACCTGGTCTTGCACACCCGCGTACAGCTGCCACCCTCATTCGTGTGCAAGCGAGAAGGTGTCGGCTCCTTATCTCTGTTAGGAGTTTCAGACATGTTCAAAGTCACGCCCAATCCTCCTGTATCACTTTGCCTCGAAACCATTGATCCGCACATCGTCGACCGTGCGTTGGCGCATTACAATTTGCCGCCGGGCGCGGGTTCGAAGCGATGCGGCGCCCATTCAACCCGCAAGATCAACGCCGAACCTGAAAGCCGTGAAGAGATTCTGGTCGACGCCAGTTCGATTCTGGAGTCAGCGTCGGCCACCGCCTACGAACATGCCGATAACCTCACTGGCCCTGGCCACAATATCGCGCTCGGATAGGGCAACCTATCGCCCCTCATGCTGCCGCCGATAAGCCCCCGGCTGCACCCCGAGCGCTTTGGCAAACGCCCGGGTAAACGCTGCAATCGACTGATACCCCACCGCCGCGCACACCTGTTCCACGGTGTTATTGGCCCGCAGCAACTGACTGGCATGGCGCATCCGCAACGCCAGCAGCACCTGCCCCGGTGACTGTCCGGCCAGTTCGTTGAAACGCTTGAAAAACGCCGAACGTGACATCCCGGTACAAGCCGCCATGTTCTCCAGCGACCAACTTTCCCCAGGCCGTTCGATCAACTGCTCCAACAAAGGCGCAAACCCCGGATGCCGGGCCAGCGCCACCAGCCCTCCGAGACTCTGGTTCTCCGCCACTTGCTGGCGTAGCACATACAGAAACAGCAGGTGACTCAAACGCTCCAACAGCGCCGAGGAGGGCGCCGGTGGCCGTTCGCATTCGGCCAGGATCAACCTGAACAACGCCCGCGCCGCGCTCAGCGACGGATCACCCGCGCGCAAAACAATCCAGTCCGGCAGCCCGTCGATAATCAATGACGACAGCCCGGACTTGAAATGAAAGAACCCGCACACCAGCCCCACGCCATCCTGGGCGGCGCTGTCGAGCCCGGTCATCGCCTGGCGCGGCAGGCGTTGCGCCTCTACGCTGTTTTGAGCACTCGACAGCCGATAATCCAGGTCCCGTAGCAAAAACACCGCATCCCCGGCCTCCAGCCGCAGGCTTTCTGGCTGCCCATCAATATGCAGCCAGCAATGCCCCTGCACGATCAGGTGGAAGCTCGCCCGCGCCAGGCCATGGGTGCTGGCGTGCCAGCCGCCGCAATAACGGCCTACATGAAACAGGCTCGCATCCAGTTCGAGGCTTTCTAATAACCAATCAACCAGTGGACTCGACGAAATCATCTAATGGAAACACTCAGGAGCAAGGAATCGCTACTTTTGAATATGGATCGGAATTCTTATAACCAACAGACTTACCGGACTCACCCTACAACAGGAGTCCACTCCATGTCGCGCGTCACTCTTCACACACTGCAAAGCGCTCCCGAAGCGGCCAAGCCCTTCCTGGAAAACGCCCAGAAGAACTCCGGCTTCATCCCCAACTTGCTCGCCGTCCTCGCCAATGCCCCGGCGGCGCTGGAAACCTACGTTACGGTATCGGCGCTCAATGGCAAGGCCGAGCTGAGCCTGGCCGAGCGCGAAGTGGTGCAACTGGTGGCCGCCACCACCCACGGCTGCGACTTCTGCGTCGCCGGGCACACGGCGGTGGCCTTGAACAAGGCCAGGTTGCCGGCCGAAGTGGTCGATGCCCTGCGTGGACAAGACCAACTGCCCCAGGAAAAGCTCGAAGTCCTCGCCGCCTTCGCCCGGGAAGTGATCGCCAGCCGTGGCAATGTCAGCGACCCGGTGTTCAGCGAATTCCTCGCCGCCGGCTACACCCAAGGCAATGCCCTGGAAGTGATCCTCGGGGTGAGCCTGGCCACACTGTGCAATTTCGCCAATGTTTTCGCCCGTACACCGCTCAATCCTGAGCTGGCGAAGTATCGTTGGCAGTCGACGGGTCGATGATTCATTGACGTCGGCTATTATTCGACGTTGTCTTCAAGGAGAAAACGACATGCTCAATCCGGCACTGAGTCAATGGCTGGACGTGCAAGCCCAGGCTCTGGATCTGGGGCAGTGCGACCCACAGGATGTGATTTCCCGATTGGCGACGGCCAAGGTGCTGCGCATCGGTGTTCCAGAGGCCCAGGGCGGCAGCGGCGGCACGGTGGCCGATGCGGTGGAAAGCATCGCCCAGGTAGCCAGCCATTCCCTGGCCGCGGCCTTTGTATTCTGGGGCCAACGGGCCTTTATCGAGTACCTGCTGCACAGTCCCAACAGCACCTTGCGCGATCACCTGCTGCCGGCGCTGCTGCGCGGCGAGCTGGCTGGTGCCACCGGGCTATCGAATGCGATGAAGTTCCTCTCGGGGATCGAGTCGCTGCAACTGCGAGCCCGCGATCAAGGCGATGGCTGGTGCCTCGACGGTCGCCTGCACTGGGTGACCAATCTGCGCAAAAGCGGCTTTGTGGTGGCGGCTGCCATCGAGCGTGAGGAGGGCGGTGCGCCGTTCGTGCTGGCGATGCCGGATGCGTTGAGTGGCCTGCAACGTTCGGATGACCTGCAACTGATGGGCCTGCAGTCGAGCAATACCGCCGCATTGGATTTCAAACAGGTGGAAGTCAGCCGCGATTGGTTGTTGCACGACGATGCCCGGGTCTTTCTGCCGGCGGTGCGCCCGGCCTTCCTCGGCTTGCAATGCGGTATGTCCATCGGCCTGGCGCGCCAGGCGCTGAAGGAGGTGGACGGCCATCTGCAAGACACCCGCTCGATTCTGCGCGAACCCTTGCTGGAACAGCGCCACGCCCTGGAGCAAACGGTGGAGGAACTCAAGAACGGCCTGCACGACGGACGCTTCCTGGCCCAGCCGAGCGCCTTGTTCCGGATCCGCATCAGCCTGGCCGAGTCGGTCGCCCAGGCGGTGCAACTGGAGTTGCAGGCCAGTGGCGGCAAGGCCTACCTGAATGAATACGGCAGTGGCTTCGCCCGGCGCTGGCGCGAGTCGGCTTTTGTGCCGATCGTCACCCCGAGCCTGGTGCAATTGCGCGCCGAGCTGCAACGTCAGGCCCGGGACACCGCGGCATGAGCGGGCCGTTGCTGGAGGCTCGGCAGATCAGCCTCGGTTACCCCCGCGAACAGGGCTGGCAAACGGTGCTGGAAGGTTTCGACCTGCAACTGCAAGCCGGTGAGGTGGTGTCGATCCTCGGCCCCAGCGGCGTCGGAAAATCCAGCCTGCTGCGGGTCCTGGCCGGCTTGCAGACGGCTCACGAAGGCCGTGTGCATTTCCTCGGCGAACCCCTGGACGGCCCGCATCCTCGGGTGGCGGTGGCCTTTCAGGACCCCAGCCTGCTGCCCTGGCTGAGCCTGGAAAAGAACGTCGCCTTCGGCCTCGACTTTGCCCGCCAGCCGCACCTGGATGCCCAGGAGCGCAAGGCGCGGATCGACCACGCGATTGCCGCCGTCGGCCTGCAACACGCCCGGGGCCAGTACCCGGCGCAGTTATCCGGTGGCATGGCCCAACGCACCGCCCTGGCGCGCTGCCTGGCCCGCCAGCCACAGGTCTTGTTCCTCGATGAACCTTTCGGCGCCCTGGATGAAGTGACCCGCGCCGATATGCAACAACTGCTGCTCAAGGTGATCGCCGAGCACAACACGGCGGCGGTGCTGATCACCCACGACATTGATGAAGCCCTGCTGCTCTCCGAGCGGATCCTGCTACTGGGCCACAGCCCGGCGAGGACCCTCGGCGAGTGGCGTATCGACCTGCCTCAGCCGCGTGCCGAGCTGGTGGAGGAACTGGGCACCCTGCGTATCGAGATTCTCAAGACCCTTCGGCGGGCCAGCCGCACCTCACCCACTCATTCTTTGCTTGAAACGTCGGAGATGGCTCATGTGCCTGGATGACTTCACCCATACACGTCGCGACTTCCTCAAACTCAGCGCCTTGCTGACCGCCGGTGGCGCCTTGCCGCTGCTCAACAGCCTGCAAGCCCGTGCCGCGTCGGAGCCCAATGCGCCGGTGAGGATCGGCTACCTGCCGATCACTGATGCCACGCCGCTGCTGGTGGCGCATAACAACGGTCTGTTCGAGGCCGAAGGTATCCAGGCCGAGCGCCCGGTGCTGCTGCGCAGTTGGGCGCAGGTGATCGAGGCGTTTATTTCCGGGCAGGTCAATGTGATCCACCTGCTGTCGCCGATGACCGTCTGGGCGCGCTACGGCAGCAAGGTGCCGGCCAAGGTGGTGGCCTGGAACCATGTCGGCGGTTCCGGCCTGACCGTGGGGCCGGGCATCACCGAGGTCAAGCAACTGGGCGGCCAGTCGGTGGCGATTCCGTTCTGGTACTCGATCCACAACGTGGTGGTCCAGCAACTGCTGCGCGACAACGGCCTGCAACCGGTGAGCAAACCGGCCAACAGCGTGCTGGCGGCCAACGAGGTCAACCTGGTGGTGCTGCCGCCGTCGGACATGCCGCCGGCCCTGGCCAGCAAGCGCATCGCCGGCTATATCGTCGCCGAGCCGTTCAATGCCCTGGCCGAGGAACTGAAGGTCGGCCGGGTGCAGCGCTTCACCGGCGATCTCTGGCGCAATCACGCCTGCTGCGTGGTGTTCATGCACGAGCAGGACCTGAACAACCGCCCCGAGTGGTCGCAGAAGGTGGTCAACGCCATCGTCAAGGCCCAGCTCTGGACTCGTGACAACCGCGCCGAGGCGGCCAAGTTGCTGTCCAAGGATGGCACCAATCGCTACACCCCGCACACCACCCAGGTGCTCAATCGGGTGTTGGTGCCCAATGCCGCCGATCGTGACGCCTACCTGGCCAGCGGGGCGATCCAGCACGGCAACTGGGACGAGCAGCGCATCGACTTCCAGCCGTATCCGTTCCCCAGCTACACCGAGGAGTTGGTCAAGCGCCTGAAGAACACCCTGATCGAGGGCGACAAGGGGTTCCTCGCCGGCCTCGATCCGCAGCAGACCGCTCGTGACCTGGTGGACGATCGTTTCGTGCGCAACAGCCTGGCGGCGGTCGGGGGGCTGAAGGCCTTCGGCTTGCCGGACAGCTTTGAGCGCAGCGAGGAGTTCGGCATTTGATCGGCAAGCCTTCCTCATCGCTCCTGCATGGGGGGCTGGGCCTGGCGGGGTTGTTCTGCCTGTTGCTGCTCTGGTGGCTGGGGGTGCACCTGTTCGGCAGCCCCGACGGGCTGTCGGCGCGCTTTTCGCCCGAAGCGACGCTGACCAGCCTGGTAGAGCTGCTCGGCCGTGCCGAGCTCTATGAAAACGTGTTGGTCAGCCTCAAGCGCATTCTGATCGGGCTGTTGCTGGCCCTGTTGGTCGGCGTGCCGCTGGGGCTGCTGATCGGCAGCTATCGGCACCTCGAGGCGGCGACCACCCCGGCGTTCCAGTTCCTGCGGATGATTTCGCCGTTGTCCTGGATGCCCGTAGTGGTGATGCTGATGGGGGTGGGCGACCAGCCGATCTATTTCCTGCTGGCCTTTGCCGCCGTCTGGCCGATCCTGCTCAACACCGTGGCCGGGGTCCGTCAGCTCGACCCGCGCTGGCTGCAACTGAGCCGTAGCCTCAGCGCAACCCGCTGGGAAACCCTGCGCCAGGTCATCCTGCCCGGTGTGCTCGGCCATGTGCTGACCGGCGTGCGGCTGTCCATCGGGATTCTCTGGATCGTGCTGGTGCCCTGCGAAATGCTCGGGGTCAGCGCCGGGCTCGGCTACTTTATCCTCGATACCCGTGACCGCCTGGCCTATTCGGAACTGATGGCCATGGTGCTGTTGATCGGCGTGCTGGGTTTTATGCTCGATGCCCTGGCGCGAGGCCTGCATCGGCGTTGGGCGCATTCCTGACGCTAACCTGACAAATTATGCGGAATATACATATCTGTAACATTTTGAAATGTATACTTCCGCCCTGAGCCATACCCCCCACGTTTCAACCGCCACCCCCAGGAGATTCGAACTTGGACCCTGCCCATTCTCGGTAGGCCACGTAGCGGGATTTACAAAGGGATACCGCCGGTGCGCAGCCGTCGCCCCGGTATCCAGTCTGTAGCGTTCAGTACGTGGCCTTGCTTCGACGATTTTCCAACCACATCTCCAGAATGTGCTGTGCTTAGACTGCCGGCACCGCAGCGCTTTGTGCGTTTGTACCCTGGAGTTCGTGGGCCTGTATTTCAGAACGCTGCTGGAATCTTTGACGATGAATAAAGTATTACGCCATTACATCCCGGCCAGTACCCGGCGCTTGCTGCCCAATCGCTGGGACCTGATCGCCTTGCCGCTGGTGGTGGGTTTCCTGCTGTTTTTCTCGATCGGCGCGCGGGAAACCTGGGCACCGATCTCGACCTTGCAGAGCCAGGTGATCTCCCTCGATCCGGCCAATCTGCCGGAATATGCGATACGCACCACCCTGCGCATGCTCGCAGCGATGGTCGCGGCCCTGATCTTCACCTTTCTCTACGGGACCCTGGCGGCCAAGAGCAAACGCGCCGAGAAACTGCTGGTGCCGGTGCTGGACATCCTCCAGTCGGTGCCGGTGCTGGGTTATATCTCGTTCACCGTGACCTTCTTTCTCCTGCTGTTTCCGGGGCGGGTACTGGGCGCCGAGTGCGCGGCGATCTTCGCGATCTTCACCAGCCAGGCCTGGAACATGACGTTCAGCTTCTACCAGTCGCTGCGCATGCTGCCGCGGGACCTGACGGAAGTCTCCGAGAGCCTGCAACTGTCCGGCTGGCAGAAGTTCTGGAAGCTTGACGTGCCGTTCGCCATGCCCGGGCTGATCTGGAACATGATGATGAGCATGTCCGGCGGCTGGTTCTTCGTGGTGGCATCGGAGGCGATTACCGTCGGTGACAAGACCATCACCCTGCCGGGTATCGGTTCCTACCTGGCCACCGCCATCGAACAGCGTGACCTCACCGCCGTGGGTTATGTGATCCTGGCGATGGTGGTGGTGATCCTGGTCTACGACCAGTTCCTGTTCCGCCCGCTGGTGGCCTGGGCGGACAAGTTCCGCATGGAAGACACCGCGGCCCAGGGCGGCGCGCCGGAATCCTGGGTGCTCAACCTGATCCAGCGGACCCGGGTGATCCAACGCCTGATCCGACCGATTTCGCGTTTCTTCACCCGTATCGGCCATCTGCGCCTGAGCCTGCCCCGGGTCAAGTCCCGGGCCAGCGCCCCCAACCCCTCGACGTCGCGGGTAGTTGATTGGGTCTGGGGTGTGTTCATTACCTTGCTCGCGGCCTATGCGCTGTACCACATCGCTATTTATGTCAGCAGCGAAGTGACCCTCGCCGATGTCGGTGAAGTCGTTGGTCTGGGGGCGATTACCCTGGTTCGGGTGACCTTGCTGATCGCCGTGGCTTCGGTGATCTGGGTGCCGCTGGGGGTGATGATCGGCCTGCGTCCGCATCTGGCCGAGAAGATCCAGCCGTTGGCGCAGTTCCTCGCGGCGTTCCCGGCGAACCTGCTGTTTCCGGTGTTTGTCATCGTGATCCTGCACTACAACCTGAACCCGGATATCTGGCTGAGCCCGCTGATCGTGCTCGGTACCCAGTGGTACATCCTGTTCAACGTGATCGCCGGGGCCAGTGCCTTCCCCAACGACTTCCGTGAAGCCGCCGCGAACTTTCATATCCGTGGCTGGCAGTGGTGGCGCAAGGTCATGTTGCCGGGCATCTTCCCGTATTACGTGACCGGTGCGATCACCGCTTCCGGTGGTGCGTGGAACGCGAGTATCGTTTCCGAGTTCGTTTCCTGGGGCCAGGACAAGGTCGTGGCCCATGGCCTGGGGGCTTATATCGCCCAGACCACGGCCGCCGGCGACTTTCCGAAAATCACCCTGGGCGTAGTGGTCATGTCGGTCTTTGTGGTGGCCTTCAACCGTTTGCTCTGGCGGCCGATGTACGCCATCGCCGAAAACAAACTTCGTCTGAATTAATCCGAGCCGCTCTTATGAACAGTCATATCGAATACACCAGCAGCGCCCGCGAAATCTACTCGCTCACCAATGTGAGCAAGGGCTTTGGCAACGGCAAGGATGAGCGTCAGGTACTCAGTGAAGTCGACCTGCACCTGCACGAAGGCGAAGTCGTCGGGTTGCTGGGGCGCTCGGGCTCCGGCAAGTCGACCTTGCTGCGGATCATTGCCGGCCTGATCCAGCCGACCTCCGGCGAAGTGCTCTACAACGGCGAAACCCTGGACGGCCCGGCCAAGGGCGTGGCGATGGTGTTCCAGACCTTCGCCCTGTTTCCCTGGCTGACTGTGCTGGAAAACGTGGAAGCCGGCTTGCAGGCCTTGCAGGTCGAGCCCAAGGAATCGCGCAAGCGGGCACTGGCGGCCATCGACCTGATCGGCCTCGACGGTTTCGAGAACGCCTATCCCCGTGAGCTGTCCGGTGGCATGCGCCAGCGCGTGGGCTTTGCCCGCGGCCTGGTGGTCAACCCGACCCTGCTGCTGATGGACGAACCGTTTTCCGCCCTCGACGTGCTCACCGCGGAAAACCTGCGGACCGACCTGCTGGAGTTGTGGAGCGGCGGGCAACTGCCGATCAAGTCGATCCTGATCGTGACCCACAACATCGAGGAAGCGGTGCTGATGTGCGACCGCATCCTGGTGCTGTCGTCCAACCCGGGGCGCGTAGTGGCGCAGATCAAGGTGCCGTTCGCCCACCCGCGCAACCGCCTGGACCCGATCTTCCGCAAGATGGTCGACGATATCTACGCGCTGATGACCAACCGTCGCAGTGCCGACGAGCGCACCGGCAAAGCTGAGCTGCAACTGGGCAGCCGCCTGCCGGAAGTACCGACCAACCTGATGGCCGGTCTGATCGAAGCCCTGGCGGCCGAGCCGTATCATGGCCATGCCGGTTTGCCGAACGTGGCGGAGCGCTTGCTGCTGGAAGTCGACGATCTGTTCCCGGTGGCCGAGATGTTGGAGCACCTGGGCTTTGCCGAACTGCGTGGGGCCGATATCAAGCTCACCGATTCGGGCAAGCGCTTTGCCGAGGACGGCACCCAGGAACGTAAGGTGATGTTTGCCGAGCATCTGCTGCGCACCGTGCCCCTGGCGGCGCGGATTCGCCAGGTGTTGCAGGAGCGTAACGGGCACTGGGCGCCACGGGTGCGCTTCGAACAGGAACTGGAAGACTCCCTCAGCGAAGACTTCGTTGAGCAGACCCTGGAAAGCGTGATCAGTTGGGGCCGTTACGCCGAGATCTTCTCCTACAACGACACCACCGAAACCTTCAGCCTGGAAGACGTGGAAGGCGAGATCTGACACCGTCTATACCCGACTGGGAAACACTCGCAAATCCGGGATATACGAAGTTTTCACCTGATCGTAACGGATCGGGTACATGCCGAGGATCAATCTCTCCCTCGTCTCCGGTTGTTCCGGAGGCGGGCCAGTTTGAAGGGTCGAGACAGTAAGTAGTGAACCGTGCTCCGGTCAACGTCATGACCGGGCACGTCTGCTGATCCCAACTTAAGGAGAGTCCGATGTCCATCGGCGCAATTCCGGCTGCAAATCCAGTTTCTGTGCGTATTGCCGGTCAGTCCCAGGCGACCCCGACACCCGTGCAGAAAACCTCCACCCCCACCGCCAGCACGGCTACCCCAGCCCCCACCGCGCTTGCCGCGGCCATGAAGGAAGCCACCGAAACCGCGGCCGAAACCGCTCAGGAAGCCAGCCATGGCGACCGCGTAGCGCAGAAGCTGGTGCAAAAACACCAGCATCACAACGCCACGGCCATTGCCGCACCGAAAGCCGTTTCCAACGGCAGCGGCCAGCCGATCGGGGAAACCATCAATACCAAGGCGTAAGCTGCGGTCACACGGCTCCATCAGTCAGCCCGGCCGGTACCGGGTTGACTGACGCCGGGCTTTATCGCTTCAGATATGCGCCGCGGCCAGGCCGCCGAGCACCACGCTGACACCCGCCGCGGTGTAGGCCAGGCGCTTGAGCCATTCCTTGCGGGTCAGCAAGGTGATCGCCGCCAGCGAAATGGCAATCTGGATCGCCGTCATCGCCTGTGCCCAGCGATGGTGCTGGTGCAGGACTTCCTCGGATTTGTCATCCCACTCGCGACTCTTGGCTTCCAGGCCCTCGGCTTTCTGCCGCACGACTTCCTTTTCCTTCTTGTAGCGCTCGACCTCGGCGGTGTAATGCGCGGCGTCCAGGCCCGGGATATGGCTGGCCATCTCCGAGAGGTTCTGCCGGCTGGACTTGGCCTGGTAGTAGTTCCACTGGTTGGCGGCTTCGGTCTTGAGAATCGCGGCGTTGTTCTTGTCCATCGCTGCTTCGCTTTCCGTGGAGCCCGCCTGGTAGCTGAGCATGGCGCCAATGGTGGCCATGATCGCGGTCATCACCGCGATCCGGCTGGCAAAGCCGTCACCGCGGGCGTGGGCGTGTTCGGTGGTGTGTTCGACGTGTTTTTCGTGAGGGCTTGGGACTTCGAAGTTTTCGGTCATCAGGGACGGATCTTTGGGTGAAAAAGGGCGGGGACAAAGTGTAAAGCGAGTGCTGGCCGATGGCTCTCTCTCATTGATGAATATTCGAATATGCCGAGGTGGGGGAGGCGTTCAGCGCAGGGCGCTCGTCTTGCATATGGATGGTTTGCAGGGGGATATCCAGGGTGAACAGCGCGCCCTTGCCCGGCCCGTCACTGTGCACGTAGAGACGGCCGTCCATCTCGAGGGCCGCCAGGGCGCAACTGTGCAGGCCGAAACCGTGGCCGTCCTTGCGGGTGGTGAAGCCGTGGGTGAAGATCCGCGTGAGGTTTTCCTGCGCAATGCCTTCGCCTTCATCCTTGACGCTGATGCGCAGGGTCTTGCCGTCGGCCACCCGCACGCCCAGGGTGATGTCCCGGTCGCGGTTGGTCAGGTCCGACACCGCGTACTTGGCGTTGCTGATCAGGTTGATCAGGATCAGCAGCAGACGGTGCTTGTCGCCGAGGAAGGTCGGGACCGGATGGTAGTCCTTGAGCACCGTGACCTTGTGCCGGTTCAGGGCCCCCGAGTTCATGCGCAGGGCATCCTCGAACAGGTCGGTGATGTTCACCGCTTCCAGCAGCTTGGCCGCGCCGGCATAGGATTGCTGGGTGGCGACGATTTCCTTGATGTGGTCGACGCTTTTACTCAGTTGCGCCAGTTCCTGGATGATCTCCGTCTGTTCGGTGGCGACGGCCGCGGCCAGCTGGTTGAGGTAGGCGGGCAGCAGCTTGCCTTTTTCGTCACGGCTGACAAAGTCCCCCAGGTCGTCGGCGTGTTCGTTCATCAACTGCACCGCCTTGGTCAGCCCCTGGGCCTTGCTGGAGCGGATTTTTCGAGTCACCAGATCGGCGGAGATGTTTACGCTGTTGAGCACGTTGCCAACGTTATGCAGGACATTGGTCGCAATTTCCGCCATGCCGGCCGTGCGCGCGGCATCCATCAGTTCGCTCTGGGCTTCCTTGAGCTCGCGGGTGCGCTCTTCGACGCGTTGTTCGAGGCGTTCGTTGGACAGCTGCAAGGCGCTGTTCATCTGGTTGATCAGCGCATAGCTGCGCAACTGGCGAATGATCAGGTAGAACACCAGCATGGCCATCAGGGCCGCGCACACGCTGAGATAGATCAGGTACTGGCGGTCCTGGAGCTCGGCGCGGCGCTGGATTTCATTCAACTGTTCGTTGATGCCGTCGAGGCTGGCGGCGACCGGGATAAAGCCGATGCGGTCGAGCAGGTCATTGACCTGGGGTTGTTCGTTGACCACCACCTTGGCCTGGTCGATCAGCTTGTCGATGGACGGGCCCAAGGCCGTCGGCAGGCTGCTCTTTTGTGCTGCCAGATGCTGGATCTGCCGTTCGATCTTGTCGGCTTTGCCATTCGTCACGTGTTGTGCATATTCCAGCGCGCTCAGGGTCAGTTTCGAGGCGCTGTAGAGCACGCTCAGGGTTTCCACCGGGTGCTCGGCGCTGAAGGGTTCCAGGTCGGTCTGGATCGTGTCTTCGATCGCCGACAGGGTTTCCAGGTCATCGCGCAAGGCGGTGTTGTGGGCCTGGAACTGTTCGATCAGCTTGTTTTTTTCCGCCGTGGCGTCGAGGTAGGCCTTCTTGCGCGCCTGCCAGATGCTGGAACTCTCCAAGGAACTGTTCTGCGCGACCAATTGGTCCCAGCGCCGGCTGGAGTCGGCGATAGGGATGGCGAGCAGGTTGTAGTTGTATTCGTCGCTGATGCGGGTCTTGAGAATCTTCGCGTCGAGCCTGGCATCCAGCTGCTTGAGCTGGCGGATCAGGTCGCGAGACTCGAAATAGGTGGACGTTTCCCGGGAAAAGGCCTTGATCAGCAGGAACGCCAGGAGGCTGACCAGAATGGCAAACAGGGTGACCAGCGCCGCACTTCTGTATCGGCTCCATCGCATCATTGCGTACTTCCTGTGTCCGGTTGACGTGGCAACTTCGGGCTCTTTTCGCAAAGTGTAGTGCCGCTGGGTCTCCAAGTGCTGGAAAAGTGTCATTTCTTTGCATGGGCGGCATTCCCGGGGCGCGGGTCCAGGGGTTTCATCAATTGCAACTGCTGGCGGTATTCGTCGGTGACCTGCCGTGCCTCGCTGTTGCCGGTGATCACCCGCGGGGTGATCAGCACGATCAGTTCCGAGCGGCCGTGCTGGCGTTGGGTATTGCCGAACAACCATTGCAGGCCGGGGATCTTCCCGAGGTAAGGCACGCTGTTGTCGGTGGCGCTTTCGTTCTGCTTGATCAGGCCGCCGAGAAGGATGGTCTGCCCGCTTTGCACCGCCACCTGGGTCGAGACCGCGCGGGTCGAGATGGTCGGGTTGCCGTTGGCATCGACGGTGGTGCTGGCATCGCTGACCTGTTGCTGGATCTCCATGTACACCAGGCCGCCGGGATTGATCCGCGGGATGACATCGAGGATCACCCCGGTCTGGATGTATTGCACCGAGCTGGTGCTGATGGTGGTGGTACTGGTGTTGATGGTGGTCTGGTTGATCGGAATGTTGTCGCCGACCTGGATCTGCGCCTGTTCGTTGTTCATCACCACCAGCGAGGGCGCCGACAGCACCCGGGTATTGCCGTTGGTTTCCAGCGCGTGCAGGGCCACTTGCAGGTTGTTGCTGACAAACGAGTAGAACAACGAATCCGTGGCGCCGAGGCCCGCGCCACCCTGGCCGATAGCGCCCTGGTTGCCGGAAGCGTTGGCGATGCCGGCGGTCGTCGAGTTGCCGGCCAGGCGCCCGAGGTACCACTGCACGCCGAGGTTCAGCGAGCCGGTCAGGCCGACTTCGAGAATCCGCGTTTCGATCTGCACCTGCAGGGGCGGGTTGTCGAGCCGCTGGATCGCCGACTGGATCTCGGCCCATTGGGTCGGCCGGCTGCGCACCAGCAGTTGGTTGCTGCTTTTCTGCGCGGTAATGCGTACCGAGTTGGTCGGGTTGTTGGCATTGACCGGCGTGCGCGGGGCACTCGCCTGGCCGGGCGGGGCGAGCTGCAAGTCGTCGGTCTTTTCCGGCGCGGTGCCCGCCGTGCTGCTGACGGGCGGAGGGACGCTTTGGCCGCTGCCGATGCCGCCGGATAATCCCGCGCTGCTGCCGGCGGAGCTGCCCAGGCCGTTGCCCAAACCACTGCCGAAACCGTTGCTGGTCAGGGTCACGGTACGCAGCCCCGGCGCGACCTGGGCCGCGCCTTCTTCGGTGACCGCTTCATCGCTGTAGATCTGGCGCAGGTAACGGGCCAGGTCCGTGGCCTTCATGTTGCGCACGTCATACACATACATCTGTGGTTCATCGCCGCCGCCCTGGTCGATGGTGTCGATCCAGCGGCGCACGTCGTTCAGGTACTCCGGCTGCGGCGAGATGGCGACAATCGCATTGGTCCGCTCGATGGGCAGAAAGCGCAGCATGCCGGCCAGCGGCGTACCGCTCTGGGCGCCGAACAAGCGCTCAAGCTCCGGCATCAATTGGCTGACATTGGCGCGCTTGAGGCCGAACACCCCGATGGACATGCCCTTGAGCCAGTTGACGTCGAAAGTGTTGATGGTCTGCTGGTAGTTGTTCAGTTCGTCCGGCGTGCCGGCCATCACCAGGACATTGCGCGAGGTGTCGACGGCGAGGAAGGCACTCTCCCGGGCAAACGGCTTGAGCAGCTTCTGCATTTCCAGCGGCGAGATGTACTCCAGCACGAAAAAGCGCGCGGTCAGGCCGCTGCCCGGTT
>Ga0209888_1000488_pt1 | contig 19437 bp, 19 predicted proteins | sample OrgsoiDNA_201059_FD_185807 | JGI IMG/M metagenome (GOLD analysis project Ga0209888, IMG submission 185807) | Permafrost soil microbial communities from the Arctic, to analyse light accelerated degradation of dissolved organic matter (DOM) -... | ecosystem: Environmental > Terrestrial > Soil >...
TTCCACCCTGCGCAGCGTGGCCGCCCACGGCCTGCGCAACCCGATCCATACCGCCCGGCATGCCCTGGCCCTGGGCGGACAACTGGGCAAGGTGCTGCTCGGCGACACGCTGCACAAGCCCAACCCCCACGACCCGCGCTTCGCCGACCCGGCCTGGAGCCTCAATCCGTTCTACCGACGCAGCCTGCAGGCTTATCTGGCCTGGCAGAAACAGGTCAAGCACTGGATCGACGACAGCCGGATGAGCAACGACGACCGCGCCCGCGCGCACTTTGTCTTCGCCTTGCTCAACGACGCCATGGCGCCGTCCAATACCCTGCTCAATCCGTTGGCGATCAAGGAAGTGTTCAACTCCGGCGGCAACAGCATCGTGCGCGGCCTCAGCCACCTGGTGGACGACCTGCTGCACAACAACGGGCTGCCCAGCCAGGTCACCAAGCACTCGTTCGAAGTCGGCAAGACCGTGGCCACCACCCCCGGGGCGGTGGTGTTTCGCAATGAGCTGCTGGAACTGATCCAGTACAAGCCGATGAGCGAAAAACAGTACGCCAAGCCGCTGCTGATCGTGCCGCCGCAGATCAACAAGTACTATATTTTTGACCTGAGCCCGTCCAACAGCTTCGTCCAGTACGCGCTGAAGAACGGCCTGCAGGTGTTTATCGTCAGTTGGCGCAACCCGGATGTGCGCCATCGCGAATGGGGCCTGTCCAGCTATGTCGAGGCGCTGGAAGAAGCGCTGAACATCTGCCGGGCGATCACCGCCAGCCGCGAGGTCAATCTGATGGGCGCCTGCGCCGGCGGCCTGACCATCGCCGCCCTGCAAGGCCACCTGCTGGCCAAGCGGCAGTTGCGCCGGGTATCCAGCGCCACCTACCTGGTCAGCCTGCTCGACAGCCAACTGGACAGCCCGGCCACCCTGTTCGCCGACGAACAGACCCTGGAGGCGGCCAAGCGCCGCTCCTACCAGCAAGGTGTACTCGACGGTCGTGACCTGGCGCGGGTCTTCGCCTGGATGCGGCCCAACGACCTGATCTGGAACTACTGGGTCAACAACTACCTGCTGGGCAAGGAACCGCCGGCATTCGACATTCTCTACTGGAATAACGACAACACCCGCCTGCCTGCGGCCTTTCACGGCGACCTGCTGGACTTCTTCAAGCACAACCCGCTGAGCCATCCGGGCGGCCTGGAAGTCTGCGGCACGCCCATCGACCTGCAGAAGGTCACGGTCGACAGCTTCAGTGTCGGCGGGATCAACGACCACATCACGCCCTGGGATGCGGTGTATCGCTCGACCCTGCTACTGGGGGGCGATCGCCGGTTCGTGCTGTCCAACAGCGGACATATCCAGAGCATCCTCAACCCGCCGAGCAACCCCAAGGCCAACTACGTCGACAACCCCAAGCTGAGCAGTGACCCGCGGGCCTGGTACTACGACGGCAAACAGGTCGACGGCAGTTGGTGGACCCAATGGCTGGGCTGGATCCAGGAGCGTTCGGGGACCCAGCGGGAAACCCAGATGACCCTGGGCAACGCCAATTACCCCCCCATGGAAGCGGCACCCGGCACCTATGTGCGAGTGCGTTGACGATTACCGGCCACGGCTGCCCGACAGCCGTGGCGAACGGTCGGAACGACCTAAGAAGACTGGATGAAGACCCGCGACCGGATCCTGGAATGTGCCCTGCAACTGTTCAACCAGAAAGGCGAGCCCAATGTTTCGACCATGGAGGTGGCCAATGAAATGGGGATCAGCCCGGGCAACCTCTACTATCACTTCCATGGAAAGGAACCCCTGGTGCTGGGCTTGTTCGAGCGTTTCCAGGGTGAGCTGGCACCCTTGCTCGATCCACCGGCCGATGCCCGTCTGGCGCCCGAGGACTATTGGTTCTTCCTGCATCTGATCGTCGAGCGGCTGGCCCACTACCGTTTCCTGTTCCAGGACCTGTCCAATCTGTCCGGGCGCTTGCCGAAACTGGCCAAGGGCATTCGCAACCTGCTCAATGCGCTCAAGCGGACGCTGGCGTCGCTGCTGGCGCGGCTGAAGGCGCAAGGCATGCTGCTGAGTGAAACCCAGGCCCTGGGGCAACTGGTGGAGCAGATCACCCTGACGCTGCTGTTTTCCCTGGATTACCAGCGGATTCTTGGCCGTGAGGGAGAAGTGCGGCTAGTGGTGTACCAGATCATGATGCTGGTCGCCCCGCACCTGATGCCTCCGGCGCGGGTGGTGACGGAGCAGATGGCGTTGCGTTACCTGGAGGACCATGATTAACCATGGATTCTGTGGCGCCGGCTCCGGCGTCTTCGCGGGCAAGCCCTGCTCCTACAGTGCTTTGTCGTTCACCAGTTTTGTGTACGACACCATACTGTAGGAGCAGGGCTTGCCCGCGAAGACGCCACCAGGGCAATGCAAGGCTTGCGGGCCTCACGCCGGCAAGGGCTGGCAACTGGCCCACACAAAAACGCCCGACCTTCACAGGCCGGGCGTTTTCATTCAGCGGGCGACGACTCAGGATTGAGAAGGTGGCGTCGTTGCTGTTGGCGTAGCTGTCGGAGCATGCGCCGGTGCCGGAGCAGCAGAGTTGGCTGCCGATACCGGAGCTACCGCAGGCTTGGCCGCCGCAGCAGGCGCCGGCTTCGCAACCGCAGGCTTCGCAGCAGCAGGCTTTTTCGCCGCTGCCGGTTTCGCCGCTGGTTTCGCCGCAGGCTTGGCGGCCGGTTTGGCTGCCACAGGCTTGGCCGCTGGTTTCACAGCCGGTTTCGCCGCTGCTGCCGGTTTGGCCGCGGGCTTGGCGGCAGGTTTCGCCACAGGCTTGGCAACGGCTTTAGCTGCCGGCTTGGCCGCCGCGGTTTTCGCCGCAGGCTTGGCCGCTGCCTTGACCAAAGGCTTGGCTGCCACTTTCGCCGCCGGCTTGGCCGCTGCGGTCTTCTCCGAGGCCTTGGGCACCGAGTGGCCAGTCAACTTCTCGATCTGCTTGGTCAAGGTATCGACCTTGCTGTGCAGCGCCTTCACTTCATTGCGGCTCGGTACACCCAGGCGCGAAATGGCGCTGTTCAGGCGCTTGTCGAAAGCCCCTTCCAACTCGTCCCACTTGCCCAGCGCACGGTCCTTGACCCCGGCGATGCGCGACTTGGCCGAACTGGCGGAGTCCTTGGCCGCATCGACTTTCTTGTCGACCGCGGTCTTGGTGAGTTTCTCGGCCTTCTCGCCGTCTTTCACCAGGGTCTCGAAGAGCTTGCTGCCGTCGGTATCGATCTTCGAGTACACGCCTAAACCAGCAAGCCAGATTTTGCGGGAGTACTCCTCAACCTTCCCGATCCACGAGCTGCTTTCTTTCTCGGTATTCTTTTTGCCAGCCATCCCGTTCTCCTTAATGTTTACGCGCGACACGTTCGAGCAATGCCGTCAGCTCATCGAGCTTAGCAGAGAGTGTCTCCACATCATGTTTAGACGGAATCCCGATGCGATTCAAGGCACTGGCGACACGGTTGTCGAAGGCCTTCTCGACCTTGTCCAACTGCACTTCCACCTTGCCCTTGAGGCTGGTGACTTCGCTCTTCACGTTATCGATCTGGCTGTTGGCTGCTTCACGCTGCACGCCAATCAGTTTTTTGCCTTCTTTTTCAACGTCTTGACCGGCTTCCACGAGTTCCTTGAAGTACTCGCTGCCTTCGCGGCCGACCTTGGCATAAGCGCCCAGACCCGCCAGCCAGATCTTGCGGGCATACACTTTCACCTCAGCCAGGGCGGTTGGCTGACCGTCGGATTTTTTCTTCAGACTTACTTTGGCCATGGTGCACCTCACACGTGAAGGGTTGGAGGATCTGCCCACCGGAATGGGGGCTTATGCACAAAGTAATGACAAAAATTAGAATGGGCACCCTAACCCGCGACAGAAGTGCCCTGGTCCTTGCCGACGCAAGGAGCGCGAATCAGACCAGCGCCTTGTCCAGGGCCTTTTCGATCTCGGCCTTGATGGTGCCGCTCATGGCCGACATCAACAGGCCCAGCTCGACCTCGACGCGGATCGTTTCTTCACTCACATGCACCGCACCTTTGACCCCGGAACGCTTGAGGTTGAGGGTATCGCCGGACCACTGCGGCTCCAGGCCATACTGCCCGGCCAGCTTCTGCGCCAACTGGTCGGCCTTCTCGCGTGCACCGGCCTTGCCCAGGCCATGGGCGCGTTCAACACTAATACGGGCCATCGAATGACTCCTGCTCTATCGGGACTTGCCCGGTGAATCCTGACCCTGAATGCGTCAAAACGTCCCGGCGGTTGCCTATCTTACATGCACCCTTGCCAAGACAAAGCCGGCCACCGGGATTAGAATGCCCGCATTCTCTTCTGGTGACAGCGACATGACTGATCAGCGCAAAGGCAGCGATGCCGAACCCACCACGCACTTCGGCTTCAAGAACGTACCGGAAAGCCAAAAGGCCGAAAAGGTCGCCGAGGTGTTCCACTCCGTGGCCGCCAAGTACGACCTGATGAACGACGTGCTGTCCGGTGGCATGCATCGCCTCTGGAAGCGCTTCACCATCGAGCTGTCCGGCGTGCGCACAGGCAACCGGGTACTGGACATCGCCGGCGGCACTGGCGACCTGGCGCGCAAGTTCTCGCACCTGGTAGGCCCCACCGGCCAGGTGGTATTGGCCGACATCAACGCCTCCATGCTCAAGGTCGGTCGTGATCGCCTGCTGGACCTGGGCGTGGCCGGCAACGTCGAGTTCGTCCAGGCCGACGCGGAAAAACTGCCGTTCCCGGACAACCATTTCGACTGCGTGACCATCGCCTTCGGCCTGCGCAACGTCACCCACAAGGAAGACGCCCTGCGCTCCATGCTGCGGGTCCTCAAGCCCGGCGGCCGCCTGCTGGTGCTGGAGTTCTCCAAGCCGACCAACACGCTGATGTCCAAGGTCTACGACGCCTACTCGTTCGCCTTCATGCCCCTGGCCGGCAAGCTGATCACCAACGACTCGGAAAGCTATCGCTACCTGGCCGAATCGATCCGCATGCACCCGAACCAGGAAACCCTGAAATCGATGATGGTGGATGCCGGTTTCGACCGCGTGACCTACCACAACATGACCGCAGGCATCGTCGCCCTGCATCGCGGCATCAAGCCCTGATGATTCTCAGCGGCCTTCTCGCCGGTGTCGAACACGGTCTCAACCGTGTGTTGCGCCTCGACAGCACGGCCATGAGCCGCCTGGGCCACCTGACCGGCAAAGTCATCGAAGTCGACTGCGCCAGCCCGGCCCTGAAGCTGTTCATCCTGCCCAGCGACGAAGGCCTGCTGCTGGCCGCGCACTGGGCCGCCGAAGCCGACTGCATCCTCCGTGCTCCGGCCTCGAGCCTGCTGAACCTGGCCCTGAGCCGCGACAAGACCGCCGTGCTCCACAGCCCCGAGGTCGATCTGGAAGGCGACAGCGCGGTGCTGCTGGACCTCGCCGGAGTACTCCAGGACCTGGAGCTGGACTGGGAGTACGAACTCTCGCGCTGGCTCGGCCCGATCGCCACGCCCCTGCTCAGCGGCCACCTGCGCAGCCGCGCTGGCTGGTACAAGCAGGGTTTTGTCAGCCTGAAGCAGAACCTCGCCGAATACCTCAGTGAAGAGTCCCGTGCCCTGGTCGGCACCCACGAGGCCGAAGCACGCTTCGCCGAACTGGACCGGGTAAAGCTCGACCTGGAACGTCTCGAGGCGCGTGTCGAGCGCCTTTCCCGATCCCTCAAATCCAGCGATAACGCATGAAGCTGCTTGCCGTCCGCCGTCTGTTGCGCATCCAGCGCGTCGTGATCCGTTACCGTCTCGATGACCTGCTGTTCGAATTGCCCCTGCCCTGGTTTCTCCTGGCGCTGCGCTTTGCCCTGCCCTGGCGCTGGTTCCCGCGCAAGACCCTGGACCTGAGCCGCGGCGCACGCCTGCGCCTGGCCCTGCAGGACCTGGGACCGATTTTTATCAAGTTCGGCCAGATCCTCTCGACCCGCCGCGACCTGCTGCCCGAGGACATCGCCGACGAGCTGATGCTGCTCCAGGACCGCGTACCGCCGTTCGACTCGCAGACCGCGGTCAAGCTGATCGAGGCGCAACTGGGCAAGAAGATCAACGAAGTCTTCAGCCGCTTCGATATCGAGCCCCTGGCCTCGGCCTCGGTGGCCCAGGTCCACGCCGCCCAGCTCAAGAGCGGCGAAGAAGTGGTGGTGAAGGTCATCCGCCCCGGCCTCAAGCCGATCATCGCCCAGGACCTGGCGTGGCTGTTCCTCCTCGCCCGGGCCGCCGAGCGGGTTTCGGCCGATGCCCGCCTGCTGCACCCGGTGGACGTGGTCAGCGACTACGAAAAGACCATCTACGACGAACTCGACCTGCTGCGCGAGGCCGCCAACGCCAGCCAGCTGCGGCGCAACTTCGAAGGCTCGGAGATGATGTACGTGCCCCAGGTCTACTGGGACTGGTGCCGGCCGAAAGTGCTGGTGATGGAGCGCATCTACGGCATCCAGGTCACCGACCTCGCGACCCTGGCCGACCAGCGCACCGACATGAAAATGCTCGCCGAGCGCGGTGTGGAAATCTTCTTCACCCAGGTGTTCCGCGACAGCTTCTTCCACGCCGACATGCACCCCGGCAACATTTTCGTCAGCACCGTGAACCCCTGGAGTCCGAAGTACATCGCCATCGACTGCGGCATCGTCGGCAGCCTGACCCCGGAAGACCAGGATTACCTGGCCCGCAACCTGTTCGCCTTCTTCAAGCGTGACTACCGCCGCGTCGCCCAGTTGCACATCGATTCGGGCTGGGTCCCGGCACACACCAAGCTCAACGAGTTCGAAGCGGCGATCCGCACCGTCTGCGAGCCGATCTTCGAAAAACCGCTCAAGGACATCTCCTTCGGCCAGGTGCTGATGCGCCTGTTCCAGACCGCGCGGCGCTTCAATATGGAAGTCCAGCCGCAGCTGGTACTGCTGCAGAAAACCCTGCTCAATATCGAAGGCCTGGGCCGCCAGCTGTACCCGGACCTGGACCTGTGGAGCACCGCCCAGCCGTTCCTCGAACGCTGGATGCGCGAGCGCGTCAGCCCGAAAACCCTGCTGGGCAACCTGCAGGGCCAGATCGAGCAACTGCCGCATCTGGCCCAGATGACCCGCGACCTGCTCGAACGCATGGCCCAGCCCCACGCCGCCGCTACCGAACCGAAAGAAAAGCGCCGCAAGGACGACTGGCTGCTACGCCTGCTCGGCAGCCTGCACCTCAGCGGCGGCGCGATACTGGCCGCCGGCGGGCCATTGCACGAGTTGGGCCAGTGGCCGGCAGGCATCATGGTCGCCGTGGGCTTGTATCTGATCGTGCGCCGATAGCCAGTCGGGCCGTGGGCTGGCACACTGTTGATTCGCCGAGGCATCACCACGCGGGTGATGTCCGGTTGTCGGAGTCGAAGATGAAAGACTGGCTGGACGAGATCAAATGGGACAGCGACGGCCTGGTGCCGGCCATTGCCCAGGATCACAAGACCGGGCGCGTACTGATGATGGCCTGGATGAACCGCGAAGCACTGCAACTGACCGCCAGTGAGAACCGCGCCATCTACTGGTCGCGTTCGCGCGGCAAACTCTGGCGCAAGGGCGAAGAGTCGGGCCATGTGCAGCACCTGCACGAAATGCGCCTGGACTGCGACGCCGACGTGATCATCCTGATGGTCGAGCAGGTCGGCGACATCGCCTGCCACACCGGCCGCCACAGTTGCTTCTACCGCGTGTATGAAAACGCCGGCTGGAAGATCGTCGAACCGGTCCTCAAGGACCCGCACAGCATCTACGCAGCAGGACACTGAACATGACTGACACCCTGACCCGTCTGGCCCAGGTGCTGGAAGAGCGCAAAGGCGCCGCCGCCGACAGCTCCTACGTCGCCAGCCTCTATCACAAGGGCCTGAACAAGATCCTGGAAAAGGTTGGCGAAGAGTCGGTCGAGACTATTATTGCTGCAAAGGATGCCGCGATCAGTGGCGACTGCAGCGACGTCATCTACGAAACCGCCGATTTGTGGTTCCACAGTATGGTCATGCTCGCCCAACTGGGGCAGCATCCGCAGGCCGTGCTGGACGAGCTGGATCGCCGCTTCGGTCTTTCCGGACACGTCGAGAAAGCCTCGCGCCCGTCCGCCTAACAACTTTCGAGAGGAGCAGCACCATGGGCATTTTTGACTGGAAACACTGGATCGTCATCCTGGTTGTCGTCGTGCTGGTGTTCGGCACCAAGAAACTGAAGAACCTGGGCACCGACGTCGGCGAATCGATCAAGGGCTTTCGCAAAGCCATGAACGACGAAGAGAAGCCCGCCGAGCCGGTAGTCCCGCCTGTCGCGCAACCGGCCCCGCCGGTACAGCCGCAGGCCACGGCCCAGCAGAACACGCCGCACACCATTGATGTGCAGGCGCAGAAAGTTGAAGAGCCCCGCAACAATTCTTGAGTACTGACCCATGTTCGGTATCAGCTTCAGTGAACTGCTGCTCGTGGGCCTGGTGGCCCTGTTGGTGCTCGGTCCCGAGCGCCTGCCCCATGCCGCGCGCACGGCAGGCCTGTGGGTCGGGCGGTTGAAGCGCAGCTTCAACGCGATCAAGCAGGAAGTGGAACGCGAGATCGGCGCCGACGAGATCCGTCGGCAACTGCACAACGAGCACATCCTCTCGCTGGAGCAGGAGGCTCGCAAGATCCTCTCGCCGATCGCCACGAGCACGCCGGCCGAGCCGGTGGTGGAGCAGACGATCCACGCCGTTCCACCCGTGTCGGCGGAAATCCCGCTGACGCCGGTGAGCGCCGCCGAGCCGGTAGCGGTACTCGGTGCCGTGGAGCCCGCGCCGCACCTGACAGAACCCGCAAGCGCGACGCCAACCGCCGCGCCTGCGCCTCATGACCCTACATTGCCGCCGCGAGCCCCATGAGCGATATTCCGGAAAACGACCAGCACATGCCGCTGGTTTCGCACCTCACCGAGTTGCGCACCCGCCTGCTGCGTTGTGTCGCGGCGATCTTCCTGATCTTCGCCGGGCTGTTCGCCTTTACCCAGCAGATCTACACCTTCGTCTCGATCCCGCTGCGCCATTACCTGCCGGCGGGCGCGACGATGATCGCCACCGACGTGTCGTCGCCGTTCCTGACGCCGCTGAAGCTGACCATGATGGTCTCGCTGTTCCTGGCCATCCCGGTGATCCTGCACCAGATCTGGGGCTTTATCGCGCCGGGCCTGTACAAGCATGAAAAACGCATTGCCGTGCCGCTGCTGGTATCGAGCATCCTGCTGTTCTACACCGGCATGGCCTTCGCCTACTTCCTGGTATTCCCGCTGATCTTCAAATTCTTCGCCGCAGCCACCCCGGCCGGCGTGGAAATGATGACCGATATCACCAGCTACCTCGACTTCGTGATGACGTTGTTCTTCGCCTTCGGCGTGGCCTTCGAGATCCCGGTGGCGGTGGTGCTGCTGGTGTGGATCGGCGTGGTCGACGTCAAGTACCTGAAGAAGATCCGTCCCTACGTGGTCATCGGCTGCTTTGTGGTCGGCATGATCCTGACCCCGCCGGACGTGTTCTCCCAGACCCTGCTGGCCGTGCCGATGTGGCTGCTGTTCGAGATCGGCATCCTGTTCGGTGGCCTGGTCCGCAAACGCAGCGACGAAGAAGCCGCCAGCCGCGACGATGCCCAGCCGCCAGCCCCGCTGACGTGAACCTGCTGCTCCTGGAGGAGGCCGACTTTATCGCGGCCGACCTCGTGGTGCTGCGCGATCGGCGCCTGACCCATATGCAGGAAGTCCATCGCGTGGCGGTGGGCGACAGCCTGCGGGTCGGTCGTATCGGCGGCCTGATGGGCAGCGCCGAGGTGTTGCGCCTGGACGCCACGGAAGCCGAGTTGCGGGTCAGCCTGGATCGCGCGCCGCCGGCGAAACTGCCACTGACCCTGATCCTCGCCCTGCCACGGCCGAAAATGCTTCGGCGAGTGTTCCAGACTGTCGCCACCCTCGGTGTCCCGAAAGTGGTGCTGGTGAACAGCTACCGGGTGGAAAAAAGCTTCTGGCAGACGCCGTTTCTTGAGCCCGGAGCGATTCGCGAGCAACTGATCCTCGGCCTGGAACAGACCCGCGATACCGTGTTGCCGGAGATTGTCATCGAGAAGCGCTTCAAGCCCTTTGTCGAAGACCGCCTACCGGCCATCAGCGAGGGCACCCTCGGTCTGGTCGGCCACCCCGGCGACTACCCTTCCTGCCCACGGGGCCTGGATGAGCCGGTGACCCTGGCCATCGGCCCGGAAGGCGGCTGGATCCCCTACGAGATCGAGCTGCTGGGCAAGGCCGGGCTGCAACCGGTGCAACTCGGCGAACGCATACTGCGGGTCGAGACCGCCGTGACCGCCCTGCTCGCCCGGCTGTTCTGACCCACCAAGGCTCATAGCCTCCTTCACCCATCCCGGATGTACTCGGTCCCCTGTAGGAGCCTGGCTTGCCAGCGAAGAGGACCTTGAGATCGCCAAAAGCTTCGCGGGCAAGCCCTGCTCCTACAGGTATCGCGCTCGACAGGACGAAAGCAAAAACCTTCGACCTTAAGAGAGGTTTCCCACAACCCATTCAGGTCGCCTCTCCTGCGCCCAAGCCGATGACAGAACATGCCCCACGCACTCGCGCGTGAGGGCCATGGACTTATCTGTTTGGCAGGAGATTCACCATGTTCCGTTGGCTGACCCGCGTACTGCGCGACCGTAGTATCCGTTTCAAACTGGCCCTGGGCTTTGGCCTGGTATTGCTCTTGACCCTGGCGGTCACCCTCTCCGGCTGGCACGCCCTGAGCACCATGGTAGAGCGCTCACACACGCTGTCGAGCATCGCCCGGCTCAGCCGCCTGACCAGCGACATGCGCGCCGACCGCATCGCCTTCCGGGTGCTGAACGACCCGCAGAGTCGCACCCGGATCACCCGCCAGTTGGCGAGCATCGAGAAACTGCTGACGACGCTCCTGCCGCGCCTGACGGACCCGGGCGAACGCCAGATCCTCACCGACCAGCAGCACGCGGCCCAAGGTTTCCAGACCACCCTCGACGATCTCGATGAAAGCCTTCGCGACCGTGAGCGCGCCCGCAAGCGGATGAACGCCGGTCTGATCCAGGCCACCCAGGCGGTGGCCCGCTTCGCCGCCCATCAATTGCGCGAAGCCAGCAAGAGTCCCCACGAGCAGCAGTGGCAGGCCCCGCTCAAACGGGCCGAGGAACTCCGTCAACGGCTCAACGAGACCCACGCCAGCGTGCAGACCCCGGCCTACCTGGCCGATTCGCTGCAAGCCTATTCGGAGCAGGCGCTGAAGGCGATCGACCGACTTGGGCAACTTGAGACCCAGGTGACACCCCTGACGGCGCCACTGGCCGACGACCACCAGCGCATGCTGCTGGAACTGCGCCACTACCGCGAGGCCCTGCAGCGCTTCAAGGACGCGCAACTGCTCGCCGAGGCGGCCCACAACCTGATGGAAGGCCTGGGCAACCGGCTGCTGGCCGGCAACGAAGAGCTCAGCCGCAGCCAGACCCTGGCCCGTGATCGCCAGGCCCAGGCGGCAAAATGGCTGCTGGCGAAAATAGCCCTGCTGGCCTGGTTGATCGCGACGCTGGCCGCCTGGGTCCTCAGTCGCCAATTGCTGATTCCGCTCTCACGCAGCCTGAAGCTGGCCCACCATATCGCTGCGGGCGACCTGAGCCGCGATGTGGCGGTGGATCGCCAGGACGAGCTCGGCCAGCTGCAACAGGCCATGCGCGGCATGACCCTGGGCCTGCGTGAGCTGATCCGTGGCATCGGCGTCAGCGCTTCGCGGGTGGCCAGCGCCGCCGAACATCTGTCGACCAGCACCGAACAGACCGACGCCAGTGTCAGCAGCCAGTACGCCGCCACCGAGCAAGTGGCCGCCGCCATGAAACAGATGAGCGCCAGCGTGCTCGAAGTGGCCCGCCACGCCGAAACCGCCTCCGTGGCGGCCACCCAGGCCGACCAGCAGGCCCGCGAAGGCGACAGCGCCGTGGCCGACGCCATCGAACAGATCGAACAGCTCGAGCAGCATATGCAGCGCTGCTCCCAGGCCATGGGCGGGCTCCAGCGCGAAAGCGAGCGGATCGGCAGCGTGCTCGACGTGATCAAGTCGGTGTCCCAGCAAACCAACCTGCTGGCCCTGAATGCCGCCATCGAGGCGGCCCGGGCCGGCGAGGCCGGCAGTGGCTTTGCCGTGGTCGCCGACGAGGTGCGCTGCCTGGCACAACGCACCCAGGACTCGGCCCAGGAGATCAAGGACCTGATCGTGGCCTTGCAAGGCGGCACCCAGGAAGTCGCAGGCATGCTCGACAACAGCCGCAAACTGACCCGCCACAGCGTCGAGTCGAGCCGCCACAGCGGCGGCAAGCTGGAAGCCATCAGCCGCAGCGTGTCGCAGATACTCGGGATGAACGAACAGATTGCCGCCGCCGGCGAAGAACAGAGCGTCGTCGCCGAGCAGATCAGCCGCAGCGTGCTGCATGTGCGGGATCTGTCCCAGCAGACCGCCAACGCCTGCGACGAGACCGCCGCCGCAAGCCTGCAGTTGAGTCAGCTGGGTGCGCAGCTGCAGCGCCTGGTGGAACGTTTCAAGGTCTGAGCCCCCCCGTAGGAGCTGACTTGCCAGCGATGAGGCCCGTGAGCCTTGCATCGTCTGTTCGGCCGCTATCGCCGGCAAGCCGGCTCCTACCGTTGGGTAGCGTTTCAATCGATCTCGGCCAGCCAGTCGCTGGTCTTGAACCACTGGTCATGAATCCGATCATAGGTGCCATCTTCGGCGATCTGGTGGAGAAAGTGGTTGATCCAGTTGAGGCTGTCGTGATCGCCTTTCTTCACCCCGAAGGCCAGCGGTTCGTAGGTGAACGGCTGGTCCAGGCACAACAGCTTGCCGTCGCCCAGCTTGTTCACTGCCACCAGGTTGTAGGGCGCGTCATGGACAAAGGCGTCGGCCTTGCCGTCGAGCACGGCCTGCACCCCCTCCTCCTCATTGGCATAAGTACTCAGTTGGGCTTCACCCATCATTTTTTTCGCGACGATTTCACCCGTGGTCCCGGCCTTGGCCGCGATGCGATAGCCGGCCTCGTTGAGGTCTTCGAAACTCTGTACCTTGCCGCCCAGTTCCAGGGGGATCAGCAGCGTCTGCCCGACCACGATAAAGGCATCGCTGAAGTTGAGCCGCAGGTTGCGCTCCTGGGTCAGGGTCATGCCGCTGGCGACCAGGTCGAACTTGTTCGCCAGCAAGCCGGGGAGCAGCTCGGCGTAAGGACTGGCCACCAGCTCCAGCTTGACCCCCAGCGCCCGGCTCATTTCCCGCAACAGGTCGATTTCGAAACCGATGATTTCGCCGCGCTTGCTCGTCATTTCGAAGGGGATATACGTGGGATTGGTCCCGACTCTCAGCGTGCCGCGCTTGAGCGCGTCATCAACGGCGCCCGCCTGCACCCCACAGGCGTGAGTGAGCACAACGATGCCCAGCAGCAGCATCGACAGAAACCTTTTCATCATGAAACTCCCCAGGGCCGCTTTTCCGGTCGTGCCCGCCTGCGTGAACACACAGTCGCCGTGATCGGACGGGCACGATTTTGGGGGGCGATCCTAACGTACTCGGCTGCGGGGCAACACCGAGGGGAGACGGGTCTTTTGTTACCAAATGACAAAGGGGCCGCGGTGCTTGTCACACCGCGGCCCCTCGGACGTCAGGCGGGCTGGGCCGCCGTTGTGGCCGGCTGCAGGGGCAGCAACGGCGCATGGGGATCGGCCTTGATCGAGTCGCGCCAGGCGCCCAGCCATTCGGCATGGCCTTCGCTCCAGACCTGCTCGTGCAGGCGGGTCAGGGCCACCGGATCGCTCAGCAGGTGCAGACGCGACTGATTGTCCAGACCGGACGGACCGACCTTCAGCGCATGTCGCACTCGCTCGACACGCAGCCACTCGATCGGCTCGGCGTGGCCGTGACGGGCCGTCGCCAGGGCACAGGCCAGGGCATTCTGGCGTGGATCGACCACGGCCCGGACAAAGCCTTCCTTCAGCGCATGCCAACGGTTTTCGTGGGTGTACTCATCGGTTGCCAGCAGCGCCTGGGGCGGATTGTATTCCTCGGGAATGAGAAACAGGCTCTCATCCCTGGAACGCAAGCCCAGCTTGACCCGGCTGGAGATCACCGAAACCGGGATCGACAGCATCAGCGAACCGACGATCGGGATCAGCCACCAGAGGAAGCTCGGGTTGAGCCAGACCACCAGCAGCGCCCAGAGCGCACCCAGCAAGGTTTGCGGGCCATGCCGACGCACCGCTTCGCCCCACGGTGTGGAGTCGTCGTCACGCTGCGGAGAGTTCCAGGTCGCCGCCCAGCCGAGGAACGCAGCCAGGACAAAACGGGTGTGGAAAATCATCCGCACCGGCGCCAGCAACATGGAGAAAAGCATCTCCAGCAGCATCGACAGGGTCACCTTGAACTTGCCGCCGAACTCTTTCGCGCCCTTGGCCCAGATCAGGATGATGCTCAGCAGCTTGGGCAGGAACAGCAGCACGATGGTGGTGGAGAACAGCGCCACCGCCTTGTCCGGATGCCATTGCGGCCACAGCGGATAGAGCTGGCGCGGCTCCATGAAGTACTGCGGCTCCATCAGCGTGTTGACCGCCAGCAGGGCCGTCGACAGCACCAGGAAAAAGAACCACAGCGGCGCCGACAGGTAGGACATCACGCCGGTGAGGAACACCGCGCGGTGTACCGGGTGCATGCCCTTGACCAGGAACAGGCGGAAGTTCATCAGGTTGCCGTGGCACCAGCGGCGGTCGCGCTTGAGCTCGTCGAGCAGGTTCGGCGGCAGTTCTTCGTAGCTGCCCGGCAGGTCGTAGGCGATCCATACGCCCCAGCCGGCACGGCGCATCAGCGCAGCTTCGACGAAGTCATGGGAGAGGATCGCACCGGCAAAGGCACCTTTACCGGGCAACGGCGCCAGGGCGCAGTGCTCGATAAACGGCTTCATGCGGATGATCGCGTTGTGGCCCCAGTAGTGGGATTCACCCAACTGCCAGAAGTGCAGGCCGGCAGTGAACAGCGGACCATAGACGCGGGTCGCGAACTGCTGCATGCGCGCATAGAGGGTGTCCATGCCCGACGCCCGTGGCGCGGTCTGGATGATCCCGGCGTCCGGCGTGGCTTCCATCAACCGCACCAGGCTGGTCAGGCATTCGCCGCTCATGACGCTGTCGGCGTCGAGCACCACCATGTACTTGTAGTCACCCCCCCAACGACGGCAGAAGTCGTCGAGGTTGCCGCTCTTGCGCTTTACGCGACGGCGGCGACGGCGGTAGAAGATCTTGCCGAAGCCCGAGGCCTCGCGGCAGACATCCAGCCAGGCCTGTTGCTCGGCGACGCAGATATCGGTGTCGTTACTGTCGCTGAGCACGAAGAAGTCGAAGCGGTCCAGATCACCGGTGGCTGCGACCGACTCGAAGGTCGCCCGCAGGCCGGCAAAGACTCGCGGCACGTCTTCGTTGCAGATCGGCATGACGATGGCGGTACGCGCTTCCTTGGCGATCGGCTCGCTGCCGGCGCTGGCGCCGGAGATACGGTACTTGTCGTGCCCGGTGAGCAATTCGAGAAAGCCCATCAGCGCGGTCCAGAAACCCGCCGAAACCCAGCAGAACAGAATCCCGAACAACACCAGGATGCTGGTTTGCAGCAGATATGGCAGCACTTGCTGGGCGGTCTGCAGCAACGGTTGATGCATGACTTCGTTGAGATCGACGAACGCCCAGCCCTGGTAAGGCATGATGCCTTTCATATACCAACCGGCAACGATGGTCTGGCCGAGCATCAACACCAGCAGGATATAACGGCGGATCGAACCCACGGTACGCCAGCGCGCATGGGGCAGGTCGCGTTTGTCGTCCTTGGGTGCCGGCGGATTGCTCCGTCCGGTCATACGCCGCCAGCCACGCACGAGGATATTGGTGCGCCACGGCTCCGGGACCACCTTGGTCCGGCGGATCGGCGGCGTGGCCTTGAGGCGCACGCGCCCGGAAGCATCCACCGCGAGCATCTCGGCGTCTTCCAGCTCGGCCGCCGAATCAAGGGTCAGGCGGCGCCCTACCGAAGCCTGCGCGGCCTCGGCGGGGTCAACCACCGGTTGCTCGCTCAGGCGCTCGTGCAGTTCGGCGAACGTGGTGCAGTTCGCCAGCTCCGCACGCTGCTCATTGCTCAGCGGCAAGTGCGCCAGGTACTCGAAAAGAGCCTCTGGCTGTACGTTTGGATTACTCATCGGCAGGCAACTGGTAGCTCCAGGTCTCGGTCAGGACTTGCTCAGTCGGCACCGATTCCGGGGTGGTAGGGGCAGCCTCGGGAGCAGGCGCCGCAGCGTCGTGCTCTTTCTTGTCCTTGTCCTGGGTCGGCTCTTTCTTGTCCTGAACCGGCTCTTTCTTATCCTGAGCAGCGTCCTTCTTGTCCTGAGCCTGCTCTTTCTTCTCCAGGGCCTTCTCTTTCTCCTGCTGCTTGGCCGCGACCTTGTCGGCCTTGACCACCTGGGAAGAGACCGCAGTCTTGGCCGGATCCGCCGCCGCGGTAAGGTCCTTGACCAGGTTCGCGCGCAGCTCGGTGGCCTTGCCCGGATCCTTGACCTTCAGGCGCAGGGTCAGACGCCAGCCCTGGGTTTCAGCGTTGTAGCGCAGGCTGTTTTCCACCAGTTCGGCGTTGTCGCCGACGCTGACCTGGCTGCGTACCGGCGCGTCTTCAGGCAAGGCCTTGAGGGACGGGCCTTCGAAGTCGATCAGGTAGGCCACGCTGCCGTCCGGTTGACGGATCAGGTTGGATTGCTTGACGTCGCCGGTGGACTTCAGGGTCTGCTTGACCCAGGCGCTGTCCGGCGAATGCAGGGCCGCTTCGTCAGTGGTCCAGTGCAGGCGATAGGCGAAGTTCATCGGCTGGCCGGCATCGGCGCGCTCGGCCGGGTTCCAGAAAGCCACGATATTGTCGTTGGTTTCGTCGGCGGTCGGAATCTCCACCAGGTCGACGGTGCCCTTGCCCCAGTCGCCCTTGGGCTCGATCCAGGCGCTTGGGCGCTTGTCGTAGCGGTCGTCGAGGTCTTCGTAGTGGCTGAAATCACGACCACGTTGCAGCAAGCCGAAGCCCCGTGGGTTTTCCACGGAGAAATTGCTCACCGCCAGGTGTTTCGGGTTGTTCAGTGGACGCCAGACCCACTCGCCATTGCCGGCATGGATCGACAGGCCGCTGGAATCATGCAGCTCGCGACGGTAGTTGAGGACCTTGGACGGCTGGTTGGCGCCGAACAGGAACATGCTGGTCAGCGGTGCTACGCCGAGTTTGCCGACCTTGTCACGCAGATACATCTGCGCCTTGACGTCGACGATGGTGTCGGTGCCGGGACGCAGGATCAGGCGGTAGGCGCCGGTGGCCCGTGGCGAGTCCAACAGGGCGAAAATCACCAGGTGCTTGTCGGTCGGCTTCGGTTGCTGGATCCAGAACTCGGTGAAGCGCGGGAACTCTTCGCCGGACGGCAAGGCGGTGTCGATGGCCATGCCACGCGCCGACAGGCCATAGGTCTGGCCCTTGCCGACGACGCGGAAATAGCTCGCGCCGAGCATGGTCATGATCTCGTCCTGCTTGTCCGCCTTGTTGATCGGGTAAAGCACGCGAAAGCCGGCATAACCCAGCTGTTCGGTGGCCTTGGGATCGAACTTGACGTCACCGAAATCGAAACGGGTCGGGTCGTATTTGATCTCTTTCACATCGTCGGCGGTGATTTCGTTGATCTTCACCGGCGTATCGAAGTGCATGCCCTGATGGTAGAACGACAGTTTGAAGGGGGTTTTCTCGCCCGCCCATTCGGCCTTGTCGGTCAGGAAACGGATTTTCTGGTAGTCCGCGAACTTCATGTCACGGAACTCGTTCGGCAGATTGCTGCGCGGAGCTTCGTATTTCTGTCCGGCCAGCGCCTTGGCCTTGGCCGACACATCATCCAGGTTGAACGCAAAGAGTTGGCCGGCGCTGAGCAGGCAAAGCAGTGCCGAGCCCGCCACCAGTGCTTTTCTCAACCCTTTGGCAGTCAGTGTTGGAGCATTACAGGGACTAACAATCACGAGCAACCCTCGCCGAAAACAGATCAAAAACCAACGGCTAGCTATCTATATGCCAGGTTGGCGAGCATTGTTCCGACTCCCGTGGGGGCAAATGATTCCCCAAACGGTCACGGACAAGTCTCTACCTAAATCAAAATGGACCAACGAACGCCGATCCCCGTAGCGCGCGATTATCTAGTAGGCCGCGTTACAACGCATCAGGTGAAACAAAGTATTTATTGCGAAAACCCCCTGTTTTCAGCCAAGTACGTCGTTTTTGATGCATTCAGGTCTGTAACAGGAAGGTCACAGGGCCATCATTGATCAGATGCACCTGCATGTCCGCCCCGAAACGCCCGGTCGCCACTTGCCCATGCAAACGTTGCGCCTGTGCCACTACGTAGTCGAACAACGCCTCGGCGAGTGCCGGAGGCGCCGCCGTGGAGAAGCTCGGACGCAATCCACTCTGGGTATCGGCCGCCAGGGTGAACTGCGACACCAGCAGCAAACCGCCGCCGGTGTCCGCCAGGGACAGGTTCATCTTGCCCTGCGGATCGCTGAACACCCGATAGTTAAGCAGCTTCTTCAGCAGTTTGTCGGCCTGCGCCCGGGTATCCCCCGGTTCCACCGCCAGCAGCACCAGCAAACCCTGGTCGATGGCCCCGACGATCTCTCCCGCCACCTCCACCCGCGCGCCGCTGACGCGTTGCAACAACCCCTTCATGCTTCTTCGAGAGGCAGGTCGAGCAGGCGCCGGGCCATCTGGTCGGCAGCACGCACCAGGGCATCGGTGATACCCGGCTCGGACGCCGCGTGACCGGCGTCGCGAATCACCTGCAATTCGCTGTTGGGCCAGGCCTGGTGCAATGCCCAGGCGTTGTCCAGCGGGCAGATCACATCGTAGCGACCGTGCACGATCACCCCCGGCAGGTGAGCGATCTTGTCCATGTCGCGGATCAGCTGGTCGGGTTCGAGGAAGGCGTCGTTGGTGAAGTAGTGGCATTCGATCCGGGCAATCGACAGCGCACGCTGCGGCTCGGAGAAGCGGTCGACCACCAGCGGGTTCGGACGCAGGGTCGCGGTACGGCCTTCCCACAGGGACCAGGCCTTGGCGGCGTGCATCTGGGCGATCTGGTCGTTGCCGGTCAGACGCTTGTGGAAGGCGTTGAGCAGGTCGTCGCGCTCATCCAGCGGGATCGGCGCCATGTAGTCCTGCCAGTAATCCGGGAACAGACGGCTGGCGCCGCTCTGGTAGAGCCACTCGACGTCCTGTGGCCGGGCCAGGAAAATCCCCCGCAGG
>Ga0209888_1000489_pt1 | contig 19422 bp, 16 predicted proteins | sample OrgsoiDNA_201059_FD_185807 | JGI IMG/M metagenome (GOLD analysis project Ga0209888, IMG submission 185807) | Permafrost soil microbial communities from the Arctic, to analyse light accelerated degradation of dissolved organic matter (DOM) -... | ecosystem: Environmental > Terrestrial > Soil >...
TCGGCGTCGCATCCGAGCGCCAAAAGCGCCTCCACCGCGTCAGGCAGAGCGCGGGCCGCGGCGATCATCAATGCCGTCCGCCTCCTCGGGTTTCTCCCGTCAAGGGCCGCTCCGCGCGCGACAAGAAGCTGAATCATGGCCGGGTCGCCCTGCTCAGCGGCGAGTTGCAGCACCGGATAGCCTTCCGCGTTGGCGTCCGCCCCAGCATCCAGCAAGCTGCGCGCCACATCGATGTCGCCGGCCCCCACCGCTTGCCGAAGCGTTTTAGGGTGAATCGTCGTTGTTTTCATGGGAGACTTTTTGCTCAGGCGCCGCGGAGGGAATGAAAAAAATTGAATGAGCCAATGCCATATCGGCAACTCTATTCTTTCACGCGCATTTTTTGCGCGCAATCACAACCGGCTCACCCGGCCGCGAAGGCTGGGCTTGGGCGGACCTTGAATATTGGCGACATCCTCCGCAGAATTGCTAGCCAATCCAATTTCCGCCGACAACGAAGTCCTCTCGCGCTTCGCGCGCGTGACGCCCTCGCCCTCTTGAGCGATCGCCTGAATTCGCGCCGCCGCTCGTTTCGCGCCGGATTTCGCCTTGCGAAAGGCCTGCGCCGCCAGAACCGCACAAACCCCAAGCGCCATTATGCCGGCTTCCAAAAAAATCCCTTGAAGCAACCGACTCAACCACACAGAATGCGTTTCATGCGCCTGCGTCAAAATCCACGCCGCCCGCGCTCGATCGGCAGCGTTTAAATTCGGCGCTTTTTTTGCCAACAAATCGGCCGGTTGAACACCATCGAGATCGTCCCAGCTCCACTTCCCCAGCGGCGTTGTGTTTTGGTTCGCCCCTTCTGTCGCCTGTTCATGCGACAAGTATCCTGAATCATCTCCCCAAACCAATTCCCAAGGGGCTGTTTTTTGCAAAAAAAGCGTTTGTGGCGTTTTTCTGTTCAGACCCAAAAGCGGACCCTCGTTGGGCGCGCTTTGAATTTGTTGTGAATACGGCTTCATTTCAAGGTCAAGGCGGGCCTGCGCGATCCATCCCAAAGCCACCGCGATGAAGCAAAATCCAGCGAAACCAATCGGCGCCCAACTTGAACTTTTCCCGCTTGGCCAACTTCCTGTTTTTTTCTTCTCCTGGACGATCATCGCTCCGCAAACCACGGGCCCGACAAAAAAACCGAAAACGACCGGCCCCGATCCAGCCATCACAATGACGAAAATCACAGTCCAAGCAGTGTTTTTCTCCCTTTTTTTTGTCGCGAGCAAATCAACGCGAGTTTGCGGGCTGTCAGACACCGAAAAAACACCGCGTTGAGCCCTTTGCGCTCGCTCGCGCCATCCGGACGCCGGGCCAACATTCACCGCCGGCCCCTTGCAATTGGGCGCTCCCTCTGCGAAAACGCCATTTTCGCACCGCACAACGCGCATGGATGCAGGAGGATTTTCCGGCAGGCCGCCCCAAGAGACGCTTTGAGCCGCATCGGACAATCCTTGCGGAAGCCAATGAATATGAGGATTGAGCGCCAAACACGCCAAAAACAACCCGATCAATAAAGGGCCAAATATGAACGTTATCCATGCCGCGGCCGCAGCCATTTTTTCCTTCCGCGAGATTTTGGCCACATCTAACGGCTGGCGATCGAAAGCCGCTTGCGCTTTTTCGCGCGCCCACTCGGCTCGACGAGCGCGATGACGGCTCAAAAGCCCAGCGATTAAGCATTGTGCGAACCCAAAAAACGATTTGAGCATGATTGAGTCCAAAGAATTGAGACCAAAGAACGAAGAAAAAGCCCAATACAATCAAAAGAGCGCTTTGCAGGGCTTTTCCGCGCGAGCCCGGCGGATTTTTCAATATAGCAGAGAAAACACAGACAATTCGTGTTTTCACAAGCGATGAGGCTGCCGGCTTGGCGCGCAGCCTATTTTTTCTGCGCCACGGCTCCTTTTTTGCGCGCTTCTTCGCGATCGGGCGCCCCCGTGCTAGGCCCCATTTGGCCGCGCAATTGGATTTCTTCTCTCAAAACTAGCGCCTCCTTTTTCGCAGCCCAGCGCGGCATCTTTTCATGAGCGTCAGCGCCCGCGCTTTCGAACGCTACTTCCGCCCACTCTGCTGACACATATTCTGCGAGGGTGTCCACATCAGTCCAGAACTGGCGAGAAATGAAAGAGTTGGCGATCTCTGCCGTCTCTTTCTCTGCGGCCTCATGGGCGATTCTGAACGCCTCCTCGCGGCTTTCTTCGCCAAATTCTGGCCGATGGAGGAGAAAAACAAGCGATTCTCCCGAAGCGTTCGACAAGGCGTCGCATCCGGAGCGGTCTTTCGCCACGAAATCGCAATCAGGATGAGACGCCAGCTCTCGAACAGCCGCAGAATATCCATGCCGCGCCGCCAGCATCAACGCAGTCTCTCCCTCCGCGTTCACCGCGTTGATTTCCGCATGGGGCAGCAAGAGGCGCAAAGCGCTCAGGTCTTTATTCATGGCGGCGATCATCAGGGCGGTGTCGCGGCCGCTCGGACCTGGCGTCTCGACATCGCTCACGGGAATCAGAAACTCCACGCACTCAAGGCTTCCCTCCTTCACAGCCGCCATCAATGGCGTGTGATTCGCCAAATGAGGCCATCTTGTGCGCTCCATTCCCGCCCGATTCACTTTGGCGTTGGCGAACTCGGGCGACGTTTTGCCGAGGCTTCTGAGCAGTTCAACATCATTTTCAGCCGCAGCCGAAAGCCACGCGATTTTTTCGCGTTTTTTCGCGCCGGCTCGTTCCCACGCCTGCGCGCTGGCGGCGCCCAAACGCTCGACCGCAGCGTCCACGAGCGCCATCGCCGGGTCAATCGCTCGACGCGACACCGCTTCCATGAGGCGCAAGACGAATTTTGAGAAATTTTTCATGATTTTCCGGGAGAGATGGAATGTTTGCTTCAAACTCACAGCCGAGGCGTGTCACGCCGGGTCGCCGCCGGGTCCTTCTGTTGAGCGGTTCGCAAAAGCGCCAGCTCGGCGCGCTCCATGCTTTGGCGCAAGATTTTCGCCTCTTCGTTCGCGGCGGAGATCACCCGAGCTTTTGGAAGCATTTTTTGCAAGATTCTTTTTTGGGCCCATTCGATGGCTTCGACGCCCTTTCCCGTGGCGATTTCGTCCAGCGCGGCCCACAGCGCCATGTGCTCGACGACGTCGAAAGCGTCCTCTCCTTGCGCGTTGGCGGCCTGCCAATCGCAAACGCCGCCGAATCGCGCGATCGCATCAATCTCTTCGTCGTTCGGACCGTCGCGCGAATCAATGTTTTTTATCGCCTGGACCAACAACGTGTTCCCGTATTGATCCAACAGGTTTGGATTGGCTCCGGCGTCAATCAGCATTATGGCCGGCGGCCAAAACAACATCGCCGCCGCATGCATCAACGCCGTGCGCCCCTCTGAATCTTGGGCGTCCAAATTGGAGCGCGACGCCAGCTCCCTTGCATTGTCCATCCCTTGCCGGGCAAACCTCACCGCATGCATGAGAGGCGTCATTCCATGGATGTCCGCAACGTGGGCGTCGCATCCCTCCGCCAGCAAAAACAGCAGGACATCCTTGCTTGCGTTTCGTTGCGCGGCGCTTCCGAGCAAGGTGCCGCCCACGTTTCCAAAAACACCGCGCTCCAATTGCTTGGGGATGCGGATATCCTTCAGGGGCGTGCGGTGAGCGGCTTTTTCCAGCAACACAAAATCGGTTTGGCGATCAGGGACTCCGCAAAGAGCCCCAATTGCCGCCAAACTCCAGAATTCATCCGACATCTCCGACACTGGCGCTTCCCGTGCCCAATGCAGCAACAGGCCGCAATCGTGTTTGTCTTTCACCGCGCGCAAAGCGACGTTCTGCTGGACTTTGTGTTTGGAAGCCGTGGCGGCTGCGGAATTTGTGAAAAAAGGAGTGACCATGCGATGAACCCGAAAAATTGACGCGAGCGATGGATCGCGACCAACGCGCCACCTCGCTCACGCAGACTCCCATTCTCGCACGCGTGGCTTTTTTCGACAACAAACCCCTTTTCTTTTCGATTTCTTGGCCCTTCAAATCGCTTTTTCGCCACACAGACTCGGCCCGCATGGTCGAAACGTCGCTCGCTCATTTGCGCCACTTGTTTCCGGCGCTGAAAACGGCGCGAAACGATCAAAGTCGGGGCACTTCGCGAGGCCCCGCTTCGCCCTCATTTTTTTCGGATTCATTCAGCGCCCTTCGCAAAGATTCTGTTTGGGCGTCGGACATGCTTTGGCGCAATTCACGCGCCTCGGCCTGCGCATCCGCAATCACCGCAGCCTTTGGCAACAGACGCCTCATAACCGTCTTCTGAATCCATTCGACAACCTCAGGCCCGTTTTCCGAGGCAATCTCGTCCACCGCGGCCCACGCCCCTTCGTGCCGAATCACATCAATGAATGTTTCGCCTTTTTTATTGGTGGCTTTCCAGTCGCAAAGCCGTGAGAGCTCGACAAACATTTTGATGTCATCCGGCCCGGGCTCATCGTCTGGCAACAGGCTGTTCACCGCCGCAATCAAAACGGTGTTTCCGTATCCGTCGATGATTTTAGGGTTGGCGCCGGCCGCGAGCAATGCGCGAACAGCGCCCCAATCGGCGGTCTTGACGCTTGCCATCAAGGCGGTGTCTCCGCTCTTGGCCTTTAATTCGAGATCAGAAAGGGGAATCAATATCTCCAAATTCTTTCGGTTTCCCGCAAGGCCCTTTTCTGCCACGAGAATCAGCGCGCTGCGCCGATGCTCATCGACTTGACGCGGATCGCAACCCGATTCGAGCAAAAAGCCAAGCCGATCCGGCGCGTTGTCGTAAATCAACGAAGTGTGCAAAATGCTCCATCCTGGCTTTCCCACCTTTCGCGGATCTGGAATTCGCACGTCGTTGAGTGCAATGCGTTCCGCAGCTTTTTTCAAAATCCAGAATTTTTCGTCTCGACAACGGGCCGCGGCGATCGCGGTCATTGTCCAAAACTGTTTGTTCATTTGCGAGGACAAGACTTCTTTGGCCAGAGCCAGCCACGGCGCCGGGTCGTTCTTTTTGCCCCAGGCGCGCTCTGCGGCTTCCAGGCGAAATTCGATTTCTTCTGGTGAAAGGACACACTGGTTGGAAGGGTTGTTTTGCATGGTTTTTTGAAAAATTAAAAATCGCAATCTTATGAACGCCAGCGACTCACCGTCGCCCTCGGAGCTGACAGGGTGTCACAGCCTTGGTGATTCTTTGCGCGGCGGGATTTGTTCACCCTCGGTTGACGCGTCAGTCTCTTTCCGAATCCCCGACAACCGAGCGCCCCCCATGCTTTTTCGCAATGATTCCGCCTCTTCGATGGCCGCGGCCACAACGCGCGACTGCGGCATCAGCTTCGCCAAAATTTTTCTCTGTGCCCAATCCACCCCATCACGGCCGTTCTCGAGAGCTATTTCGTCCACCACTCGCCATAAATCCGTGTGCCAAATTTTGTCGATGAACGTTTCTCCTGCCTTGTTGGCAGCGCGCCAATCGCACAGACGAGCCAATTTCACCGAACGATCAATGTCGTCGCAATCTGGATCCCATTCTGGTCTGTTGTTCATCCAAACAATCAACAGCGTGTTTCCGTTGTTGTCAATCGTTTTTGGATCCGCGCCGGCCGCCAACAAAGCATCCAGGCTGAATTCGTCCTGGCGCTTGGCCGCGATCATCAACGCGGTGTCGCCATTCTTGTCTTTTGCGTTCAAATCAGAATGTGGCGCGAAAAGAGCTATTTTTTTCAAGTCTCCCAGAACATTCATCAACGGCGTTCTGCCTTGCTCGTCAGCCCAGCGGACGTCGCATCCGGCCGCCAACAAAAACGGCGCAAGTTTTTCGTCTCTCCGCGCGCGCGGAGATGTCGCGGCATTCAGCAAGCCGACGCCAGGCTCTCCCCAAGCTGGAGAGCGAATTTCTATTTGAGGCACTCGGATGTCTTTAAGCGGCGCGCGCTGCGCGGCTTTTTTCGCCAGACTGTATTGGGGAGGATTCGCAACCAGCAGTGCGGCGAACGCCGTCCACTCCCAAAACTCCTTGTCCATATCTTCAACGCTTGTTTTTTGCGCCAAAGCAAGCCATGGGCCAAAATCGCCGCGACTTTCAAATGCAAACTTGGCCTCTCTCAAATCTGTTGAAAGGCTTTCTTTGTCAGTCGACTGTTGCGTGGAAACCATCGGTTGCCCCAAAAAACAATGTGGAACCGCGAATGCGCCTCCGCGTTTATTTTCCCACACGCATGCCTCTTTCGCAACACAAACTCCATTGGCTTGATTTCCGAACGACTTTTATCGCTTCCCTCTGACTCTTGGCATCCTCTCCACCCCTAAAGGACGAGGTTTCTCGCGGCGCCTGATGAAAAATTAGAAAATATGCGAATCGCCTTCTCACTTCATGCCCACCCACGCTCTTCATTTTGTTCGATCCATTTTGGGACCCTTTTTGCCAGGATCGCGCTCAATTAATTCAGCCCCGACTATTTTCGCCCTGGCCGCTCGGCCGCTCCCGCGCGGCAACATCCTTCTTCCATGTTGAGCGGCTTTTCACCAAGTGGCGAAAAACCCTGCTTCCACATGCTTTTTTCTCCAATCCCGAGCTTAAAAAATCATCAAAAAATCGCTATGGCATTCTGTCTCAAACGAGACTTTCTCTTTTATTTGCCCTTTTCCTCTTTTTGACGCAATGTCATTTCCACTATGGCTCGATCTCGATCGCGCACACAGCGGGTTCCCTTCCGCAGCCCGACCGCTCCAGCGCCTCCTCGCGCCCCAGCCATGAGCGCCTCTTTGCAGCCAGATCATTCTTGACCCAACCACTCTGTCGTTTTGCTGTGTTTTCGCGCGGCTTAAATTCACGAATTTATTTTTCCTAGCCCCTTGAATCCTCCGTGCATCCTGTACACAGACCTGCGGCCCCCGTCCGAATTTTAAATCTCGCCCACCCGAAAACCATTGACCGCCGCCAAGGTTCTAATGATGAATTTTTCTTTGCCGCAACCCAGACCACCAACCCCGTCACCTCCAAAATTATTGAATGAAAAAACAGATAAGGTTTTTGTGGCGACCTTTCGCCGCATAACCGATTCGAAATATTTGAAAAGAAGAAATGCGCACAAGGCCAAAGCCATGTGCACCATCATTGTCCCCTTCCTTTTCTGCGAGGCGACGCAACGGAAATCACGCCTTGTCTTCTCGCGACCCCCACACCCGCCCTCTTTGTGTTCGTCGGACTCTGTTTTTAGCGCCAATAAAAGCGAATCCCGCACTGAAAAAAAGAGATATTCTCTAATTTCCCCCGTTGCGCTCCCCTACTGCAAGCTTCTCCCAAATTGACAATCAAAAACGAAATCATCAACGCCACATCTTATTTCCCCTCTTGATGCTTCAATCTTTCGGACTTTCCGCATTCAATTTTGTTCTTTTTTTGAGGGCTCTCTTTCCAAAAAGCAAAAATATTGACTTTGTCTGTTTTTAAATGTTTTATTTTTTTTGTTTTCCACTTATCTTATTTTTATTAAAACTTCCAAATGCCTTCGTTACTTATTGTATTTTATTCTTGAAAAGAACAGAATTAATCGCTGAATTGTTTTTGATAGCGTGGCTCTATTGAAAAACAAATCCCTTCGTCTCCCTTCTCGCTATTCGGGTCATTGACAGCCATTTTTCACAAAAACTCCGTATTCTCTTGCGCTCACGCCGGCATTCGGCCTCGCGGCATGACGCCTTCACCCGTTTTTCACTGTTTTTAATAGTTTTTTTTTGACAGAGCCACCTCCAAGCGAAACGCGCAGAGCTTTCGCGAGATTTTCATGTTTTTCCAAACGCCTCCATGGTTCGCTCGCCGTCGCGCAACGATTGCAAATCTTTTTGCTTACGCTTAAAATTAGTGAGTCGACGCAATTGAGCGCCGCGTTTCTTTTTTTGAGGTGTTTGCCATGGTCTCTCCTGTTTTCGCGTCATTGGCGGCTCGCCTGGCATCGAACACTCACCGTTCGGCCGCCCGTTCGTCAACGATCCGCAACGACCGAGCCTATGACGCGCAAATTGCTCGCGCTCGCGCCTCTGACGATCGGCAGATCAATGACACCGAACGCCAAACGCCAGCGCGCGAGCCTATTGATCTGTTCGCGGCGGCTTTGGCTGGCGATCTCTCGCGTGTCCGCGCAGCCCTTCGCGAAGGAGTGTCGGCTCGCGCGCTCAATGATTTTGGCGCGACTCCCTTGATGCAAGCCGCCATGGGCGGCCACTTTGAGTGCGTGGAATTATTGTTGCCGCACAGCCTTGCAGACCTGCGCGACGGCGCTGGAATCACCGCTTTGATGTATGCCGCCTCATGCGGCAGCGCGCGTTGCGTCTGGCTGCTGCTGGAAAAAGGGGCCCCGGACCTGCGCAGCGCCAAAGGCAAAACCGCTTTTGATTTCGCAGTTGAACGCGGCCATGCTGAATGCGCGAATTTGCTGCAGGCAAAATCTGTCCCAAAAAACACGGCGCGCATGCGCTAAACCAAGCCCCAACCGGGCTCGAACGAAAAACAAAAAGCCGGAGAAAACTCCGGCTTTTTTTCGGCATCTGTCTCTGATTCGTTTTTTCTCAGAGCGACCGCGCTTTTCTGGGCTTGGTCGGCGCAGCAACCCCTGAATTGTCTTTCGACCTGTCCAGGAGCGCGCGCATTTGCTCGCTCTCTTCTCGAGCGATGAATGCCCCCAAAGACAGCGTGTCGTCCAAACGGCCCACAAAGGCTTGCGCCGCGGTTTCTTTTTCTTTTGCGAGTGGATTCACGCGCGTTTCTTCTTCAAAAATTTCTGCAAGAGGAGTGTTGTGCCGATGCCTTGATCCTATTCTCAGCGAGACTTTCTCGAGCCCCTTGACGTCGGAGAGCCCGCCGCACACAGCCCATCCGGCCGCGGCTTTCTGTTCGGCGTCTTTTTTTGATTTCAAGCCCAAAGCAGGCATTTTAAATCGAGCGACCGTCCAAGGGAAAATTGACACGCCCTTTCCCGTGGCCAACCGCAGAGCGAAACGCCCCGCCATCCCCGCGCCGCCAATTGAGTAAAACAATGTGGGAATCGAGTTAAACCCTCCCCCCAACACAAAATGATCCAGGGGCCACAACACGGCAACGATGGCCAGCGGCGCTAAGTTCAGAAAATGATGCGCTCCAATTCCGGAGGCAAACCGCTCGGGGGCTTTTCCTTTTCCCAGCAATTCCACCTTTTGGCTGACGCTCACGCACAGCTTGGCGAATCCGCTCAGTTTTCGTTCGCCCAACGCTTGGCGCAAATGCGGAAGTTTTTCCAAACCAATCTCTTCTGACACTCGCCATGGCTTTCCCAACAACGTCGCGAGTTTCAACTGGCGCTGCGCGGTTCTCCACGACTCAAACTCCGGAGCCACGCCTGTCGCGGTGACGCCGGCGAAAATCCATGCTTTCGCGCGGTCCGGCACTTGCATGATGGGCAATCCAATTTGGCGCTCTTTTTCATCCATTTCATCCCAGATGGCGCGCGCGATGACCAGCGCCTTATCCGCCCCCAGCGGTTCCGCGCGCGGACCATAGGCGACAGCGAAGGCTTTGGCGAATTCTGGCACCGGCTCGCCATCGGCGTCCAGCCAGGGCAACGCCAATCCTTTGCGAGAAAAACGCAACGCGCGTTCGATTGATTCTTTTTCGTTCATGAATTTTATCCGGGGAGGAACCGATTGCGAGGAAAAAGCCCGTGCTCGCGGCGATGGGCAGCCCGCTCATTCAGTCTCCCACTGCGCGCCCAGCGCGTCAATAATTGGAGCCAGCCGGGCAACTCACGCTCTCAATGGCGCGCTGGCTCAGTCCCGATCCGAAAGCGAAAATTTCTCGTTTCTGAAAGGACGCTAATCCCTACAACCTTTTGGCTGGGCGATTTTCGGGGAGCGCTTTGACCCCAAAAATATCCGCTGAATCCATTTCTGCCCATATCGCAAAGGCTTCTTTGCGCGAAACAAAAAGGGGAAAGTGTTTTTTGCCCACGGCCGCCACAATGCCGTCGGCCGTTTTTTCATTGATGAAGGGCAAGAAAAACTCTAGTAATTTCCAATTGCCTTTCAGCAACGCGCGCTCGCAGGGCGTGGGCTCTCCCTCTCGGCATGGCCACATTGGATCGGACCCAGGGAACAAAGGGCTCGCCTGCTCGATCGAAACCTGATTTTTTTCGGTTTCGAACAGGACGCCCAAAGCCTCAGAGCCCTGATTGTTCGTGATCGACAAATCAGAATGGCCGCCCACATCAGCAGTGTTTCTCCCTTCCGATCGCGTCGAAGCCGCGGGGACGGACGAAACGCAAAAAAACCAACGCGCACGGGCGTTCCGAGAGAGGTCTCTCGGTGGGGGCTTTGTCGCGTCCTTTGTTTCATTTGTCGCTTCTCTTTGTCGTCTGGCTCTCATCACTCACGGGCAGCCAGGATTGGCGTTGTTGACGACCTGCATGCCGGCCATTCCGCACAGAAGAGCGCCCGTGGTCACCGCCGCCCACCAAAGCGCCGGCGTTTAACCCGCGTAGCGCCGTGCTTGTTGCTGCGCAGTGCCTCTGGCGCTCCAAGATCAAGCGCTATGGGCTTGCCGCTCATTCAGTCGCCCACTGCGCGCCCAGCGCGGCCAGAGTTGGAGCCCCGGGCCATTCACGCTCTCAAGGGCGCGCTGGCCCACTCTCGAACCGAAAGCTAAAATGGCTTCTCGTTTCTGAATGACGCGAATCCCTACAATCTTTTGGCGGGGCGGCTTGCGGCCAGCGCCTTGGCCCCGGAAATGTCCATAGAGTCCATTTCTGCCCGCATCGCAGAGGCTTCTTTGCGCGAAACGAAAATAGGGAAATGTTTCTCGCCCACCGCAACCACAAGCGCCTCGGCTGTTTTTTCGTCGATGAAGGGCAAGAAAAACTCGAGCAATTCCCAATTGCCCTTCATCAGCGCGCGTTCACAGGGCGTGGGCTCTCCCTCTCGGCACGGCCGCATTGGGTCCGAGCCGGGGAACAAAGGCCTCGCTTGCTTGATCGACACGTGGTTTTTTTCGGTTTCGAACAAAACGCCCAAGGCCTCTGAGCCTCGATTGTCAGTGATCGACAAATCGGAACAAAACGCCAAATTTTTCACCGCCACGTTGTTCTTGCTCCGAATCGCTATCATCAATGCTGTTTGTCCTTCATCATTCTGGGCATTCGGATCACTGGCCGGCAACAACGCCAACAACATGGAGGGATTCGACGCTTTGGCCGCCCACATCAAAAGCGTTTCTCCTTTTCGGTCCCGCCGCAGTCGCAAAAACGGTCGAAACGATAAAAAACCAAGACGAACGGCTGCGGCGAGCGCACTCCCAGTGAATTCTTTGGGCGATGTCGATGCCGGTTTTTCCATCCCACCCTCCACATTCGTTTGGCCTGACTTCAAACCAGGCGCGCCCTAGTAGGACGAGCGCTGCGCATAACGTTGCTGATAGTTTTGTTGCACGTAAACGGGACGGTACGCCGGGGCGACTCGCACATACACAACAGGGGTTGCCCGATAGACTTGGACCGGCGTGGGCGAATACACCACGCAACCGCCGAGGCCAGCCAACAAGACGGCGACAATGCCCTCGGAAAGAATTTTTCCGGCGGACGGGCTCACAATGAGGGGGAAGCGGCGAATGTGTTTCATGGAAAATCCTTTTTCGCAAACCACGAGAAAATCAAACGGATGGGCAAAGAGCGCCTTGGACAACACCTTTATTTTACCCCTTCTCGCGCCTCATGCCGATTTTCGGATTTATTATTTGTCTTCGTCACACCCACGCAACATTCTTTTTTGCCACAAACCAGTTTGCGGTTGGATTGCGTGGCGGTTGCTTTTGTGTGGCTTTTTCGCTTGAACTGCCGCCGGCGTTGATTTCGTCGTTGCTCTCCTTCGATCTTTTGTCCAACGGCAGGCCATTGTCCAAACTCCGGAATGGCGCGCCATGAATGAAGGGGGCGAATGCCAAAACGCGCGAAGCGCGAGGCTCTTGAAATCGTCGCAAAAGTGGAGCATGCTGGCTGTGTCGCGGGACCGCCCGCCCAACCGAAACAACCGCGGAGGCCGTGAGCCTGTCGGCTCAATGCCATGCCTAGCCCTCCCATTGAATCCTCATCGCAGCCTAATTGGCGCCAACGCCTGCATTTTCGCTTGAATTTCTGGACGTGGCACTGGCGGCCTTTGAAGCCTCTTTTTGCGTTTTTAGTGTGGTTGATCATTTTCATGCAATTTTTCTTTTTCACTGGGTTTCCTCCCGATCTGGCTGGATTGGGGCGAACGCTTGCGCGCAACGACATTCCTTTTGATCCTTCGAGCCTGCGGCTTTGCACGGAGATCGCATTTTGTTTGTTTGGGCCCTTTTTTTTGACGGTCGCCATACTCTCTTACCGGAAAATACGGCGACTTCCAGAGTGGGAGCGGATGGACGCCCAGTGTCGCGGTCAGACGCCGTTGTCGGCCCATGCGACCGATGGCCTCCAAAAATAAGGCATAAAGCGATATACTTTTTGAATATTTGCGCTTTTTTCGCTTGCGAGTCTCACTCAATGTCCGCCCATCTCAACGCCGCGCCGCCTGAATCTTCTCGCAAACCGCCACTCCTCTCGTGTGGCAGCGAGGAGCATGAGGCGTTTTTCTTGGCGATTGACCAGGGGGACGCCGCAACGGTTTGCGCGCTTTTGCCGCAACCCGCTGCAGCGCCTCGCGATCGCGAAGGGCTGAGCGCCTTGATGCGGGCAGCGAAAACGGGCCAATCCGAAATTTTGCGCGTTTTGTTGGAGGCGGGCTTCAATCCATTGCTGTTTGACTTGAATCAGCGCACGGCCTTGATGCACGCGGTGCTGGCCGACCAACCAGAATGCGTGAATATTCTGGCGACTGTTTCATCGTTAGAGAGCCGGGACGGCTCGCGCAACACCGCGCTGTTGATCGCAACCGAGAGAAATCGAGTCGATTGCGCGCGCATTTTATTGGAAAATGGCGCTCAAATAGGCTCTTTGGCCGACCGAATTAATTGCGCGACAATTCGTGCCCGCCACCCTGACCTGCTGCGCTTGATGGCGGAACGAATGGATTTTCGAGCAGATCGCGGCGAAGACGGGGAAACTCATTTGATGCTCGCAGCCATGTGGGGAGACCTTTCCAGCATTGGAGTCTTCTTGCCATTCAGCGATCCATGGCAAAAAGACAACGACGGGCTCAGTGCTTTTGATCATTCTGTTCAGAACGGCATGCACGAAGCCGCCGACGCTCTTTGTGAATTCGCGCCGCCAGAGGCTCTTCAAGCGGCGTTGCTCCGCGCTCCGCAGGACGCCATGCCTCGAACGTTGGCGCTCCTGGAGGCCGAAACGCTGCGCGCGGCGGTTCAGGACGCAGTCGCGCCAGACACGCCCTCCGCAATGCATGCAGGCGCTCGCAAGCGCCTTTGAAATTTTCAAAATCTTTTCTTGAAATTGGCGTTTCTGGGCCTCGCGCTCACGAAGCGGCTTGCCGGCGTTGTTTTCTGGCCGTTGGCGCGTTCGCTCCCAACGTTTCGAATTGCGGCCCGTCTGGCGGCGTGAGACAATGGCCTGACGGCAGTGGATTTGGCCATTTGCCCACAAAAAATGGTGGCTGTTGGACGCCATCTGCGCCCAGCAAGGACACGAATTCGCGCAGTGGGCTGGAATCATAGCGCTGAAAAGCATTTTGCCCGCTGCGGCCACCATGATGAGCGCGGCCCTTGAGGCTCGGACTTTGGCTGTCTCTGTCCAAACCGCGAACCCCGCTTCGGAAAGCGCTGTCGCAAGCGCGTCCGAGCGCGTCCGCGGGGGTTCAAAATCGACGCGAATTTGACTCTCTCTCCAATCACCCAACCCAGGGGTTTGCTCGCCCGTCTGAGCAGCGGTCGCCAAAGGCGGACCAAAACGTTGGACAAGGGCTTTTTTTGGCGCCAGAATCCAGTTGCCGCACGCGTGCGCGCGTTTTTTGCGTGTTTTCGCGCCAGCGAACATCGCGCAGCCATCGCCGGCGCAGGGACGCTCGGCTGAATCACTCAACAGCCAATCATTGACCATTTGGGCAATTATTTCGCCCGGCTTCTTGACGCTCGCCCGACATCGCCGCGGCCACTGAACCAGGAGCCTCCCATGAGCGCGATAGCCCTTCCGGACATCGATTTGAAATTCCCCATTTATTTGGACAACAGCGCCACAACGCCTGTGGACCCGCGCGTGGCGCAAGCCATGATCCCGTATTTGACGGAAATGTTTGGAAATCCCGCGAGTCGCAGCCACTCCTACGGGTGGGATGCGGAGAAAGCGGTGGAGTCGGCCCGCGAGGAGGTCGCGGCCCTGATCAACGCCGACCCGCGGGAAATCGTGTGGACGTCGGGCGCCACGGAATCGAACAACTTGGCCATCAAGGGCGCCGCGCGTTTTTATTCGGGGCAAAAGGGAAAGCGGATCATCACCGTGAAAACCGAGCACAAGGCCGTTTTGGACACGTTTCGGGAATTGGAGCGCGAAGGCTTTGAGGCGGTTTACCTGAACGTGAAGCCGGATGGATTGCTGGACATGGACCAGTTCGAGCGCGAAATCGCCAAAGGCGCGTGCTTGGCGTCCGTCATGTGGGTGAACAATGAAATCGGCGTGATCCAGGACATTGCGGCCTTGGCCGCCATTTGCCGCAAACATGGCGTCATTTTCCATTCCGACGCGGCGCAGGCGACGGGCAAGACTCCGATTGACGCAGCCGCCTCGGGCGTGGACCTGCTTTCCATGAGCGCGCACAAAACTTATGGACCCAAGGGCGTGGGCGCCCTCTATGTCCGGCGCAAGCCGCGCGTGCGAATTGAGGCGCAAATGCACGGCGGAGGCCACGAGCGGGGCATGCGCTCAGGAACCTTGCCCACGCACCAGATCGTCGGAATGGGCGAGGCGTTCCGGCTCGCGCGCCTCGCGATGCCCGCCGAAGCGCCCCGGATCCGCGCGATGCGCGACAAGCTTCTGGCCGGCTTGCGGGGTATCCCGGAGTCCTATGTCAACGGCGACCTGGAGCGGCGCGTTCCGCACAACCTGAACATCAGTTTCAATTATGTCGAGGGCGAGTCTCTCATCATGGCCATGAAGGACGTGGCTGTCTCCTCGGGCTCCGCCTGCACCTCGGCCTCGTTGGAGCCCTCCTATGTCCTGCGGGCTTTGGGGCGCAACGACGAGCTCGCGCACAGCTCCATTCGCTTCACCTTGGGGCGTTTCACGACGAACAAAGAAATCGAGTGGGTGATTGATCACCTGCGCGGCCGAATCGCACGCCTGCGAGACTTGTCGCCTTTGTGGGACATGCACTTGGAGGGCGTCGATCTCTCGACGATCGAGTGGGCCGCGCACTGATCCCCGTTTGGCTCGCCCTTCGGCTTTGATTGGCTGATTCGCGGCGCGCCCTTTTTTGGCTTGTGAATCAGCCCCCTCGGATCCTCTGGCGGGCGGCGTCCGCTTCCACGGGCTCCGCGGCCGGTTGCGCGCCTCTTCTTTCACGCGCGGCGGCCAAAGCGCCGCCGATCCGGGACAGCCCTTCAAGCGACTCGGCGTCGTTTTCCGCGGCCGCTGTCCTCTTTTGCGCGCCAGGCCCGGCTTTTTTCCCGAATTCCGCCAAACGCACGCGCTCAATGTTCGCCTGGCTCGCCTCGGTCGCGGCCTTCGCCACGGAGCGGCAAAACTCCACTGCGGAAAAATCGATCGCCGCGTTGTGGGCGCCCCGGTTTTGGATGTCGCGCCAGCCCTTGAACGCCGCGGTCTGGCCGTCAAACTCCGCCTGCAGCTGCATCGTGCTCACGCGCGCGCCATTTTTTTGAATGGAGTAAATTCTTGACGAGCCCGCGGCGCAATCGCTCGCGTAGCTTGACACGCAGTGGCTCATCGCGCGGCCCTCCTCGAACAGCGCGCCGGCGGTGTTCAAGGCCACGGCCGTCCAGACGCAATCGCCTACTTTCTCTTCATGGCGCGCCAGCGAGAAGGGCCAAGCGCCTTTCTGCGCTGAAGCCATGCCCTCTTCGACGCTTGCGCAATCGCCCTGGCGAATCGATTGGCCCAATCCCGCCCGAATGGTGGCCACCGTTTTCTCCAAGCTCTCTTGCGTCTTTTTGTGCGCCAACAATCGATGCCAATCCTGGACGCGACGCATGAGGCTTTTGTCGCCTATTTTTTCGGGCAGCTCTTGCCAGACGCCCACTTCGCTCTTGTCGAAAAAATCTCGCACCTCGTCCAAGCGAGCGGCCGCGTCTTGCGCCGTCGGTTGCTTCGCGACCATGGCGGACAATGCGCGAGCCAATTCGGGAATTCGCGCGGCGCGCGCCTGGCATTCGGCGACATACTGCTGCGCGGCGGCCAACCCGCGGATCGGCCGCTCCGGCATTTCATCCGTCAACAATGCGCTCAGCGTCGTTATTCGGCGCGCGGCATCCCATGTGGGCGTGGCGCGCGCATTGCCGCCTTCGGGCGTTGCGTCTCCCAACAATCGATCCAGCAGCGCCGGGCCATCCACGTTCGCGCTCGCCAGCACGCTCAGCACATGCCCGATCTGGCTGAGAGCGCCCTGCCCTCGCCCATTTATTTCTGGGCCCTTTTCTGCCATGTGCGCGAACACTTCCGCCGCGGGCTCCCCGGCCTTGGACATCATTTTCCAGGCCCCGGGGCCAAAGCCGAATTGCGCTTCGACGATTGCTTTGACCTGTCCCGGCGCTCCCAGCGTGGTCGGGACGCCCAGTTTTTTCGCCATCACGAGGCACAGTCGGTGGAACGCCGGACGCTCGTCAATGAGCTGGACAGCGGTCGCTCCGGACCTGGCCGTTTCCATCAGCCCATCCAGCGTCTCGGGCTGAATGCGTTGGGCCGCGAGCTTTCTGTGCGCGGCCAAAATATTGATGGAGCCATGTTTTTCAAAAAAAGCCCCCGCGCGCGCTTCAGCGGCCCCCGCCGCGGCCTCGATCCGGGCGTCCCAGTCAAAGCAGAGGCCAAACCCGGCGGCTTCGCCCTCCATGAGGATTTTGCTCGTCTGCAGCGAGCGCCCATCTTTGATCTTTCGGTCCCACTGAGCGGGATTCGCGACCGCGCGGACGAGATCGAACGCGGCTTGCGCGGGCGACACCGCAACGCCGGCTTCTGCGGCCTCGCCGTTGGTTGCGGAAGGCTTCGCGGCCCCGACGCGCTCCAAGCGTTGTTGGCCTTGCAGCCAAACGCCCATGTCTTTGTATGTCGGCCCGCTCGAGCGCTCGTGCTCATTGATGGACAAAGCGCTCAATGCGCAAATTCTTGCTGCAGCCACCCATCGCCCGACGGAGCCCTCGTCGGACTCAGCCAACCACTCAGCGGCGACCTGCGACGCCGATGAAACGCGACGGCTCAGGTCCCGCTCCGCGGCATTGCCGCGCTTTTCAAGCTGGGCGGCGTGAATGGCTTTGGCGATCGCGTCCGGCCACTCCATCCGGCGCGAGCCAAAGGGGTTGAACTCGCGCGGCACGCGCGGCGCTTGTGCCGGCAGCGCCTTTCCCGAAAGCGTCCATTGCTTGTCGCTCTTGCTCCAAGCGGCTTCGTCAAGGCTCCATGCGCTCCATTGCCCGTCGCCTTCCTTGCGCAAGGCGATTCTCTCAGCAGGAAGCCCCAAGGCCGGGGCCCCCGCGAGCTCTCCCTCCAGCGCTAGCCATTCGCCCGTGGCCGCGACGATGCCTTCGGAAATTTGGCTCAGAGCTGCCGAACTTCGCTCCACGAGGGCCGACGCGTTCGGCAACCCCAAAGCGCGCGCCGCGGGCTCAATAAAGGAAGACAATATTTTCTGCGTGGCGCTCAAATTGGTCGCCATCGAGCTTCCGCTCGGCGAAACAAAGCTGTCTGAGAGCGCCACCGCCCCCAAGGCTTGCTTGACCGACGCTTGCGTCTCATCGCCGTCGAGCCAGCCCAGGGCCGAGACTCGGCTCAGCGCCGCGGCGGACCCTGCCGACAATCCCAGTTTGGCCACCCAATCGCGCAGGCCCGACAACGCTTGCGCGCAGAGCCAAGCGTCTTCTCGCGGGTCATTTGCGCGCCAATTTTGCAGCGCGTGGTCGTTGATCGCCTCCATCGCGCGCTCAAATTGCTTATGCTGCGTCGCGGTGAGGCCCTCGGGTTGAATCTTCATGGTCGGCCGCGGCGGGGCCAGATGGCTGGCGGGAACAAGGCACGGCAGGCTCTCGTTTTGTATCCATTTTTGCGCGGAGCGCGTCTCAATCCCGCCCGCCGCGAAATTCGCGCGCCATTTTGTGCCCACATAATAGCATTTTGCCCGCCAGCTTTCGGCGAACTTGCTGTCGTCGCTCATCAATCGGGCGATTTTTTTGATCGATTCGATCGGCGCGCCGCTGGACGCAGACAGCGATTTTGCGACGGCGCCCCAGAGGCCATCCGCGCCGTATTTTGCCGCCTGGGGAGGAAGGGCTGCGGGTTTGATCAGCAGCCAATCGCACGCGTTGGCGTGAAAAAGAAGCGCGTCCAGTTGCTCGGCCGACATCTCCGCGCGCCGCAGCAGCGCCTCGGGCCATGGCTCAGCCAACGCTCCGGGCACGGGGCTTATCCGCGCGGTCAGCGTCCGATCTAGCCCATCGGCGAGCTCTCGCTCTTCGGCGTCCAATTCGGCGCCGTCAGGCCGCGGAGTTTTTCTTGCGGCCACGGTGTTGTCCCCGCGGCTTTTTTTGCCCGCGCGAGCCGTGGCCCGCTCCGACCATTCCTTGCAAAACGAAACCGGAGCGCCCAACGCCCCCGGCATTCGCATCGCCAAGGACAAAGCGCTTCCCACCCGGTAACTCGCGATGGAGGACGCCTCCGGAAAGCCATGAGCCAGCAGCGCCTTGTTCAAATCGGCCTCGCTCCACTGCGCAGGGTCTTCCGGCAACCCCTCCAAAGGATCTTTGGCGTTCGCAAGCGCGGCGTCGATCGCCGTGGCTTGGATGCGCAGCAGCTCTGCGTTTTGGACAATCTCCTCGTCCACCGGGCCATTCGCGCGCTCGGCCGCCAATGCAAATAGCTCGGTGAGCGTTTTCGGGGCGCTGTCGCCGTCGCGGAAGATGGAGGCGTTCGGGGAAGCGGTCAACTCGGACATGGAGTTTGTTCTCAAACAAAAAGGGGGGCTAAAGGGCGATCGCCTGTGGCCATATTGTATCGCGCGGCGCCATAAAAATCCATTTGCTGCCCTTCCGACGGTCGGGCGAGGCATGGGCCCGCCCTTCGCGCAAAGGGGCTCTGGGCGGGGCCTCTTGTGGCTTCAAATGCGCGAGGCGCGACGCCGTTTTCCCGGCGCGTCCATTCGCATTTCCCGCGCCAAACACGCAGCCTCTGCCGCGGCCGCCGCTTTCACGCTGAACGCCTCGAATCCTGCCGCCATTT